>Ga0075017_100000565_pt1 | contig 20846 bp, 15 predicted proteins | sample AleBraG_ABR_2012_FD_71475 | JGI IMG/M metagenome (GOLD analysis project Ga0075017, IMG submission 71475) | Freshwater sediment microbial communities in response to fracking from Pennsylvania, USA - Alex Branch Run_MetaG_ABR_2012 | ecosystem: Environmental > Aquatic > Freshwater > Creek >... | reverse complement strand
ACCGGGATCTGGGCCGTGATGGGAGTGGAGCTTGCGGCGGCGTGGCGTCCGTTGCCGGCGGCTTCATCGGCGTCAAAAGACTCAAACAGTGACCACCACTTTGTGTCCACAGAGTTTTTGTCGCTTTGGTAGCGCTCGTACAGTTCATCGACGAGCCACTCGTTTCCGCCAAATTCTTCGGGTAGACGGTGGATGGATTGCTCTGGCACGTGTGTTACGCCTCTTCCATGAGTTCTTGTTGCCCGCTGTGCATGTTTTGCACCCCGCGCACGCCCCGGTGATGGGCGCGTTGACGCAATGCAAGCTTTTTTGTTAGATGGTCTGGGTCCAACAAACCCCTACCTCCAGTAAGTCTAGTGAGCATTTTGGCTGGCATGCCAATCTGGCCTGTGGCGCGTCCCGACAATGTTGTTCAAATGGCCCCTATTTATGGTTCCGCGGTGGTTTCCATGGCTAGACTTCCAAGTGCCGGCCCCGTGGCCTGCAAGGTCGCCCCGCCCCGTGCCGGACCCATTTTTGGAGTGCTCATGCGTTTTCTTACCCCGCCAGCCACAGACCTGACCTATTCGGATGTTTTTCTCCTCCCGTCCCGCTCAAATGTCATTTCCCGGCTGGATGTTGACCTTTCCAGTGGTGACGGCACCGGCACCACCATTCCGCTGGTGGTTTCAAACATGACGGCGGTTTCCGGCAAACGGATGGCGGAGACCGTGGCACGCCGCGGCGGAATCGCGATCCTGCCCCAGGACATCCCCCTGGAGGTGCTGCGTTCTGTCACCGACTGGGTGAAGCTGCGGGACACCTTGTACGAGACCCCGTTGGTGATGAACGGCTCGGACATTGTCATTGATGCCGTGCACCTGATGACCAAGCGTGCCCACAACGCGGTGGTGGTTGTTGACGACGGTGTCTTTGCCGGTGTGGTGCGCGGGAGCGACTGTGAGGACGTTGACAGGTTTGCCTCCCTTGCCGCGGTGATGCGCTCCAACGTCCTGACCCTGGACGCCGCACCCTTTGATGCGATCCGGAGCCAGGCCGACGCCGGCAACCTCACCGCGGCGGATGCCAAGGCGGCCACCGACGCCGCCCTGCGGGAGGCCTTCGCCGTCCTGGATTCGGCCGGCACCGACTTCGCACCGGTGCTCCGCTCCGGAGCCGTGGTCGGTGCGTTGACCCGCACCGGGGCGTTGCGCTCCACCATCTACCAGCCGGCTGTGGATGCCGCAGGGCGCCTGCGCATCGGCGTGGCCGTGGGCATCAATGGCGACGTTTCCCAGAAAGCCGCCGCCCTGCTGGACTACGGCGTGGACGCGCTGGTGGTGGACACAGCCCACGGACACCAGGACAAGATGCTGGACGCCCTCCGCGCCGTGCGGTCCCTTGCGCCAACTGTTCCGGTGGCCGCCGGCAATGTGGTCAGCGCCGACGGCGTGCGGGACCTGGTGGAGGCCGGTGCCGACATCATCAAGGTCGGTGTGGGGCCGGGTGCCATGTGCACCACCCGGATGATGACCGCCGTGGGGCGGCCCCAGTTCTCCGCCGTGCTGGAATGCTCGAGCGCGGCTGCCGCCCTGGGTGCGCACGTGTGGGCCGACGGGGGAGTGCGTTACCCCCGGGACGTGGCGCTGGCACTGGCCGCCGGGGCCAGTCAGGTCATGATCGGCTCCTGGTTCGCGGGCACCTACGAAAGTCCGGGGGACCTGCAGGTGGATGCCGGTGGGCGGCGCTACAAGGAGAGCTTCGGCATGGCCTCGGCCCGGGCGGTACAAAACCGTTCCGCCGGCGACGCTGCGTTTGAGCGGGCCCGGAAGGGATTGTTCGAGGAAGGCATCTCCACCTCCAAAATGTATCTGGACCCGGCCCGTCCCGGCGTGGAGGACCTCCTTGACATGATCACCGCCGGGCTGCGCAGCTCCTTCACCTATGCAGGAGCCACCTCCCTTGCCACGTTTAGGGAACGGGCCATTGTTGGTGTGCAGTCGGCCGCCGGCTACGAAGAGGGACGGCCGCTGCCGCAAAGCTGGTAACGGCGGCGATCCAGGTGGCCTGGCTTGAGCCCGGTTCCGTGTCCGGTGGTTTCAACAGGCTCAACCACCGGGCGCGGTGCTACCGAAGCGGGGCAGGGCCTGTTGAGGCGCGGATGGTCAGGTGTGTGGGCAGCACGGCGTGGCTGCGCGGTGCCGTGCCGAAACCGGGGTTGATCTGGCCCAGCAGCATTGTTACCGCATCCCGGCCGGCACGCTCCACGGGCGCCGTCACCGTGGTCAGCGGAGGGCTGCAGAAATCGGCACCAAAGATGTCGTCACAGCCAACAATGCTCATGTCCTCGGGGACCCGCACGCCGCGCTCCCGCAACCGCTGGAGCATGCCGATGGCTATGAGGTCATTGAAGGCGATGCCGGCGGTGGCCCCGGAATGGACCAGAGCATCGGCCGCTGCGGCCCCGGAGTGCGTCCGCGGTGCGAACGGGCCAAGCCGGACCACCGTGACATTGCGTTCCTCACCGGCAGCCTGCAACCCCGCCCAGCGGAGCCGGCTGGAGGTGGACGTGTCCGGACCCGACAGGTAGGCAATGTTCGTGTGCCCCAAGGAGATCAGGTGGTCCAGCGCCTGGTTCGTGGCGGTGGGGGTGTCCAGCATGACCGAGGGCACCCCGGGAGCGTCACGGTTAATCGTCACAGTGGGCATCATGGCAGATACCTTCGCCAGGGCGTCGTCGCTCAGGCGCGGGGACGTCAAGATGATGCCGTCGGCGGTCTGGCGCAACTGCTCCACCGTATTCACCTCCACCTCATCGGATTCCTCGGTGTCCACCAGAAGCTGCGTATATCCGGCGGCCTTGAGCTGGAGTTGGGTGCCGCGGATGATGTCGAAGAAGAACGGGTTGGTGATGTCGGCGACCAGGACGGCGACGGCCCTTGTCCGGCCGGAGCTCAGGGCCTTGGCCTGGGCGTTGGGCACATATTTGAGCTCGGCAGCCGCAGCCTCGATCCGTTCACGCGTCCTGAAGTTCACACGTCCCGGGGTGGACAAGGCCCTGGAAACGGTTGAGGCGGCCACGCCGGACAACGCGGCGACATCGTGGATGGTGGCGGGCCGCTCCGGTGATACGCCAGGGGGTGCACTCATGGATGTAACATCCTTGCCGGTTCGGGGTTTGTCCCGGGGCCGGGACAAACGCAAATGTGACGGACGGCACTGTCCGTTTCTGCCAGACTACGTATTCTGGCTCCAAATGGCAATCGGTTGTCAATCGATTGCGCGGCCGCTAGGCTCAATCCAGACAATAATCGTGTGAAGTGAGTCACCGGCAGGATCCTCGCCATGTGCCAGGGCCCGCCGGTGGCTGCCGGAGTGGAGGCCCCAGTGACCAGCAACCCAAGTGCAATGTGGACGTTGTCCGGATTTGGTGACGAAATTGACCCCGATCCCAGGATCCAGGCTGCCGTTCTTCTGGCACTGGGAGCATCGCACATCGAGGTGCGCAGCGCCTGGGGCGTGAACGTGGTTGACCTCAGTGATGGGCAGCTTGGTGAGCTCAGGGAGATTCTTGACGGGGCAGGGCTGAAGGTTTCCGCAGTGGCCAGCCCCATTGGCAAGGTGGACATTGGGCTGCCAGTGGAACATGAAGTCACCAGGCTTCGGCGCATCATTGAGGTGGCCAAGGCCCTGGACAGTGGCTACATCCGCATCTTCTCCTACTTCCGGGGGGCTGAGCAGACACCCGAAGAGATTCGCGAGGCCGTCATGGAGCGCATGGTGCTGCTCGCCGCCGAAGCCGAAAAAGCCGGCGTCGTCCTGGTCCATGAGAACGAAAAGGACATCTACGGGGACACCCCCGAGAGGGTCCTTGACCTGCTGGAGACCGTAAACTCCCCGGCATTGCGAGCTGCGTGGGACAACGCAAACTTTGTCCAGGTGGGCGTCAAGCCCTTTAGCGACGCCTACGCCATGCTGCGCCCATACCTTGTCTACCTCCAGGTCAAGGATGCAATCGCCGGCACCGGTGAAGTGGTGCCGACGGGATTCGGTGACGGGGAGCTGGTGGAGACGCTGACAGCCCTGAGCGAGGATGGCTACACGGGATTTGCCTCCCTCGAGCCCCATTTGGCAAGCCAGCACGAGCTTGGCGGCTTCTCGGGTCCGGCAGCCTTCGGCGAGGCCGCCCGCGCCTTCCGCTCGGTGACCGAGGCCATCGGCGTCAAGCTGACCTAGGCCGGCCAGGCCGCACCCGAGCAGTACCTGATCCATTTCATCCCCGACAAAGGAGTCACCATGCCCAGAGTTGCCGTCATTGGCTGCGGAGACGTAGCGACCGTCCATTTTGAAGCCATCGAGGCGCTTGCCGATGCTACCCTGGTGGCAGTCTGCGACACCGATCCCACCCGGCTGGCGGCTGCGATGGAGGCGCACAGGGTGCCCGGCTACAGCGATCACCAGAGCATGCTCGATCAGGAACGGATCGACGTCGTCCACGTCTGCACCCCGCACAACGAACACGCGCAGCCTGCCATTGACGCCCTGGAGCGGGGCATCAACGTCATTAGCGAGAAACCGCTTGCCAGCACCCTGGGCGACGGCGAGCGGCTCGTGGCTGCCGCGGCCGCCAGCCCGGCAAGGATGGGGGTCTGTTTCCAAAACCGCTACAACAGCGCAGTCCAGGCCCTGCGGGAACGCCTGGACAGCGGGGACTTTGGGGCTGTTTTGGGCGGCGCGGGAACCGTCATGTGGAACCGTACCGCCGACTACTACCAGAACCGGCCCTGGCGCGGCACCTGGGCCGGCGGCGGTGGCGGCCTGCTCATGAACCAGGCCATCCACACGCTGGATTTGCTGCAGTGGCTGATCGGGGAGGTCAGTGAAGTCCGTGGCCATGCGGCCACGCATGCACTCGGCGGGGCCATTGACGTCGAGGATACGGCCGAGCTTTTCATGACACATGTAAATGGTGCCCAAAGTGTCTTCTTTGCCACCTTGGCCAACGCCGTCAACGCCCCCGTCACCGTGGACATCGCCACGGAGAAGGCGCAGTTCAGCCTGCGTGGTGACCTGACAATCACCCACGCCGACGGCCGGGTCGAAGTGGTTGAAGAACGCCGGGCGGCCTCGGGGGGGCGCGACTATTGGGGCATCTCGCACCAGCTGTTCATCGCCGATTTTTATGAGCAACTGGGCAATGAGGGTCCTTTCTGGATCGATGCGGCGGAAGCCCAAAAGACCCTGCGCATCATTAAGGACGTCTACGCCCAAAGCTACCCGGGGCAGCTCGCCGAAGTCTCCTAGCGGGGGCTGGTGGAATGCTGGCCGACACTTTCACGCGCAGTCTCCGCAATCGTTTGTCAGCCTAAACATCCCGTATTCGCGCTAAAATTCAGGCCCTGTCAGGGCAAAGGCATAATTTTCTGACTATATTTGACAATCGGTTGCCAAAAGTCTCCGTGACCGGTAATGTGATCCACAGATCAAGGCATGTGGTTCACATCACACGGCAAGTCAGTCCTTCTTTCCCATCCCGTTTCCAAACCATCCAACAAGGAGCCAACAATGAAGTTTGGTCCAAAAAAAGTCCTGATGGCGGGCCTGCTCGCAGCAGGTCTCGCGCTGTCCGCCTGTAGCGGCGGGGCCACCTCCGGTGCCTCCGGTGCCGGCGGCACCGCAACCACCACCCTGACGTTGGGAACCCTGCAGGACGTTCGGTCCTGGGATCCCGCCCAGGCCCACGTGGGCCACGGGCTGCAGCCGTACCAGGCAGTCTACGATTCCCTGATCCTGCGCCAGCCCGACGGCAAGCTCGCCCCGATGCTGGCCACCGAGTGGAAGTACAACGCAGATCAGACAGTATTGACCCTGAAGCTGCACGACGGCGTCACCTTCAGCGACGGAGCCGCCTTTGACGCAGACGCCGTCAAGGCCAATATGGACCACTTCAAGAAGGCCAACGGCCCGCAGATGTCCCAGCTGGCATCGGTGAAGGAAATCAAGGTCGTGGACAAGTCCACCGTCGAGCTCGGCCTCTCCGCCGCCGACCCTGCACTGACCTACTTCCTGAGCCAGGCAGCCGGGCTCATGGGTAGCCCCAAGGCCCTGGAAACCGACGGCATCAAGACCGAGCCCGTTGGCTCCGGTCCGTATGTCATGGACAAGGCGAACTCCGTCAAGGACTCCGTCAACGTCTTCAACGCCCGTGACGGCTACTGGAACAAGGACCTGCAGAAATTCAGCAAGATTACCTTCAAGGTCCTCGCCGACGTCACTGCCCGCACCAATGCTCTGGTCTCCGGTCAGGTTGACGCAACGCTGCTGGATCCCAAGAACGGCAAGCAGGCCGAGGGCGCCGGCATGAAACTGGAGACAAACCAGGTCGACTGGCAGGGCTTGTTGCTCATGGACCGCGACGGGACCAAGAACCCGGCGCTAAAGGATTTGCGTGTCCGCCAGGCACTCAACTACGCCTTCGACCGCAAGACAATGCTTGACCAGATCCTCTTGGGCCAGGGAACCATCACCTCGCAGCCCTTCGGCAAGGAAAGCGGCGCCTGGGTCGAAAGCCTGGAGAACAAGTACAACTATGATCCGGCCAAGGCCAAGTCACTGCTGAAGGCCGCCGGCTACGAAACCGGGATGACCCTGGACCTGCCGTCAATCCCCGGCTTCGAACCGATCCTTGCCGTGATGAAGCAGCAGCTCGCCGACATTGGTGTCACCTTGAACGTCGGCGCCGCCGTCATGAACACCTTCACGGCCGATGTCGCGGCCCAAAAGTTCACCAGCATGTATTTCTCCCTGTTCCAGGGTGAGCCTTGGGTTGCCATCAACCAGATGATCAACACCAACGCCCTGTACAACCCTTTCAAGTCCAGCACCCCTGAACTGAAGGCCATGATTGAGGCAGTGCAGACCGGCGGGGACAAGTCGGCAACGAATGCACAGAAGGTCAACGAATACGTGGTTGACCAGGCCTGGTTTGTTCCGCTCTACCGCGTGAACCAGATGTACTACCACAACAATAAGGTCACAGTGACGCCGCAGATCCAGATGGCTGTCCCGGCAATCTACAACTACGCTCCGGCCAAGTAGCCACTGCATCGCCCCCAAACTCCGGGTCCTTGCACAAGGGCTACCAAGAATCGAAAGTTAGACGGAGCAATTCATGATCAAGTTCGTCATTAAACGGCTGGCCAGCGGTGTGGTGGTGCTTTTCGCCGTCTCGGTCCTGACCTTTTCCCTGCTCTATGCCGCAGGAGGAAGTATCGCCCGGAACATCCTCGGCGATACCGCCACGGCCGAGCAGCTCGCCCTGAAGGAACATGAGCTCGGGCTTGATCAGCCCCTCTTTGTCCGATACTTCATCTGGCTCTCCCAGGCGATTAGAGGAGACCTGGGCCATTCCTGGTTCACCTCCGAACCGGTGGCCACATCCTTGGCTACCCGTGTCCCTGTCACCATGACCATGGTCATTTCCGCCATGATCATCATCGCCATCCTGGCCACCCTCATCGGCTCTGCCGCCGCGGTCAAGCGTGGCTGGGTCGACAAGCTGGTCCAGATCGGTGCCGTCATCGGAGACTCCGTTCCGGGATTTATCATCGGAGTGTTCCTGGTGACCATCCTTGCCATCCAATTGAAACTGTTCCCGGCCACGAGCACCATCGCTCCCGGTGTGCCTGCCAGCGCCTGGGTGGCCTCCATGGCGCTGCCGGTTATCGCCTTGATCATCAACGGCGTCACCGGTGGGGCCCAGCAGATTCGCAGTGCTGTTATCAAGCAATTTGAAAAAGACTACGTCCGCACCCTGCGCAGCCGCGGCATCGGAGAGGGCGAAATCCTCTTCAAGCATGTCCTGCGCAGTGCCGCCCCTGCCGGCCTGACAGTGCTGAGCCTGCAGCTGATCGGCATGCTTGGCGGTGTCGTGATCATCGAGCAGATCTTTGCCCTGCCCGGCATCGGCCCCCTGGCCGTCGTGGCAACCAGCCAAAGCGACCTGCCCGTGGTCATGGGCATCGTGATGTACACCGTCGTCGTCGTCATTATCGTCAACCTGATCGTGGATCTCCTCAACGGTTGGCTCAACCCAAAGGTGCGTGTATCGTGACTGCGTCCGTGAGCCCTGAAACCCCCATCGGTCAAACGGGCACCGTGGTTCGCTCGACGGCCATTCGCAGGCTGCTGAAGAACCCACTGGGGCTTGTCTCCGTCATCATCTTGGCGGTCATCATCCTCCTGGCCATTTTTGCCCCCTTCCTTGCGCCCTTTGGCGAGAACTACGCCAACATCGGCAAGACGCTTGCCGCTCCGGACGGCGTGAACATCCTGGGCACCGACAGCTCCGGCCGGGACGTGTGGAGCCGTTTGCTGTACGGTTCCCAGGTCACGCTCCTCTCGGCAGTTCTTTGTGCCGCCGTGGCTGTTGCCCTCGGCCTGCCCGCCGGCCTGATTGCCGGCTACTACGGCGGCCTTTTTGAAACCACCTCCAACTGGGTCATCAGCATCCTGATGAGCCTGCCCGGTTTGATTGTCCTGCTGACCATCCGGGCGGCCTTCGGCCCGTCCGTGTGGATCTCGATGGTCGCCTTCGGCGTCCTGATCAGCCCGTCCTATTTCCTGCTGACCCGCACCGCAGTCCGCTCGGTGCGCAATGAGCTCTACGTGGATGCGGCAAGGGTCTCGGGGCTCTCCGACCTGAGCATCATGGGCCGGCACATCTTTTCGGTGGTCCGCGCCCCCATCATCATCCAGACAGCGGGCATCTGCGGTGTCGCCATCGCCATCCAGTCCGGGCTTGAGTTCCTGGGCCTGGGCGATCCCACCATGGCCACCTGGGGTGTGATGCTGAGCGAAGGATTCAAAAACGTCTACCTCAACCCCCTGCTCCTGCTCTGGCCCGCGTTGGCCATTGCCCTGACCATTGGAGCCCTGGTCCTGCTGGGCAACGCCACCCGTGACGCCCTCGAAGACGGCGAAAAGATCAAGGCGCCCAAGGTGCTCAAGACGTCAACGCAGGCCAGTCCCAACACGGGCAACCACGCCGTGGAGCAGGGCACCGAGCACCACCTGGTCAAGGTCACCAACCTTGGCGTCGGCTACCCGCAGGCGGACGGGTCCATCAAGAAGGTGGTCGACGACGTCTCCTTCCATGTTGACCGCGGCGAAGTCTTGGGAATCGTTGGCGAATCAGGCTCGGGCAAGTCTCAGACGGCCTTTTCCATCCTGGGCCTGTTGCCGGACACGGCACGGATCGTTGGCGGTGCCATCCAGTTTGATGGCAACTACACTGTGCAGCCCGGCGACGACAGGGTCAACCAGCAACGCCTTGCCAAGATCCGTGGCCGCCGCATCTCCTACATCCCGCAGGAGCCCATGAGCAACCTTGACCCGGCCTTCACCATTGGCTACCAGCTGGTCACCCCCATGGTTCGCGTCCTGGGAATCTCCAAGGGTGAGGCCAAGAAACGGGCCATGAAGCTTCTGGAAGATGTGGGCATCACCTACCCGGAACGCACCTTCAAGGCCTACCCCCACGAAGTTTCCGGCGGCATGGCCCAGCGTGTGCTCATCGCCGGTGCCATCAGCTGCGAGCCTGACCTTGTCATCGCCGACGAGCCAACCACGGCCTTGGACGTCACGGTCCAGGCCGAGGTGTTGGACCTGTTGCGTGGCCTGCAGAGCCGGCTGAACATCGGTGTCATCTTGGTGACGCACAACTTCGGCGTTGTCTCCGACCTCTGCGATCGCGTGGTCGTCATGCAAAATGGGCGCCTGGTGGAGGAAGGGGACGTCCGTGACATCCTGCGAAACCCCAAGGAAAAGTACACCCAGACGTTGCTGTCATCCATGCTTGAAGGCAAAACGCCCATGACCATGCTTGTCTCGACCGTAGAGGAGGTTGCGCTGTGAGTGCTCCAACGTCAGCACTACTGGACCAAGGACAGCCGGGCGGGAACCTCCTGGATGTGAAGAACCTGGTGGTGGAATACCCCACCAAGGTCTTCCGTGGAAAACCCTTCCGCGCCCTGACCGACATCAACATCACCATTGGCCGCGGGGAAACCCTTGGCCTGGTGGGCGAGTCCGGGTCCGGCAAGACAACGCTGGGCCGGGCCGTGCTCGGCTTGGCCCCGGTCACACAGGGGAACGTGGTCTTCGAGGGGCAGGACATCAGCCACGCCTCCCGCAAGGACCGGCGTGCGCTGAGCCGCGACATGCAGGTGGTCTTCCAGGACCCCTACACATCACTGAACCCGGCCCTTGAAATCGGCGCCATCCTCGCCGAACCCCTGGGCGTGCAGGGAATTGCGGCTGCTCACGCCAGAAAGCGTGTGGCCGAACTCCTGGACCAGGTGGGCCTGCCCAAGGATTCCATCAACCGGCTGCCGCGTGAATTCAGCGGAGGCCAGCGCCAGCGTGTGGCCATTGCCCGGGCACTGGCACTCTCGCCAAAGCTGATCGTCTGTGATGAGGCCGTCAGCGCCCTGGACCTGACAACCCAGGCCCGGGTCCTTGACCTGCTCCTGCAAATCCAGCTCGATACTGGGGTTTCCTACCTCTTCATCTCCCATGACCTGGACGTTGTGCGGCACATCAGCCACCGGGTGGCAGTCATGTACCGCGGGGAAATCGTGGAACAAGGGGCCGCCAATGTTGTGACCCAGACCCCCGAACACCCCTACACCCAGCGCCTGCTGCTGGCCTCCCCGGTTCCGGACCCCGACCGGCAGGCAGTGCGACGCGAGGAACGGCGACGCTTGCTTGACGCCCAACGCGAGTTGGAACAGGAAGCCGGCATTCCCGCCTAAACCACGGCAAATCAGCGACACAAGAGTGCGGACGGGCATCTCCTTGGGGAAGCCCACAACGAAAGGAATACAGTGGCAAAAATCGGTGTTCAGGCAATGATGCTCAAGGACAGCTTTGGCGAAGTGGGGGCGTTTGAGACCCTCCGCAAGGTCAGTGAAATCGGCTACAACGCCGTCGAAATTTCACAGATTCCCATGACCGCGGAGAATGTGGGCGAACTTGACCGCAGCCAAAAAGAGTTTGGTATGGACGTCGCCTCCCTTTCGGTGGCACTGGAGATGCCGCCGGGAATGCCAGGGGATACGCTCAAGGCCAACTTCGAGAAAATCGTTGACGACGCCAAGCGCCTGGACACCAGGCTTGTGCGCATCGGCATGCTGCCGTTTACGGCCATGGCGTCCATTGAATCCGTCATTTCCTTCGCCAAGGAAGCCAACGAGTACGCGCTGCGCCTGGGCGATGAGGGAATCGGGTTGTACTACCACAACCACCACATCGAATTTGCGAAGTTTGACGGCAAATTCATGCTGGACATCATCGCCGAGAACTCCCCGGCCATGGGCATGGAACTTGACGTGCACTGGGTGGCCCGCGGCGGACTTGACCCCGTACGGACCATTGAGAAGTATGCCGGCCGGACCTCCATGATCCACCTCAAGGACTACCGCATTGGCCAAATGCCGCCCGAAGCATTCGGGCTGCTGGGCAAGGGTGACTTTGCCGGATTCATGAACGAGTTCAAAAACGTTGTCCAGTTTGCCGAAGTGGGCGAGGGCAACCTCGATTTCCCGGCCATCATCGAGCAGAGCCAAAAAGCAGGCGCCCAGTACCTGCTGGTGGAACAGGATGAACTGTACGGACGCACTGTGTGGGAAGCCCTGCAGACTTCCTACGACAACCTCCAGGGCATGGGCTTCAAGGACCTCTTCTGAGCCCCCAGCCGCTCCCCAGCCTCGGGCCTCGGCCGGGGCCCCTCGTGGGCGTGGGCCCACACACACTCTTCGATACCAACTCAAAGGAATGAAATTCGTGACTAAGAAAGTACGCATCGGCATTATCGGCCTCGGCCAGCAGGGCGGCATGTACGCCAAGTTCATCACCGAGGGCATGGTGAAGAACATGGAAATCGGCGCCCTGTGCGACACCGATCCGGCCAAGAAGGACATGGCAGCGGCCAGCTACCCGGACGCGCCGTTCTACGATGACTACATCGCCATGATGGAGAGCGGCAACGTGGACGCGATTGTCACGTGCGTACCGCATTTCCTGCACCCGGAGATGGGCATTGCCGCCTTGACGCGTGACATCCACGCCCTGGTGGAGAAGCCGGCCGGAGTCTACACCAAGCAGGTGGCGGAACTGAACGAGTTCGCTGCCACCAAGCCCGAACTTTCCTTCGCCATCATGTTCAACCAGCGCAACAACCCGCTATACAAGCGCCTGAAGGAGATTCTCGACGGCGGCGAGATCGGCAACATCCTGCGTACCAACTGGATCATCACCACCTGGTGGCGTCCGCAGGGCTACTACAACTCCAGCGCCTGGCGGGCAACCTGGGGCGGGGAAGGCGGGGGCGTCCTGGTCAACCAGGCCCCCCACCAGCTCGACCTGTGGCAGTGGCTGTGCGGGGTGCCCAAGAGCGTCTTCTCCAAGGTCGCCTACGGCTTCCGCCGCGACATCGCCGTCGAGGACGAGGTCACAGCACTGGTGGACTACGGCAACGGCGCCACCGGCACCTTTGTCACGGCAACCCACGACATGGTGGGCACCGACCGCCTGGAAATCCTCGGCGACGCGGGCAAGATTGTTGTCGAAGGTTCCAAGACCGCCACCGTGACCCGCCTGACCAAGCCCGAACGCGAGCTCAGCGACGGCATGGGCATGGAAGATGTCATGAAACTGTTCATGGGCCAGCTGAACCCGGCCGATCTGTACAGCACCGAAACCATTGAGTTTGAATCGGCCTGGGGCGGCCAGCACGCGGGCGTGCTGGAGAACTTCGCCGCCAACATCCTCGACGGCACACCGCTGCTTGCACCGGGCTCCGACGGCATCAACGGGGTCCGCCTGGCCAACGCCATCCACCTCTCCAGCTGGAAGGGCGAGGAAGTCTCCCTCGACTTCGACGAGGACGAATACCTGCAGCTGCTCAACAAGCGCATCAGCGAAGAAGGCAAATACGCCGAACGAAGCTAGCGTTCAGTTCCGGTGTGGCCGGGCCCGTCATAACGACCGGCCCGGCCACACCGGGTTAAGATGGCCAATGACAGACGAATCTTTCAAAGAGGCCCCCTTGAGCGATGCAATCCCTGCCGGCAACGGTGCACCAGCCATCCCGCGTCCGCGAAACCACAAAGCGGCCCCGACCATCTATGACATTGCCGAGCTGGCAGGAGTCAATCCCTCCACGGTTTCCCGGGCCCTGAGCAAACCGGGCCGGGTCAGCGCAAAAACGCAAAAGCGGATCGAGGATGCTGCCGCCGAGCTCAATTACAGGGTCAATGTCTTCGCCAGGGCGCTTCCCACCGGGCGAACCAACACGCTTGGCCTGATTGTCTCCGACATCACCAACCCTGCCTTCTTCGACGTCATCCGGGGAGCCGAGGAAGCTGCTGCCGAGCGCAACTACACGCTGATGCTGGCCGAATCCACCGAATCCGCCGAACGGGAACTCACGGTGGCCCAACGCATGGCGGCAACCGTGGACGGGATCATCCTGGCCAGCCCACGCCTGGGCGATGAACAAATCCGCCAGCTGGCCACCAACAAGCCCGTGGTGGTGGTCAACCGCCAGGTTGACTCCATCACCTCCCTGGTGGCCGATATTGATGCCGGGGTAACCGACGCCGTGCGGCATCTGGCTGCGTTGGGGCACAAGAAGCTGGCCTACGTTGCCGGCCCCGAGCAGTCGTGGATGTCCAACAGGCGGTGGGAGAGCATCAAGGCAAGGTGCGAATGGTCCTCGATAGAGGTCTCCCTGGTGGCTGCCGGCATGCCCACAGTCGACGGCGGCGGCAAGGCGGCAACCGCCGTGCGGGCGGACGGGGCAACCGCAGTGTTCTGCTACAACGACCTGATGGCGATCGGGCTGATGCGTGAGCTGCAGCTGGCCGGAATCAGGGTTCCCGACGACCTCAGCATCCTGGGTTTCGACAACATCTTTGGCTCGGACTTCACCACCCCGCCGCTGTCCACCATCAAATCACCGCTTCGGGAATCCGGCGGCGGCGCGGTGCGCCGGATGCTCGATGAACTGGACGGAACGTCGGTCTCGACGCCCGTTGCCCAGCTGCGCACCGAGCTTGTGGTCAGGGGTTCCACGGGACGGGTTTCGCAGGGAAAATAAAAACAACGGCAACAGTTGGCAACCGGTTGACAAAACGTTCGGGGTGACTGACGATTGAGCTATGTCACAATTCCTTTCACCCACTGCCACACGCACCCAGGCCGTTGTTGACGCCGAGCCTTCCTTGGCTGCCGATCCGGACCGCCTGCTGCCCGCCGATCCCGGCACCCGAAGCATTGCCCGCGACTTGCTGGCCAGGGTCGAGGACCTGCCCATCATCTCCCCGCATGGACATGTGGATGCGGCCATGCTGGAGCTCGACACCCCGTTCCCTGACCCTGCAACGTTGCTTGTCAGCCCGGACCACTACGTCACCCGGCTCATCCATGCAAACGGGGTTCCGTTGGAAAACTTGCGGGTTGGTGGCACCAACGCCGTGGACCCGCGAGTCACCTGGCGCGAATTTGCCAAGGCGTGGCCCTTGTTTGACGGCACAGCCTCCGGCTACTGGATGCGGGATTCCTTTGAACATGTCTTCGGCCTGTCTGCGGAGCTCAACGAGTTCACGGCGGACGCGCTCTTTGACGAACTTGATGCCAAGCTCAAGAGCCCGGAATTCCGACCCCGCCAGCTATTTACGGATTTCAACATCGAAGTCCTGGCCACTACCGATGACCCGCTGGATGACCTCGCAGCACATGCGGCACTGGCCAAGGACCCAACGTTTACCGGCCGGGTGCTGCCCACCTTCCGCCCCGACGCCTATATCAAGTTTGCCGCAGCGGGCTGGGCCGAGCGCGTCGACCAGCTCATTGCCGTGGCCGGGGATGGCCTGGCCGGGCACGCCGGGTACCTGCGTGCCATGGAGAACCGCCGCCAGTACTTTGTTGACCACGGGGCAGTCTCCGCCGACCACGGCTCCCGCACGGCAGCGACGCTTCGCCTGACGGACTCCCAGGCGCAGGCGCTGTTTGAGAAGGCCCGCCGCGGCGAGGCGACCACGGCCGACGCCGATGTCTTCGAAGCACACATGATGTACCAGATGGCGCGCATGTCCGTGGCCGACGGCCTGGTGATGACGATGCACCCGGGTGTCTTCCGCAACCACCACACTGAATCGTTCTCGGAATTCGGCGCCGACACCGGCCATGACATCCCTTTCGCCGTCAACTACACAGAGGCCCTGCGCCCCATGCTGGAGGATTTCGGCACGGCGCCCGGCTTCCACTTCATCCCGTTCACCATCGACGAGACAGTCTTCTCCCGCGAAATCGCACCGCTGGCAGGCTTCTACCCGTCCATCTACATTGGCGCACCGTGGTGGTTCCTTGACGCGCCTGATGCCATGCTGCGCTTCCGCTCGGCCGTGACCGAAACCGCCGGTTTCTCACGCTCCTCCGGATTCATCGACGACACCCGCGCCTTCTGCTCCATCCCGGCCCGGCACAACACCTCCCGGCGCATCGAGGCCAGCTTCCTGGCCCGCCTGGTGGCAGAACGCCGTGTCAGCGAGAAGCGCGCGCACGAGATCATCGTGGACATTGTCGACGCAGCGCCGCGGAGGGCCTTCAAACTATGAGCACTCAATCAACCCTTGTTGAGCTGAACCGTTCCACCGCGGGAACCGGCCCGGCGGCGCCCGTCCGCATTGTCCACCTGGGCCTGGGAGCCTTCCACCGGGCGCACCAGGCCTGGTACACCCAGCACGCCAGCGACGGGGCGCAGTGGGGGATCGCGGCCTTCACGGGACGCCGCCCCGACGCCGCCCTTGCCCTTGCCGCCCAGGACGGGCTGTACACGCTGATCGAACGCGGTGAACACGCCGACAGCTTTGAGCTGATGACCAGCATTGTCCAGGCGCACGACGGCGCCGACGTTGCCGGGCTGGCCCGGCTGGTGGCGGCCCCCACCACTGCCATTATCACCTTGACCATTACCGAGGCCGCCTACAATCTTGGCGCCGACGGGACGCTGGAGACCGGCAACCCGGCGGTGGCTGCAGACATTGCCGTGATTGCCGCCGGACTTCCCCAGATGCACGACGGCGTCACCCCGGCTTGGGCGGTCACGGTGGCCGGGCGTGTGGTTCAGGCCCTTGCGGCCCGTCGCTTGTCAGCCGCAGGTCCCATCGCCGTGGTGTCCTGCGACAATCTTGCCCACAACGGGGACGCGGCGAGGGAGGCGATCGTTGCCCTGGCGGCCGCCGCGGATGCCGGTCTTGCGGCCTGGATTCAGGGGAATGTCAGTTTTGTGGGCACCTCCATTGACAGGATCACGCCCCGGACCACTGATGCAGAGATTGAGCTGGTGGCCCGTGAAGCCGGGTATGCGGACACCTCCCCGGTGGTGACCGAGCCCTTCAGCGACTGGGTTCTCAGCGGGGACTTCCCGGCCGGGCGTCCCGACTGGGGCAGCGCGGGCGCCGTTTTTGTCAGCGACATTGTGCCCTTTGAAAACCGGAAGCTGTGGCTGCTCAACGGTGCCCATTCGCTCATGGCCTACGCGGGCCAACTGCGTGGACACCAAACCGTGGCCCAGGCCTTGGCGGACCCCGTCTGCGCGGGCTGGATTGAGCAATTCTGGGATGAGGCCGAACGCAACCTGCCCGCCGGGGACCTGGCCATTCCCGAGTATCGGGCGGCCCTGCTTGGCCGCTTCAGCAACGCAAGGATCGCCCACCACCTGGCCCAGATTGCCATGGACGGGTCCAACAAGCTGCGCATGCGGGCGGTTCCGGTCTTCAAGGCCGAGCGGGATGCCGGCAGGACCGGGGCCGGTGCCCTGCGCATGATCGCCGCGTGGGTGGCCTTCCTGCGCCGGACCCACGGGCAGGGGGAGGTCATTGCCGATGCCTGCGCCACGGAGCTGGCCGCCGCGCTGGAGCTCCCGTCGGGCAAGGACCTGGTGGCGCTGTTGGCCATCCTGGACCAGGAGCTGGCCCGGGACACCCAAGTGGTGGCGTCCCTGGAGTCCGCTGTGAGGCAGCTTTGGACCTAGCCCCTTGCGCCCGCAGGGCGGGCGCAAGGGCTTCCCACGGGGCGCCTGCCCGGTCATGACTTTGATCGCCGGACAGACGCCCCGTGGAGTTCCCGGGCGGATCTGACAACGATATGGCAAGCGGTTGCCAGATTACGCTTAAGGTGGTTTACTTCTTAGTAACGCACCTCACAACGGGCCGGGCAGTATTGCCACATACGGTAAAAAGCCCGCCTCAAGATGCCAATGTCTTTATCACTGCGCCAAGTCCAACGATGCACGCTCCAAGGAGTCAAAGCCGCCATGAAGCCCCAGAACAATGCCACTCGTGAACTCGTCAACCTGGACGGCCTTTTCGCTTTCAAAGTTGATTTTGACCGCGCCGGCCTGGCTGAGAAGTGGCATGAAAAGCCGCTGGAAACGAAACTTGAGATTGGTGTTCCCGCCAGTTACAACGACTTGTTCGCGGATCAGGCCATTCGGGATCATGTGGGCTATGTCTGGTACCAGCGCGAGGTCCATGTTCCCCGCGGTTGGGACGGATCACGGATCTTTGTTCGCCTCGATGCTGCCACCCATGAGGGCCTGGTATATGTCAATGACCAGTTGGTGGCGCACCACGTGGGCGGCTACCTTCCCTTCGAGGCCGACATCACCGAGCATGTCAGCGCGGGGGAGTCCTTCCGCCTCACCATCGCCGTGAACAACGAGCTGACCCAGGCCACCATCCCCCCGGGAACCATCGAGGTCACCGCCGACGGCCGGCGCCAGCAAAAATACCTGCATGACTTCTACAACTATGCAGGCCTGCACCGCTCCGTGTGGCTGTTCAGCGTTCCGGGGGTTCGCGTCGAAGATGTCACCGTCATCACAGGTTTCTCCGGCTCCACCGGAAGCGTTGACTACACGGTTGAGCTCACCGGCGCAACCGAGGGCCACTCCCTCTCCCTGACCCTTGCGGATGCCACCGGCGCCCAGGTCGCCGCGGCGGAAGGCGCCATTGGGGCCCTCTCCATTGCCGACGTCGTGCTCTGGCAGCCCGGCGCGGCCTACCTCTACACGCTCACGGTGCAGATTCACGCAGACGGCAAACTCGTTGATAGCTATTCGCTGCCGGTTGGCGTGCGCACAGTAGAGGTGAGGGGCCACCAGTTCCTCATCAACAACGAACCCTTCCACTTCACCGGGTTCGGCATGCACGAGGACCATGTCACCATCGGCAAGGGCCACAACAACGCCGCCATGGTCAACGACTTCGAGCTCCTGGACTGGATTGGCGCCAACTCCTTCAGGACCTCGCACTATCCCTACGCCGAGGAAGTCATGGACTTCGCCGACCGCCACGGAATTGTGGTCATCGACGAAACCCCCGCGGTGGGCCTGCACCTGGGTTTCGCCGCGGTCCTTGGCGGGCTGCCCCGCAAGACCTATGAAGAGGGCGGGATTGACGACGCCGTTTCCGCCAGCCACCGCCAGGTCATTGCCGATCTCGTCAAGCGGGATAAGAACCACCCGTGCGTGGTGCTGTGGAGCATCGCCAACGAGCCCAACGGGGCGGAGGAAGGCGCCCGGGAGTACTTTGGTCCGCTGGTGGACCTCACGCGTGAGCTCGATCCCACCCGCCCGGTTGGTTATGTCAACGTCATGTTCGACACCCCGGACAAGTGCATCATCGCCGACCTGTTCGACGTCATCATGCTCAACCGCTACTACGGCTGGTACCTGAGCACCGGAGACCTGCAAACCGCCGAGCAGCAGCTCGAAGGAGAATTGAATGCCTGGGCACAACTGCATGACAAACCCATCATCATGACCGAGTATGGCGCCGATACCCAGCCTGGCCTGCACTCCATCTACGACCAGCCGTGGAGTGAGGAATACCAGGCCAAGTTCCTGGACATGTATCACAGCGTTTTCGACCGGGTTGAAGCGGTGGTGGGGGAGCAGGTCTGGAATTTTGCAGACTTCCAAACCTCCAACGGGATCATGCGCGTGGACGGCAACAAAAAGGGCGTGTTCACCCGTGATCGCCGCCCCAAGGCGGCTGCCTTCGCACTTCGCCGCCGCTGGCGGGCAGCTCAGGACTAACCGCCGCGCTTCCCGCTCACTTCGCACCGGGGCCCATCCATCACTGGGGCAAACGATTTAGGAACAAGAGTCACCATGAAACAAGATTTCGCAGCATCGGCAGGGCAGTCCCTGCAGGAGAAGCGCCCGGTGGCGCCTCTTCGCAAGCTCAGCATCATCGGCTACGGCGCCGGTGACGCCGCCAACAACCTGGCCTTCACCACGGCAACCATGTTCTTGTTGCTGTACTACACGGACGTGGCAGGCATCAGTGCCGCCGCCGCGGGAACACTGCTGCTGGTGGTGCGGGTATTCGACGCCTTTGCCGACGTCCTGGCCGGGCGGATCGTGGACAAGACCTATCACAAGAAGTTGGGCAAGTTCCGCCCCTTCATCATGTTCGGATCCGTGCCGCTGCTGCTGCTGAGCGTGGCCACCTTCTCCATCCCCCAAATCGGGGAATCCGGGATGCTGATCTGGGCCTATGTCAGTTACACCCTGCTGGGACTTGCCTACAGCTTTGTCAACATCCCCTTTGGCTCCCTGGCCGGGGCCATGACCCAGAACTCCTCGGAGCGGGCAAAACTGGCCAGCGCACGCACCATCGGCGCCGTGGCGGTGGGATCGTTCCTGGGCATCTTCATCGCACCCCTGATGAAGGGCGGGGAGAACCTGCAGCCGCTCTTCACCACGCTGACCATCATCTTTGCCGTGGTGGGCACCGGACTGTACATGTTCACGGTATTCACCACCAGGGAGCGTGTGGTTCGCGAGGTTCCCAAGGTGACCCTGAAGCAGAGCCTGTCCACCCTCAAGGGCAACAAGCCGCTCCTGCTTCTGTGCATCAGCTCCTTCCTCTTCCTTACCGGTCAGCTGGCCGTCGGCTCCATCCAGATCTACTACTTCCGCGACGTCCTGCACTCCCTGCCCCTCTACGCAGTCATGTCAATGGTCCAAATTGTGATGACCTTCGCCCTGGCAGCCATGCTGCCCCGGCTGGTCGCCACGTTTGGCAAGAAACGCAACTACCTGGCCGCGGCAGTCCTCATGGCCGCTGGCGGGCTGGTCATCTTCCTGGCCCCGGCCAGCATGGTGTGGCTTGCCTTCACGGGTGTACTAGTCAGCCAGCTGGGCGTCCTGCTGTTGAGCATGGTCGTCTGGGCCTTGGAAGCGGACACCGTGGAATATGGCGAATGGAAAACCGGTGTCCGTTCAGAAGGCATCACCTACGCACTGTTCTCCTTCACCCGCAAGACCGGCCAGGCAGTTGGCGGCGCGCTCGCAGCCTACGCCCTGGCCTGGGGCGGGTACGTCTCCGGAGGCGGGGCACAGTCCGAGCACGCACTCCTGGGCATCAGGGCCGGCGCGGGCCTGCTGCCCATGGCCTTTTCGATCCTGGCCCTGCTCGTTATGCTGGCCTACCCGTTGACCGATGCCAAGCACAAGGAAATAGTCCACGAAATCAGTGCCCGGCGCGCCGAGCGCCTTGAGGCGGCACTGGCTGAACGGGACGCCCAGGAAAACCAGTAGGACCGCCCGGGCACCAACGAACCCGATCCCAAGCAAACACCCTCCCGCAACCTTTGGCTGCACCTCCCCTATCCCCATCCATGGAAGGAACTCCTCGTGAAGATCATCTCCGCAGAAGTTTTTGTTACCAGCCCCAGCCGCAACTTTGTCACCTTGAAAGTCACCACCGATGAGGGTGTGGTGGGTATTGGTG
>Ga0075017_100000564_pt1 | contig 20861 bp, 22 predicted proteins | sample AleBraG_ABR_2012_FD_71475 | JGI IMG/M metagenome (GOLD analysis project Ga0075017, IMG submission 71475) | Freshwater sediment microbial communities in response to fracking from Pennsylvania, USA - Alex Branch Run_MetaG_ABR_2012 | ecosystem: Environmental > Aquatic > Freshwater > Creek >... | reverse complement strand
TTCATGTTTGGTTTGTCGGACAAGTTAGAATTAAGCTATCCTCGAAGCAATGGCCCGTGTCGATCGGCGCTGCGATGCTAGCCTGGAATGCGAGCCTGCAATACGAGCCTGCAATGCGAGCCTGGCACGAAGACGCCTGCCACCTCGCTTCGGGCAACGGGAGGGAATATGTCCGACAATCTCGGGGCGACGATACGGACGGCGCGGGTGCATACGATCGGCGACCTTTTGCGCCGCTCGGCGCACCGCGAACCGAACAAGACAGCTTTGATCTGCGGCGCCGTGGCCTGGACCTTCTCCGAAATGGACGCGATTTGTAACCGCCTCGGCCGGGGCCTGCTTGCGCTTGGGATCAGCAAGGGGGATCGTGTCGCGGTCCTTTCGCGAAATTCGCATGCCTTCGCTGCCCTGCGCTTTGCCGTGGCCAGGATCGGCGCGATTCTGGTGCCGATTAATTTCATGTTGAACCCGGATGAGATCAGTTTCATTCTCAAAAACTCCGGCGCGAAGGTACTGGTTGCCGGACCCGATCTCGTCGACGCGGCACGCGCCGCCACCGCAAAGGGTTCCTCAGTGGAGACGCTGGTCTGGCTGCCCGGCGAGGATGCCTCTGCGTTGCCAAAAGACATGACTACCTTCGACGATCTTCTGCACGGCGATGCGTCACCCCTTGAAGTATCGGTTGATGGCCGGGAGCCCGCCCAGATCATCTATACGAGTGGCACCGAATCCCTGCCCAAGGGCGCGATTCTCACCCATGAAGCGGTGATGTGGCAATATGTGAGCTGCATCATCGACGGTGGGATGGCGGCGCAAGACAATGTCCTGCATGCGCTCCCCCTTTATCATTGTGCGCAGCTCGACGTATTCCTGGGCCCGGCGATCTACCTCGGTGCATCCGGTGTGATCACGAGCAAGCCTGTGGCTGACAATATTCTTGCACTGATCGAAGCCCACAGGATCACGGCCTTCTTCGCGCCTCCGACGATCTGGATCGCGATGCTGCGCTCACCCGCCTTCGACAAGACGAACCTTGCGACGCTGCAGAAGGGCTATTACGGCGCATCCATCATGCCGGTGGAGGTTTTGCTCGAGTTGCAGCGGCGCCTGCCCGACGTGAAATTCTGGAATTTCTACGGACAGACCGAGATCGCGCCGCTCGCCACGGTCCTGAAACCTGAGGATCAGCTGCGCAAGGCGGGTTCCGCCGGGAAGCCGACGCTCAACGTCGAGACCCGCGTGGTCAGTGTCGATATGGAAGACGTCAAGGTCGGAGAGGTCGGCGAGATCGTCCATCGTTCGCCACATCTTCTGTCAGGCTATTACAACGACCCGGCGAAAACGGCGGCCGCGTTCGTCGGCGGCTGGTTTCACAGTGGTGATTTGGCAACCGTCGATGCCGACGGTTACATCACGGTCGTCGATCGCGTGAAGGACATGATCAAGACAGGCGGAGAAAATGTCGCCAGCCGCGAAGTCGAGGAGATGATTTATCGCCTGCCGGCGGTCTCCGAGGTGGCAGTCGTTGGACTGCCGGACGCGCGCTGGATAGAGGCCGTCACCGCGATCATCGTGGTCAAGAACGGCCACACGCTCGATCAGGACGCCGTCCTCGAGCATTGCACCGGTGCGATGGCGCATTTCAAGGTCCCAAAGCGCGTCATCTTTGTCGACAGCCTGCCCAAGAACCCGAGCGGCAAGCTCTTGAAGCGTGAGCTGCGAAAGCGCTTCCTTGGTACCGAAATCCTGGATCACGCAATTCAAAAGAACTTTGCGACCTAGTATTATAGCGCGTGAGCCATCATCGCGCCGGGAAACCCTTGATCTAAATAATTTTTTAATTCGGGTTTGCGCGCCGCCTAGTCGGGAACCTGGACCGCAATGCTCCGTTTTCAGATTCAGAGCGCGTTACTTCCAAAGACAATGGAGAATTGTCATGATGTTTGTCAGGATTGCTGGTGCAGCGGCACTTTCGATTGTCCTCGCCGGCCCGGCGGCTGCGTACGATAACTACGGAACGCAAGGCGCATACACCCGAGCCTTCCGCGGCTATCATGACATGCGAGCGCAAGATGCACTGCATTTCGGCCGCACGGATATCTATCCGAGATATCACTCCGGTTGGGGCGGCCTCTATGGCGACGGCAATTACCCGGGCTCGATCGATGACAACATGGGTCCGCCCTATCTGGGTCGTTGGTGAACTCAGCTAAAGCGGGCAGGGTCAACCGGAGGGCGAGCGGAGAGGTCAAACTGATCCGCCCATGTTTACAGCTGTGCCTGAACGGCGCAGCATCGGTCACCCAGGCACTTGACTTCCTGCTGGCCTATCGTCCTGCGCGACCGCCAGTCCCCGGAGGCGTTAGCGTCGATCCGCTCGGCGAGGTGTTTATCAAGCTGTTACCCGAGGGGTTGAGGGTACTGTTTGCGCCCGCAGCAGCGCTACCAGCGTTGGTGGGCGGGCCGCCCGTTGCGCTGCCGGTTGTCGATGATCCCGTCGATGGGCTGCCAGTGCTGACTCCGCCCGCCGCCGGTCCCGCGCTTCCGGCCGAACCGCCAGCGCCGCCGGTCCCGCCTGCTTGTGCGAAGGCAAAACCGGTTGAGAGTGCAATAGCCGCAGCCAGCGCGAATATCGTTTTCATGATGTTTCCTCCTGTTACCTGGATGACGGTTACTCGGACCACGTCGGGATAAGGGAAGACGTCGGGATAAGGGAAGATCTTCAAAAAGGATGACGAAAGCCCCGGATAACTCGCTTTGAGCGGCTTCCTTGACATTTTCCGGCGCCTCGCTTGGGTGTTCAAAGTGAAAACCTGTTTGCCACCGCGAGCGCCGCCGTTTCGTCTGTTTCCAAAGCGATCTTCTGAGCGAGCATGACGTCGCCCGGCACCAAACGACCTCGCGGAACGAAGCACCAGCCCATGATCAGCCGTCCGGCCTCGTTCAGTTCACCGACATTTGCAGCGCTTCCGTACTGGATGCGGAAACGCCTTCCGGTATCGCTGCCGACTACCTCGAAATAGTTGAGGGCATCGAACTGCCTTCGCTGCTCCGCCGAAAGCCACCGCCTGAGAAGGCGCCGACCGCGCTCCTCAGGGTTTCTTGAACGAACGAAGCAGCCGTAAAACCTGCGCACTGCTCGCCAACGGCCAGCTTCTGCCAACAATCGCGAAAGGAGAACCATGGCAATCCTGCCTTGATCAGCCGCCGACGAGCCGCGGAAAAAACAACGTTTCTTCGGCGGTCGGGTCAAATGAGCGTATCCGTTTTGATTCTCCGTCCGCGGTGCGGACGGCCGCCGTAAATCCGGCTCCCGTCAGGTTTCTGAACAGCCTCTCAGCCCTCGCGACTTCTGCGAGGTCCGCCGGATCGAATTGATGTCGCCTGTCGCCGGTGTGATCCATTACAATCTGGGTAGCCATGGAGATGCTCCTGAAAGGGATTAGCTCGGAGCAAAACTCTGTGCCGACACGACCGTTCCACGGTCAGCTCCATTTTCGAACGATTCGATTCAGGATAAATGGAAGGCGCTCTTTCACGTCGGAGCAGGATAGACCGGTCGGCGAAATAGCCAGAGCTCGACGCAAGCCGAGGGCATTCTCCGATTGCCGCTTGCTTATTTTCGCGCGCTCCCTGATGCGTCACGCTTTCGTCCTGGCGAAGCAGTGATACGGTACGCTGGGAATTCGTTGCGATAGCCCGGCAATGGGTCAGCACCGTTGTCGCGACAGCAACGCAAGGTTCCCACGTCGGCATAACTCGAGGGAGGAAATATTGTGAGAAAGATTGTTCTTTCGATTGCGCTACTTGGCATCGGCACGCTCGGCTCAGGTGTGGCGAATGCGCAAAGCATGACCCTGGCCAGCGCCGACCTGAAGGAAGGCGGTACCTTGGCCAACGAGCAGGTGTTCAAGGGGTTTGGCTGCACCGGCGGCAACCTCTCTCCGGCCCTGAGCTGGAATGGGGCGCCGAGCGGGACCAAGAGTTTCGCCGTCACCATGTATGACCCGGACGCGCCGACCGGCAGCGGCTGGTGGCACTGGGTCGTATTCAATATTCCTGCGAACACCATGTCGTTGCCAAAGGATGCGGGCGATGTGAAGAAGAAGCTGATGCCGAAGGGCGCCGTTCAGAGCCGCACCGACTTCGGTTCCGGCGGATACGGCGGTCCTTGCCCGCCGCCCGGCGACAAGCCTCATCATTACCAGATCACCGTTTTTGCCGTTGACGTCGACAAGCTGCCCGACGCCAAGAACGATGCCGCCTCGGCTGCGCTGGTCGGGTTCGACCTGCACTTCCACACCCTGGCCAAGGCGACGCTGAACGGCGTGTACGGCCGCTGAGCTGCAGTCGTTCGAGTTCTGGACCGCGAGGGTATTGCGGTCCCAGCCGGCAACTCGCGTTGCCGGCTGGGACTACACTGTCAGCATCCGAAGTCTCTCCTCTCAGCCATGCCAGAAATGGTCGAACCTGCCGATCATCTCGGCAAAATGATTCTGAGGCGCGATCTCGTGCGGTGATGCCCCGTGTTCGTGTCCCGATGATGATGCTGCCGCAGCCGATGCTTGGGAGTAGGTAACCCCAAATCCGTCATTGGCGAGCCCATTGACCGGATGGGCAGTCGGCTGCTCATTTCCGTTGACGTTGCCGGATGTGGTGGTGTTGGCATCTGCTATTTGCGTCGTGGTCGCTCCTGCCACGGTCGTCGACGTGCCCACGTAAATCCCTCCGCCGTTGGGCGCATTGTTGCCGGACACGTCCTGGGCGTCAGCCACATAACCAAATCCTGCGGCGGTAAGCTGTGCCGCATCGCTCGCCGATACCGTGCCACCATTGTTGAGGATGTCATGGAGCGCCTGCAAGGCTGTTGCGGTATCGGCTTTGAGGGTGCCGCCCAGCAATTCATTGTCGAATCGGGCGCCGAAGACACCTCCCTGCGCTCCGTCGAACGAAGTGCCGAGCTGTTGATATCCCTGAACTTGCTGAACGAGCGAAGTGAGGCCCGCCGTATCCAGGTGCACCGTTCCGTTTGCCTCGGCCGTGAGCGCATTGTTCAGGTTGTTTGCCCCCGCAATGAATGCGGACCAGAAATCGGTCTGTGCCTGATTGTCCTGGTAGTGCTGGATGGTGCCCGCCAGGTAACCCGGCTGCTCGGCAAAACCGCCATCATGACTTGGTGCGCCCGTCGTATTGCCTGCGCTTGCCGCGAGCGCCGGATCGTTCTGCGCGATGTCGATGATATCCAGGAGATTATCGTTGGTTGATCGCGCCGCAATGTTTGGGTCGTTGGCGTACATGCCATCGAATTTGTTGATTTGAAGTTCGATCTGGTTGAGCATGGTTTGGGCGTGAACGGCGGTGAGCGCCTGCGCCGCGCCAAGCGAGATCCCATTGTCGTCGGCCAGCGCTTGCTCTGCGGCCGTGTTGGCTTCTGCTGCCGCAAGCCCACCCCCGTTGATGAAATTCTGCAAACCGGCAGCGATCGCCTTCATATCGCTGCCAAACTCGTGGAGATTGCTCGCGTTAAGTCCGCCATCTGCCAAATTGGTTGCGGCGTTGAAGACGGTGCCGATATCGGAAAGGTTGGCGCCGGCCTTGGCTGCGGTAATCGCCGCTGCATCGTCGGCAGCCTGCGCGGGAAGCGCCTGAAATCCCTGATCCACGGTGCCGGTTCCCTCATTCATGACGCCGCTCCCCGCTAGCGCCTGCTGCAGGTTGCCGTCGTTGGCTATTTCGCCCAGGATCAGCTGCTCGTTGGTGTGAAGAACGCCCTGGGCTTGCACGGCCGCGGCGGTGTTGCCGACCGCGTGTGGCGCGGCAGTCGCAATGGCGGCGAGTTGGCCCTGGATTTCCGTGAGCGTGTTGGCGTCGGATGGCGTTACCGACACACCGTTGACAGTCGCACCGTTGGCGATCGCGGAAGCAATATCCGCATTCACCGTGCTGATGTCCGCTTCGTATTGGCTGGCGTAGTTCTGCTGGTTGTTGTCGTCGGCTGGCTGGGACCATAACCCGCCATTACTCAGGCGAACCGCGTCATTGAAGATAATGCCGGCCTGTCCCAGGTCGTTGGTGACTTCACCAAGCGCAGTTGCACGATCGTTAGCGATTGCCATTTTTTTATTCTCCCAAACTACGAGTGGAATGAGTTGAGCAAAGCTGACGGGTTCCCGCTGGCGCTTGCCCATCGTGGCCTAATTCAGTTCAGCGGAACTACTCCCCCCTATTGAAGGTGTTCGGATCAAATCAGGTGGTCAAAGCAAAGGCCCCGGTCGTCGCATAACCGTTCACAGCTTCGAACGTGATGCACTCAAGGCAGAACCAATCTCCGCTTGCGCAAAGCAGACCGCCGCATTGAGAAGGGAGCATGACGAAACGGCGACCGTCTGGCGTCTTTGACACGACGTTGTTGGGCCGGCACGATTCATATTCTTGCTTCAATGCAGGCAAAAAAACGCCGCCGCAAATCTTGCAAGCACCACATGACTGCTCTCGATGCATCGCCGGTCGCGCCGTGCCGCGCCGGCGATGAAGGCATCCGATGGGATCGCGTTACGCGCTGTGCTTCTCTCCATGCATGATGGGCCCGAAGCGCTTCCAGCTTGTGCCCTCGAATTTCATGAGCTGAAGCTGCTGGATCGGCGCGTAGTTGGTCGGACTGGTATTGATGGTAATGCCCGGCAGCAGCATGCCCGGATTGAAATCCTTCAGGTTCGCCGCCTGCTTCATGATGTTTGCGCGGGTCAGGTCGTTGCCGCATTGTCGAAGGACCTGCACCATGGTGCGTGCGACGGCATAGCCGTAAATGGTCGAAGCGTCCGATTTGTCGTCACTTGACGCATACTTGTCCATGAAGGCGGTCCATTCCTTCATTTCCTTGTCGTTGCTCCATTCCGGATCGGTCGCATCCTTGAGATAGGCGGCGGAAATGATTCCTTGCGAAGCATCGAAGCCCGCGGGCTTGAGCACACTGCCGACAGAGGCGCTGACATTGTTCAGTATGAACATCGGATGCCAACCCAGTTCATGAATTTTCTTGATCGACTGCGCTGCGAATTTCGGCGTCGCAATGTCGACGAAGACGTCGGCGCCGGAAGCCTGAAGGTTTACGATCTGCGAGTCGATTGTCGGATCGGAGACGTCATAGCCCTGTTCCGCGACGATCATGGATTTGGCCTTGCTGCCAAGGCCATCGGTCAAGCCTTTCAGATAATCCTTGCCGTAGTCGTCGTTCTGGTAGAGGACGGCGATCCTCGCCTTTGGGTTGGTCTTCAGGATATAGGAGGCGTAGATGCTCGCTTCGGTCTGGTAGCTGGGCTGCCAACCCATGGTCCAAAAATAGTGCGCCGGGTCATTCCATTTCGTCGCGCCGGTCGCAACGAACAGTTGCGGCACCTTCTTTGCGTTCATATAGCGCTCGATCGACGTGTTGGTCGGGGTGCCGAGCGAGTTGAAGAAAAACAGCACCTGATCGTCTTCGACGAGCTTGCGCGCCTGTTCTACGGTCTTCGGTGGGCTATAGCTGTCATCATATGAGATGAAGTCGATTTTTCGGCCGTTGATGCCGCCCTCGTCATTGATTTTTTGAAAGTAGGCGGCCTCAACACGGCCAATCACTCCGTAAGCCGAGGCAGGACCGCTGTAGGGCATGATGTTGCCGATCTTGATCTCCGTGTTACTTGCTCCGGGATCATATTGACCGGCCGCGATTGCAATTCCGGTTGCGGCACAAAGTGTGACCGCGGATACCGCGACCACTCGACATAGAGATTTGGTCATTTTCCTTCTCCTTGGTCGTTCTGCCCGTGATTGGAGTTCGCTTCAGGTGTGCGCATATCGTTGAAAGCCCGCAGCAACAGCGGACGTCTCAAATGGATGCAAAAGTCCCGCGTCGGCACCGTTTGCGTAGTTCACCATCATGAACGGCCCACGCGAAAATCGGTTCGTACGCTACCGTACGCTGGCGCCGAAACTGCTACAAAAGGCCTATGGCCGGCCGACTTCCGGCCGATAGAGTGTGGGGACAATGGGCGCGCCGGCGAAGGAGACCGGAAATGAACCCACGCGTTACGATGAAATTACTGTTCGCGAGCCTGGCGCTTCTGATGGCGCCGACCATGGCCAACGCAGCTTCCAATAAGGTTGTTATCGGTGACATAGATGACATGTCCGGCATCTACGCTGACGTGATCGGGCCGGGCGGAGTGGTTGCCGCCCAAATGGCAATAGAGGACTTCGGCGGAAGCGTCCTGGGCAACAAGATCGAACTATTGGTCTCGGATCATCAGAACAAGCCGGACCTTGGGGCGCAAAAGTTCCGCGAGTTTGTCGACAGGGACAAGGTAACGATGGTCCTTGGCGGCTCTAACACAGGCGTAAACCTCGCGATGGCGACCATCGCAAGGGAAAAGAAGACACCGTTGTTCGCGATCGGAGCGGCCGGTGCGTCGCTGACCGGAAAAGACTGCACGCCCTACACGGTGCACTATGCCTACGACACCACAGCTCTCGGAAACGGGACGGCCAAGACGATCGTGAAGCAGGGCGGCAAGACCTGGTTCTTTCTGACAGCGGACTATGCGTTCGGTACCCAGCTCCAGCAGGCCGCGTCCAAGGTGGTTGAGGCTAACGGAGGAAAGGTTATCGGCGCAGTCCGTGTGCCATTGGCGACTTCGGATTTCTCGAGCTTTCTGCTGCAGGCGCAGGACTCCGGCGCGCAAATACTGGGTCTGGCCAATGCGGGAGACGACTTCAGCAACTCGATCAAGGCCGCTAACGAATTCGGCGTCACCAGGACGATGAAACCGGCCGCGCTTTTGGCCTTCATCACCGACATTCATGCGCTGGGGCTCGACGCCGCCCAGGGACTATATCTTACCACCGGCTGGTACTGGGACCTCAACGACAAGACTCGCGCGTTCGCCAAACGTTACTTCGAGCGGACCAAACGCGAGCCGACCATGACCCAGGCGGCATACTATTCGGCGACGACCACCTACTTGAATGCGGTAAAGGCGGTTGGCTCTACCGATCCGGACAAGGTGATGGCGCAGCTGCGCAAGACCAGGATCGACGACATGTTCACTTCCAAAGGCATCATCCGTCCCGACGGGTTGATGGAACATGACATGTACATCATGCAAGTGAAGAAGCCGGATGAGTCGAAATATCCGTGGGATTATTATCGCCTTGTCCAGACGATGCCTGGAGACGAGGCATTTGGGACATTGGCCGATAGCGCTTGCCCGCTGGTAACTCACTAGATCACGATGCGATCAAGTGGAATCGCATCATGATCTCATTCCCTTTGTTTGAGCATGATCTCCGCGCAAACGCGTTTTCGCGTTTGTCGCGAGGGAAAACCGGTTTCCACTTTTCCGGATCATGCTGTAGCTGCCGAGCCTGCTGTTGACTGCAAGGCTGGAAGCGGACTGAAAAACGCTTCATCCGAGGCGAGACAGGCTGGGAAACCGCTGGGAAACCGTCGTGTCATCTCGCAATTGTGAAATCGAGCTTCTGGCATATCCACTCCGCCGCCCTGCCAAGCGTATAAGCTGGAGGTTCGGGACGTCGGCGGAGATGAACCATTCAGGCAGACAAATGTCCGTTCCGCGTTCATCGACACGGAACAGGCTCCTGCAACTCATTCCCCGGAATGAGCTGGCCAGCTTGTTGTCAATATCCGAGGAGGTGCCGATCCAGCCGCGGCAAATCCTGCACCACTGGCGATTGCCGATGGATCATGTCTATTTCATCGAGCAGGGATTGGTCTCGGTTTCCGCGCGAATAGGCGAGAACCGCTTTGTTGAAGCCTGGCTGATCGGTTCGGAAGGCATGATCGGTGCGCCGCTGCTGCTGACGGAAGAGGATCAAACGCCTCCCCACCGTCGGGTAGTGCAGGTCGGCGGGACAGCAAAGCGGATATCCGCTCATGAGTTCCTTGCGGTTCTTCCGGAACTCCCCGGGCTTCGAAAGGTGCTCCTGCAGTACCTCGATGTTGTCCTGCTCCAGACATCGCAATCGGGTGTGTGCAATTCGGCGCACCCGCTGAAACAAAGATTGGCGCGGTGGTTGCTTGTTGCCAGGAATGCTCTCGAAAGTGACAGGCTGCCGCTGACGCATGACGTTTTGAGCCAGCTCCTCGGGGTGCGACGGGCCAGCGTGACGGAATGTCTCGAGGAGCTTGAAGCAGCGGGATCGGTACATAGCTCACGCGGTCTCGTGACGATCGCCGACGCGATGCAGCTGCAGCAGACTTCCTGCAGCTGCTTTGGCTTGATCGAACGTGAAAATCGCAAGCTGTGTCACAGGGCGGTCGGGGCCAATGATCTGCTTGAGGTTCGGCCCGCGGCTCGATAGCGCGGCAGCTGGACGCGGTGGTGCCAAACGGCAGCGCCCGTGAAGTCGATGCTTCAATCGCGCTGTCTTCTCAGGGCGTTCGCCGTTCACGCAGAAAGTAGGTCAGCATCGCGCCTTTGCCCTTTACATTGACCGGGCCGCGCAATTCGCAGCGGAATCTGTCGGCGATCCGGTGATGGGTGGCCTCCGATATCTGGATGCGATTGGGAACGCCCGAGGATTCCAGCCGGCTTGCCGTATTGACGGTGTCGCCCCACACGTCATAGATGAATCGGTGCTGGCCGATGATGCCGGCGACCACCTCTCCGGAATGGACGCCGATCCGAACCTCAAGATTTTCGCCGAACTGCGTTCCGATCCGGCCTACCTCCTCGAGCATGGCGAGCGCCATTTCGGCGACCGCCACCGCATGATCGGGCCGTTCTTCAGGCAATCCCCCGGCCACCATATAGGCGTCCCCGATCGTCTTGATCTTTTCGAGCCCGAACCGTTTCGCCAAATCGTCGAATGACGAAAACAACCTGTTCAGGATCTCGATGATCTGTCCGGGCGAAGACCTGCCGGCAAGACCGGTAAAGCCGACGAGGTCCGAGAACAGGATAGTGGCTTCGGGAAACCGATCGGCGATGGCGACTTCACCACGATTGATCCGCTCCACGATCGTCGCCGGCAGGATATTCAAGAGCAGCGCATCCGACTTGCTTTTCTCGGCTTGCAATTCGAGCGTAAATGCATGCTCGCGATCGCGAAGCCGCTTTCTATCCAGCGATGCGTCGATGCGCGCGGCAAGCAGCACCGGATCGAATGGCTTGGAGATATAATCTTCGGCTCCGGCCTCGATGCAGCGCACGATGCTGTCAATCTCATCAAGCGCCGAAATCATGATCACCGGAATGTGCCTGAGCGCGGAATCGTCCTTGAGCCGGCGCAACACGTCGTATCCGTTGATATCGGGCATCATCAGATCGAGCAGGATCAAATCGAATTCGCTTCTGCCTGCCTGCTCCAGCGCCGAGTAGCCGTCGGCTGCGACACTGACGGCATGTCCGTCGCGTCCGAGCCGGCGCGAGAGAAGTTCGCGATTGGCCTCCATGTCGTCGACCACGAGGATGCGGCTTGAAAGGCCCTGCTCGCGCCTGTGCTTTGGGGATATCGGCTGGATCGAATGGAAAATCTGGTCGATCAGGCTGCGCGATGGCGTCCCGATACCCGCATCGGTTTCGGACGCAATGCGCACTGCGCTCTCGGTTGAGCCGACCAGGCTGTCGATTTGCCAGAGCAGTTGCTCGGCAGCGGCCAACAGCTTGCCGACATCCGCAACCAGGTCGTCGCGGCCGGCTTCGCGCGCGTCCTCCATGATCAGTTCGCTGTAACCCTTGATGGCGTTCAGCGGCGTTCGCAAATCGTGTCGCAGTCTGGATTTGACGGCGTCAAGATCGCCGACGGCGCCGGAAGAGGCGTGCCGGGCAAACTCGATCAATTCGCTGAGCTGCTCCTGAAGCTGGAGGCCGGCCGCGAGAATGCGCTCAAGATCTGCAGCCAGAGGGTCGTCGTCACCCTGACGGGCGTCGTCGATCAGGATTTCAGTCAGGCCGGTAATGGTCGCGATCGGCGCCCCGAATTCCTGGCGCACGAATGCCGCAAGGACGCGTTCGAGGCGCTGGGCCTGTTCTGTCACGGCGCGTCCTGTGCCATAGCGGGCTACCCCTGCGAGCGGACGAGAAGAGCTTCGATTTTTTCGAGCAGGCGCGGCATTTCAATCGGCTTGGTATCGTAATCGTCACATCCGACGCCGAACGCCTTTTCGCGATCTCCCGACATGGCGTGTGCCGTCAGCGCGATCACGGGGATGTGGGCGGTCTTCGCGTCGGCCTTGACGCGGCGCGTCGCTTCCCAACCGTCGATCACCGGCAAACTCATATCCATCAGGATCAAATCCGGTCGCTCGCTTTCCGCCATTGTCACGGCCTGCCCGCCGTCGACCGCAATGACGACTTCAAAGCCTTTGCGAAGAAGCCGCCGCGAGAGCATGTCGCGGTTCATTTCGTTGTCTTCTACCAACAGTATTTTTGCCATCGATGTCTAATGCCCACTGTTCATGAATCACGTCGCCGCACTGGCCATGCCCTGCATCGGATGCTGACCCACCGCTTTCCTGATCGACTCGGCAATATCGCGATCGATCGAGGCTCCCTTCTTGATGACGACGCGGGTCCGGCCGGAGAGCAGCGCCCGCTCTGCGGCGGTGAGCTGCTTGGCGGTGATGACGACGACCGGTACGTGACGCCAGTCGGCACGCTTGTTGAACGCGTCGAGGAATTCAAAGCCGTCCATCTCCGGCATCATCAGGTCCAGCAGGATAGCCGCCGGTTCCGGATTCTCCGCAAGCCACACCAGGGCCTGACGGCCGTTGGTCACTTCGGCCGCGGTCAATCCCAGCTTCTCGATCGTATGCCGCACCGTTTCGCGGGTCGCCAGATCGTCCTCGACAATCAGAATCGGACCGTCGCGGGAGAGAAGCCGGCGCAGCAGGGCGACGAGCTCTGCGCGATCGACCGGCTTGGTCATCACTTCGGCCGCGCCGAGAGACAGACCGATTCCCCGATCCGGTGCCACAGTGACCATGATCACCGGAATCTCACAAAGTCCGGTATCGCCCTTGAGCGCCGCCAGCACCGTCCAGCCGTCCTTCTTTGGCATCAATACATCCAGCGTGATCGCATCCGGATGTACCTTGCGGGCGAGCTCCAGCGCTTCGTCTCCACTGCGTGCCTGGATGGTACGGTAGCCCTCGCGCCCCAGATTGGTCGTCAGGAGGTCGCGCGCCGCCGGATCGTCGTCAACGACCAGCACGGTGAGGGCAGGGATCGCGGCGTCCATCTCGTCAGCTCGCGCCGATTCGAGGTTGGTTTCGCCCGGCCCCGCCGGCTGGCGCGGTTCAGTCGCCTGATCCGGAAGGACGATGCTGAAGGTTGATCCCGCACCAAACCGGCTCGCAACGGCGATGTCGCCGCCGAGCAACCTGCAGAAATGTTTGGTGATGGCCAGACCAAGGCCGGTGCCACCGAACTTCTTGGTTGTCGAAGCATCGGCCTGGCTGAAGGCCTGGAACAGCCGGCCCAGCTGTTCCTCGCTCATGCCGATGCCGGTATCGGCGATCCTTATCTGAATCGTCGGCGGCACCGTCTCCAGGCGCCGAACATCGACCGTGAGCTTGCCGTCCCGTGTGAACTTGCTGGCGTTGCTCAGGACGTTGAGAAGACATTGCTTCACCTTGGTGCGGTCGGTGCGCATATTGCCGAGATTGTCGCCCAGCAGAACTTCGAGCCGGTTGTTGTTTTTGGCGACCAGGGGCGTGATGATCGATCTCACCTCGTCGAGTAGCGATGAAAGATCGACGTCCTCCAGGAAGACGTCCATCTTGCCGGCTTCGACCTTCGAGAGGTCGAGAATATCGTTGATGAGGCCGAGCAGATGACGGCCCGCCCCCTCGATCTTCTTCAGGTCCGGAACGAGCTGCTCCTGACCGCCGTCAACCGCATCTTCCTGAAGGATCTCGCTATAGCCGATTATGGCATTGAGGGGCGTGCGCAATTCGTGACTCATGTTGGCCAGGAACTGGCTCTTGGCGCGATTGGCCACTTCCGACAGTTCTCTTGCCTCTTCGAGCTCGAGGTTTTGTTTTCTGAGTTCCGTAATGTCGGAATAGACGGCAACCGTACCGCCGTCCTGAATACGCCGCTCGCTGATCCGGACGAAGCGACCGCCATAACGATATTCGGCAAAGCCGCCGGAACCGGCGTGGCGCGCCTTCCGCTCTGCGATCCAGTCTTGCGGGCTCTGGCTTCCCAGATCGATCAGCGAACGCGCGACGACTGCCTCCAACACCTCGCTGAAGGTCGTCCCGGTCTTGATGATATCAGCGAGCCCCGGATAAATGGAGCGGAACTGCTCGTTGAAGAGAACGATGCGGTCTTCTGCGTCGTAAAGCACGAATCCTTCCGATATCGTGGCGATGGCGGCTGCTATCGTCTTGCGCTGCGCCTCCGCTTCGGCCGCGAAGCGATCGCGCTCCTTCAAGCTGTCGCGAAACAAACCAAGCGTACGCGCCATGGTTCCAATCTCGTCGGGGCTTGCCTCGGGAATGGGCACCGCAAGGTTGCCGGCGCTCAAGCCGTCGATCGCCCCAATGAGCTGGCGAAGCGGAACCGCAATCGAGCGCAGGATCATGAAGGTGAGCAATAGCCCCAGGGCCACGATCAACAGATCGGCAACCAGCGTTCTGCGCGTCGCCGTCGTCACGTCGGCTATGATCTGATTGCGTTCGGTCGTCAGTTCGCCTTTCAGACTGTCGATGAGCGAAATCAGCGATTGATCGACCTTGATGCTGTGGTTGCGGGCTTCAGCCAGCAGCGAGTTGCCGATGACGCGCTGGTTGTTGGTATAACGATCCACCGCATCATTGGCCGCGTTCTCGAACTGATCGCGTTCGGCACGCACCGCCGCCACCAGTTCGGGCTTGCGCGTTGCGAGCTGTTCGAGATATCCGTCCATGCGGCTGCGGGCTTCCCTGGCGTTGCGTTCCGATTGAGTGAGCAGGCTCACGGCCAGATCGGTGAGCCAGTAGCGCATCTGGCCGAAGGCGATCCGTGCATTGTTTGCCGAATCGATGATGTCGCTGAGCTCGGTTTCCTTGGCAACGGCGGCTGAATTGTTGGCGAGCTTGCTCGTCAGATAAAGGTTTGTGGCAATCAGCAAACACAACAACGCGCCCGACAGAACGATCAGACGGGCGCGGATGGTCGGATGAAAGCTCACGCTGGTTGCTTCGTCGGGGCGGGCGTGTTCCTCGCCGCTGCAATGATCTCGCCGGCCGAACCGCAAGCGCAGGACATTTGAGAAAGCAACTTCATCGCTTTCGCTATTTGAACAGAGTGACGCTGATTACCGCGCCGAGGTCGCCTTCCTTGCCGCCCTCTTTGGGATAGCCGGTAATATCGGTCTCGCCTTTGGGCGATCCGTGACAGCTCAGGCACGAAGCCGCGTAATATTCCGGGATCATCATGCGAAATGCAGATCGTCCCCTGGTGGTCACATCGGCGGAGTAGGCCTGACCGCGCGGCCAATCCGTCCGGAGCATTTTGCCGCGCATCACTTCGCCCTCCCACTCATCTGGCCGGGCTTTGCGATTGCGTACCAGTTGCTCGGGAGCTGTCACCTTCACTTGCGCTTCGTCCTTTGCCCGGCGCTCGAAGGCTTCGTTGACGAGCCGGGCGAAGGTCGCCGGAATGAATGCCTTGAAGCCGACGCCCTTGGCGTTGATGATCGGCTGATTGGCATCGGTAACCTCGACGATCGCGTCCATCTGTGCCCGCAAGAGGCGGCCGTGGCGAGACGCGGGATCGACGGTCGCAGGGTCGATACCGGTATTCTTCTTGTAGAGTTCAATCGCCTTTTGCAGGACCACCTGGCCGGTGAGGCCTTTGTCCCCGAGATTGGGGTCGTTGATGACGGCCTGATTGCTGGAAATCACCTGCCGCGCGGCCCGCAGCATGTCTGCCAGGCTCCTGGCGTCGGCCGCCTCACCCTCATCCGTTCCAGCGAGCAGCGGCGCTGCAGACAGGCAGAGGACAATGACCGGGAATATAATGAGTAGGAATGGATTGAAATGGGCGAGCTTGAACCGTTCGCTCATAAAGTCTGACCTCCAAAACAACAATTAAAAGCTGTAAATGCCGCGTATCATATAGCAGCATCGCCCGGCAATCGACGCCTTTTTTGCAGGTTGGCTCGGACTGGAACAAAGTCCGGTCCCTTCGGATGGCTCCAGGCCAACCTGCAAGGAGGCGTTTTTCATCGTCGGCAGTTGGTGCGAAGTCCCGATCCGCTGCTTGCTGACAAGCGTTTCGGCGTCGCGGGCGTTGGTTGCGAGGACTGCGCCGGGCATGATCGAGGTCCGGCGCGCCTTACGCGGTTCGTTGCTTCAGGGAGCAGGCAAATGCGAAGTACGCTTCGTAATCTCTCTCGTATTCCCTCTCGTATTCCCTCTCGTATTCTCTTGCCGCGACATCCGTGCCATAGGTTGCCATCAAAATCCAGGCAACGCGGAAAAGCCGCGCAACGCGAAGGATGACCGATGGCGGAAAGACGTGCGTCGAAAACGAGGCTCTCGTGGCCGCTGGAGCAGCGTCCGGGTTATCTGATCCGGCGGCTGCATCAGATTCACGTCGCACTCTTCCAGGAGAACTGCGCCGCCTTTGACGTCACCCCGCTGCAGTACAGCCTGCTTTCGGCCCTGGCGAGACGCGGAACCGCCGACCAGACCACGCTGGCCGCCGACGTAGCCCTTGATCGCACCACGACCACAGGTGCACTCAAGCGCCTGCAAGGGCGCAAGCTAATCGAGCGCACCGTACTCAGGCGAGATCGCCGGGCGCAGATTTGCCGGCTGACGAAGGCGGGTGCGCGGCTGCTCCGCCTGATGGAGGCCTCGGCGCAGGTCGCCCACCGCGAAACCCTGGCAGGCCTGAACATGGCCGAGCAGAAACGGTTCATTGCTCTGATGCAAAGGATCGTGGCCACGCGGTGACAGGCACGCGCAGCAACGGGCGATGCCGGATGGATGCGCCGCTGCGCGCCAACGACCACACCTGTGCAGCCTGCTTCAAGGGCCTGCCCGGGCTATCCAGGGGAAAACAGCCTGCGAGGCCACCGCGGCGATGAGCGGCATCCGAGACGGGTTCAACCAACAATGCGATTTTATTCGGCGGCCAGGGACGCCCCGGTCCGCTTGGCGATGACCTGCCGGAATTTCCCGGCAAGCTCGTCGCAGTAGCTGGCCAGTCCCTGATAAAGCGCGCGCTCCGGCCCGTCGGTTGCTTGTTGAGCCGCCTTCTCGTACTGCGCGGCTTTGCGCTCGTACTTCTCTAGTTTCGTTTGAAGATCACCCAGCACGACGCTTACTCCACGCGACATCACCTGGCGCGGATCGTGGCCCCAGCTCCGACCGAAACGATGACTGACCTGGGGCAATTTTGTAACCGCGCTGCGGTTCCTTTTGGCCGGCTGCGGTGGCGCCGGCACGAGATGCTGATCGGCCCGCATAATCCGGCTCTCGGCGCGGTCACATCATCAGTTCCCGCGTGCGTCAAATCGGCCGCACTTCCGGGCTATTTGCCGAGCGTGTCATATCCGCCGCACTGCGGACGCAATCGAGGGCTGATGCTCACCGCGTGTCTTGAGGGGAGCGCCCGGCAGGCTATTGCTGCCTTGTTCTTCCAACCGAAAGGAGACCATCGTGAAGAAAATTGCAATTGCGGCCGGAGCATCGATCGCTTTGGTGATTGCGACCGCCGCTGGCGCCGCCGATCTCCCGCGCCCGCAGCCGGTCTATCAGCAGGCCCCCGTCGGCAAGATGCCGATTGGCAAGTCTCCGGTCGGCAAGGGCCCGATCGGCAAGGGACCCGTGGTGGCGAGGTACTGACAGTTTCGTTGAATACGGGCTTTGTAGCCGAAAGCGAAAAGGGCGAGGCGTGGCAAATAGACCGACGAGACTGCGGCTCGGCCTGCTTTTGGGATTCGCGATCGCTGTTTTGCTCCCTTGCGAGATACAGCCGGCGTCCGCGCGGGACGGCGACACTCAGTCCGGTTGGGAGCGTTTCACTTCCCTGATGCGGGAGGTGAACAGGCACGCCGCCGATGCGAATGCGCTTGCTTCCAATGAAGCGTCCGACGACTCGAATCTCGCATCCCAGCCCGCTCGAAGATCGGGATCGGCAAGGGGCCCGTACTACGTCGACTTCCGCGCAAGGACCGCGGCCAGTTGGGGACACGCCTTTGTCTGGTACGGAAAGACGAGCGATCGACAGGTTGAAGTCGCAGGGCTGACGCCAGCCGGAGACACGCTGAAATACGTGCTCGGTTATGTGTCGTGGGTGCCATCCGAGACCGGGGCGAGCTACGGCGATCTTGATCCGCAATACCTGACCGCCAATTACCGGGTTTACCTGAATGAGGCGGACGCAAAGCGTGTGTTCGCCTACATCAGGAAGTTGCGGGCAAGTTCACCGGTGTGGAACGCCGAAATATCCAACTGCACCGCGTTCATCGGCAGCATCGCAGAATTCATGGGATTGAAAGTTCCTTATCGTTGGCAGCGTCCTGAAGAATACGTCAACGCACTTAGAGCGATCAATGGCGGACGCCGGATTGTCCGCCTGCCGGCAGGGCCACAGCTCGCATCCGGCCAATGAAGGCGAAGCACGCTGGGCAGGCTTGCAGCGCAGCGCCGGCACCCTCAGGCCGGAACCTGACGGCCACATGATGAGTTTCCGTCGTGGGAACAAAACACGGAACCGAGCGAATCGGTTCGCGTTGTGAGTGAGTCATGTCTTGAGGGCTGCCATGAAAGCAACTCTGCCGAATGCTGCTGTCGGAACCTCCGAGCCCAAGCAAACGCGCGGCTTTGCGCAGTTCGCGGCCGCTACGGCAAGCTGGGCGGGCAGCACGCTCGCCTTCATCGTGGCGTTGATGATCGTCGCGATCTGGGCCGCGACCGGCCCGCTGTTCAACTTCAGCGATGCCTGGCAACTCGTCATCAATACCGGCACGTCCATCGTCACGTTATTGATGGTGTTCTTGATCCAGAACACACAAAACCGCGACACCAAGGCAATACAGATAAAGCTCGGCGAACTGATCCTGGCGCTCGAGAAAGCCAATGACCGTATCGCAGCCGTCGAAGACGTCAGTCCCGAAGAGTTGCAGGAAATTCATGACGATCTGAAGCAGCGCGCCCAGGATACGTCCACCTTGCCCAAGGAACGGCCTTCACGACGTCGAAAGGCGTCCAGAGCCCGCCTGTGTCGAACTCCTGAGGTGGCTGGTCCGGGAATTGCTTGGCCTCTCGAGGTGAGCAAGAAAGGTGATCAACGCATGCGCGGACTGGCAATTCTGATCGCTGCATGGGTGACGATGGCGGTCATTGCCCGTCCGCACGAGCCTCGCTTCATCCCCCAGGCTACCGGACCGTTGCCGCCGGTGAACGTACCCTGAAAGGCAATGATCGGGAGCGACGACGTCGCCCCCGTTCGGCGCAGTGTTCGGATAGCGTACGACCTCGTCCTGCACGGGGTAACGCTCGGACCAGTTCCATTCCTGTGACAGGTTCTTGTCGAAGGTGTAGCGGTAGACGTAGCTGTCGGAATCGCAGCGCGCGCCGGGATAGCGATTCCAGTACCAGGTGTCTCCCACCCCCGTCGCCGGGCTCGAACACAGTGACGTTCAGATCGAATTCGTCGCGCAGCGAATGCAGCATGTACATGCCGGAGAATCCTGCGCCGATGATGAATACCTCGATGCCGCCGTGCATGTTCGAATTGCCAACGAGCTAGCAAAGAAAATCCCGAAGCCTGGCGATTTCAACAATATGCTCCGGGGACAGGACAGCGCTTACAAGAGGTTGTTGAGGCGCGGTGTGTATCTCGTACAGATGCCGCTGGGACGCGGGTTTTGTCATGAACTCCCTGATGCATTCGTCGAGGGTGCCGTCGACCAGCAGATAAGCGTCGGGATGACGGGCTTGCTGGAAACGCTCGGAATTGAGTGAAGGCCACTTTTTCAGAACGGCTGGCGCATTGAAATCGATTTGAACGTCATTGGCTGCCATGACGCCTCTCGGCAATAATGAAACAAATAAAACAAGCGCAAAGAGCGCAAAAAGAATGACAGGGCAATCGCCCGCCATAATCACTATCACGCGGATCGGCCGATGGAACAGGGCCGATCGACGGTACCACAGGCTGGCGGCGGCCTTGTCTGCATTGATCCCTGGCGTTCTCCGCAACTTCAGATCGCCATGAGGACACCGAATTCTGCCTCAATCGTAGCGAATAGTCGCCTTTTCCGTGCCCCGTTCGTCCCGGGTAATCGCTACCGGCGCGCGACAACTGCCGAAGGCCCCTTGCCGGAAAGACTACGGTCGAATTTTGCGCGAAGTCTCTTCCATGAGCCACCATGTCCCGACCCGACGACGATAATCTTCCCGCAATTCTTGCCCGCGCTTTTGTTCAGGCGTGGCAGGGTTACTATTTGCCGGGACGGCGTGATGCGATTTCCGAGGAGATCGCGCGGCCGGCACTGGCAAAACATCTCGTCGCAAGGACGAAAGAGGGTGTGGTTGAGGAAGCTGCCCTGGCGGAAGCCGGCCTTCGGCATTTGAATGCGCTGACGGCTGAGCCGGATGAGGCGGGCGTTTTGCTGCCCGGAACGAGCGATGGTCTCGATGGGCCGAGCGAGCTTACGGCAGTTCAGTCGCGAACCCTGCGCCTGCGTGTTGACGGCTTGCACGCGAGATTTCTCCAGCCCTGGCGCATCTCGTGGAGCTAATCTTGCTGCGTCATAAGACCCTCATGGTGAGGAGGCGCCCTTGCACCGTCTCGAACCATGAAGGCCACGTTGCCTATTCCCGGGCCTCGTCCTTCGAGACGCTTGCTCGCGCAAGC
>Ga0075017_100000562_pt1 | contig 20943 bp, 20 predicted proteins | sample AleBraG_ABR_2012_FD_71475 | JGI IMG/M metagenome (GOLD analysis project Ga0075017, IMG submission 71475) | Freshwater sediment microbial communities in response to fracking from Pennsylvania, USA - Alex Branch Run_MetaG_ABR_2012 | ecosystem: Environmental > Aquatic > Freshwater > Creek >... | reverse complement strand
GGAGATGCCGCTCACCACCGCGCCTCCGATCAGCGGGCCGATCGCGACGCCGAGGCCGCTGACGCCGCCCCAGATCCCCAGCGCCATCCCGCGGCGCGCGGGGGGAACGGCCTCGGAGAGCAGTGTCAGCGTCAGCGGCAGCACGACCGCCGCCCCGAGGCCCTGCAGGGCGCGGGCCGCCACCAGCGCATCGGTGCTCGCAGACAGCGCGGCCCCGGCGCTCGCCGCCGTGAACACCGAGAGGCCGATGACGAACATCCGCCGCCGCCCGAAGCGCTCGCCCAGCGCGGCGCCGGTCAGCAGCAGCACGGCGAAGGTCAGCGTGTAGGCGTTGACGGTCCACTCGAGCGACTGGATCGAGCTGCCCAGGCTGCGGCGGATCGACGGCAGGGCCGTCGTGACGACGAGGTTGTCGAGGGTCGTCATGAACAGTCCGAGCGAGACGATTGCGAGCGTCCAGGGCAGGCTCGGCTTGCGCGCCTCCCCGCCTCGCCGGCGTGGTGCGGAGAACATCATGGGCTCCTTTGTGTGTGGTTGCTTACTCATTCGAAGAAGACTGGGTGTGACTGCTCACTCACCGGGGAACGAAAAAAAGAGGTCAGGCGGGCTCGTGCAGCTCGCAGGTCAGGACCTCGGCCCAGTGCTCCTCGAGGCCGTCGATCTCCATCGCCGCGAGCACATTGCAGAGCATCCCGTGCGCGAAGAAGGCCTGGATCTCCCGCGGCTGGGCGCCGGTCTCGCGCTCGACCAGCTCGAGCAGCTCCCGGAACCCGCGGCGCAGGGCGTCCCGGACGGCCGGCTCGCCGGCCGCCGCCTGGCCCTGCAGCTGTGTCCGCAGCACCTCGGGGTCGCGCAGCAGCTCGTTGTAGGCTTCGCCCATCGCCTGCATCGGCTCCCGTCCGTCCCGCCGGCTGGCGGCGATCGCGCTCGTCATCGTGTCGCGGACCCGCTCGTAGCTCCGCTCGACGACCGCCACGAACAGCTCGGTCTTGGTCGGGAAGAGGCGGAAGAGGTAGGCCTGGGAGATCCCGGCGGCGCGGGCGATCTCGGTCGTCGGCGTGCCGTAGAGGCCGCGCTCGCCGACGACCCTCATGGCGGCCCGCAGGACGTCCTCGCGACGCACCTCGGCGGTCGAGAGCGTGCGGACCGGGGCTGTGGTGGGCGCCATACATGTGAGTATGCACTCACTCACCTGGATTGTCAAGGGCCGTCGAGCGGCTGCGTCTAGACTCGGCCCGACTCGTCAACAGGCACCCAGGAGCTGACCTATGCCCTTGATCTCCGTGAGCAGCCCCCTGTGCCGTGAACTGCGGCGGCTGCTGCCCGAGCGCCCGTTCAACGTCCGCTTCTGGGACGGCGGGGCCGTCCCGGCCACGACGGCCGATGCGCCGAGCTTCTTCGTGCGCGGCCCCGCGGCGCTGGCGCACGTCCTCCGGGCGCCGAGCTCGCTCGGCCTCGGCCGCGCGTACGTTCAGGGTTCGCTGGCCGTCGATGACCTCGACGCAGCCTTCGTCGTCGTCGACACCTTCGAGCCGCCTTCCCTCGCGGGGCTGGACCGGGCCCGGCTGCTCGGCGCCCTCGCGCTGGCGGCTGCCCCCGCGGGACTCCCGCGCCGTCCCTCGCTCGAGCTGCTGCTGCGCGGCGAGCTGCACACGATCGAGCGTGACGCCGCGGCGGTTCGCTACCACTACGACGTCGGCAACGATTTCTTCGCCCTGTTCCTCGACGAGTCGATGACCTACAGCTGCGCGATCTTCTCGCGCGGAGCCGAGACGCTGGCCGAGGCACAGCGGACGAAGCTCGAGCTCGTCGCCACCAAGCTCGGCCTTGAGCCGGGGATGCGGGTGCTGGACGTCGGCTGCGGCTGGGGCAGCTTTGCGATCCATGCGGCCCGCGAGCACGGCGCCGAGGTCCTCGGGGTGACGATCTCCCCGGCCCAGGCCGAGCTGGCCCGCGAGCGGGCCGCCGCGGCCGGGGTCGCCGGGCGGGTCGAGATCCGCCTGGCCGACTACCGGCGTCTGCCGGGGGGCACATTCGATGCGATCTCCTCGATCGGCATGGCCGAGCACGTCGGCGAGAATCAGATCGATCTCTACGCGGCCTCGCTGTTCGAGCTGCTGCGCCCCGGCGGGGTGCTGCTCAACCATGCGATCGCGGCGCTCGACCCCGAGCACGACCCGCACGAGGATCTCTTCTCGACCCGCTACGTCTTCCCCGACGGCGAGCCCCTGCCCCTGTCGCGGATCCAGCTGGCACTCGAACGGGCCGGTTTCGAGGTCGAGCACGTCGAGGGTTTCCGGGAGGACTACTCGAGGACGCTGCGCGAGTGGAGCACTCGCCTCGACGAGCAGCTCGAGCGCGCCGAGCAGCTCGCCGGAGCCGAGCGGACACGCATCTGGCGCCTCTACCTGCGGGCCGCCCGCCACGGCTTCGAAACGCGCCACACGAGCGTCTACCAGGTCCGCGCCCGGCGGCCCGCCTGAGCGCCCTAGGAGAAGGCGCGCGAGCTGCCGAGCACATGCCCGGCGCCGTCCAGGGCCTGGACCTCGAGGCTCGGGTAGCTTGCCGAGACCGGGATGGCGGTCTCGAAGCCGGACCGTGGCGCGCCGGCGACGGCCTTCAGCGGCCCGCCGACGGGGCCGGCCAGCACCCTCCAGGAGGCGATCTGCGTGGCCCCGTTCCAGCTGGCATAGACGGTCGTCGCGCCGTTGGCGCGGCGGGTCGCGCCGACCGGCGGGGTCAGCGGCATTCCCTGCCACTGCGCCACCGTCGCCCGGTAGGTCAGGTCGGGTTCCGGCAGTTCGGCTTCCAGCACGACCCTCCCGGTGGGGGCGTACTCGCTGAAGTAGTGGCTCGAGCCCCAGCCGACGAAGACGTTGCCGTCGGGCAGGGGCTCGGTCCGGCCCATGTATTCGCTTTCGAAGCCTTCCTTCTCGCCGAACTGCGAGACCAGGCTCGCCGTGTGCGCAGGCGCGTCGAGGTTCAGCACCAGTGCGCGCGAGGGACCGGTCGCGGGAACCGACGTGCCCCCGCCAGTCAGCTGGCAGCAGTGATCGTCGAACAGGCTGACCTGTGAGGCGCCCTGCAGCCGCACGTCGTGCTGCCACTCGAAGCGGGCGCCGGCGGCGAAGCGGAAGTCCGAGCTGCGCCCGCCCAGGGTCCATTCGATCCGGCCGCTGGCGGCGTCGACGAGGTAGGCGGCCCAGGTGTTGCGCATCGAGACCAGGAACTTGCCGGGGCGGGAGATGTCGATCGAGTTGATGTGGTAGGCGTCCCAGGGGAAGCCGTTCGTGGGCACCGTCGACTGCGACTGGCCAAGGGGGATGTGCCGGCGGGCGTCCCAGTTGCGCACCAGCCGGCCGGTCCTCAGGTTGTACTCCTGCACCGCCGAGTCGACGAGCGCACCGTTGTACGCGCCCCCGTAGCGGGACAGGTCCAGCGGGATGTTCTTGTTGGCCGTGACCCAGGCGTTTTCGCCGTCGATCAGGAACTCGTGCAGCGTCAGCACCCAGCCGCCCGCGGCCCTGAGCCGCGCGATCACGTGGTAGTGCTGATCGACGACGATGTCTTCGCCGGTTTCGGTCGCCCCCGTATTGGTGACCTTGCCCTGCCACCAGGAGAGCGCCGGGCGGCCCTCGTAGCTCTGCGGCTCGAGGTTGGCCGCGACGACCCTTTCGGGGACCGGCTGGAACCAGACCGGCTGCAGGCCCGAGTCGAGGATCAGCGGCCCGCTCTGGCCGACGATCGGCGGCTTGTTGAGGTCGAAGAAGTTCGTCATCAGGATCAACCCGGGCGAGAGCTGGGCGGCGGGGGCGCTCTTGAGCCGCTTGACGAGGGGCGGGTGCAGGTCGGGCTCGGAGACCCAGCTGTAGGTGTGGCTCCTGGAGTACCGCCCCAACGGCGGCGCCTTGGAGCCGGCGAAGGCGGCCGTCAGGCCGACGAACCCGATCAGCACCGCCGCGATCGCCAGCGTCAGGCGCCGCGCCGCGCCGCGCCTGGCCCCCTCCTTCCGGGGCACCGTGAGGAACGTCAGCACGGCGGCCAAGCCGGCGAGCCCCCCGCCGATCAGGTAGGCGAGCCGGAAGCCGTTGGTCAGCGCCTCGGAGACCTGTTGGCCGGTTCCGATCAGATGGGTCGAGCGCTGCGTGGCGAGCGTGATCAGCAGCGCCAGGCCGAGCCCGCCCCCGACCTGGCGCGAGGTGTTGACCATGCCCGAGGCGAGGCCGGCCTGCCCGGGCTTTGCGCCGTGCGTGGCGGCGATCGTCGAGGGGACGATCGACATCGCGATCCCGGCGGCCGTCAGGATCCCCGGGATCACGACATAGACGATCGCGCTTCCGCTCGAGTTGATCCGCGTGAACAGCAACAGCCCGGCGGTCAGCATCAGCAGGCCGCTGCCGAGGACGGGCCGCACGCCGAACTGGCCGACCAGCCTGCCGGCCCGGGATGCCACGATCGCGATGGTCACGGTCATCGGCAGGAAGATCAGCCCCGTGTGGATCGAGGAGAGCCCGAGCACCTGCTGCAGGTAGAGCGAGCTGAGGATCCACATCGGAAACAGCGCCGCGCTGAACAGGAGCACGATCGTGTTCGCGTTGCGCAGCGGCCGGCTCAGCTCCTTGAACGGGATCAGCGGGTTCTTCGCGATCCTGTTCTCGATCTGGCCGAAGGCCACGAGCAGCGCCGCGCCCAGCACGATCGGCCCGAGCGCCGCGAACGTCCCCCAGCCCTTCAGGCCGGCTTCCACGACGCCGTAGACGAGGATCATCTGCCCGATCGTCAGCGTCAGGGCCCCGGCGAGGTCGAAGCTCGCACCGTCCTGGCCGTGACGGCGCTCCGTCACGACCGCTCGGGCGATCAGCGCCGCCACAACGGCGATCGGCGGGTTGATCAGCAGCACCCAGCGCCAGCTGAGTTCGGTCAGGATCCCGCCGAGCAGGACCCCGGCCGCCCCGCCGAGCCCGTTCATCGCCGCCCAGGTCGCGATCGCCCGGTTCAGCCTCGGGCCGGCCGGGAAGGAGGCCGTGATGATCGCCAGCGAGCTCGCCGCCATCAGCGCCCCGGCGAGCCCCTGCACCGCGCGGGCCCCCACCAGGACCACCTGGGTGGGCGCGGCGCCGCCGGCCAGCGAGGCGAGCCCGAACAGCAGCAGGGCGGCCACGAACGTCCGGCGCTGGCCGAAGTGGTCGGCGGCCCGTCCGCCGAGCATCAGGAAGCCGGCGAATGTGATCGCGTAGGCATCGACGACCCACTGCAGGGCCGGCGAGGAGAATTCGAGGCTGTCCTGGATGTGCGGCAGCGCGACGTTGACGATGCTCAGGTCGAGGATGACCATGAACTGGGCCACGCAGCAGACGCCCAGCACCCCTTTCAGGCTGGAGCCCTCGCCGGAGCGCGCCGGCGTCGCGGGGAGGGCATCGGGCCCGGTCGCCGCCGCCGGGCTCATCGCCGTCCGAGGAACTGCGATCGGCTCCACTCACCCCTGGTAGGGTGGGCCGAGCCCGCGAACGTCAATTGGAGCCCGGCCGATGAAACGAACGCCACTGACCGCCATGCTAACGATCCTGGCCGTTCTCGCGAGCACCTTCCTTCTCGCCGCGTGCGGCGGCAAAAGCAGCTCCTCCTCGTCGACGACGGCGCCGAGCACGACCTCGCACAAGTCGAAGTCCAAACCGGCCTACTGAGCCCGCTCAACCCGCCTGCTCCGATCCCGGCAGCGCGGCCCTGTAGCTGATCACCCTCACCGGCGGCGAGCTTCCGAGCACCTGCCCCGCGGAGTCCAGCGCCTGGACGGCGGCATAGGCGTAGCGGCGCGGCAGTGTCGTCGAGCTCTCGAAGCCGGTGGCGGGGATCGTCGCGAGGGCGCTCAGCGAGCCGGGCGCCCGGCCGGCCAGGATGCGCCAGGCCCGGACGTCGGTGGCACCGTTCCAGCTGGCGTGGACGATCGTCTCTTCGGCGGTGTTGTTGAGGCTCGCGAGCAGCGCCGGGGGCGTCAGCGGCCGGCCGGTCCAGGGGTAGCGGAAGGCGCGGTAGAAGGACATGTCGAGCGGTTGATGGGCGTCGAGCAGCAGGCGCCCTGCGGGGTCGTACTCGCTGATCGCGGGGACGCCGCCATAGCCGACGAGGGTGTTCCCGCCGGGGAGGCTCTGCATGTTGCCCTGGCTCGCGGCCAGCAGCGGCGGGTCGGGGTGTGTCAGCGCCGAGGTCAGGGTCGCCGTGTGGGCCTTCAGGTCGAGCCTGATGCGCAGAGCCCGGGACTGGCTGTGGATCGGCGGGTTCGAGCCGTCGTCGAAGAACGTCACTTCTCCGTTCGCGAGGACGCGGCCGTCGTGCTGCCAGGCCATCCGCGTGCCGGGCCCCATCCTGAACGAGCTGCGGTTGCCGCCGAGGCGCCAGAGGATCCGCCCGCTGCCGGCCTCGATCAGATAGCCGGCCCACGTGCTGCGCGCCGAGATCAGCAGGTTGCCGCCGGCCTCGGGTGCGATCGAGTTGAGATGGAAGTAATCCCACGGTGTCGGGTCGCTCGGGGTTTCGACTTCCGACTCCTGCGGTCCGACATGGTCGAGGCTGTGCCATTCCCAGCGCACGAGGCCCGTTCTCAGATCGATCTCCTGGATGGCCGTGTCGACGATCGCGCCGTCATGCTCACCCCTGACGCTTCGCAGGTCGCAGCGGATCGGGTTGTAGGCGGTGATGTAGGCGATGCCCCCGGGGAGGACCCGGAAGTCATGCAGATCGGCCGCCAGGCCGTTGCCCCCCCTGACCCGGGCGATCGTCCGGTAGCTCGAGTTCATGATCAGGTCTTCGCCCCGTCCGAAGCCCAGTTCGAGCACATGCCCGCGCCACCAGGTCAGGACGGGCCTCCCTTCGTAGGTCTGCTCGTTCAGGTCCTCTGCGGTTTCACCGCCGCCGAGCTTCTGAAACCACACGAGCCGTCCATCGGGCCGGTAGATCAGCGGCCCGTACTGGCCGGGTCCGGGTCCGTTGGTCGTGAGGATGTCGCCGGCCGCCGGGTCCCGGTCGGGGACGGTGACCGTCATCACCGGCACCTGGGCCCCGGGCAGCGTGTAGAAGCTCTGGTAGTCGCCCGGTGCGGCCTGGGCGTTGTCGAAGTCGGCGACCTTGGCCGTCGAGTCGGGGGTGTCGACGTGGAAGCTGAAGGCGATGAGCCGTCCCGTGCCGGGCCTGCCGAGCGTGGCATGGACCTCGACCTGCTCGCCGGCAAGGAAGGGGGCGGCGGGCGCAAAGCTCGCGCCGTCGCCCTGCGAGTAGCCGCGCAGCTGCCCGGCGTGGCTGCCGCTGCGGCTGCCCACGACCGAGACCGAGGCGATCTCCGAGGCGGCCGCGCCCAGGAAGCTGATCTGGGTTCCCGGGTTGGCGGTGCCCGAGCCCGGCGCCGGAGAGACGGCGACGTCCTCGCCGACCCGCGCCGATCGCGCGACGGCGCTCGGCAGGCAGGGAGGCGAGGTCGCGGCGCTCTCGTCGGTGGATGAGAGCTTCAGGCTGGCCGAGCCGAGCGCGATCGCCAGGACGGCCCATGCGAGCACGAGGACTCCCGCGGTGATGAGTAGGTTGCGGCGCATGCGCTGTGCACGACGGGCCGCGCCGACGCCGTTTGCGCCCGCGAGGCCGGGGCCGGAAGGGTGCCACATCCGCTGGGTGGATACGTAAGAGTTCGCCTAGAACGGCGGCGGGTCACGGGACGGCACCCGTGGCCCCCCCGCCCGCGCCTCCCCCCGCACAGCCCGGGGATGAGATGCTGGGTGCCAGATGCCCGACCGCGGCAACCGCTCCAGCCAGCCCGCGTGAGCGCCCGGCTGCTGGAAGAACTGATCCCCCTCGAGGGCCGCGACGTGCTCGACGTGGGCTGCGGCGAGGGGAACCTCGCGCGGCGCCTCGCGGCCGCCGGAGCCCGCGTCACGGGCATCGACCCCCTGCCGTCGGCGCTGGCCAGGGCCCGGGCCGACGGTCCCGAAACGACGTCGCTGCGCTACCTCGAGGGCGTCGCGGAGCGGCTGCCGTTCGCCGATGCGAGCTTCGACGTCGCGGTCTTCTTCAACAGCCTCCACCACGTTCGACCCGAGTCGATGGAGCTTGCGCTGGCCGAGGCGGCGCGGGTGCTGCGGCCCGCCGGCTCCCTCTACGTGCAGGAGCCGCTGGCCAGGGGCTCGTCCTTCGAGCTGCTGCGGCTCCTCGACGACGAGACCGAGATACGCGCCGCGGCCCTCCGGGCGCTCGATCGGGCGGCCCTCGGGCCGTTCGATCGCGTCCACTCGCGGGACACCGTGACGGTCGTCCGCCACGCCGACACGGCCGCCCTCAGAGCCCGCGTGGTGAGCGTCGATCCCCACCGGGCCGAGACCTTCGACGCCCGCCAAGAGGAGGTCCGGGCCGCCTTCGAGCGCCTCGGCCGGCCGGCGCCGGACGGCGGGCATGAGTTCGACCAGGCCTTCCGGATCGAGCTGTTGGCCCGCCGCGGCGGGCCCTTGGCCTGAGCTGGTTCCTCGGTTCCCGTCGCGCACTCAGCCGACGGTCACGGACCCGGCGAGCCTTGCGGCCGAGTCGGGGTCATGCGAAGGCAGGTAGACGGTCGGGTGCCGGCGGCAGTGCTCGAGGATCGTCTCGAGTGTCGCCACGTGGACCCCGGGGTCCGGGCCGACGGCGTCGGCCCGACGGGACAGCAGCTGCTCGAGCGTGTCGGTCACGTCGCCGGCCAGCATCAGGTGGCGTCCCTCGTCGTCGATGCAGATCACCGAGATGTGCCCGGGCGTGTGTCCGGGGGTCTCGACCGCGACGATCCGCCCGTCGGGGCTGAGCCGGCGGCTGCGGGCAAAGGCGCCGAACGGACCGTCGTCCAGCGTGAACGGCACGGGCGCAAAGCCCGGCGGCAGCGGCTGGCGGAGGATCCGCCGCATCAGCCTCGGGAATGCCTCGCGGGTGAAGGCGAGCTCCCTGTCGCTGATCCCGACCGGCGCCCGGACGTGAGGCAGGCCGTCGACGTGGTCGCCGTGGTGGTGGGTGAGGATCACCTCGGAGAGCTCGTCGAGGGAGAGCCCGGCGTCGGCCATAGCGCCTGGCAGCTCCTGCTCGGGCGAGACCTCGAAGCGCGCGAAGGGGACGTTGCGCACCGCCGCGCTCTCGCCGCTGTCGATCAGCAGCAGGCGACCCCCGTGCTCGATCACCCAGCAGTGGATCGGCAGCGGCTGCGACCACGGTCCGGGCAGGAAGAGATCGAGCTGGCGGCGGATCCCGGGGCTCGGGAACAGGAAGCTGTGCTTGACGCGGACGCTGCCCGTCGTGAGTGGGTGGATCTTCATCGGACAAGCATTCCACCAACCCTCGAACGCCGGCACCCTCCTGCGGCTCGATGTGGGTTCCCCCGGATATCCCCTGGCTGGCCGGCCAACTATCTTGCTGTGGCGGATCGACGACCGATCGACGAGAGGAGCCCGAGCATGGCGAGTGTCACCGACCTAGCAGAGCGCGGCGCCGGGCCGGCCGAGCACCTCGACGTGATCATCGTCGGCGCGGGGCTCTCGGGCATCGGCGCGGCCTACCACCTCCAGCGCGAGCTGCCCGGCAAGACCTACGCGATCCTCGAGGGCCGCTCGGCGATCGGTGGAACCTGGGACCTGTTCCGCTACCCGGGGATCCGCTCGGACTCCGACCTGCACACCTACGGCTATGCCTTCAAGCCGTGGACCGACGAGAAGTCGATTGCCGACGGGGACGCGATCCTGCGCTACATCCGCGAGACGGCCGGCGAGAACGGGATCGACCGCGAGATCCGCTTCTCACACCGCGTCAGGCGGATCGATTGGTCCGGCGCCGAAGCTCGCTGGACCGTGCACGCCGAGCGCAGCGACACCGGCGAGGAGGTGCTCCTGACCTGCTCGTGGCTGTTCTGCGCCGGCGGCTACTACCGCTACGAGGCCGGCTACCAGCCCGACTTCCCGGGAGCCGAGCGCTTCGCCGGGCGGATCGTGCACCCCCAGCACTGGCCCGAGGACCTCGACTACGCCGGCAAGCGCGTCGTCGTGATCGGCAGCGGCGCAACCGCGGTCACGTTGGTGCCGGCGATGGCCGCAACGGCAGCCCACGTGACGATGCTCCAGCGCTCGCCCAGCTATGTCGTCTCGCTGCCCGAGAAGGACTCGATCGCGAACCTCCTGAAGCGGGTGCTGGCGCCGGAGCGCGCCTACGCGATCACCCGGCGCAAGAACATCTGGCTGCAGCGGACGGTCTACGAGCTCAGCCGCACCAGGCCGCGGCTCGTCAAGGCGCTGCTGCGCCGGATGCTCGCGCGTCGGCTGCCAGAAGGCTATGACATCGACCGGCATTTCACGCCGGCCTATGACCCCTGGGACCAGCGCCTGTGCGCGGTGCCCGACGGGGACCTGTTCGAGGCGATCTCGGCGGGGACGGTCTCGGTCGTAACGGACCGGATCGAGGAGTTCACCGAGCACGGCATCAGGCTGGTCTCGGGCGCCGAGCTGGAGGCCGACATCATCGTCTCGGCCACGGGTCTCGACCTGCTCGCGCTCGGCGGGATCGAGGTCGCGCTCGACGGCCGGGAGGTGTCGCTGCCCGAGCGGCTCGTCTACAAGAGCGCGATGCTCAGCGACATCCCCAACCTGGTCTTCGTGTTCGGCTACACGAACTCGTCCTGGACGCTCAAGCTGGACCTCGTCTGCGAATACGCCTGCAGGCTGATCGCGCACATGGACCGTTGCGGCTACGACACCTGCGTGGCGGTGAACGATGATCCGGCGATGGCGACCCGTCCGTTCCTGGACTTCGGCGCCGGCTACGTCCAGCGGGCCGTCGACCGGTTCCCCCGGCAGGGGACCAGGGGGCCCTGGCAGGTGAAGATGAGCTACGCCCAGGACCTGCGGGTGCTGCGCGACGGCCCCCTCGAGGATGGGGTCCTGCGCTTCTCCGGTGCGGCGCAGCGCCTCGCGCGGGCCGCCTGAGCTACTCGAGGTTGTCGAGGATCTCCGTCGCCCGGGACCACTGCTCGCCCGGTACGACGAGGTAGATGTCGCCGCGTCCCCGGCGGTCGAGCGGATGGTCGGCCACGCAGGCCGCATCGACCCCCAGGTCCCGGAGCTGGTCGCGCCAGGCAACCGCACTGGGCTGGTCCTCGAAGTTGCCGACGGTCTCCCAGCCGTCGAAGCGGGGATCGCCGACCGCAACCGGCGGTTCCTTGGCGGCGCGCCCCAGAAAGCCGAAGAGCGACATACCGGTCCAGCGTACCGCGGCTCGCCGGCGCTAGTCTGGGCCCCGTGCCCCCGACCGCGCTCGCGCTGATCGAGTTCCCCGCCGACGAGCCCGAGCGGGCCCTGAGGTTCTGGGGCGGGGTGCTCGGCGCCGAGCTCGAGGCCAGGGGACCCGGTGAGGGCGAGGGCTGGCAGACGCGAACAGCCGGCCCTGCGGTCGGCGTTCACGAGCGCGGCCGCGGCCCGGGCGACTCCTTCTCGCTGCCCTACTTCGCCGTCGGCGATCTCGAGCAGGCGCTCGAGCGCGTGCGCGAGCTCGGCGGCAGCGTCGTCCACCCGGGCGAGCGCTGGGCGATCTGCAGGGACTCGGAGGGCAGCCCGTTCGCCCTCTCGGGTGAGCCGCCGGCGTCCTGAGCGGGCGCCGGTGTCACCAAGCGATGCGCGGGTGGTGAAAAAGCCACACGGGCATGACGATCCGCGGTAGTCTTGGCGGCGGGAAGGGACAGCCGCGGCCGGGTCGGAGGGCTTCCCGGGGCGGCGCCCGCGGATATGGAGGTTGGGATGATGACTCAGCTACGGATCGCCCTGATCGGTGCCCTGCTGGCACTGGCGGCAACCCTCGGCGGAGCCGCCACGGCGCAGGCTCGTCCGATCGCGCGCCAGGCCATCGTCGCCGAACCCGAAGGCTGCGAGTTCATCGCCGCCCCGAGCTCCGTCTGCATGCTGCCCTTCCCCGACGACTACTACACGGTCGCCGACCCCACCAGCCCGACGGGCCGCCGGGTGAACTTCAGGACGGCCGGCCTGCCGGCCAACGTCGCCGGCGAACACATCGAAGCGGGACCCTACAACGCCGCGGACGGGTTCAGCCCCGGCTCGGTGATCCTGGTGAAAATCCCCGGCATCGAAACGGCCGCCGACGCAAGAGCGATGAAAGCGGTGCCGATCAACAGCCTGGGCCGCTACTCGCGCAGCGAAGCCCCGGTCGTCGTGATCGACGCCGCGACCGGCAAACGGTGGCCGATCTGGGTCGAGCTCGACTCCGGCGGGTCGGTCGGGACGGACGACCTCGAGATCCACCCGGCCGTCAACTTCGCCTCCGGGCACCGCTACATCGTCGCGCTGCGCAACCTCAAGAACGCCAAACATGTGACCCTCGAAGCGCCGGCGGGCTTCCGCTACTACCGCGACGAAATCCCCTCCGGCGAAGAAGCCGTGAACGAACGGCGCGCGCACTTCAACGAACTCTTCGGGACCCTCGAAACCGCCGGCATCACCCGCTCCAGCCTCTACCTGGCGTGGGACTTCACGGTCGCCAGCGACGCCAACAACGCCGGCCGCGAGCTCTCGATACGCAATCAGGCCTTCGCCGAACTCGGCGACACGAACCTCGCCGACGGGATCCCGCAGGGGGTCTCGCCGGCCTTCGAAGTGACGAGCATCCAGGAAAACCCGAACCCCGGGGAAATCGCGCGGCGGGTGAAGGGCAACTTCACGGTCCCCTGCTTCCTGTTCCCCAACTGCGGACCGGGCGGCCGGATGCACCTCGACGGCGAAGGCAACCCGATCAAGAACGGTACCTGGACGGCGAACTTCGACTGCATCATCCCGCTGTCGGCGACGACGGGAGCACCGGAAAGCGCGCGTCCGGCCCTCTACGGGCACGGGCTGCTGGGCAGCGCGTCGGAGGTGGCTTCGAGCCCGCAGCGATCGCTCTCGCAGGGCTACGACATCGTCCAGTGCGCGACCGACGAGATCGGAATGTCCGGATCGGACGTCGGGGTCGTCGAAGAATCGCTGCACAACTTCTCGGCCTTCCCGGCGCTCACCGACCGGCTGCAGCAGGGCCTGCTCAACGAGCTCTACCTCGGCAGGGCCCTGATCAGCTCGACCGGGTTCTCGACCGCTCCGGCCTTCCATCAGGACGGGACGCTCGCGACGCCCTCGGTGATCGACACGAACCACCTGTTCTACAACGGCAACAGCCAGGGCGGGATCATGGGCGGCGCGCTGACGGCCGTGGCGCCGGACTTCACCCGGGCCTCGCTGGGGGTGCCGGCGATGAACTACTCGGTGCTGATCCCCCGCTCCGTCGACTTCGCCCCGTTCCAGGTGGCCTTCAGCAACTCCTACACCAACGCCGCGGCACGGCCGCTGGTGCTGGACCTGGCGCAGATGCTCTGGGACCGCGGTGAGCCCGACGGCTATGCGTCGCGGATGACCTCCGACCCGCTGCCGGACACGCCGGCCCATCAGGTGCTGATGGACGTCGCCTTCGGCGATCACCAGGTCACCAACTTCCAGGCCGACGTCGAGGCGCGGACGATCGGGGCGTCCGAGCACTACCCGGTGATCTACAACGGCCGCTGGCCGCAGACGAAGATCCTCTGGAATGTCCCGCGGATCAAGAAGTACCCGTTCACCGGCTCGGCGATCTACTACTACGACATCGGACCGGTCCGCGAAAGCCCGGTCGGCTCAGGGAAAATGATCGGTGTCCCGCCGCCGCCCTGGGGAAACACCCCCAACTATTCCGGCGAGGACCCCCACGGTGCTCCGCGCGGCGAGCCCGGGACCGAGCAGAAACTGGTCTCGGACTTCTACGAAGGGTCGATCCCGGCGACCGACAACTGCGGCGGCAAAGCCTGCTACGCGGGCGGCTTCGAAGGACCGTGAGCCGCCCCGCCGCATGACGCCGGGGCCTTGGGGGCCGAGCCGCGAGGCTCGACCCCCGGGCCCGGTCAGGCGGCGGCCTTGCTGAAGTCCGGCGCCTCGTAGACGGCGCCGGGGACGGCGCCCAGCACCAGCATGCGGACACCCTCCGGCCCGGCGAAGACACGCCGCTTCACTCCGGGCCCGACCCGGACGAGCGTCTCGGAGTCGAGCGGGATGCGCTCGCCCTCGATCTCGATCTCGGCGTTGCCGCGAAGCACGATGTAGACCTCCTCCTGACCGTCCTCGTCGTGGCTGTGCTCGGGGTACTGGTCGAAGTTCGGCGGGAACTCCTCGATCTGCATGCCGAACGAGCTGACGCCGAGCGCGGCGCGGGCGAGGCGCATGCCGCCTCCGAAGGCGGCCTCCATTTCATCGATCTTCTTGACTGTGTAGCTGGACATCCTCTGCTCCTCTGTCGGTGGTCTGTGGGACTCCGCGCCCCCCGATGCGCGGCCCCCCGGCGAACCGCGCGAAAGCGGGGCCCCGGGTCGGGGAGGGGTCTGAGGATCATCCCAGTCGCGGGCTCTCGTCGCGCTCGGGCATCGGCAAGCGCGTGGTGCAGGGCCGCCGCCGAGAGGTACAATCGCCCGTAGAACGGCCGCAGCGGATTGCCGATGTCCGATTGATGGGCAGGCAGCGGCTGCCGCCCGAGGAGGATCGTGATCCTGAGGATCATCAATCGAGGCCTGACGCAAGAGCAGTACGACGCACTCCGGCGCGAGCTGGACATCGACCACAGGCACCCGCTCGGGTTGATCATGCACGGCGCAAGCGAGGTCGACGGCGCAGTGCAGGTCGCCCAGGTCTGGGAGTCGGCGGAGTACGCCCGTCGCTTCGACGAGGAGGTGCTGGCACCGGCAATCGAGGTGGTCGGTGCACCACGCGAGGCCACGGTGACGGTTTTCGAACTCCAGCACCTCGTCACGCCCTGAGCCCCGATTCCGCCCGCCCGCGCCCGGAAGCGCTGCTCGTCCAGCTCAGCGACCTGCACCTCCGCGCCGGCGAGCAGGGCGTCGGCCCGGCGCGGCGACTCGAGCGCGTGCTCGGCGCGGTGGCCTGCCTCGAGCCGCGCCCGGATGCGGTGCTGCTGAGCGGCGACCTGGTCGATTCGCCATCGGAGGAGGCCTACGAGCAGGCCCTGAGGATGCTCCGCGAGCTGGACCTGCCGCTGCATGCGATCCCCGGCAACCACGACGACCGGGACATGCTGCGCGCCCGCTTCGGCCCGGGGCCGGCGCCGTCCGGGGCGCCGGTGAACATCGCCGCCGACTGCGGGCCACTGCGCCTGATCGGCCTCGATACGGTCCGTCCCGGCGGCGAGGCGGGCGCGCTCGACGAGGGGCAGCTGGAGTGGCTCGCGCACACGCTTGCCGAGCACGGGCGGCGTCCGACGCTGCTCGCCCTCCATCACCCTCCGGCGCTCACCGGCGTGCGTGTGATGGATGCGATCGCCCTTGCCGCCGAGGACCGGGTGGCGCTCGCGGCACTGCTCGAGCGCCACCCACAGGTGAGGGCGCTCACCTGCGGGCACGCTCACACGACGATGCTCGCCACGTTCGCGGGAAGGCCGCTGCTGGTCTGCCCGAGCACCAACTCCGCGATGACACTCGATCTGCGCCCGCGCGATGACCTTCCGTTCACGCCCGCCGATCGGCCGATCGGATTCGCCGTGCACGCACTGGTGGGCGGTCACCTGCTGTCACACGTCCAGCCCGTGAGCCATCTCGCCCCGTAGGTCCGTTCGCCGCCCGCTTCACGCCCACCGGGTCAGCCGCCGCGGGGGCCGGGATCGTGCGACGGCGCGGAGTCCGCGATCAGCTCGACCGCGTGGGGGATCGCGGCGAGCAGCGCGGGGGCGATCTGCGCGATGCTCCGGGGGTTGCCCGGGAGGTTGACGATCAGGGTCGATCCGCGGACACCGGCCAGGGCCCGGGAGAGCATCCAGTAAGGGGAGTGCGGGCGGGAGGCGGCGCGCATCGCCTCGGCGAGGCCGTCGATCTCACGCTCGATCACCGCGGCCGTCGCCTCGGGCGTCACGTCGCTCGGCGCCACGCCGGTCCCGCCGCTGGTCAGCACCAGCGTGCAGGCCGTCTCCCCGGCCCAGTGGCGCAGGCGCGCTTCGATCTGCGCCCGGTCGTCGGGGATCACCTCGCGCCCGAGGACCTCGGCGCCGAGGCGCTCGGCCATGGCCGCGAGCTGGGGCCCGCTCTCGTCGAGCTCGGGCGCTTCGGCCTTCGAGGTGCTGATCGTGATCAGCGCGGCCCGCAGTCCCGGCCGCGGCGGCGGCGGGCGGCCCTCCCCGTCCGCGGCCGGCCGATCGGCGGGTTCGCGCAGATAGTCGCCGCGCCGCCCGCCGTGCTTCTCGAGCAGCACGATCTCCTCGATCCGCACGCCGCGCTCGATCGCCTTGACCATGTCATAGACGGTCAGGGCAGCGACGGCGCAGGCGGTCATCGCCTCCATCTCGACACCGGTCCGCCCGACAGTGCGGACCTCGCCGAGCAGCTCCACGAGTCCTCCGGCGACATCGACGGTGGCCCGCACGTCGACGAACGTCAGCGCCAGCGGGTGCGCCAGGGGAATCAGCTGGGCGGTCTGCTTGGCGGCCGTGATCCCCGCCAGGCGCGCGACGCCGAGCACCTCGCCCTTCGGGCCGGTTCCCTGGCTGACGGCGGCGGCGCTCCGCGGTGTCATCAGCACACGGGCCCGTGCGATCGCGACCCGCTCGGTCGGCTCCTTGGCGCCGACGTCGACCATCCGTGCCTGCCCGTCCTCGCCGATGTGCGTCAGGCGCGCCTCGCCCTCGCCCTCGCTCATGCCCCGGCCGCCGATCCCCCGACCCAGCGGGCGACTCCGTCCGGGGCGTGTTCCTGCTTCCAGATCGCGGCCTCGGCCTTGACCCTGTCGATGACGGCCCGGGCCCCTGCGAAGGCCTCGCCGCGATGGGGCGAGGAGGCGGCGACCAGGACCGACGGCTCGCCGAGCGCCACATCGCCGATCCGGTGCTCGACCGCGACGGCGCAGAGGGCGAACTCGCGCAGCGCCTCCCCGGCGATGCGCTCGATCTGCCCGCGGGCCATCTCGGCGTAGGCCTCGTAGCGCAGCAGCGGGACCTCGCGGGTGACGCCCTGGAAGATCACGATCGCGCCGGCGCGCTCATCGGCGACGGCGCGGGAGGCCCGGGCCGGGTCGAGCGGCTGCTCGCTCAGCAGGACCTGTACGCCGGCGCCGCCGCTGACGGGCGGGATCAGGGCCAGCTCGTCACCGGCCCGCAGGACGGTCGAGCCAACCGCGTAGTCACGGTTCACGGCCATCACGACCGGCAGTTCGGCCAGCAGCGCGTCGAGCGGCGGGCGCTCGCGCAGGCTCGCCAGGGCGTCATCGACGGTCGCCTCCGGGCCCAGGGACAGCTCGAGCGAGTCGGCGCCGACGCGTTCGCGCAGCACGGCGAACAGGCGTACCTGCACGACCATCTCCCCGGGGGAGCCCTCGCTCATCCGCCAGATCCTAGGGCGCCGGGGCGGCGAGGCCCGTCAGCGCGGCCACCGTCTCGTTGGCGGGGTTCCGCGCCAGCTCGGCCGGGGTGTCCAGCTGCAGCAGCAGCCCGTCCTCGATCACCGCGATCCGTCCGGCCAGGGCGCTGGCCTCCTCGAAGGAGTGGGTCACGAGCAGGGCCGGCAGCGCGAGCCGCGAGAGGTTCTCGGCGAGCGCCGCGCGGACCTCGCGCCGGGTGATCGCATCGAGCGCCCCGAAGGGCTCGTCGAGGAGCAGGACGCGCGGCTCGCGGCCGAGGGCCCGGGCGAGGGCTACGCGCTGGCGCTCGCCGCCGGAGAGCTCCCCGGGCCTCGCGTCGGCGAGATGGGCGACCCCGACCTGCTCCAGCAGCTCGGGCCGATCGCGGCGGGCCGCGAAGCGGACGTTGGCGGCGACCGTCATGTGAGGGAAGAGGCCGTAGTCCTGGGGCAGGTAGCCGACGCGGCGTCGCTCGGCGGGGACCTCGAGGCCCGCGGCGGCGTCGAACCAGGGTTCTCCGCCGAGCGAGATCCGCCCGGACTGGGGCCGCTCGAGCCCGGCCACCGCGCGCAGCAGCGAGCTCTTGCCGGCGCCCGAGCGTCCGATCACCCCAACCGTTTCCCCGCCGAGGTTCAGGCGGGTGCGGAGTGTGAAGGCTCGTCGTGCGAGGGAGATATCGATGTCGAGTATGTCCATGTTCCGATCAGGAGCTTCGAGCTCAGGAGGATCGCGGTGCTGATCGCGATCAACAGCACGCCGATCGCGATCGCCTCATCGAGGTTGACGTCGAACAGCGAGTAGACGGCCAGCGGCAGCGTCTGGGTGGCGCCCCGCAGGCTGCCGGCGAACAGGATCGTCGCGCCGAACTCCCCGACTCCGCGGGCGAAGGCGACGGCCGCCGCGGCGCCCAGGCCGCCGGCGGCCAGCGGCGTCGCGACCAGCAGCATCCGGCGCAGCGGCCCGGCGCCGAGCGTCCGGGCGACGTCGATCAGCGTCTCGTCCAGGCCCTCGAAGGCGGCGATCGCCCCGCGCAGGTAGAAGGGCCCCGCGACGAACGCCAGTGCGGCCACCACGGCCCCCTGGGTGAAGGCCAGGTCGATGCCCAGGCCCCCGAGCGTGCCGCCCAGCAGCCCCATCCGTCCGAAGGCAACGAGCAGGCCGAGGCCGGCGACGGCCGGTGGCATCACGAGCGGCAGCTCGACGATCGTGATGACGATGCTCCTGCCCGGGAAGCGCAGCCGGGCCAGCGTGTAGGCGAACGGTGTGCCCAGCCCGAGGATCAGGGCCAGGGCGATCCCGTTGGTCTTCAGCGAGACGAGGACCGCTTCGGTCGCGACCGGCGTCCCGAACCCCTTGATCAGTGTTCCCAGCGGCTGATAGGTGATGAGCGCGATGACCGGCAGGACCAGGAAGGCCAGCACGAGCGCGCAGACGACGGCCGCCGCGATCGTGAGCGCGGCCCGTCCCGCCCCCGGCCTCACGGCCCGCCGAAGCCGTCAGCTTCGAGCTTCGCCCGGCCTTCGCCCGAGAGGACCCTCCGCACGAAGGCTTCGGCGCCGGCCCGGTTCTGCGACGCCGTGACGACGGCGATGTAGTCCTTGGTGTTCGGCCTGGCCCCCGCCGGCAGCTCGATCACCTTCACCTTCCCGGCGGCCCCCCGGGCGTCGGTGATGTAGACGAACCCGGCGTCGGCCTGGCCGAGGGACACGTCGGCCAGGACCTGCGTGACGTCGGTCGTTTCGCTGGCCACGTTCCTCATCGCGGCGGCCGTCATACCCAGGTTCGCGAAGGCCTTGCGGGCGTAGTCGCCGCAGGGCACGGTGGCGTTGCAGATGACCAGCTTGACGCCCGGCCTGGTGATGTCGGCGACCGAGGCGATGTGCGCGGGGTTGCTCGTGGGCACGACCAGCACGAGCCTGTTGGTGGCGAACTCGACCGGCCGTCTCACGAGGCCCTTGGCGTAGAGGGCGTCGGGCTGCTTGGGGCTGGCGGCCGCGAAGACGTCGGCCGGGGCCCCGCTTTCGATCTGCGTCTGCAAAGCACCCGAGCCGCCGAAGGAGTACCTCGCCGCCGGTTCGATCTCAGGGAAGACCTTCGTCAGCGAGGCCGCCGCCAGGACGACGGGCTTCGCGCCGCCCGCTGGCGACCCTGTCGCCGAGCCGCTGCTCGAGCCGCTGCTGCCGCAGCCCGCGGCGATCACGGCCAGGGCCGAGGCGAGCGTGGCGGCGGTTGCGATGCGGGCGGCTCGTGATCGGGGCAAGGGAGGGGGTCCTCGTCGGGGTGGAATCGATTGACAGGACTCAGGCGGGAGGACGCAGCCGCTCGACCATCACGGATGTCGCCTTGACGGTCGCGACGGCCGGGACGCCCGGGGCGAGACCGAGCTCCTCGACCGAGTCGCGGGTGATGGCCGCGGTCAGCAGGAAGGGGCCGGCCTCGAGCTCGACGAGGGCCATCACCCCGTCGACCTCGACCGAGCGCACGACGCCGGCCATCCGGTTGCGTGCCGAGGTCTGGGTGCCGGTCCGGTGGCGCTGCGGCGCCTCCGCCAGGCGCTTGACCTCGGACGCGGCGACGACCCGGTGGTTGCGGGAGTCGCGCCGGGTGGCCAGCTTGCCGGCGGCGTCCCAGCGGCGCAGCGTGTCGACGCTGACGCCGAGCGCCTTGGCGGCCTCGCCGAGTGACATCGTCTTTGCCATCTGCCTAGACACTACATAGGCAGACGTCGCGGCGGTGTCCCGCGACCCGGTCGTTCTCCGTCCGTTGATGACGGCGCCCGCCCGAGGCTGTAGAAACCCTTCCATGCCCGGGCGAGCTCGCGCCGCACCCCTACGTGCCCTCCTCGGCGCGACGGCGCTGCTGGGCGCAGTCGCGCTGGGCGCCTGTGGCTCCGGGCACGCCCGCACGAGCGCGGCTGCGGCCCGGACCGCTTCGGCCCTCCCGCCGGCCGCCGAGCCGGCGGCCGCGCCGCGCGCCGAAGCGCCGCCCGCGGGCCGCTCCGTAGCGGTCGGCGACTCTCCCGAGGGGATCGCCTTCGACCCGGTCACCGGTCTCGCGGTCGTGGCGGTCCGCAACCCGGCCGAACTTGTCCTGCTGCGTGCCCGGAGTGGCAAGGTCCTACGCCGGATTCCGATCGCCGCTCCGGCCCGCCATCTGCAGCTGGCCCGTCCCGGCGGCCCCGTGCTCGCCCCCGAGGAGGCCGCGAACAGCCTGCTCGAGCTCTCGCTGCCCGGCGGGGAAACGCGCTCCATCCCGGTCGGAGCCCATCCGCACGACGCCGCTGCCGTGGGGCCCTACGTGTTCGCCTCCGACGAGTTCGGGAAGGCCGTCTCGGTGGTCAGGGGGGGAGCGGAGCTCGCCCGTATCGGCGGCTTCTCCCAGCCCGGCGGGATCGCGGCGACGCTCGGCGACGTCGCGGTCGTCGACGTCCGTGCCAACACCGTCACGCTGATCGCGGCCCGCACCCGGACGGTCCTCGGCCGCCTGGGAGCGGGCC
>Ga0075017_100000561_pt1 | contig 20953 bp, 18 predicted proteins | sample AleBraG_ABR_2012_FD_71475 | JGI IMG/M metagenome (GOLD analysis project Ga0075017, IMG submission 71475) | Freshwater sediment microbial communities in response to fracking from Pennsylvania, USA - Alex Branch Run_MetaG_ABR_2012 | ecosystem: Environmental > Aquatic > Freshwater > Creek >... | reverse complement strand
GCCCGACGTCGGGCGGCACGCTCAGCCGACCTCGAGGGCCGACCGCAGGTCGTGGTCCTCGGCGGCCGCTCCGAACCGGGCGGTCTGGAGCGCGATGAGCTCCTCGGGCTGCTGACGGGGCGAGCACATCACCCAGAGATAGCCGTGGAGGGTCTGCCGCCGCCACGACAGCCAGGCCTCGCCGGGGGCCAGCTCGGGGCCGCCGTAGGCGGCCAGGCGGTCGAGGTAGTGCCCCAGGATGTCGCGCTCGTGGGCCCGTCGGTCTGCGATGTCGAGCGAGCCGATGACCGCGTAGTTGACGTCGTGACCCCAACGTCCGATGCGCCCACCCCAGTCGTAGATCCCCGGACGCCCGTCGACATCGAGGAAGAGATTGCCGAGGTGGGGGTCACCATGGACGAGGCAGCGGGGACCGCCCTGCTCCAGGCGGTAGAGGTTGATCAGGGCCTGCTTGATGAGGAGGCGGTCCCGCAGCCAATCGGGCAGGTGGTCGGCGTGGCCGTTGGCCATCCGCTTGTCCCACCACCAGTCCTTGAAGGTGCCGAAGATGCCGGTCTCGTTCTCGGCCTCGGCCGGGTCGAAACGCAGCACGGTGCCCCGGGGTCGGGCCCATTCGAGGGTGTCGAGAACCGGGCTGGCGAACCACACGGCGTGCAGGCGGGCCAACTGGTCGGCCAGGTCGACGGCCTGGGCCACGCTCAGGCTGCGGTCCACGCCGGTGAGCACCACGTTGCGGGCCAGCAGATCCTCCATCACCACGACGGCCTGGGCGGAGACCGGATCGACGCTGGCGAAGTAGCAGGCCGGGATGTTCATCTCGGCCAGGCGGGGGGCGACGTGCTGGTAGAAGCGGGCCTCGCTGAGGGTGTCACCCACGCCCCGCCCGGTCCAGGCCCCCTTGACGTACATGGTGGGCGGCAGCCGGGCGGCGTGGCCGGCGGCGTTGTAGTCGAGCAGCAGCCGGGCCGTGGTGTTGGTGCCGTGGCGCACCGGGCCGACCGTCAGGGTCGTGACGACCACGCCGGGATGCTCGAGCCCGAGGGCCGAGGTCATCCAGGAAGCGGTCACGCCGTCGAGGCCGACGGGTGGGCTGACGGTGTCGGCGGTGCTGATCATGGTTCGTCCCCCTTCCCCGGCCGTCCCGGACCGGCGGGCCCGCCCTCGCCAAGAGTATCCTCAATCCCGCTCACCGCACTGGCGTCGCCCCGGCCCGGGTCGGCGGTGGGGGACGGGGAAAGGACCTTGCATGCTCGAGGAGATGGCCGCCCTGGAGCCGTTCCGCCTGGGCGTCCGCGCCTGGTGCGCCACCCATGTTCCCATCGGCTGGCGGCAGGACATGGCCGGCGCCGACCACGCCGCCTTCGTGGCCTTCCACCGGTGGTGGGCCGGCGAGCTGCGCCAGGCCGGGTACCTCGCCCCCCACTGGCCGGCCGAATGGGGTGGTGCCGGCTTCACCCTGCCCGAGCAGATCGTGCTGTCCGAGGAACTGGCCCGGGGTGACGCGCCCCGCAACGCCCTCTACCAGGTGGCGCTGTACAACGCCGCCCCGGCCATCCTCCATGTCGGCACGCCCGAGCAGAAGAGCCGGTTCCTGCCGGGAATCCTCAACGGTGAGATCTGGTGCCAGGGCTTCTCCGAGCCCGACGCCGGTTCGGATCTGGCCAGTCTGCAGACCCGGGCCGTCCGGGACGGCGAGGACTACGTCATCACCGGGCAGAAGGTGTGGACAAGCATGGGTCACGAAGCCGACTGGTGCATCCTGTTGGCCCGGACCGACCCGATCGCGCCCAAACGCAAGGGCATCTCGTTCTTCCTCCTCGACATGCACGCCGCCGGCGTCGAGGCCCGGCCCATCCGCCAGGCCACCGGGCAGGCGGAGTTCTGCGAGACCTTCCTCGACGAGGTCCGGGTTCCGGCGGCCAACCTCCTCGGCCCGGAGAACGAGGGCTGGCAGGTCTCGCAGAGCACCCTGGCCTCCGAGCGCGGTGTCGTGCTGATCGAGTTGGCCGACCGCCTCCGCCGCAACGGCATCGGAGCTCTGATCGCCCAGGCCGGCTCCTGGCCCCTCGGGGGGGCGATGGCCGCCGACGACCCGGGCGTACGCGAGCTGCTGGGCCAACGCTACGCCGAGGGGGCGGTGCTGCGGCTGCTCATCAACCGCATGGTCACCAACCTGTTACGCCGGGGCGGCGTCGGACCGGAGGCGTCGGTGATCAAGCTGTTCTACAGCGAACTGCTCCAGAACGTGATGAACGACGGGGTCCGCCTCCAGGGACTCGGCGCCCAGGTGGAGACACCGGCGCTGATGAGCGCCGGGTGGGAGACCGGAGGCTGGATGTACGACTACCTCAACTCGTGGGGGTGGACCATCGGCGGCGGCACCAGCGAGATCATGCGCAACATCATCGGCGAACGGGTCCTCGGTCTACCCCGGGAACCCGAAGCGAGGGGGGCCTGATGGGCCTGTCCGACGAGGAACGCGACCAGCTGCGGGCCGCCGTGCGAGGGCTGCTCGACGAGCGGTCGTCGTCGGCCCAGGTCCGGGTCCTGTTCGACGATCCCCTCGGCTACGACCCCGACCTGTGGGACCGGATGGCCGGGCTCGGCTGGTTGGCCATGCACCTGCCCGAGGACCATGGCGGGATGGGGGGCAGCCACGCTGATTTGGCTGTGGTCCTCCAGGAACTGGGCCGTCACCTGACGCCCAGCCCGCTGACGGCGAGCGTGGTGCTCGGGGCCGGGGCGTTGGTGCTCGGCGACAACGCGCCGCTGCGGGCCGCCGAGCTGCCCGCCCTGGCCGACGGTAGCCGCAAGGCCACCCTCGCCTCGTGTCCGCCGGGCGGATCCTGCGATCCCGACCGCCTCGAGATGCGTTGGCAGCCCCTCGCCGGGGGCGGCCGGCTGGACGGCGTCGCCGGCTTCGTGCCCTACGCCCGCGTCGCCGAGCTGGTCGTGGTGGCGGCCCTCGGGCCGTCCGGGCCGGTGCTGGTGGCCGTCGACCTCCCGGTCGCCGGTGTCACCATCGACGCCTCGCCGGTCTATGACCGCACCCGCCGCTTCGATGTCGTGCGCTGCGACGGCGTGGGGGTGGCCGCCGACCACGTGGTGGCCGGGCCGGAGACCGCTCGGGAGGTGCTCGGTCGGCTCAACGATCTGGGCGCCATCGCCGCCGGGTGCGACGGGTTGGGAGTGGCCGAGCGGGCCACCGAGCGGACGGCGCTCTACGCCACCCAACGGTTCCAGTTCGGCCGACCCATCGGTTCGTTCCAGGCGGTCAAGCACCACTGCGCCAACATGCTGGTCGCCACCGAGGCGAGCCGGGCCGCCGTCCTCGGCGCGGTGGACGCCCTCGACCAGCCCGGGGCCGACGTCGGCGAAGCGGCGGCGATCGTCAAGGCCTTCGCGGCGACCGCCTGTGCCGAGGCCTGCGCGGTGTCGGTCCAGGTCCACGGGGGCATCGGGTTCACCTGGGAGGACGACTGCCATCTGCTCCTGAAACGCGCCAAACTGGACGAGGCCTGGTTCGGCACGCCGGCGTGGCATCGCCGTCGCCTGGCGGCACGCCTGCTGGCCTGATCCCCGCGGGGGCGCCGTCGCCGGGGGCCGGCCGGCTCGACGGGGGTTGACAGCTCGACGCCGGTGATTCAGTATCAGGAAGTCGCAACATACGAACGCGTAGGTAAGTCACCAGGGGGAGCGTGTGACGGGATTGCTGGACGGGGTCCGGGTCGTGGAGACCGGCGTGCTCATGACGGTCGACAATCTCGGACGCCTGCTCGGCGACGAGGGTGCCGACGTGATCAAAGTGGAGACGCCGCAGTTGGGTGACTACCTGCGCGACATCATGGTCCGCTTCGCTCCGGGCTGGTCGGCTTTCCACGTCATGTTGAACCGCAATAAGCGCAGCGTGACCGTCGATGCCCGAGGTCTGGCCGGTCAGGAGATCATGGGCCGGCTGGTGGCCGAGGCCGACGTGTTCATCACCGGCAATGTCGGATCCACCAACGAGAAGCTCGGCCTGGACTACGAGTCCGTCCGGCGGATCAACCCGACCATCGTCTACTGCCAGGCCACCGGCTACGGGGCGACCGGTCCGTACGCCGAGATCCCCACCCATGGCCAGATGATGGATGTTCTCGGGGGGGCCGGACCGCGCCTCGTGATGGAGGACGGCCGTGTCGGCGCCGTGCCTCCCGACGGCCAGCCGAGCAGCGGTGGCGTCGTGCTCGGTCCCCTCATGGCCGCCTTCGGCGTGGCCGCCGCCCTGGCCCGGCGGTACCGGACGGGGCAGGGCGCCTACCTCGATGTGTCGTGCGCCGACGTCGTGTTGGCCTCCCAGTGGCTGGACGCCCTGCGCTTCCTCAATCCCGACAAGGTGGATCCGGGCGGCCCCGGCTTCAAGGGGCCGGCCTCGGCCAAGTACCAGCACTACCAGACGGCCGATGGCCGCTTCCTGCTGTTCTGCGCCATCGAGGCCAAGTTCTGGGACAACTTCTGTCGCGCCGTGGGTCGCGACGACCTACGGGAGGGCCACCGGCGCGACCTCGTGGTCGACTTCGCGGCCGGCGACGACGCCCTACGCGACGAGCTGCAGCGCATCTTCCACACCCGCACCCTGGCCGAGTGGATGGCCGTGGCCGTCGAGCAGGACATCGCCATGGGCCCGGCCCTGAGCTTCGCCGAGACGCCCGAGGACCCGCACCTGCGCAGCCGCCAGATGGTTGTCACCGAGGACCACCCGGTCCTCGGTGAGCTGCGGACCGTCGGGAATCCGATCAAGAACGACGGCCCGCCCTTCGAGGTGCGCTCCGCCCCGGTGCTCGGACAGCACAACGACGAGGTGCTGGCCGCCCTCGGCTACGACGAGGACCAGCGGGCCGAACTGCGCCGGGCCGGCGTGGTCGCATGAGCCGCCCGAGGGCGGCCGAAGCCCCGGCTCGGCCCGGACCCGTCCCCGCCCCGTCCCGGCGCGTCGAGCTACCGGACCGGCCGCCCCGCCGGCGCGACCTGCAGGCCACCCGGCGGGCGCTGCTCGACGCCGCCGCCGCCGTGTTCGTCCGGCGGGGCTTCGCCGCCGCCAGCCTCGACGAGATCGCCGAGCACGCCGGGTTCACCCGGGGAGCGGTGCACCACCACTTCTCGTCCAAGGAGGAACTGTTCCTGGCCGTGGTGGCTGAACGGGACGAGGAGCTGCTCGCCGGCTACGGCGACGTCGGCTGGTTCGGGCCGGAGCGGACGGCCGACGTGGACCGCTGGCGGACCCTGCACGGCGACGGCCGGGTCGACGTCGGCCTGCGTCTGGAACTGCACGCCCACGCCCTGCGCAGCCCGGGCGTGCGGTCGTCGGTCGCCGCCGTGGAGGACCGGGCCGTCGCCGCCACCGCCGAGCGGCTGGCCGAGCGGACCGGCGAGGCCGGGCTGAGATGGCGGGTGCCGGTGGACCACGTGGCCGAGCTCCTCCACGTGGCCTCGCGTGGTCTGCTCGAGCGGGCTGTCGTGGCCGGTGATGACCTCGACGCGGTGGCTCCCGTGATGGTGACCCTGCTCGAGCTGATCTGGGGTCACGCCGTCGAGGAGGACCGGTGAATCCCGGCCCGCTCGACGGGCTGCGGGTGCTGGACTGTTCGCTCGGCTTCGCCGGGCCCCGGGCCACCGGACTGCTGGCCGACTACGGCGCCGACGTCGTGTGGGTCGAGCCCCCCGGCGGTGACCCGTTCCGGCGCCGCAGCCCGGCCGCCGCCAGTGTCTTCAACCGGGGCAAACGAAGCGTCATCCTTGACGCCGCCCGACCCGACGACCGCCGGCGGCTGGTCGGCTTGGCCCGCGACGCCGACGTGTTCGTCCACGGCTGGCCGGCGGAGCTGGCCCGGGAGTGGGGCCTCGACGCCGCCGCACTGCGTCCCGACGCCCCCTCCCTCGTGCACTGTTCGATCGCCTCCTTCGGCGCCGGCGATCCCCGCGACGGGGTGGCCGCCCGGGAGGCGCTGGTTCACGCCCTGATCGGGACCATGGCCGAGCAACCCGGCTTCCGGGAGGGCCCGATCTTCGAAGCTCTCCCCTTCGCCGGGATCGGCGCCTCCTACCTGGCGGTGATCGGGATCCTGGGCGCCCTCTACCGGAGGGCCACCGACGGCCGGGGCCGGGCCGTCGAGACGTCGCTGTGCGACGGGGCCCTCGCCTACCTGTCGATGTTCTGGGGTCGGTCGGCGTCGGCCCCCGGCGGTCCCCCCCGGCCCGGCGGTCACCGCCTGGTGACACGCTCGTTCGTCTGTCGCGACGGCGACTACCTGGGCGTCCACACCGGAGCCGTCGGTGCCTTCGGCCGGCTGATGCGGGTCCTCGGTCTCGACGACCGGATTCCCGCCAGTGTCGACGGCCTCGACATGGGCATCCCGCTCACCCCGGCGCAGACGGAGATCCTGGAGACGGAGATCCACGCCCTGTTCGCCGCCGAGCGGCGCGACACCTGGGTGCGGCGACTCCGGGAGGCCGACGTGTGTGCCGTCGAGCACCTCCCCGTCGGCGCCGTGTTCGACCAGCCGCAGGCCCGCCACAACGAGATGGTCGTGACGGTGGACGACCCCTCGCTCGGCCCCGTCGAGCAGGTGGCCCCGCCGGCCAAGCTGGCCCTCACTCCCGGCGCCGTCCGGTCCGGCGCGCCCGCCCCGGGCGCCCACACCCGCGAGGTTCTCGACACCCCGGCGCCGCCGTCGGGGTGGCGACCGGCCCGGGTGGCCGACGTCGCCGATCCGGGACCGTTGCTGGCCGGCCTGCGCATCCTCGACCTGGGGGCCTACTACGCCGGTCCGTACTCGTCGAGGCTGCTGGCCGACCTGGGGGCCGAGGTGATCAAGGTCGAACCGGTATCCGGCGATCCGCTGCGGGGCATCGAGCGGCCGTTCTTCTCGGCCCAGGCCGGCAAGCGGTCGGTGGCGGCCAACCTGAAGGACCCGGCCCTGGGTCCGGCGGTGACGGCGCTGCTCGGCTGGGCCGACGTCGTGCACCACAATCTCCGACCGGGGGCGGCGGAGCGGCTGGGGCTCGGCTACCGGCAGGCGGCCGCCGTCAATCCCAGCATCGTGTATCTGTACGCGCCGGGCTGGGGGTCGTCGGGACCGGACCGGGACCGCCAGAGCTTCGCCCCGATGCTGTCGGGATACGTGGGGATCGGTCTCGAATGCGCCGGCCGCTTCAACCCCCCGCTGTTCCCCACCGGGAACGAGGACCCGGGCAACGGCCTGCTCGGCGCCGCCGGCGCCCTCCTCGCCCTGCTCCACCGGCAGCGCTCCGGCCGCGGCCAGTATGTGGAGAACCCCCAGCTGAACGCCACCATGGCCCACATGGCCCACGTCGTACGGGGTCGGGACGGGGCGGTCATGGGGGCCGGCCTGCTCGACCCGATGCAGTACGGGTTCGGGCCGTTCGAGCGCCTCTACGAGACGGCCGACGGCTGGGTCTGCATCGTGGCTGACACACCGGCCGAACGCGCCGGACTGCGGTCGGTGGCCGCCGTGCCCGCCGGACCCGGACCCGCTGGCGCCGCCGCAGCCGAGGACCCCGACGCACTGGCCGACGTCATCGCCGCCGCCCTGGCCGTCCGCAAGACGGCCGAGGTGCTCGACGACCTGGCCACCGCCGGAGTGCCCGCGGTCGAGCCGGTGGGTCCGCACATGGCCGCCGTGCTCGACGATCCCGACCACCGCCGGCGTCACCGGGTGGTCGAGGCCCACCACCCGGTGAAGGGGTTGGTCGTCGAGATCGGCCCGCTGGTCCGGGTGGACGACACCGAGGTGGCCCCCCACCGCTTGGCCCCCGATCTCGGGGCCGACACCGACGAGATCCTCGGCCGGCTCGGCTACGACCCGGACACCATCGCCGCCCTCCGGGCGGCCGGCACCATCCGCTGACGCCGGGGCCGCCGGGTCCCCGGCGATCCCCTCCCCACCCTGTGCAGGGCCCTGACGAACAAGGAGAGACCGACGATGACGACGTGCACGGTGCAGGTCCTACGGGGCGCGCTCTACGACCAGTGCGGAGCTCCGCTCGGCGAGGACGGCCGTTGCGCCGCCGGCCACGGCGCCGACACCGATCTGGCCGGGGTGCGCGAGCGGCATCGCCAGGCTCCCGAGATGAACCTCACGGCCGGCGTGTGGCCGGTGACGAGAAAGTTCTTCAGCGTCGACGACCACATCGTCGAGCCGGCCGACGTGTGGTCCTCGCGGGTGCCGGCCCGCTACCGCGAGGCGGCCCCTCATGTGGTCGAGGAGAACGGTCGGGAGATCTGGGTGTTCGAGGACCGGCGCACCCTGACGATGGGCCTCAACGCCGTGGCCGGCAAGCCCCGCGACCAGTGGACCATGGAGCCGGCCCGCTTCAGCGACATGATCCCCGGGTGCTACGACCCGGCGGCGCGGGCCCGCGACATGGTCTCCGACGGCATCACCGCGTCGGTGTGCTTCCCGACCCTGCCCCGCTTCGGTGGCGTGCTGTTCAACGAGTTCACGGACAAGGATCTGGCCGACGTCTGCGTCCGGGCCTGGAACGACTTCCTCTTCGACGAGTGGTGCGCGGCGGCCCCCGACGTCTTCGTGCCCATGCCCATCTGCCAGATCTGGGATCCCGTGGCCGCCGCCGCCGAGATCCGCCGCAACGTGGCCCGGGGTGCCCGGGCCCTGTGCTTCCCGGAAGACACCAGCTTCCTCGGCCTGCCGTCGTTCTACTCCGACCACTGGGACCCGGTCTGGCAGGCCGTCACCGAAGCGGACATCCCGGTGTGCATGCACATCGGGTCGTCGGGCAACTCGGCCTACCAACCCCCGGACGCGCCCTTCTCGGTCACCATCGCCCTGGCCTTCGTGGCCGCTGCCCAGAGCTCGATCTCGTTGATGATGAGCCCCGTGCCCCGCAAGTTCCCGACCATAAAGTTCGTCATCTCCGAGGGCGGCATCGGCTGGGTGCCGGCCGCTCTCGAGCGGGCCGACCGGCAGGTCGACCGGCACCGCTACTGGTCGGGCGACGACGATCTGCTGCCGTCGGAGGTGTGCCGGCGGAACTTCTGGTTCTGCATGATCGAGGAGCCCTGGGGGCTGAACGCCACCCGCTACGAGATCGGCGTCGACCACATCCTGTGGGAATCGGACTACCCCCACGCCGACACCACCTTCCCCAACACGCAGATCTCCACCAAGGCGGTGTTCGACGGCATCCCCGACGACGAGATCGACCAGATGACCTACCGCAACGCCGAAGGTCTGTTCCGCTTCGAGTGCAAGGACCCGGCCGACGTGCGCCTGGGGGCCACGGTCTGATGGGCATCTTCGACGGCCGGGTGGCCATCGTGACGGGGGCGGGACGGGGCCTCGGGCGCGACTACGCGACCTTCCTGGCGGCCGACGGGGCGGCGGTCGTGGTGGCCGACCTCGACGCCGCCAGCGCGGCCCAGACCGCCAAGGATCTCGACGCCGCCGGCGCGTCGGCGGTGGCGGTGACCGTCGACGTGGCCGACGTGGCCTCCACCGAGGCGATGGCCGCGGCTGCTGCCGAGCGGTTCGGACGGATCGACCTGCTGATCAACAACGCCGCGCTGTGGGGCGACCTGCAGATGACCCCGATCATGGACACCGACCCGGCCTACTGGGACACCGTGATGGCCGTCAACCTGAAGGGCGTGTGGCTGGCCATGAGGGCGGTGCTGCCGACCATGCGGGCCCAGGGGTCCGGTCGCATCGTCAACATCTCCTCGATCGGTGCCTGGATGCCCGGCTCGGTGTACGGCACCACCAAGGCGGCGGTCAATCAGCTCAGCTTCGCCGCCGCCCATGAGCTGGCCGCCGCCGGGATCACCGTCAACGCCGTCGCCCCCGGGATGATCGACAACGACGCCACCCGACGCCAGGTGCCCGCCGAGCACCTTGAAGCGATGCGGGCGGCCCTGGTCCCGGCTGGTCGCTTCGGCTCCAGCCGGGACATCTACGGGGCCATCCGCTACCTGTGCGGCCCGGACGCCGGTTGGGTAACGGGGCAGACGATCAGCCCGAACGGCGGCTCCCACGCCCGCTGGTGAGCGGTCGGGGCGGGCGGCCGGGGGCGCGGGCCGCGGCGGCCCCAGGCCGACGACCGGGAAAAGCCCCTAGCTTCGGCGCCCATGACCGATGCCGCCACCGACGCCGTGCTGCTCGACCTGGCCCGCCCCGGCGTGGCCCGCATCACCCTCAACCGGCCGGAGCGGCTCAACGCCATCGACAGCGACCTGCTCGGCGGGCTCTACGACGCCCTCGACCGGGTGGATCTCGACCCGGACGTGCGGGCCGTGGTCCTCACCGGAGCGGGCCGGGGTTTCTGCGCGGGGGCCGACCTGAACGGTATGGGTCACGCCCCGGGCGGCGAGGACCTGGGCTACGTGCCGGCCACCTTCCTCATGCAACAGCGCATCGTCGGCGTGGTGACCCGCATGCGGCGGGTCCGCAAGCCGATCATCGCCGCCGTCAACGGTCCGGCGGCCGGCGGGGGCCTGGCCTTCGTTCTCGGCTCGGACGTGCGGATCGCCGCCGCCTCGGCCCGGTTCGGGGCCGCCTTCGTCAAGATCGGGCTTTCGGGCTGCGACATCGCCACGAGCTGGCTCCTGCCCCGGATCGCGGGGGCCGGCAACGCCCATCTCCTGATGCTCACCGGGCGGCTGATCGACGCTGACGCGGCCCGGGCCATGCAGCTGGTGGTCGACGTGGTCAGTGACGAGCAGCTCCTGACGGCCGCCTACGGGCTGGCCGAGGAGATCGCCGCTAACAGCCCCTTCGGGGTGTGGATGACCAAGGAGGTCATGTGGTCGGCCCTGGAGATCCCCGGCCAGCAGGCGGCCATTGATCTGGAGAACCGCACCCAGGTCCTGGCCAGCACGCTGGAGGACGCCCGGGCCCAACAGGCCTCGTTCTTCAGCAAGGAGCAGCCCACCTACCATTGGCGGTAGGGCGTCCGGCCACGTCCCGCCGAGCTCACGGTAGGTTGCCCGTCCCGATGACCGAAGTCGCCCGCCTCCTCGCCGCCAACCACGGCTACGCCGCGGCCCGGGCCAATGTGGCCGACCCGCGGCCGAGCCGGCACCTGGCCGTCGTCACCTGTATGGACGCCCGGATCGACGTGTTCGCCGCCCTCGGACTCCACCTCGGCGACGCCCACGTCATCCGCAACGCCGGCGGCCGGGTGACCGACGACGTGCTGCGCAGCCTGGCCCTGTCGTGCCACGTGCTGGGGGTCGAGACCGTGGTGGTCATGCAGCACTCCAAGTGCGGCCTGGCCGGGGTGACGGACGACGAACTCCGGCGGCGCACCGGCGCAGACCTGGGCTTCTATCCGATCGATGACCACGCCGCGGCCTTGCGCGAAGACATCGACCTGCTGAGCGCCGTGCCCTACCTGGCCCCCCTCCAAGTCATCGCCGGCTTCGTCTACGACGTGGAGAGCGGCGAGATCGCCGACCTCGTCCGGTGGGAACGCCCTTCTTGTACAGGTTGACAGAACTATGTATGTAAGGTACACCTAACATATGGCGGCGACGTTCGTGATCTTCCTCCGGGAAGGGATCGAGGCGAGCATGATCGTCGCCATCCTGCTGGCCACCCTGGACCGCCTGGGCCACCGGGAGCGGTTCGGGGACGTGCTGGCCGGGGTGGCCGCCGCCCTGGTCCTGGTGGGGGCGGGTGGCACGGCCGCCTACCTGACCATCAAGACCTACGCCGGGTCGCGGACCCAGACGATCTTCGAGACGGTGACCTATCTGGTCGCCGCCGTCGCCCTGACCTACATGACGTTCTGGATGCGCCGTCACGCCCCGCACCTGTCGGCCGAGCTGGGCGCCCGGGCCGAGGCCAGCTTCGACGGGCGGGCCCGGTGGGGACTGGCGCTGCTGGCCTTCCAGGCCGTGGGCCGGGAGGGGCTCGAGACGATGGTCTTCACGCTGGCCATCGTCTTCGCCTCCTCGGCCCACGGCGTGCTCATCGGCGGCGGCGCCGGCCTGGTGGTATCGGGCGTCCTGGCCTTCGTGATCTACCACTTCGGACGACGGGTCAACGTCGCCGCCTTCTTCAAAGTCATCGGGGCACTCCTGATGGTCTTCGCCGCGGGCATCCTGGTCGACGCCGTCCAGAACCTCCAGCAGCTCGGCTGGCTGCCCGTGCTCACCCACCCGATGTGGAACACCGCCCACGTCCTGCGGCAGAACTCGACGCTCGGCGACATCTTCCACAGCTTCTTCGGCTACGCCGAGAGCCCCACCGCCGGCCAGGGCGTCGCCTACGTGACCTACCTGGCGCTGGCCCTGGGAGCATTCATCGGCCTGGGTAACCGCCCACCCCGGCCCCACGGAGCCGGCGAGGTCGCCCCGGCCCGGGCCGGCGAGCACCACGCCCCGGCGGCGTGAGGAGGTTCGCCGGAAGGGCGACAATGGGGCGTGAGCGATGATCTGGCCGTCCTTTACCACGACGCCCGCCGTCGGGTCCGGCACCTGGCCGAAGGGCTCGGCGGGCAGGTCCACGCCCCCGTGCCCGCCTGCCCGGGCTGGCGGGTGCGCGATGTGGTGGCCCACCTGACCGCCATCAGTGAGGACGCGGTGGCCGGGCGACTGGCCGGGCCGCCCGACGAGGCGGTCACCGCGGGCCAGGTCGAACGGCTCCGGGGCGTCGAAGTTCCCGAGCTGCTGGACCGCTGGGAGGGTGCCGCCGAGCCGTTCGCCGAGATCATCGCCGCCTTTGCCGTCTGGCCCGCGGTGATCGACGTGGTGACCCACGAACACGACATCCGGGGGGCGCTCGACCGCCCCGGGGGCCGGGACGACGCGGCGGTGGCGGCCTGCGCCCGGGTGCTGCTGGCTTTCGAGCCGCCCGTTGCCCTGACCGTGCGGCTCCCGCTCGGTGACGTGGTTGTGGGCGGACCGGGCGACGACAGGCTGGTGCTGCGCAGCACCCCCTGGGAGGTTCTCCGTTGGCGGATGGGCCGACGCAGCCGGCGCCAGCTGGCGGCCATGGCCTGGACCGGTGACCCCGCCCCGGTGCTCGACCACCTGGTGGTGTTCGGCCCGGCCGGGCGCGACCTCCTCGAATAGGGCCCGGCCGCCGGGCGGGCGCCGATGGCCCGCCGCTCCCGGTCCCAGGAAATTCCTATTTTCCTCCCACGGTTCCCCCAGCTTGGCGCGATTCACTGCCGTCCAGCGCCGCCGTTCGACCGTCCGGGCCGCCCCTCGGCCGCCCGGGATGAGCGCTGCCCCGATCGCCAGAGGGAGCCGAGCCATGCATCCGACCGTCCGCCTCCGCCGGAGCCTCTCGTCGCTGGCGGTCGCCGGCCTCGTCGTCACCGCCCTCGCCGGGGCCGCCGTCACGGCGGCCCCCGCCTATGCCCTCACCCCACCGACGGCGGTCACCACGGCGGCGACGGCGGTGACCTATTCGTCGGCCACCCTCAACGGGTCGGTGAACCCCAACGGCTTCGCCACCACCTACTCCTTCCAGTACGGCACGACCACGGCCTACGGCTCGTCGACCACCAGCTTCGCCGTCGGGGCGGGGTTCGCCGCCATCGCCGTGACCACCCCGCTCAGCGGTCTGCTACCGAGCACCACCTACTACTTCCAACTGGTGGCCACCAGCAGCCAGGGCACGGTCTACGGGGGTGCCGTGAGCCTGTTCACCTCCTCCTCCACGACGGTCGCCAGCAGCCGGCTCTACGGCAATGACCGCTACCAGACCTCGGCCCAGGTGGCCGAGACGAAGTATCCGAGCGGTGTGCCGGGCGGTGTCGTCGTGCTCGCCACCGGGGCCGATTTCCCTGACGCCCTGGCCGGGAACTATCTCGCCGGGCAGCTTCGGGCGCCCATCCTGCTCACCCCCCCGACGACGTCGGACCCGGCCTTTCCGACCGTCACGACGGCCCTGACCGCGCTGGCTGCCACCCACGTGTACCTGCTGGGCGGGACGTCGGCGGTAGGCGCAGACGTCGCCGCGGCACTGGCGTCCAGCTACACCGTCACCCGGATCGCCGGGCCCACCCGCTACGACACCATGCAGCTGATCGATACCCAGTCCGGCCTCACGCCGAGCGCGGGCGTGACCGGCGGTCGCACGGCCATCGTCGCCACCGGGGCCAACTTCCCCGACGCCCTGGCCGCCGGCCCGTTGTCGTGGGCCGACCGGCTGCCCCTCATCCTGACCGACGGCTCCCAGACCTCCCTGTCGGTCCAGGCCCTCAGTGTCATCTCCAGCCTGGCCATCACCCACTTCATCGTCCTCGGCGGCAACTCCTCGTTCAACGCCGCGCTCATCGCCCAGCTCGGCACGCTCGGCACCATCGACGCCCAGTTCGCCGGGGCCGACCGGACGGACACGGCCAGCCAGTTCGCCACCTACATCGAGAACTACTACGCCTTCGGCAAGTCGTCGATCATCGTGGCCACCGGCACCAACTTCCCCGACGCCCTCTCCGCCGGCCCCTTCGGCGGTGACCCCAAGCCGCTGTTCTTCACCGCCACCTCCGACGACCCGGGCCCCTACCTGACCACCACGCTGGGGAACCTGGGCGGGGCGACCAGCACCGTCTACATCATCGGAGGCTTCAGCGCGGTGGACCAGAACGCGGCCACGGCCGTGCAGACGGCCCTCACCGGCGGGTCGACCAACTCCCTGGCCCCGGTCACAGCGACCACACCGGCGATCAACGTCTCCTCCACCTCGGCCACCCTGACCGGCACGGTCAACCCCAACGGCTCGGCCACCACCTACTCGTTCCAGTACGGGCCGTCGACCTCGTTCGGCCTGGTGACCACCGGCCAGACCGTGTACGCCACGGCCGGTCTGCAGTCGGTGGTTGCCGCGGTCATCGGTCTGACCCCGGGAGCCACCTACTACTTCCGTCTGACGGCCAACAACGTCTACGGCACCACCTACGGCTCGGTCCTGTCCTTCGTGGCCTCGGGGAGCCTCGCGCCGCTGGTCACGACCACGGCGGCGACCGGCGTGACGGCCACCACGGCCACCCTCAACGCCTCGGTCAACCCCAACGGGGTGGCCACCACCGTCTACTTCGAGTGGGGAACGACCACGGCCTACGGCACCACCACCGGCAGCCTCAACCTCGGCTCCGGGACCGCCGCGGTCCCGGTGGTCCTCGCCATCAGCGGGCTGACCAACGGGGTGACCTACTACTTCCAGGCGGTGGCCAACAACGCCTACGGGACCAACCTCGGCGGCCAGCTGAGCTTCACGACGGCAGCCCCGACGGTCACCTCGGTGGCGCCGGCCAGCGGAACGACGGCCGGCGGGACCAGCGTGACCATCACCGGCACCAACCTCACCGGGGCCACCGCCGTCCTGTTCGGGGCGACGGCGGCGGGCTTCACCGTGAACAGCGCCACCCAGATCACCGCCACCGCCCCCGCCGGCTCGGCCGGCCAGGTCGACGTCAGCGTGACCACGCCCGGTGGGACCAGCGCCCTCAACGCCGGCGACCAGTACACCTACCTCGCCCCGCCGACCATCACCTCGGCCGTCGTCACCCCCGGCATGAACAGCGGGGGCGCGGCCGGCACCATCCTCGTCACCTTCAGCGCCGCGGTCACCTGCCCGGCCGCCGCGGCGGCCGCCTACACCTACACCGACCAGAGCTCGGTGGTCGTGGGCCTGAACAGCTGCGCCGTGTCGGGCGGCGGCGGTGCACCGTCGACCACCTGGGTGCTGGCCCCCACGGCGGGCGTGACGCTGGCGGCCGGCACCAACGGTCATCTGGCCTACCTCAGCCCCGGCTCGCCCACCACCTCGACGGGCACCTACGCCGCCGGGCCCCTGTTCGAGGCGTCGGCCACCGTGGGTACGTCCTGAGACCGGGACCGGGGCCCGGCCCGTCGTCACCGGCCCAGCGGGCCGGCCGGGGGCGATCGTCCGATCCCGTCCGATCCCGTTCCGTCCCGGCGACTTGCGAATAGGAACCGTTCTCGAATAACCTGCGGTGATGGTCCCCTCCGGAGGTCACGCCCCGGCGGTGGTCTCGGCCCGGGGGCTGGCCGCCGCCTACCGGCAGGTGCCGGTCTGGTCTGACGCCGACTTCGAGGTGGCGCCGGGGGAGTTCGTGGCCGTGCTCGGGCCCAACGGCTCGGGCAAGTCGACGCTGCTGCGCATCCTGCTCGGCCTGCTCCGTCCGGCGGCCGGCACCGTCGAGGTGCTGGGCGACGCGCCCCGGCGGGGCAACCCGGCCATCGGCTACGTGCCCCAGCACCGCCCGATCGATCCCGATGTCCGGCTGGCCGGTACCGAGTTCGTGCGGCTGGGCATCGACGGTCACCGCTGGGGGATCGGCAACCCCCGTCGGCGGTCCGCCCTCGACCGGAGGGTGGCCGACGCGGTGGCGGCGGTGGGGGCCGAAGCCTACGCCGACCGCCCGCTCGGCCGGCTCTCGGGCGGCGAACGGCAACGGCTCATGCTGGCCCAGGCCATCATCAGCCAACCCCGACTGCTCCTTCTCGACGAACCCCTGGCCAGTCTCGATATCCGCAGCCAGAGCGGCGTGGCCCACCTGGTGGCCAGCCTGGCCCGGACCCGGGGCATCGCCGTGCTGCTCATCGCCCACGACGTCAACCCGCTGCTCCCCGTGCTCGACCGGGTCATGTATCTGGCCCGCGGGCGGGTGACGGTCGGTCGGCCCGAGGAGGTCATCACGGCCGAGCACCTCTCCGCCCTCTACGACGCCCACGTCGAGGTCCTACGCGACGGCCGGGGCCGGGTGTTCGTGGTCGGTCTCGACGACGAGATCGCCCACCCCCATGACCGCGACCGCGACCGCGACCGCGACCTCGGCCCCGGCCCCGGCCCGATCGTCCCCGGAGAGGCCCCCGCAGTCGCCGTGAGTCACCGGGCCGGGCCCGATGGTCGCTGAGCGGGCTGTCGTCGCGCTGGCCGGCGCCCTCACGCCGAGCCCCTCGTGGAACGTCGTCCACGACCTGGGCGAGCTGTTCCGCTACCCGTTCATGGTCCACGCCTTCGAGGCCGGGACCATCGTGGCCGTCCTGGCCGGAGTGGTGGGGTACTTCGTCGTGCTGCGCCAGTCGTCCTTCGCCGCCCACGCCCTGTCGGAGATCGGCTTCGCCGGGGCCAGCGGTGGCGTGGCCTTCGGGTTCAGCGCCCTGCTCGGGCTGCTCGGGATGAGCCTGGTCGGCGCCGTGCTCATCGGCCTGCTGGGCAAACGCCTGCGCGGTCGCGATGCCGTCATCGGGTCCGTTCTGGCCTTCTCGCTCGGCCTCGGCTCGTATTTCCTGACCCGCTACAAGGGCAACGCCAGCGGGGCCTTCGGGCTGCTGTTCGGCGAGATCCTGGGCATCAGCGGCCACGACGTGGGCGTCATCGCCGGGGCCGCGCTCGTGACCCTGGCCGTGACCGCGGTGATCTACCGACCCCTGTTGTTCGCCTCCCTCGACGAGGAGGTCGCCGAGGCGCGCGGCGTGCCCGTCCGGGCCATGTCGGTGCTCTTCCTGCTGGTCGTGGCCGTGGCCGTGACGGCGGCGGTCCAGGTGGTCGGCGTGCTGCTGATCTTCAGCCTGCTGGTCACGCCGGCGGCCATCGCCGACCGGCTCTGCGGCACCCCGGCCCGGGGCATCGCCACCTGCGTCGGGCTGTCGCTGCTGTTCGTGTGGGCCGGGCTGACCGTGACCTACTACAGCCGCTTCCCGGTCGGGTTCCTGATCAGCGGCTTCGCCTTCGTGGGGTACCTCAGCGCCCGGCTCCTCACCGCCGGCCCGACGTCGGGCGGTCCGCAGGCGGCGACACCGGCCGGCGCCGCCGCGCCGTGACCGGTCACTATCGTGGCCGGATGGCCTGTCCGCCGACCGGGGTGACGGCCGCGGCGGGCGGGACGGCCGGCCCGGACCCCACCCCGTGACCCTGGCCACCGCCGTGCACGAGGAGATCGCGCTACGTCTGGCCGGTCTCGATCAGCGGTACACCCGCCTGCGCCGGGCCCTGGTCGAGACCATGGGTGCCGCCGGACGGCCGCTGACCATCCCCGAGATCCTCACCACCAACCCGGGCCTGTCGCAGAGCAGCGCCTACCGCAACATCACCGTGCTGATCGAGGCGGGGGCGGCTCGCCGGGTGGCCGGCGTGGACGATCACGGGCGCTTCGAGTTGGCCGAGCCGCTGTCGGGACATCATCACCATCTGGTCTGCGGGACGTGCGGCCGGGTGGCCGACGTCAGCCCGTCACCGCGCCTGGAGCGGGCCCTGGCTGAAGCGGCCCGGGCGGCCGGCGACGAGCAGGACTTCGTGGTCACCGAGCACCGCTTCGATCTCGTCGGCGTGTGCGCCGAGTGCCGCTAGTTGCTCCGGCCCGGCCCCGGCCTGGCCGGGCCGCCCGGGCGGGCCGACCGCCGACAAACTGGACAGGAGGTGTCCACTTCGCCTCCGTAGGGTTGGGAGGTATCCACCGACAAGGAGCGTCACATGACTGAGCAGGATCCCCGCGCCTACCTCTACCGGTCGTTCGACCAGGCCCTCGCCGTCGTCGACGGGGTGACCCCCACCGACCTCCGTCGCCCGACGCCGTGCGCCGACTTCGACGTCGAGGCCCTCCTCGGCCACCTCCTGTTCGCCGCCCGGCGCGTCGCCCGGGTGGCCCGCCGCCTCGACCTCAACGACGATGACGCGGTCATCACCGGCATCAGCGCCACGGGCTGGTCGGCGGCCGTCAACGACGCCCGCCTCGACGTGCTGGCCGGGTGGAAGGACGACAGCCTGCTCACCGCCCAGCTCGAGCTGCCCTTCGGCACCTTCCCGGGCGCCGTGGTGGCCGGCATCTACACCCTCGAGTTGGTGACCCACGCCTGGGACCTGGCCGTGGCCACGGGCCAGTTGGAGCGGCTCGACCCCGAGCTGGCCGAGGTCTCGCTGGCCGCCGCCCGCCAGGTGCTGCCGCCCGAGCCCCGGGGTGGCGAGATGCCCTTCGAGCCGGTGGTGCCCGTGGCGGACGACGCGCCGAGCTACGCCCGGCTGGCCGGCTGGCTGGGCCGCCAACCGGGCCCGGAGGCCTGAGCGCCCATCCCGGCGCCGCCCCTGGCCGGCAATCTCAGGGGCGGCCGTCGGAGGCGGCCGGGGCCGGGCCGGCCCCCGGGGGTCAGCGCGCCGTGGGCGCCCCCAGCTGGGCCTCGCGCTGGCGGGTCGTCGAATGCACGGGATCACCATCGAAGGCCGGGATGACCTGGGCGCCGAAGCACTCGTAGGCCTCCAACGCGTCCTCGAGGCTGACATCGGTCGAGAAGGTCCCGAACGCCACCTGATCGGCGCCGATGTCCACATAGTTGTTGAGCGTCCGGGTGGCCTCCTCCGGGTCGCCGACGGCGATCAGACCGTGTTTGATGGCCACCTCGAGCTGCTCGGCCGTGATGGGCGGGGGTACCTCGGGCCAGCGAGGTCGCCCGGCCAACTGCGGGAAGCTGTCGAGGTAGCGCACCAGCTGGGCCGAGTGGTAGTTGGCCCGGTTGGCCAGGAACGAGGCCCGGGCCCGGCCGCCGTCCTCCATGACCATCATGTCGGTGGTGACCATGATGTTGTTGTTGATGTAGCCGCCGACCGGCTCGGCCTTTTCGATGGTCTTCTTGTACACCTCGATGAGCGGAGCCAGCTGGCTCGGCGTGCTGATCGAGAAGCACAGCACGCCGAGGCCGAGGCGGGCCGCCTTCTCGAACGTGCCCGGCGAGCCGGCCGCCACCCACAGGGGCGGGTGGGGGTTGGTGTAGGGCTTGGGCAGCACCGGCCGGCGGGGCATCGAGAAGAACCGACCCTCGAAGGGTCCGTACTCGGCGGCCCGCCACATCTTGACGATCTCGGGCAGTGACTCGTCGTACATCTCCCGGGTGAGGTCCATGCCGTCGATGCCGAAGCCCAGGACCTCCTGCGACGACGAGCCCCGTCCCGTCCCGAACTCGAAGCGTCCCTCGCCGAGATGGTCGAGCATGGCCACCCGCTCGGCCACCCGGGCCGGGTGGTTGACGGGAGGCGTGATGTTGAAGATCCCCGATCCCAGGTGGATCCGCGAGGTCTTGGCCAGCATGAAGCCCATGAACGACTCGCTGTCGGACAGATGGGAGTACTCGTCGAGGAAGTGGTGCTCGCTGCACCAGCAGTACTTGAACCCGACCCGGTCGGCCGTCTCGATGAGGGCCACCTCGTCGTGTAACACGTCGTGCTCGGTTCGGGTCGCCCGCCGGTGAGCCGGGTGGTACATGGCCACGAACATCCCGAACTCCATCCACCGGCCCCCTTGTCGACCGGCTGACGCCGGTAGCGCGGCATGCTGACAACGCGTCAGATCCTACCGGGACCACCCGGTGCCGTGACGGCCGACCAGACCCGGGACGGGCGGAGCGCCCAGGGACGATCGACCATCCGGGTGGGAGGTAATTGCTTATGATGAATTTTGCCGATCCGGCCGGCGATCGGGGCGAGGGGGCTGAGCGCATGGGCAGGCTGTCAGGCAAGGTGGCCATCGTCACCGGGGGTGCCACGGGCATGGGGGCGTCGCACACCCGGCGTCTGGTCGAGGAGGGTGCCCGGGTGGTCATCGGCGACATCAACGACGCCGACGGCCGGGTTCTGGCCGCCGACTGCGGCGACGCCTGCCGTTTCGAGCACCTCGACGTGCGCGAAGCGGCGGGTTGGGCGGTCGTCGTCGAGGCTGCCGAGACGGCCTTCGGCCCGCCCACCGTGCTGGTCAACAACGCCGGTGTGATCGAGTGGGGCGGGGTGCTCGACCTGCCCGAAGCCACCTTCCGGTGGATGCTCGACATCAACACGGTCGGACCGTTCCTCGGCATGCACGCCGTGGCCGAGCCGATGCGGCGGGCCGGCGGAGGGTCGGTGATCAACATCTCCTCGATCGCCGGGATGGTGGGCGGCCGGGGCTCGATCGCCTACACGGCGTCGAAATGGGC
>Ga0075017_100000560_pt1 | contig 20966 bp, 15 predicted proteins | sample AleBraG_ABR_2012_FD_71475 | JGI IMG/M metagenome (GOLD analysis project Ga0075017, IMG submission 71475) | Freshwater sediment microbial communities in response to fracking from Pennsylvania, USA - Alex Branch Run_MetaG_ABR_2012 | ecosystem: Environmental > Aquatic > Freshwater > Creek >... | reverse complement strand
GGCGGTGCAGGGATTCGGAGGGCTTGGCGACGGAATAGATTTGGACTTCGGTGCCGAGGCGGGCGGACGTCAGGACTGAGTCGGAAGCGACGGTATAGTGTTCGATGGCGCCGATGAAGTCTTTGCTCCATTGTTCGGTGGAGGCGGAGTCGGTGTCCGGCTTTTCTGTATCCACCCAGTAGAGGTGGGGTTGCAGGTCGCGGTAGGTCGTGGAGACGTCTCCCTCTTCGACGCTGAAAAAGATGTGGCGGCTGTCGTTGGCCCAGCGGGGGTGGATTTCCACGGCGGTGTTGTGGGTGATGCGGCGGGGCTGGGCCAGGGCGGAGTTGGAGGAGGCAGACGGGGGGCTACTGGCATTCGCGGGCAGGAGTGCCCGCGCCACATTTGTTAGATCGACGGTGTAGAGTTCGACGTCGTCGGTCTTCTCCTCGCGCTGGTTGATGGCGTTGGTAAGTAGGGCGAGCTTGCGGCCGTCGGGCGAGGTCTGCAGATTGTCCACGCGAAGCGGGGTGGAGGCGATGGCGCGGGCTCCGGGAGTCGAATCAGATTCTTTGTCGTCGCTTTCTGCGGCCGCGGGCGCGGCGGCGTGGTGCGCTAGCGCAGCGGCCACGTCGAGCGCGAAGATCATGTCGCCGCGCTCGGCGGTGCGGTATTCCAGCACATCTTTCCATTCTTTTTTGTAGGCGTCTTTCTGCGACTGAGTCCAGGGTTGGCGCGTGGCGTAATAAATTTTCTGCGAATCGGGCGACCAGGAGAAGGCGTGGACTTCATCCTCTCCCTGGGCCACGGCGAAGGCTTCGCCACCGTGCGGCGAGATGAAGTAGAGCTGAGACGAATCGTCTTTCGAGTCGGAGGCGGAATCAGAATCTGCGCTCTTCCCTGCCGTGGTCTTGCGCTCGGAGAGGAAGGCGATCCAGCGACCGTCGGGCGACCACTTCGGCTCGGAGTCGTGGCCCGACTGAGTCAACTGGATCAGCGCGGCGCCCTTGCCGTCGTCGCGGTAGAGCCAGAGATCGTCGCGATAGATTTGCTGATCCCAGTCGGCGCGCTCGGCCGCGATGATCACCGAGTTGCCGTCGGGCGAAAGCTCGACTGCAGTGAAGCTCACGGAGTTGAAGAAATCGTCGAGAGTGAGTTTGGGCTTGGATTGGGCGAATGCTGCGAACGCACAACTCAACACAATCACGACCACAAAGGCAATTTTCTGGATTCGCATAGGGTTCCCGGTGGGAAGGAGGGTTATACAACGTGCGATTCATTTGAAGCAAGCCCGCCTGCTCGAGTTATGGAGCGATACAAGATCCACAAAATCGCAATGAAGACCGGGACCGACAGCTGGAGGTGGGTCCACCGCGAGAGCGGTCCGAACAGCGGCAGCAGGAAAGCGAGATACAGCAACAAGGATAGGGCGGGTGTGGAAGCCTGGTGCGGATGGGTTAAGACCCAGTTGGCCAGCAGCAGCAACGCTGGCGCCAATGCCAGCAGGTCGTAGATGTAGAGGTGCGGGCTGACCAGCACCGCAGCAAGAAGGAGCGCGGAAAAGCGGAGCGCGAGCGGAGAAGAAGACTTCCAGACGGCCACTGCCATCGCAATAACAGCGAGGGAACTCAGCAGGTAGAGGATCCATACACCGCGCGGCCAGGGGATCAAGAGTACCCAGAAGGCGCGCAGTGAGTGCATCTGGATCGGGGATTGGATGAGTTCAGCGGTCCCGGGCCGCTCCGCGCTGTGAAGCAGCCTGCTGAGATACAGGCGCATTACTGCCGGACCAAAGTAGATGAAGGTGAAGGCCGACTGGGCACCGGCAGAGACAGCAAGACCCGCGAAGGCTTTCCACGCCTGAGCCAGCAGCAGCACAACGGGGACAGCGACCAGAAACTGCGGCTTGAAAACCAGGAAGCCCAGAGCGATGCCGGCGAGCCAGTCGCGGCGGGCGAGGAATGCCAGATAGGCACAGGTGAAGCAGAGCAGGATCGGAGCGGAGAGCTGGCCGCGCACCAAGAAATGAAACAGCGGTGGGTAGGCGACGGCACAGGCTGCGACAAATCCCGGATATGGGCGCAGCCCGCTGCAAGCTTTCCAGAGGAAATAGATGCAACTGAAATACGTCAGCAGGCTGAGCGTGATCCAGATTTCAGCCTGGGCGAGGAACGAAAGCCGAACCAGCGGGACAAACGGAAGTGCAACCTGCGGTCCGTAAAAGTACTGCATGTAAACTTCGGTGTCGCGGCCGGCAACCGCGTGGATCCCGTCAGCCAGGAGCTGGTCATTGTAAAGGTCGCCGGCTCGGCCCTGCGCGATCAGACGCGCTGCGACGGAAAACTGAATGAAATCCTGGAATTTTATGTTGCCGGCGCGGTCGAAGACTCCAGGCGTGGCAAAATCAACGGCACAGACTCCCCACAAACAAAGCGCCAGAACGATGGCGTGGTCGCGAATGCGGCGCGGGGTGAGCCAGTTCGCGGCCGACGCCAGCCAGGCGTACGTTCCTGCGAAGTTGCTCACGGGGCAGGCTCGGCGTTCTTGAGCGCTTCGTCGAGCATCTGCCCCGAACGGGGAGCGCCCTGCTGGATGCGCCATCCGTCATCGTAGTCGCGAAATCCGACGGTGGACTTGTAGTGCAGATCGCCGGAGTAGAGAGCGGCGCCGATTTCGTTTAACGGGGTCCATTTCCAGCTGAAGTCGACGTCGGCCACATTGACCTGGCGGCTGATGCCGGTGACTCCAACCAGTTCCCTCTTCGCAAGCGGAATGGCGAGCGATGACTTGTTGGCCTCTTCGGCAGAGACCAACGTGCGCACCGTATCGACGCCCGAGGGCGTCAGCACGATGTCCCAGCAAGGTGGGGGAGTCAGTCCCGGCGTACAGGCGATCGTCGTGGCGGAAATCCAGCCATGCTGCTGCAGGACCAGGTATTCGGGCGAGACATAGTCCTTATTGGAGACGACTCCAGTTTGGAGAACATACTGTTGGGGCATCTTGAACGCGTCGGAGGAAGAGATCAGGTCGGCGGCGAGACGGCGGGTGAGGTAGTCGCGGGGGGAACAGGATACGAGGAAGAGCACGGCGATCAAGGACAGAATCGATTTCTTCCGCATGAGTTGAGCGCTTCCACCGCATGCCGGGCTGCGCCCGGCGGACAGCCGAGGGCGGCTGTCCCCACATGAGCCCTTCATTGTTTCTGCTGGGGTCAACGACTTGTGATTGTAAACAAACGCGAACGTTTGTGCGGCAGGAAAGGGCGGGAGGTGATCTGGCCGTCGAATTTTGCGGCCCAGCGGCCGGGAATCTGGTGGGCGCAGCCTGGGCAACGGCCTTCGGGCGTCAGGCGATAATCTTCGATCAGATATCCATATCTGCTGATCAGCGTCTCGCTGCATTGCGGGCAACGCGTGTCTTCGCGATTACCGACCATGCCGGGAAGATTGCCGGCATAGATGTAACGCAGGCCTGCCTCGCGGCCGATTTCGGCGGCGCGCAGCAGATCTTCGACGCTCGTGTCGCGCTGATCTTCGTCCTGCATTTTGTAGTCTGCGTGAAATGCGGTGACGTGCCACGGAATGTCGGGCGAAATGCCCGCTAGGAATTCGGTGAGGCGGCGCAGTTCTTCGGCGGAGTCGTTGAAGCCGGGGATCAGCAACGTGACGATCTCGAGCCACAATCCCATTTGGTGAATGCGGCGGATGCTGTCGAGAATCGGGCCGAGGCGGCCGCCGAGTTCGTGATAGCGGCGGTCGTCGAAACTTTTGAGGTCGACTTTGTACAGGTCGAGCCACGGACGCAGATATTCGAGCACCTGCGGAGTGGCGTTGCCGTTGGAAACGAAACCGGTCAGAAGTCCAGCGGCCTTCGCCTGTTTGAAAATGGCCACGGCCCACTCGCTGGTAATCAGCGGTTCATTGTAGGTGCTGACCAGGACTTTCGCGCCCTGAGTGAGGGCGTCGCGGACCAGGCGTTCCGGCGTGGCTTCCAGCGGTGGCGAGACTGCGTCGGGATCGCGCAGCGCCTGCGACGTGACCCAGTTCTGACAGTAGCCGCAATGCAGGTCGCATCCCAGCATTCCGAAACTGTAGGCCAGCGCGCCGGGGTGGGCGTGGAAGAACGGCTTTTTTTCGATGGGATCGCATTGCATTCCGGCGGTGTATCCCCAGGGCACGTAGAGCGTGCCGCCGCGGTTGTAGCGAACTTTGCAGACGCCGGGTTGACCTTCGGGGATGGGACAGCAGTGGCCGCAGGAAAAACAGCGCACGCGATTGTTGCCGAGTTTCTCGTAGAGCGAAGCTTCCGCCTCGCGGACTCTCTGGTCGAGGATGGCGCGGAGCGTGGGCACGGGTGCCTCTACCTTTATTTTAGACCTGCGGGAAGGAAGAAGGGCTTCCGGCTTCCGGCTTCCGGCTTCCGGCGTTCGGGCTTCGGGCTTCCGGCTTCGGGTCTTCAGCGGCCGGCGGCTGGTTTCGCTGGTGGCTGATGTTGCTGGAGCCAGCGATCGGCTTCCAGTTCGATGGATGTGACCTGGTCGCGGGTCAGGTGGGCGGTGACCAGCGGGGCGAGAACTTTGCTGGTCTCGTCGCCACTGGCGCGAGCCAAAACCATCCAGAAGTAGGAGCGATTGAAGTCCTGGGCCACGTCGCGGCCGCGAAAGTAAATGGAACCCAGCTTGGACTGCGCCGGAACGTTGCCCTGATCCGCTGCTTTTAGAAACCAGCGAACCGCTTCTCGCTCGTCCTGTTTCACGCCTTCGCCCATGGCATAGCGAAGTCCCAGAGTGTTTTGAGCCGCGGGATTGCCTTTCTCGGCCAGTTGCTGCAGCTGTTCCAAGGACGCTGTCTCAACCGCCGGACCGGGGGGAGTCGCAGCCGCAACCGTAGTGCTGTCCAGTTTCGGAGCTTGCGAAGAGGCCAGCACAGTCTGCAGATTGCTGCGCCCGCGCTCCAGCACCTTGCTCTGAATCAGGGGAGCCAGTGCGTAGCCGAGAACCATAAAAATCACGGCGGCGGCGGCGATGAGAATAAGCAGGTGAGAACGCGGCAGGCTGATGCCGCCGTGCCTTTCCTCGTCCGAATTCTTTGCTCCGTCTTCTTCCCCGGGCGTCGAAGCAAACAGGACACTCCCCGGAGTTGGCGCAAAACGAGTGTCAGGGACAGGGGCAACCAGCGGGGGCAGATCCTCGGCGCGGGCGGCACGATTTACCGATGCCAGAACGGTTTCGGCGAGGCGCTGCAGGACCTTGCTGTCATCCTCGGTAAAAGAATGCGGCTGAGCCGAGAACGCTTCGAGAATGCCGATCGATTTCTCTCCAACGCGCACGGGCGCGGCGAGGATGGAGCGAATGCCGAGCGCGCGGCAACTCTCGCGATCGACGCGAGGATCGAGTTCGGTATCGTCGCAGCGCAGCAACCTCCCGGTCTTCACACACTCGCCGGAAAAGCCCGATCCCACCTGCAAGCGCGCGCTGATGGGTGGAGCATCCGCGCCGGAACTGGCGCGACACACCATGAAATCAGGGTCGGAGTTGGCGAGCGCAATGGCCGCGCCCGAAGCGCGAACCAGAACCTGGGCGCGCCCGGCAATCAATTGCAGGGCTCCGGCAAGATCCGGACCGAGCGCTTCGACCTGGCGCTGCACCGCGGTCACGGCCGCGAGCGTATCGGTGTAGTTGGGCCGCGGAGGAACATGGCCCTGCGAAACTGTGGGCGCGGTGATCTCGACTCCGGCGTTGGACGCTCCGACCATCGCGTTCAGGAAGAGCCACTCGCGTAAGCGGAATAAAGATTCTGCGGGCAGATCGGAGAGGCGAAGGCCGGCGCGCCCGGAACGGTCGGACCAGATCACTTGCCCGGTGGTGTAAATGTGTCCCGCGGACTCCGCCAGATCGAGGCAAAGACTGAGGCGCTGGTTGACTTCGAGCGGCGAGTGGCATTGGACGGCGACGCCGTCTTCGCTGATGTCGACGATCTCGTGCAGGTCGAGCATCGCGCCTTGCGATTGCGCGGTGAAGCTGGCATAGGCCGGCGTCTGAATCTTGTGCCGCACACGTCGACGACGGTTCGGTCGAACAGGTAATGCCGAGGTTATGACAGACATGGGGACGGGGCCCGAAGTCTTGCTGCTCCCATATTAGCGCGGGAAGGTGGAAAAGTAAGCAAAGAAGAAGGAAGGAAAGAGAATCAGAAGGACGACAGGGGCAGGGAGTGATTCTAACGTTCTTCTTCGACCGCCTGTTTCGCCAGCGTGGAAGGCCGTTACTGCCACGATCAGCTCGCGAACCCAACCCAATTTTCGGGTATTGGCGCAGTTTGAAAAAAGTGTTCGTATCAGGGCAGGCCTTTCAGGCGTGCCGCGACAGCAAGCAGCGCAGGTCAGGCTTCAGCCGCTGCACGGTTGCGCAAAACCCCAGCGGCAAAAGCCGTTTGCGTCTCGACTTCCTTAGCGGCACCGCTGAAGCGGATGCCCCGATACGAATCGTTCTTCTCAAACTGCACCATTACCGACTTTCGTCGACCCATGCTGTGAACGGACGGAGTGGTGTACAATCAGGGGCGGTTTTTGAAGTCGAGAACGATGTTTTTGGCTAATGCCCCTGCGGGCTCCCCCAGCCCTTCTGCGGTGTCCGGCGAATCAAGATTTCGCGACCTGTTTAGGAGAATCCGGTCATGATCAGCAAAATGCAATGTTGCGGCAGGATTTCGTCTTCACCCGCTCTGGCGCTGGGCTTGGCAATCGCGCTGGCAGTGGCGGTCGGTGCGGTCCCGCAGGCCCATGCCCAGGCGATTCAGGTTATCTACTCGTTTGGGAGCAGGCTGTACGACGGAGTGGGGCCCGAGTCAGATTTGTGGCGGAGCCCGTCGGGCGTAATCCTGTCTGGCACCACCAACCTGGGCGGGGACTTCAAATGCGGCGCAGGGAAATTGGGTTGTGGCGCGGTGTTTCAACTGAAACCCAATGCAAACGGCACCATTTGGACGGAAACCATTATGACGCGGTTCTCAAGGCTGTTCGGAGAAAATCCGAGCGGTGGCGTCATCCGGGACAAGTACGGCGACTTCTTAGGAACTACGTTGAAGGGCGGTATCTTCGGCGCCGGCACTGTCTTTGTCCTGCACCCTTCTTCAGATGGCTGGGGGGAGGATGTAGTCCACGACTTTGCTTCGCAACCAGATGGAGCAAGTCCGCAGGGAGATTTGTGGGAGGACACGCAGGGCAATTTCTATGGCACCACCAATGGTGGCGGCACAGCTAATTACGGATCTGTCTTTAAGCTCGATGCGACTAAGGAGCACACATACAGCTTGCTGTACAGCTTCGCGTCATCAGCCGATGGGAAGTTTCCCCTAGGAGGCCTGGTCCAGGACAAGAGCGGAAACTTTTACGGCACTACCAGCAACGGAGGGAGCGTCGGAAATGGGACGATATTCCAGTTGGATCCAACCGGGACAACCAAGACTATTCTCCACAACTTCACGGGCACTCCGGATGGGACAAATCCAGTCGGCGCACTGGCCATAGACAACAACGGCAACCTCTACGGCGCCACCCACAGCGGCGGCGATGGCATCTGCATCTGCGGAATCGTGTTCGAACTGTCGCCCCCTGCTGTCAAAGGCGGCGCGTGGACGGAGTCGGTGAAGTACCGCTTCACAGGTGGGGCAGACGGCGGAGAGCCAACCGGTATCGTGCGCGACTCGAACGGTAACCTCTTCGGGACAACCACGGCCGGTGGCAGCACGCCGCCCGGATACGGGACAGTATTCGAGGTAGATCTGGGTGGTTCCGAAACGGTGTTATGGAGTTTCACGAATGGGGCAGACGGGGGCGCGCCGGTAGGGAATGTGATCCTGGATGCACATCAAAAATATGTTTACGGAACTGCCAGGGATGGCGGTGCTAACTCCGCAGGAGTGGTGTTTAGGATCGCCGTGCCATAAGAGCCGGGTAGAACGCGACGAACGCGTTGTTGTCGAAAAATCGCCTCTGACAATTCTGGTCAAGCACTTTTCGGGGGAACGAGTGCTGTGCACTCCGAAGAGGCGGGCGGCTTGGCCTTTTTGAACCGCCCAGCACAACCAATACAGCGGGCGGCTTGCGTGCTCTTGCCCGAGTGGAAACCAGGCCGCTCGCATCACAACTTCGTGCCAGAGAAACCCCGCGCCACCCGCATCAATTGCTCCGGTGACTCCACCAGTTCCCCCTTCGCCCGGATTGCGATTCATGTACGTCAACCTCGATCACTGCCCTTGCCGAAAAAGGCAAGCTCGGGGCGTGCACGGTTCCGGGCGGACCATGATTCTAGCGTTCTTCTTCTACTGCTTTTTTCGCCAAAGGGAAAGGCCGTCACTGCCCAGTGCAAGGACGCCCAAGAACGCGCTCTGGCGAGCGGGCGCGTTTATCTCGTCGCGGGATGTGTGGGGATGGCTCAATGAGTCCTGCATCGAGAGCCGCGGGGCGTCGCCTCGAGATGAGACCGGGTTTTTATTGATCTCAGCCGCGGCGCAACTGCCCGCGGCGATCGCGGTATTGGGTGTCGATTCATAGCCGAAGCCGAGCATGTGGAGCACGGTATGCTTGTCATTGTTCCGAAAAGTAACCTCAAGCCGCGCCCAACCGTAGTGCGTCTTCCCGGCTTCTGAGAATTGAAACCCAAGGTAGCTTTCCTGCGTCAGGCTAAGATTTCCGCGATGCTGAAGCTTTGTGCCGTGGGCATGCACGGAAAAGTTTCCTTTCCCATAGGTGAACATCAGGCCGTAGGACGCGCCTTTCCCGAACTGGCCGCCCGGCCCAATCTCCGCCCCAAAAGCTACGTCGGCAGGCAGGTTCTTGGCCCCTAGCAGCACCCTTGCCGCCGCCGAATTTGGAGTGAAGAAGCCGCGGTTCCACCAGAGCAGTTGGCTTCGGCCTGTAGTTGATATGCGGTACGTAAGCGAGGTCTGCGCGATATTGAAAGGCGCAACGGCCTGGTCTGCCGGGTTAAGCGGGAACGTGGCCGTACTGAGCAGGTCAGTGGAAAGTTTCTTGCAAACGGGGGCGGCTTCAGCTGGCATCGCGCAAGCGAAGATCGCCACTCCGGCAGTTGCCGCCGCCAGCGTATACGCGTTCAGCTTCTGAGCCAGCGGCTCGGAGAGATGGGCTGGAGTCTTTCCTCGCAGGCCCCGCTTGCCGACGTTCGAATCCAGGTTGTGCATAGCATCCTCGTCTGAATCACAATCAGCCTAAGGCAATCCGAAAACATAGGCGCCAAAACTCTCCAAAGCCCGCGTCCCGCCCACGACCGTCTTGCCACTCACTCCCACGGAGTATCCAAACAGGGCATAGTAGCGCGCATCAGAACCAGTGAGTACGACATGTCCGGTCATGTTTTGCCAGCCGCCCGCAGGCTCCTCAAACACGTAGACCCCGCCCTCTGAGGCAAACGGTGTCACGCCACGGCCTAGGGCGCCAACCGCTGCCACGCTACCCGCAATCGCCACGGAGTAGCCGAAATCGTCGTTCGATCTGCCGTCCGCCGAAAGGAGTTCGGCCGTCTCTGTCATGTTGGTCCAGCCGCTGGAAGGCTTGGTGAATAGGTAGGCGTGACCGGGGGGATGGTTCAGGGTGTTGCTTGGTGCGCCGACCAGAACGTTGTCGCCACTGACCGAAACCGACCATCCGACTTCAGAACCGGTCTGAGCGTCGGAGGCAGTCAGCAGTGCGGTCTGGGTCATGTCGGACCAACCGGTGGTAGGCTTGACGAAAACGTAGGCCTTGCCTGGAGCTACTCCCTGCGGGGCGCCTACGGCCACCGTGTTGCCCCCAACCGAGACCGCTTCGCCGAAGAGGTCAGTGGGCAGGACATCCGAGGCGGTTAGCTTTGCAGTCTGGGTGCCGTTAACCCATCCAGTGGCGGGCTTCACAAACACGTAAGCCGCACCGCTCGTTAAAGTACCGTATCCGCCGAGGTCTCCCACGACGACGGTGTCGCCGCTGATCGAGACCGATGCTCCGAAGGACCCGTCATCGCTGTCGAAAGGAGTCAGGATCGCGGTAGGAGCCATGTCAGTCCAACCGGCGGCTGATTTGACATAGACAAAGACGTAACTGGGATAGCCAAGATATCCCGATGGGGCGCCCATCACAATGGTATCGCCGTCAATCGCGAGCGGCGCAGTGGACAGGTTGAGGGCAGCGGTCTCGCTGAGGCGCGCCACTGGAAGTGTGTAGCTCCAGCCCCGTGCGCTCTTATGAAAAACATATGCGACCGCGGGGTTCGCGTCTGACGGGAGATTGTTGACGATAGCCGTGTCGCCAGAAATCCCGACGGAAGTCCCGAAATCGAAGATGAAGTTTCCTGAACCCGGAGTCAACTTCGCTGACTGCGACCAATTGCCCGGCGAAACCGCTGTGGGCAAGCCTTCCGTTCTCCCCGTCAGAACACCGTGTTGCCCCGGTCGCGAAGGAGCGGGAGAATCCTGAGCCAGACAGATCGTGCCCAGGCGAAGCGTACAAACGAGCCAAGCCATCCGAACGGTAACGAGGCGGAACGACATCGAGACCTCCTGCGGACAACAACTAGCGCTCGGACTATGGGACCCGATCAGCAGCGGATATGCGCCCGGGGGAAAGAAGATATCCCTGCTTTGTCACCGAACCGGTAGGCCATGGTCCGGCGATTCTGGGCCGCAAGTATGCCATGTTCCGAGCCCAAGGTCAAAAAAATCGGGCGGAAAAATCGTGGACAGACAGGGATTTTCCAACCCCATGGGGGAACACACCGCAACCCGCCTGCTACCGTCCTACTAGTTGCCAGGTGCCGTTGACCAAGTTGCCGTTGGCCAGTTGGCCGCCGAAAATGATGGTTTGACGGGCCGTTGGATCATAAGCCATGCCAAAAGACGAGCGAGAGGTCGGCGAGTTCTTTTGGGTCAATAGAGCCCAATCGGTTCCGGTCCACGACCAGGTATCAGCGGCTGCGCCGAACACGACCACCGTCTGCATCACAGGATCGAAAGCGCTCCCGGCGCCGACGTACGCAGGGATTTGCGTGGTGGGAGAGAGCAGAGTCCAGTTGGTCCCGTCCCAGGTCCAGGTGTTGTCGCTGCGAATCGTGTCCCCGGTGCCTCCGGTGAGAACGACGTTGTGCCGCAGCGGGTCTAGCGTCGCAATCCCCCAGCCTCTTGGGTAAGGCACGGTGGAGGGATGAAGTTTGAGCCAGGCTGTCCCAGTCCAGCGCCACGTCGTGCTGTAGACGGGAACTATGTTGTTGGCGTTGTAACCTCCAAACATCATTGCTCTGCCCGACAGAGGATCGGTAAACAACATGGCGCCCGTTGCCTTGGGAGGCGGAGAGGTCATCTGCGCCTGAGTCCAGGTCGAGGCCGCCCCGTCCCACACCCACGTGTCCTGAAGGTACTGATTCGTGTCGAATCCGCCAAACATGACCACCTTGTTCGTGAGGCGGTCAAACACCATAGACGCGCCGTTTCGTACCGGTGGGGCAACGGCGGGGGCCAGCTGAGTCCAGGTCGTTCCGTCGAATGCCCAGGTGTCGTTGAGATTTCCGTTGGCGCCCAAGCCCCCGAAGAGCACGACTGCCTTGCTCATAGGGTCATACGCCATCGCGGGATAAGCCCGGGCCGATGGGGATGTGGTCGTGGAAAGCATCCTCCAGGTGGAAGCGTGGACGAGAAGCGGATGTAACGTCGCGGCCAATACGACCATGGCAGCGAATAACGCCTTGCTTCCCTGACCTGGTGAGCGCATGAGTTGGATCCCTTTCCGCAAAAGGCATCGAAAAACAGTTTGCCAATTGTACATACATCTGGCGGAATGGCAATATGTGCAAGGAGTTTCAGCTAAAGCGCACGACGGAAGCCCTGCGGGAAGTCAACCTAAGGCCCAACTGCAGTCATGCAGCCACGACGGTGCGATTTCACACACCATCCGGTATCTGAGTATTTTGGCTTGCCCCGAATCCCTAGCCGGCGCGGCGCAGGATTTGGGCCTGGTGCAGGCTGGAGATGCGGGAGATGGCGGCGACCATCATGCTGGAAAGCAGTTGCATGGTGGCGACGTCGCGCTCGTCGAAGGCTCCGGGAGAGGACGACAGCACTTCGAAGACGCCGAGGGTGCGGCGGAAGTGGCGCAGGGGTGAGACGAGGATGGAGCGGACTCCGAGGCGACGGCAACTGGCGAGGTCGACGCGCGGATTGCGCTCGGCGTCGTGACACAGCATGATCTCGCCTGACTTCACAGCTTCAAAAGAGATGCCGGCGTCGGTTTGCAGGCGCACTCCGAGGTCGGGGGCGGTGCGGCCAGTGCGGGCGCGGCAGACAATCTCGTCGCCGGCTCGCAGGGCGATGGCGGCCCCGGTGGCTCCGGTCAGATGCTGCGCGCGTTCGGTGATCGCGCTGATGGCGGGCTCAAGATCGAGTTCCGCGGGATAAATCTCTAAATCTTCTCCAACCGCCACGGCGCGGAATCCGGACGCGGGATGCGCGGCGTTGGCTACGCGCAACTGGCTGCGTTGCGCGAGCGACGGCATACGCGAATGGTCGTTCACATATTGGTCGTCGACGCTTACAGGGTCGGGCACCGTGCGCAGCAGGTCGCGGACAAGGCTGTCCAGTTCCATGTCGGTGATGAGATGGGCGGTCGGTTTGCCCAGCGATCCGCCGAGCACGCGCGAAAGTCCCAGCAAGGCGTGGCTGCCGCAGGCGAGACAATAGGGCCTACTATTGCTGCTGATCAGCTCGCACTGAACACAGATCGTGGCGGACTGCAAAGGAACAAAATTGACGTCCTTGAAGGTCGTGCCATACACAGTCTTGCGAAACATGATTGCTGGTTCCTCGCTTCTTTTCTGCCACTCTCACGGTGAAGATGAAGGTAAATAGATAGCGAAGGGTGAGAAAGTGACGGTACTGGTTCCCCATGTGGAAAACGTGACGGGAATCGCGCGGCCGGCTTGCCAGTGTGCAGAATCTTGCAACTACCTAACCAGTTCATCCCAAAAGCCTTGCGGGAGGCGGCTTGCGGCATACCTTATTTTCGTGGGGAGTCTTGATTTCAGGACGGGCGTGGGCTATTCTTACAAAACGTTCGCTATAGTGCCTACTTCTAAGCGACGATTACTGGGGGAAATTATGGAATGGACCGCACCCGCTTTTGAAGAAATTTGCCTGAACTGCGAAATCAACTCCTACGCCAGCGCCAAGCTGTAAACAGAAACGCTCCCCCCCTTAACCCTACTTTGTATGGTCCGGGGCTCGCACGATGATTTGTGCGATGCGCTCGGCTGCGTGTCCATCCCAAAGGGGCACGCGGGTGTTGTGGTCTGCCCCTCGATTCCCTGGAAGTGAACCCCGCCCGAGGATTTCTTTTGCCGCAGCGCGCAGTCGCTGCAAATCCCTTCCCACCAGTTGATTGGTTCCCCGCTCGACAGTGATGGGCCGTTCCGTGTTCTCGCGCACGGTGAGACAAGGGACGCCGAGGAAGGTCGTCTCCTCCTGAATCCCGCCGGAGTCGGTGATGACCAAAGCGGCGTGCCGCTGCAGGGCAAGGAATTCGAGATAGGGTAGCGGCTCCATGAGTTGCACAGCGCTGGGAAGTGAGATGGTGGCGGGTTGCTTGCCTTTTCCGCTCGCTTCGCTTCGCGGGACGGGCGAGGCGCCCGTCGCCACATGGGTTAAGGTCTCCAATCGCTGGCGGGTCCGCGGATGGACCGGAAAGATGACGTGGAGTTGCGCGCTCAAATCCGCGAGCGTGGCCAGCAGCTCGCGCAGCCAGGGCAGATCATCCACATTGGAAGGCCGGTGCAGGGTTACGAGCGCGTAGGGAGAAGGCACGCCAACGGGAAAGTGCGATTCGGCGAGTGGGAGCAGACGCACCAGCGTATCGATCATCACGTTGCCGACAAGATGGATCTTGGCCGCATCAATTCCCTCGCGCAGCAGATTCTCATCGCCATCCGAAGAAGGCGTGAAGAGCAAGTCGGAGAGCTGGTCGGTGACCAGGCGGTTGAGTTCCTCCGGCATGGTGCGATCACGGGAGCGCAATCCGGCCTCGACGTGACCGACGGTCACGCCCAGCTTCGAGCACACCAGAGCGGCCGCGACGGTCGAGTTCACGTCACCGTAGACAAGAACGAGATCGGGCTTGCGTTCAAGCAGGACGGGCTCGAAGGCAAGCATCACTCCAGCGGTCTGCTGGGCGTGGGTTGCGGAACCGACGCCCAGGTTATGGTCCGGTTGCGGCATTTCCAGCTGCTGGAAGAACACATCGGACATGGCCGCGTCGTAGTGCTGACCGGTGTGGACCAAAGTCTGCTGGACTCCCGGCTGCGCGGAAAGAGCCCGCAGAACGGGAGCGGCTTTCATGAAATTCGGGCGGGCGCCGACGACGTGCAAAATGTGCATAGGAATTGCGGTGAGACGCAACACGATTGTATCTGGTTCGAGGCCAGCAAAATCTTGAACCACAGAGGGCACTGAGGTTCACGGAGGAAAACCGGATTGCACCACTATCCCGCTTGCGCGGCGATTAACGAGGCGTCTTGCTCGGGGAGCGCGATCACCTGCGCGGAGTGAGCTAGAGTGCGGTCGAGCGCGTCGGCGAGCGCGGTGGGAAACGCCCCGGTCAACAGATTGACGTCGAGCTGGAGGTCGCGCGGAGAGTAGAGGCGGTGGACGATCAGCGTTCCGCGGCGGCGGTTGGCGGAACTCAGCAGGTCCAGCGCAATGGTCCAGACCGCTGAGCCGTCCTGCTGGGACAGGCCTGCTTTCGGCACACCAGGCTTATTCCAGCGGAATGAGAGGCCACTGCGGCGCGCCGTAGATGGATCAGGAGGCTCGAAGGGAACAAGCTCCCCGGGCAGCAGTTCGAGCTTGAGGTCGAAGCCGTCAAAATCGTTGCTGCCGAACGCGGCGAGCAGAATCTTGCGGACCTGATCGTAATCGCGCGCGACTTTGAGTTCTTCGGTGGCGCGGCGGATCGCCATGTTGTTCACGAAGATCTGCGGCTGATCCAGAGTGCGGTGCGCGACGCGGGCCAACTCGCCGAACTCCAGGTAGCCGAGATGCTGCACGCCAATCCAAATGCCGATGCCCAGGACTGCGAGCACCAGGCCCAGCGAACTGCCGGTCGGCCACAGCAGAAACAGGCTCAACATGGCGAACACGGCCGAGACGCCGTAGAGAAGAATCACGACCTGGCGATGCGTCATGCCATGCTGCAGCAGCTTGTGGTGGATATGTTCGCGATCGGCGGTAAATACTGGGCGTCCGCTGATCAGGCGGCGGATGATGGAAAGCGTGGTCTCCAGGATTGGCAGCCCGAATGAAACGATCGGGATGGCGACAGCGACAATGGTGGGGGCTTTTTGCGCGCCGTTCAGAGCGAGAGCGCTGAGCAGAAAACCAATGAACAGGCTGCCCGAGTCGCCCAGAAAAATCGTGGCGGGATTGAAGTTGAAGCGCAGGAAACCGAGAATCGAGCCCGCCAGCGCGATCGTCATCACCTCAACTAGCGGAGACCCGTGCAGCAGCGCCACGACAAAGGCCACCATGGTCGAGAACAGAGCCGATCCGGCGGCGAGCCCGTCGAGGCCGTCAATCAGGTTGAAGGCATTGGTGATCGCTAAGACCCACAGCACCGTAAAGATAAGCCCGATATACCAAGGGAGGGTGCGATCGCCGAACAACACTGGAATATTCACGATGCGCAGGCCGCCCGCGTACAACATCGCGGCGGCGATGCCCTGTACCGAGAACTTGAAATATGGACCCACGCCACGGAGGTCATCGTAAACGCCCAGCAGAAAGACGAGCGCTGCGGGCACGAGGATGTTCACCATCGTCCGCAGGAAGTTGGGTGAGTGCAGTTGCGGGTAACGCACCGCCCAGACCGCGGTAATGCCCATGCAGCAGGAAAAAGAGAGGAAAATGGCCACGCCGCCGAGACGCGGCAAGGGGCTGGAGTGCAGGTGTCGCTCCTGGGTTGGGACCGCGACCCAACCGTGGCGGGTAGCGAAATCGCGCACGTACCGGGTAAGTACGAAGGCGAACAACAGCGCCGAAAAGAACAGTCCCAGGGAAATCGCGGTCAACTACGTCACCTCAGCCAGCAAATGACGGCGAGACATGCAAATACCGCTCTCCTGAACGAAAGTATCGCAACGACCAGCCGCCGTTTAGTTAGTGAATAGATTCTGTTGACGATGTGGGTGCTAAGAACTGTAGCAGTACCAGAACGGAACTTTCAATCGCTGCCGAGGAAAAAACTGTGGAAAACTAATGCGGAGCCGCGTGGATACCGGGGCCGCAACCTGTAGTGCTGTGCTAAACTGCTGGTCAACTTCTCATTCGCAACTTCAGGGGCCTTGTGATGGAATCGGGCACATCGAGTTTCACCCGCCGGTGCGGTCGTGCGTTTCTCTTCGTGCTCATGGCAGTCTTTATTATTGTTGGCGGCGCCGCCGCTCAACAACCTGCCAGTGGCAATTCGTCCGGTCAGGGCAAGCCGCCCGCGGACAATCCGCCAGCCGATCTACCCGCAGCCAAGCCGATGTCGGAGGCAGCGGTGAGCGCCTCGGGGGCGACCCAAGCCACAGCCGACGACAAAACAGGCAAAACAAAAGACGCCGGAGATCAGTCGGGACTGGTCAAGCTGGGCCCCGGAGATCTGATCGAAGTGAACGTGTACAACGTTCCGGAACTGGCCACCAAGGCGCGGGTGAGTAATGCCGGCGACGTCTACCTTCCGCTGGTGGATTACGTCCATGTTGAAGGCCTGACCCAGGAAGAGGCGCAGACGGTGATCCAAAAGCGGCTGGCGGACGGCGGATTCGTCCGCAGTCCGCACGTGACGATCTTCGTGGACGAAGCCGCTTCACAAGGTGTGGTTCTGCTGGGAGAAGTGGGCAAGCCCGGCATCTACCCGGATGTGGCGGATCACAAACTGTACGAGGTCCTGTCGCAGGCTGGCGGATTCACTGCGAGCGCTTCGCGCAAGATCGCCATCATTCGCCGCAACCAGCCGGAGCCCATCCGCATTAACCTCCCCCGGAATCTGGCGGACGACCTGAGTGGGAACGTCGACGTAATGCCGGGCGACACGATCACGGTTCCGCGGGCTCCGATCATCTACGTGGTCGGGGATGTGGGCCGGCCCAGCGGCCTGCTGGTGGATAACGGAACGCTGACGGTGTTGCAGGCGCTGGCCCTGGCGGGCGGCACCAACCACACGGCAAAAATGGGCGGCGTGCGAATTATTCGCAAGACGCCCTCGGGCATGACCGAAACGAAGATTCCGCTGGGCAAGATGCTCAGGGCCCAGGCTCCCGATGTGACTTTGCTGGCAGACGACATTCTGTTTGTTCCGGTGAGTGGCGGGCGGGTGTTGGCGGCCAAAGGTTTCGACGCGGCCATCGGTTTGGCCACGGCGGTCACGATTTATACCGTGCATCCGTAGTCAGATCGCATTCACATCCCCTGAAGAATCTGAATGTATTTCTCCGCCGTCCGGGCGCGGGAGAAATGGCGCAGAATGTATTCCCTTCCCTTTTGCCCGAGTTTCACGCCGAGTTCGCGATTTGCGGCTAGCTGGTCGATGGCCCGCACCAGCGCTTCAGAGTTCTCAGGCTCAATCACCAGACCGGCGCCGGCTGCTTCGATAATCTGCCGCGCCTGACCGTCAACGCCGAGAATCACCGGACGCGCACAAGACATGAACTCGAGCATCTTGGTAGGGATTACGGTTTTGAAAACATCGGTCTTCTTCAGAAGAACCAGGCAGGCATCGGATGCCGAGATGAAGGCGGGAATTCGTTCGCGGGGTTGCTGGTCGAGGAAGCGGACGTTGTCCAGACCGTGCGATTGCGCCAGAGCTTTGATGCGGTCTTTTTCCGCGCCTTCGCCTACGAGGAGGAAGAGCACGTCTGGATTCTGCTGCTGCAACTGCGCGGCGGCGTTGAGCAGAGTTTCCAGCCCGTGGGCGTTGCCGAGGGTGCCGATGTAGCTTGCCAGAAATTTGTCTTGGGCACCGAGTTCCCGGCGCAACGCTTTGTTGGCAGCGGGCGGGGCTGGGACAAAGAGGTCGGCCTCGACTCCATTTTCGACGATCGCGATTTTTTCTGGGGGAACACGCCAGCGCCGGATCAGATGATCCTTGAATGCCGGGGTCACAACCACGATGAGGTCGGATCGTTCGTACAGAAACCTGGCGATGGCCGCTAGTGCGTGATGGAGCAAGGAATCCTCTTCGCCGACTCCGACCGCGGTCAGCGATTCGGGCCAGAGGTCGCGCACTTCGAAGACGAAGGGGACCTGTCGCGCAAAGGCAAGCCACCATCCAGCGAGTCCTACCAGAAGTTGCGGCGAGGTTGCGATGATCACGTCAGGGCTCGGAATGGTGAGGCCGCGCAGCGCGGCTGAGAGGCAGAAGGAAGCGTAGTTCCGCATGCGTTCGTGCGCTTTGCGGTTGGGCAGGGGCCAGAGCCAGGTGCGGAAGACATCAATGTGCGGGGCTTCCGGCTTCGGGCTTCCGGCTTCCGGCTTCGGGCTGCTTGCATTTGAACTGAGTGGACTAGTGCGGCAAGTTTCGGGTTCCTTCGCGCTGATCTTCTCGTGGTAGCACAGACGGCATAGCCGGGCGCGCCATTCTTCGGGAACGACTCCGGTGGGGTGATTGGGAAACCCGGTCAGCACGGAAACGTCATGGCCCGCCTCCGCCCAGTGGTGAGCGAGTTCAGCGGCGCGGGCGGCGGGCGCGCCCATCTCCGGCGGAAAATATTGCGAGACGTAGAGGATCTTCACGAGAATCTAGAGGCTATCGCATAAGTGGGCGTTCCGGGTAGCTAGGCCAATCGGTTGTTTACATCGATATCGTTCCGGTGTAAATTCTTGCGCTGACATTGGATTTCCGCCGGAGGCGATCATGATTCGACGGCAGCTTCTTGCAAAACTCCCACAATTCCTTGGCCTGGGTCTGCTCGGTTTGCGTTCGGGCAGCGCACAGGTCGAAGCGGCACATAAACCACTTAAGATCATGATGAAGAGCGCCTGGGGATCGGATGATCCTACGCGGGCATCGTTTGCGTTCGCACACGGGCTGGCGCTGGCCGACGCCGGCCACGAGGTACAGATTTTTCTCACGGGCGAAGCGACCTACCTCATGCGTAAAGCTACTGTGGCAGCCATATTCCCGGTGGGTTGGCCGCCGCTTAGCGAAATGATGGAGAAAGTCGTAGCGAAACACATTCCCGTCTTCTCTTGAGGGGCGTGTTCCCGGGCCCGTGGGGTCACGGAAAACGACTTGAAGGATTGGGGAGCGAAGTTTGGGAGTCCGGCAGTTTTTGTGTCGCTGGTGGAGTGGGCGGATCGGATTATTACGGAGTGAGGGGTTGAGCCAAAGCTGGGGGCGAGGCATTTTCCGAAAGCCACGCCAGCGGCACGTCGTTCAGATGAAAACTCTCGGTCACAAGGTGCGTGATCTGGAGCTGGCTTTGAGGGGTTTTCATCAACTCGGTGGCGCGAACTGAATTGGGCTCATTCCAGCCGTAATTGACGTAGATCCATGGATCGCATGGACGCTTGCCTTCAGAAGGACAAAACGGCGACTCGTGCCCGAACTTGATCGGACCGCCGATGGCGAGGCGCTCTGGGTCGAGATTGGCGCTTGCCATCAGCCACTGCGCGGCACAGTTGAATTCCACCCAAGGCCGCTTTGAGTCGTCGTTTGCAGTGCGCCAGTCGATGGTGCCGTCGAGCATGATCGACGCGGCTCCCGCTCGCGCCAAGGCCCGGGCGAACGGACGAAGATCGGTGACGGAATCGGAGTATTGGATCGACGACTGAGAGAAGGCTATGCCGGGGACGGGCTCCTCCGTATCGGGAAGAAAAGCCAGGGCGGTCCGCTTGCCGAACGATCCGGTGAACGAAACGGTCTTCGTGGTGACGCCGTCGCGGTCCGAGAGCGTTGCGGCCGGGGCGGCGAGGCAGGGCTTCCCGGATTGCGCGATGCCAATAACAGTGATCAGCGGGAGTGCGAGAAAGCAGGCCCAAACACGCATGCTCCACCTCCTACGTTTTCCACAAATTCTACACCCGACATCTTGTCGAAACGAGTCGGACTACATCGGAGTTGAAGCGCCAAGGTAATGCGATTCGAAAAAGCGGCGAGAGAAATTAGTAATAGCAGAGTTTGAAGACGCCCTTGTAGCAGAGGGCGCGGGCGCGGTTGCTGCGGTTGCGGGTGTAGCCGTCCCAGCGATCGGCTACGCGGGCAAATGCTTCTTCTCCGGTCAGACGATGCATCACGCGCAACTGGACGATGTGTAATTGATGATAGAAGGGGCTGGCCACCATGGGCAGGCGTGTGCCGGACTGCTCGTAGAGCGACCAGAATCCCAAGTCGTAACGATCGAGATTGTGCAGCATCGTTTGCACCGCGCGCGAAAAGAGTTCACGGGCTGAGGGGTGCTCGCTCGCGAGGTAGTAATCGTAGATGCCCCACGCGGCCCAGATGAATCCGTTCAGGATGTGCGTTGGCGGCGAGACGATATACTCCTCGAACCACAGGTCGCCGCGATCGTCGATGAAGGCGACTCCGCCTTCGGCCATCGGTTGAAAGAAGCTCGCAAGCGCGCGCTGCGCGGCGTCGAGATAGCGCGAGTCTCGTGATTCTTTGTGAGCGCGAACCAGCACAGAGATTCCCTGCCCCTGCGCCAGGGCCGAGTACCACGGGGCTTTGAGCGTATCGCGGTATTCCCAGTCGAAGTGGTGGTTCCAGACGGCTAGCCCGTGGGCGTTCTGCTCCAGGTGGGAGCAGAGCCAGTCGGCGACCAGAAAGAATTTCTTGCGCCGCTCGGAGTCTCCCGTGCGCTGGTACAAGTTGTAGTTACCCAAACCGTATTGCGCGATCGCAATCGGGTTGTACTGCAGGCCGATTTGTCCGTGATAGTCGAGTTGGGGAATGCCGGAGGAGTCGTAGGCGCCGCG
>Ga0075017_100000559_pt1 | contig 20970 bp, 19 predicted proteins | sample AleBraG_ABR_2012_FD_71475 | JGI IMG/M metagenome (GOLD analysis project Ga0075017, IMG submission 71475) | Freshwater sediment microbial communities in response to fracking from Pennsylvania, USA - Alex Branch Run_MetaG_ABR_2012 | ecosystem: Environmental > Aquatic > Freshwater > Creek >... | reverse complement strand
GCCTGCCTGATGAGCCTGGACCGCTACGACGAAGCTTTGGCGGAGTTGGAGATCGCGTCGCGGCTCGATCCCGGGCAAACGCTCTACCGCGCCCGCCGCGAAGAACTTCTCAAGCTGATGAAAGAAAGCTCGCGCTAGAAGAGATCATGTGGCGATGGCCGCCTCGGCCGTCCCGCGAAGGCGAAGCCGAGCGGAACGCTTGAGGGAGCCGGAAGCCGAGAGCCGGAAGCCGGCACCGCCCGCTGGGCCAGTATCCCCCGATGTACTACGGTGCATAGGCGAAGCGGCAGGTCGTCCTTACACTAGTGGTCGAGCCCCAGGGAGACAGAATGACGACGAACGCGACGCGATCTCAGCAGGCGGCAACCGGGAACGCCGCCGCCCACGCGGCCCTGTCGCAGGACGCAGGCACCCGCCGTATGAGCCCATCCGCCGCGCACGGGTCAGCTTCCGGGTCCCAGGCCGAGTCGCCGCGCAAGCCTTCCGGATACGGGCTGCCCTGCTCCAAATGCCGGCTGTACTATTCTGCCGATCTCGATATTTGCCCCACCTGCCAGCACAACGAGCGTGTATCCCCGGTCGTGCCCACAGTGCCGCCGAAAGCGGCACACACCGTTCCCGATCCGACTCCCGATAGCGCCATCGTCGAGAAGGAACGCGAGGAATTTCTCCGCCAGTTCAAGTCCCAACTGCTGGAGGCGCACGCCGAGGTGGCGAACGTTTCAGAATCGATGTGCTCGGGAGAGCACCATAGCGGAGAGCCAGCCGGGGCCGAAATCTGCAAGCACTGCTACGAGCGCCTGCAGGAACGGCTGGACGTTTTCGAAGCCGCCCTGCACCTGGACCTGAAAGAAGCTACCCAGATCATCTACGACGCGGTGTGGGCCGATTCTTCCGACCCCAGCAAGACCTATCAGAATGCAGCCAGCGCAATGCTGACCGCGTTGCGCAAGCGCGCCGGGATGAGCGCGCTGTTCGGGCCGTTCCAGCCCTTGTCGCACTAGAAGCTAATGTTGAATGATGATTGTTGATTGTTGATGAAAACCCGAAGCCAGCCGGGTTTTTTCGTTCAACAATCAACAATCAAAAATCAACAATTGCCAGCACCTACTCTGCCTTGATCCCCACCCACTTCTTCCCGGCGTACAACTTGTATCCCGCGCCGTCCTCGACCAGCTTCAGCGGGACGGGACGCTTCAGCTCCGCATCCGTCTGCGAGGCTGCGCTGAGCACGTCGTTGTTGGCCACGTCCATCACCACGAACTTTCCGTCCGAAGTGAATCCGAAACCGTATTCGCCCGGCGCGATTTCCGATCCCCCGACGTTGAGTTTCACTTCCGTGATCAGGAACCCCTGGTATTTCTGCTGGATCGCCGTGGAGTAGCCCGAGGCGTCCACCAGAGCGGCTAGCGCCATTTTGCTGTCGGCCAGCTGGAATCCCACCGCGTTGCGCAGTTGCACCGGAGCCTTCTGCCCGCGGAAGAAGAATTCTGTCGGAACCGCCTTTTTCAGCTCGTCGGCGCTAAGGACGTGCTTCGTCGCCTGCTGCGCCGCGGCAGACCCCAGCATAGCGAGCGTCAGCACGCCTAGCATGGCCAAACGAATGCTTTTCATAAGAATTGCTCCTCGATTGTGAGAGTGAAAAATGCTCACCGGAACTCTAGTCTTTCTGTCGGGCAGGTGCAATAAGCGAAGTTGCTTTGCCCGCAAGATTCGGATAGTCCGCTGCAGCCGCTTCGCCGTACGCTTTCCTTACTATGACGACCAATGCCATACTCGCAGTGGAAAGCCTGAAGGCCATGCCAGCGACTCAACCCACACCAGCGACCGAATCATCGGTCGGTGAATCCGACGACCCGCGCTGGAACGCGGTCGTTGCCCGTGACGCCGCCCACGACGGAGAATTCGTGTTCGCCGTCTCGAGCACGGGCGTCTATTGCCGGCCCTCGTGCCCCGCGCGCCGCCCACGCCGCGAAAACGTCCAGTTCTTCCTCACGCCCGGCCAGGCTGAGCACGGCGGATACCGCGCGTGCCTGCGTTGCCGTCCCAAGTCGGTCAGCGGCAACGCACAGTCCGACGGCGCGAAGGCGATCTGCCGCTTCATTGAGCAGCACCTCGACGAGCCGTTGACCCTCCAACGCCTCGGCAAAGAATTTCACCAGAGCCCGTTTCATCTGCAACGCCGCTTCAAAGCGGTTCTGGGCATCACGCCGCGCGAGTACGCCGACTCCTGCCGCCTGCGCCTGCTCAAGCGCAACCTGCAGTCCGGCGACTCGGTCACGCGCGCCATGTACGACGCCGGATACGGGTCCAGCAGCCGGCTCTACGAGCGCACTGCGTCACAGCTCGGCATGACACCCGACAAGTATCGCCGTGGCGCCATCGCCGCCACGATCCGCTATACCTGCGCCGATTCGCCGCTGGGACGCATGCTCATCGCTGCCACCGAACGCGGCATCTGCTCGATCCAGTTTGCGCGTTCGGATGGCGAACTCATCGAAGGCCTGAAACGTGAATTCCCCTTCGCCGCCCGCAAGACGGACATCGGTGGCCTGCAATCCTGGGTGAGCGCCCTGCTGAAGCACATGCGCGGGAAGAATCTCGACTCTTCTTTGCCGCTCGACATACGCGCCACAGCCTTCCAGCGCCGCGTGTGGGCTTACCTGCAATCGATTCCCTTCGGCGCCACCAAGTCCTACAGCCAGGTGGCGAAGGCGATTGGACGGCCCACCGCCGCCCGCGCCGTGGCCCGCGCCTGCGCGACCAATCCCGTTGCCGTTGCGATCCCGTGCCATCGCGTGGTCCGCGAAGACGGCAGCATGGGCGGGTATCGCTGGGGCATCGAGCGGAAGAAACAACTGCTGGCGATGGAAACAGCAGTCGTGAGTTAGGCAAATCTCATGCTGACAATTCGCAGCAAATAATCGACAGGAAATTTACGACGTGATGACAAGAGCACAATGTAGTCCCTCTATCGTCGCGTCATGCTTCACTCATACGCAATTATCAGCACAGCATTTCTCAAACGCCTGATCGTGGTTCTCGGTCTGGCCGCGACTCTCTACGCGCAGAATCCCGTTCAGCATAGTTCTGTGACCGCTGTCGAAGGGGATAGCTGGCTGAATCACCTTCACCGCTCATTCGAAGAGACCGCGATGGGCAAAACCTGGCGCCTGGGGCCGGCCTCGCAGATACCTGAAGAAGCGGCCGTCGCGGCTCCATTCCGTGCGTCCCGTACCGGCACGCTCGTTCTTCACGGTGCTGATCTCTATCGCCTGAACTGCCAGGGATGCCACGGCGAATCCGGTCTCGGCGCTCCCCCGGAGATCGCTTCCCTCATCAATCCCGTGCGCTCGACCTCGACGTCACTCATCATGCAGCGGATGAAGTCGGTGGGCGCCGACATGACCCGCACACAAGCCGCCGAACTCGCCAGCCAGTCGAAGGCAGCCTTGCTGCAACGCCTGCACAACGGTGGGCAGGACATGCCATCTTTTTCTTATTTGAGTGATGGTGAGGTACGTTCGCTCGTCGCCTACCTCAATCTGCTGGCGGACGTGCCCAACGCCGCCACCCATCAGGTCACGGTTTCCGAGTCCCATGCAAGAGTGGGTGAGCTGATCGTCAAATCCACCTGTCACACGTGCCATGCGGCCTCGGGGTTAAATCCCGGTTCCGCGGAGCTTGCAGCCGGAGCCATCCCACCTCTCGCGACCCTGACCGCCCGAGTCGGTCGCGCCGGGTTGATTCGCAAAATCACAGCGGGAGCGCCCGTCACGATGGGCGTGTCCCCGGACTCGGTCCGCGGACGCATGCCGGTTTTCTTCTACTTGCGCGAAGATGAAGCCGCGGATGTCTATGAGTATCTGAAGGCTTATCCGCCCGTCGACGCTGCAGATCCGAACGCAGCGGATGAGGCTCCAGGTATGGCAAGCGCCACTTCTCCCGCGCCGACTTTGTTCCAGCCAGGGGCCGGGGAGGGAAGCGCACAACCGCCGCAGCCCGTCAAAACCGCCTCGGCATTCGGCTCGTGGCTCCTGTGCTTGAGTTTCAGCGTGGTTGGGCTTTTCGGTGCGGGCGTCACGTTTACGCTCCGGGAATTGCGAAGGTTGTCCACCGAAGCGCAACGGGCCCGCTTGCCCCGCACGCGCCGCGTCACCGTCGTCATACCGATGGTGGCGCCGTTTGCCGTTACTGCCCGAGCGCGGAGAACAACTCTGCGCGCCTCCACCGACCTTCATGAGCTGTACGGAGATCAGATTCTGGTTGAGTAAGCAGGTTCCGCATGGGGCGAAGACGTTGCGAGCAACGTCTCTACGACGGCTGTGCCTTGTGGTTACGCACCGCCAGACAGTTCAGAAATGCGACAGCCACCGCCGCGAGGAGTATCAAAGACTTGTTGTACTCGATCCGCGTCAGCAGCCCCGCGCAGATCAGCACTCCAAACACGGCTAGCACAGCCCCGCCGGGCAACTGGAAGACAGGCGGAGTTTTCTGCTTCCTTCGCAGAACCGGAAGCGCCGCGCAAACCACGCCGTAGTAAAACAGCCGTGATCCCGCCGAGAGCGTCGCATTCCCCGCAAAACTGCCGAATAGCGCGAGCAGCCAAACCAGCAACGCGAACACAAAAATGGAAAAATACGGAGTGCGAAAGCGCCGATGCACCAGGCCGAACCAAGAAGGGAAGTCTCCGCGCTCCGCCAGCGCAAACGTAATGCGCGGCGTGGCCAGGATATTTCCGCTCAGATAGCCGTAAATCGAGAACAGCGCGCCCGCAGCGATCAGCGCGGCTCCGCCGCGTCCCATCACAATGCGAGCCACGTCGGCCAACGGCCGCACGCTGTGCCCCGGATCGGGCAGCACGCCCACCACCACCCACTGAATCAGCCCGTAGATGACGGCGCAGGTGATGAGTGCAGCGAACAGTCCAAACGGCATGTCGCGGCGCGGATCTCTCGCCTCGCCCGCCGAAACCAACGCAGCCTCAAAGCCTCCATACGCGAAGATGAGAAGCACCATGGCCCGCTCCCAGTCATGCGCGCCCGCCGAAGCGCCAGCCGCCGGAATCACCCGGTGCGTCGTGATCAAATAAAGCGCGCCCGCGAAGCAGACCAGCCCAAGCGCCCCCAGTTTCGCCGCGGTGAAGGCGTTGCTGACCCACGTACCCGCGCGTACGCCACGAAAGTTGATTGCCGCCAGGATTCCGACAAGCAGGGTCAGAATCACCAGCTTCGGAATGGGCTCGGTGGCCCGCGCCCAGAATTCTCCCAGGTACGTGACAAACAGGTTGGCATTCGCGGCGCTCGCGGTCAGTCGTACAAACCACACCAGCCACGCCACCTGAATCCCCATGAAGCGCCCGAAGGCTTCGCGCGCGTAAAGATAAGGACCGCCAGTCTGGGTGAACCGGGAAGCAACTTCCGCAAAGCAGGCCATGACGACGCCGATCGCGGCCGCCGCGAGAATCACCGCGAACACGCTGGCACGCCCGAGGAGCCCGGCCAGAGAGGAAGGCAATCCAAAGACGCCGCTCCCAATGATGCCGTTCACCACCAGTGCCGCCACGCTCCAGCGTCCAATGGCGCGAACTAATCCCTCGCTCGACGCCGTTCCGTTTGCAGTGAGTTTCTGGCCGGTTTCGCTCACCGCGAGTTTGTATCACAAATCGCGTATCCTCTGGCCTCGGTCGCCCGTTGTCGTCTAAAATTCCCGCCAATCCGAAGCGGCGAGTCCGCCGTACTTCTGGGTGAGTCTCGCGAGGCGCATCCGCAGGGGAAAATAAGAACGATGACCAAAGCAACGCATTGCGTATTCATTGCCGGCGGAACCGGATACATGGGCCAGAAGCTGATCTCGCTCCTGCTGCAGCGCGGGCACCAGGTGCGGGCGCTGGTGCGTCCCGGCTCCGAGAAGAAACTGCCTGCGGGGTGCACCCCGGTTCTGGGCGACGCACTCGATGGCGCCAGCTACGCGAACCAAATTGCGCCCGCAGATACATTCGTGCAGTTGGTAGGAGTGGCGCATCCCAGCCCCGCCAAAGCAGCAGAATTCCGGCAGGTGGATCTGCCTTCCGGGTTGGGCGCCGTTGCCGCGGCGAAGTCCGCCGGGATTCGCCACATTGTTTACCTGAGCGTGGCCCATCCCGCGCCCATGATGCACGCCTACATCGCGGTGCGCGCCGAGTGTGAGGCCGCCATCGCGAACGCCCGCCTCAACGCCACCATCTTGCGGCCCTGGTACGTGCTGGGCCCGGGGCATCGGTGGCCATGTCTTTTGTTACCGATGTACAAGCTGGCAGAACTGCTGCCTTCCACGCGCGAGGGCGCGCAACGGCTGGGCCTGGTGACTTTGGAGCAGATGACGAGTGCACTAACGGTCGCCGTCGAGAATCCTGTCTCCGGAACTCGCGTCGTGACCGTGCCCGAAATCCGATCTGCCCGCGTGTGAAAACCCGCGCCAAACAAGACTTTTGGCGGCGGTGACCATTTTGCGGACCAAAGTAATGCCGGAATTACCAAAGCGCATGCCCGTGGGACATCTATTCGCTGCGCGTTGCCGATGAGATGTTGAGACGGCAAACAGAATGGCCCGAGAAGACATGAACGACCTTCATCTCCGGATCGCACGCGTCACCGATGACCTGCGCACTATCCAGCGCGAACTCAACTGCGCTGCCATGGAGGCTCCCAGCGACCCCGAACTCATGGAAGCGCTCAACTCGCTGGCCGAGACCGAGCCCATCGACACGCTGCGCTCCGCCCTCGACCAGATGCGGCACTTTCTCTGGTTTTATTCGCAGGTGATGAATAACGAACCGGAACTGGGAGACAAGTTGCGGCAGGCCACTTCCGCGAAAACCGCAAGTGACGAAACTCCAAAATTAGAGAGCACGTTCCTCGACCAGCTCTCCCGCGCCGACGAACTCATGCTGCTCCATCATCTGAACGAAGCGAAACAGCGTAAGCCAAACTAGAAACCCCGCCCGCCAACGATGGTCTTGAGCACTTCGCCCGTCGCGCTCAGCACGGTGAAATCCGCAACCGCCCCCGGAGCTAGAACTCCACGATTCTTCGCCATCCCCACGGCCCGCGCCGGATTCAACGTGGCCGCCCGCACCGCGTCGCGCAGGCTCCAGGTGGAAAACTGGGTCACGTTGCGCACCGCTCGATCCATGGTGAGAACGCTTCCGGCCAGGCTGCCGCCGTACGTACACTTCCCATCCTTCACGTCGACCTCGATGGGGCCCAGCCGGTAGCGCCCGTCCGGCATGCCGGTCGCGGAGATGGCGTCGGTAATCAGCACCGCCCGCTCGAGTCCCTTGGCCTGCAGAAACAGCTTCACCACCGCCGGCGCCACGTGAATCCCGTCGGCGATCACGTCCGCACTGAGACGGTCATTGGTGAGTACCTCCGCGATGATCCCCGGATCGCGATGGTCGAGCGGCCGCATCGCATTGAAAGTATGCGTGGCATGCCGCGCTCCGGCCCTGACGGCATCCTGCGCGACCGGCATTTCGGCATCCGAATGCCCAATACTCACGCATACGTTCCGCCGCGCAGCTTCGGCGATCACCTCCATCGCGCCGGGAATCTCTGGCGCAATCGTCATCATCCGCACTTGCCCACGCGCGGCCTGCCAGAGGCGGTCGAAGGTCTCGACCGTCGGCGCCACCAGATTCTCCGGCGGATGCACGCCGCGCCGTTTGTGCGAGAGAAACGGTCCCTCGAGATGAACGCCCAGCGGGCGCGCCTGCACCGGATCGCCGTTCGAGGAGTTGGCGGCAGCTTCAATTGCGTCCGCCAGCCGTCCCAACGCCGCATAGGTCGAGTCGAGCGGCGCCGCCACAGTCGTAGGGAAATAGCCGGTCACTCCGTGGATCGCCAGGAACTTGCCCAGCCGCGGCAGGTCCGACTGCGATGCCAGCATCACATCCAGCCCTGCGCCGCCATGGATGTGAATATCGAAAAAGCCCGGAGCCAGCGCCGCATCCCCGAAATCCACGACCGTTGCATTGCCGGGAACTTCTTTCCCGGAACGCGAGGAAACCTCAGAGATCCGCCCGTCCTCCACCACGAGCAGAGGATCCTGGATCTCGTCGGTAGGAGTGTAGAGTCGGCGTGCCGTGAAAACGGTTCCCATGATTCGCTCTTGCGCGAAGCCCTATCGTAGCCGCAAGCTACACTTCCGACAACCTGCGCGGACCGGGCGGGCTCAGACTGGTTACAACCAAAATCCATGGCTCAATCGCGGCCACCCCCGGGTGCGGCCGCTGCACAGGATGTTATAATTAGGTGTTCGCGTAATTCCTGCTGTGGGCGCGCCCGGCATTTCCTCCAGCGCCTCTGCACAAGTCGGGGAGTGGCTCAGCCTGGTAGAGCACCTGGTTCGGGACCAGGGGGTCGGAGGTTCAAATCCTCTCTCCCCGACCAATCTTCTTATCAACATACTTAAGATAAGGTCTCGGATGCGGCACGATCTCTTCTTGCCGAGAACCTTGCCCAAGACGGCAATTCCGATCTACGCGTTTGCCTGCGGCGCAAACGTCTTGCGGCGTTCGGCCAGTTCGTTGGCCATCGATTGGTTCTTCTCGCGAGTCAGCGGATAGAAGAACAGGCACATCGCGGCAGCGAAGAAAAACAGGCCGGCGTAAATGCTCGCGGTGAGAAGGATGCCGGTCTGCGTCTGTGCCGATTGCACGTCAGCTTTGGAAACCAGTCCATAGGCCGAGAGCAGCCATCCGGCGACGGCACCACCCAAGGCCAGCCCCGCCCACAACGCGAACACAATGCCGCCAGTCACGGCGCCGGTGGCGCGGCGCCTCGTCTTCCATTCGCCGTAATCAGCGACGTCGCCCATCATCGCCCACAGGATCGGGCCCGACAACCCGTACGAGAACTGCCGCAGCACTTCCGTGCCGATGATCACGTAGGTGGCGTGCGGCGGGATCACAAACAGCGCCATGTTGAAAATGCCGGTCAGGATCATGCTCGCAATGAACAGTTCCCGTTTGCCGACTCGGACGGAAACGGCGGTCGAGCAGGCGACGCCGAAAAGCAACGCAGCCAGGCCGAAGCCGTTGAACCAGGAGAACAGGTTCACATTCCCTGCGACAAACCGGAAGTAGGGCAGCATGACATTGCCGCGCACCAGAATCGCGCTGAAGTAGAACAGCGTGACCAGGAACAGCACGACCCAAGGCCGGCTGTTGAAAAGGTCAGAGATGTCCTGCCCCAGCGAGGTCTTCTGCAGCGGATCGGGCTGGATGCGCTCTTTCGTGGTGAAGAAGGCGATGATGAAAAAGATCACGCTGAGGACCGACAGCAGCCCCATCGTCAGCTGATAGCCCAGCGCGTCGTTGCCCCGGCCGAAAAATTTGACCATCGGAATGGCGAGGCTGGCCACGATGAACCCGGCGCTGTTGGCCGCGATCTGGCGGTACGACGAGATGCTGGTGCGCTCGTCGGGGTCCTGGGTCATGACCGCCGTCAGCGAAGCATACGGAACGTTGTTAACGGTGTAAATCACGCGCAGAAGGATGTAAGTGGTCCAGGCATAAATGATTTTGGCGCCTGGGCTGAGCTGTGGAGTGGTGAAGGTCAGGATGCTGATGATGCCGAACGGCACGGCCGTCCAGAGCAGCCAGGGACGGAACTTGCCCCACTTGCTGGTGGTCCGATCCGCGATCACGCCCATCACCGGATTGAAGCACGCGACTCCCAGCCCGACGACGAGAAAGAGAGTTCCCGCCTGGGCCGCGGTCAGACCAAAAGTGTGGGTATAGAAGTCGAGTTGCAGGGCGAGCATAGCCTGGAAGACGAAGTTGGCGGCCATGTCGCCGAGCGCGTAGCCGAATTTCTCGGAAAATGAAAGCGTCTGCTTCATATCTGCCTCGTCTTTCCCTGGGCGTTCCCGGCCGCGCCTGCGCTGACGGAGCAGTATAATCACCGAGGCACCACAGAGCAATAGAAGAACGTTTTTCTACATAATCTGAACATTCATCGCGAGGGGGATTTATGGCGAAACGCCGTCCACTTTCATGTCATATCGGTTTTAATGCTCAACACTCTCCCATGGGTGCGTTCATGAGTTTCACGTGTGGGAATCCGGGCACACGCGGCGGAATCGGGCTTCAGATCGGGAAACCCGGCGATCAGGAAGTGATTATCGGTGTCATTGACGGCGACCGCTACAGTGACGCGCCCCTGAAATGCCTGCCTTTTTACATCGGGGCAGCGCCCACGGCTGCCGATGCCTTTCTCGTGGAACAGGCCGGCCCCTCGGAACAAAATGTTCGCCCCGACGCCGTTCCCTTCGACTCGAAAGACATCGTGCGCAGCTACGGCTGGTGCACGGACACATGGCACGCCGGCGAGATGACCTTCACGGTATACACACCCTTCGGCCCGATCCCCGATCCGTCGCAAGCATCGAACCAGGAAATGCGCGAAGCGCTTCTGCCTGCGGTGGTCGCGCAACTGGTCGTCGACAATACTCGCGGAGCTAGACCGAAGACCGGCATCTTTGCCCTGAACCATGCCCGCCCGGGCTCGCGGATGATCGATGATGATTTGGGTTCACCCAACCGCGCCGGATTTGCCTTCCGCCGGGAGGCGGGCGTTGCCGCCGAGGTCTCCGATCTTTCCGACAAAGGAACCAAGCCCCAGCCGTTTGGCTTTATGCGCTGGTCGCCAACCGATGGAATTCGCGAGCGTTACAATCCCATTCACCTGCTCGGTTCTTGCCCCGGAGTCGGCTTTGAGGTGCCCGCCGGAAAATGTTACAGCATGACCCTCGCGATCGGTTCCTATCTCGCGAATATCGAGACCACGGGACTCGATGGGCGTTATCTGTACACCCGCTACTACAAAGACCTCACGGACGTGCTGCGCGCCACCCTGGATCACGCCGGTCAGTTGGTCGCTGCCGCCGAGGCTCTTGATGCAAAACTGGAAGCTTCCCAGCTCTCCGACGACCAGCGTTTCATGATTGCTCACTCCACGCACAGCTACTACGGAAGCACCCAGTTGCTGGAAGTGGATAAGCAGCCGTTCTGGGTGGTCAACGAGGGAGAGTACTGCATGATGAATACGCTCGACCTCTCGGTGGACCACGTTTTTTGGGAACTCGATCGCAATCCCTGGCTGGTGCGCAACCTGCTCGATAACTTTGTGAGCAGATACAGCTACACCGACGAAATCAAGATTTACCAAGGGGAAGCGGCCGCAGCAGCCCACCAAAAGCAGCTTGATCCTTCCCAGTCGCCGCCGCCTCCCGATGCCGCGCAACTCGCCAGACCTTACGACCGCAAGCCTGGGGGACTCAGTTTCACCCACGACATGGGGGCGCACAACAATTTCTCGCCCAAAGGCCGCAGCAGTTACGAGCTGGCTAACCTGACTGGTTGTTTCAGCTATATGACGCAGGAACAGCTCTGCAACTGGATTCTGGTTGCAGCCTGTTACCTGGCGAAGACCGGTGACGTGGTATGGCTCCAGCGCAACCGCAAGATCGTCGAGGCTTGCCTTACGAGCATGGTCAACCGCGGCGGGGATGTGGGCTTCGCGCAGTATGACAGCACGCGATGTGCGGGAGGCCAGGAGATCACGACCTACGATTCCCTCGACCACTCGCTCGCGCAGACCCGCAACAACGTCTACATCGCGGTCAAGAGCTGGTCGAGTTATCGCGCGCTGGCGCTGATGTTCCGCGATCTGGGCGACCCCAAGACGCAAGAAAGATGTCAGCAACTGGCCGCGAAGGTTGCGGGTGTGGTGGCCGACCAGGCGGTGGACGGGTTTCTCCCCGCCATCTTCGAGAAGTCAAATCCCGGCTACAACTCCCGCATTCTCCCGGCCATTGAAGGATGCGCCTACGCCCTCTACTTCGCGAGGACCAGTTATGCGCAGCAGACGCTCGACCAGATTTTCGGCGGAGCGGCGGAGCGCAAAATGTATGACGTCCTCAAGGAACACACCAAGAAACTGCTGCTCGATCCGGGCCGCAGCAATTTGTTCGCCGACGGCGGCATCAAGCTCTCCTCAACCAGCAACAACTCGTGGATGAGCAAGATCGCAATCTTCCTGCATGTGACGCGCCGGGTGTTCCATCTGGACCAGGATCCGCAAGTCGCCGACATCTTGCGCAAGGCGGATGCTGCTCATGTGAAATGGCAAACTGAGGGCAGTTCGTATTGGGCCTGTTGCGATCAGATCGTCTCTGGCGAGGGCAAGGCGAGCCGCTATTACCCTCGCGTGATCACGAGCGCTCTCTGGATGGATTGAAGTTCTTACCGTCGGCGATGAGCTGCGCGAAAGGTCTTTAGCCGGGGACCAGATCTCCTGCCTCCGAGCCTCTTATTGTTCCCGAAGGGCCGCTCTCGACCGCCCTGAAAGAAGACTACGCGCAACTCTTGCTACCCATGCACCGCGGAGTAGACACCGATTTTTGCCCCCGCAGCGAGTCCGCGACGAAAACACTTTCGTAATTGGATACGTTGGCCGGTTGACGGTAGAAAAGAACATACGATTCCTCGCCGACTTGGAGCGAGGCCTGATCGACGCCGGCCTCACCAACTTCCGTTTCCTGATCGTGGGCCAGGGCGCCACGCCAGCCCCGGCTCTCAGTAGCCCCTTGCAGTTGGACCAGATCGTCAACAACCTCGAGGAACGAAACGCGCAGCGAACGGCCGCCCTCGAACAGTTCGAGGGCAAGCGCATCTATCGCATGCAATATCGCGGCTTTCCCAGCGATCACGACGCCGAGATGGTGGTGACGGTCAGTTTCCACGCGCCCAATTCCAAGGAATTCAGCGTAGTTTCGCAAACCGGCTCGAAGTTCATCATCGATCACGTGTTCAAGAAACTGCTGGAAGGCGAAGAGGAAGCCGCCAAGGGTGACAACCGCCATCAAACCGCGTTGACCCGCGACAATTACGATTTCGAACTTGCCGGATACGAAACCACTCCCGAGGGCGGCCAATACATTCTCAACTTGCTGCCCAAGACCAAAAACAAATTTCTTTATCGCGGGAAGATCTGGGTCGACGCTCAGGACTTCGCAGTGGTGCGCATCGAAGGCGAGCCGGGGAAGAATCCCTCGATGTGGATCAAGAAGACCGAGATCGCCCACAAGTACGTCAAGGTGAATAATTTTTGGCTTCCCGCCGAAAACCACACGGAGAGCCGCATTCGCCTGGGTGGCGTAGCCACGCTCTCCATCGAATACAAAGACTACAAGATCATCAAGGCGATCCCGTTCAACGCGGTCCAGACTGTAGCCCAGATGCCCGGCTCCTCCTGGTAATCTCCATGTAAGGACAGCCATGTGGGGACAGCCGCCCCCGGTTGTCCGTCGAGCGAAGCTCGACTGCCTGTCCCTGCTAAGATCTGCCCGTGCACACCGACGGATTTCATCGCGGCATCCATCTCTTCAACCAGCGCCATTTCTACGACGCTCACGAAGTGTGGGAAGACGTCTGGCGCGAAACGCAAGGCCCGGAAAAGAAATTCCTCCAGGGCTTGATCCAGGTTGCCGTCGCCTTGCACCATCATTCCACGGGAAATCTTGTTGGAGCGCGCTCTCTGCTCACCCGCGCCTGCAAGAACCTCGATCACTACCCGGGAAATTTCGGCGGAATCCATGTAACCGCTCTGCTTTCCTCGCTCGCAAAGTGGCGCGATTCACTCTCCTCGAATACCTCTCACCCCGCGTTCCCGCACATCGACGTGACGAGTGACACAGCGTTTTCTTAGCGAACTTAGCGCCTTTCTTAGGGGCCTTAGCGATTCAAGGCTTTTCGCACGCCGCCAAGACGAAAAAATGAGCCACTCTCCGTCGCCGCGCCGCTTGTCTCACCGTACATCCTCCATTTACCCTGTCCCCTCAGGACGGATGCCCATGACTTTCCTCCGCGCTTGCCTCTGCTCACTTCTCTGTGCCTTGATCCCTACGTCCCTATTCGCCTGGGGATCGATCGGCCACATGACCGTCGCCTACGTGGCGTACGAAAAACTCACGCCTGCCGCGAAAGCCCGCGCCCGCGATCTGCTCAAGCTCAACCCCGACTACGCAGCCTGGGACAAGCAAATTCCCGCCGGCACTTCTCCCGACGATCACGACCGCATGATCTTCATCATCGCCTCCATCTGGGCCGACGACATTAAAGGCGAATCGCAATACTCCGACGACGGCACCGGAGGCGGCAACGTCCCCGACGGCGACACGTCCTCTCAAAACACCGGCTATACCGACCTGCTCCGCCACAAATACTGGCATTTTATCGACACGCCGTTTTCTCCCGATCAAACGCCACTGCCTCCCATCCCCGCGCCCAACGCCCAGACTCAGATCGTCGCCTTCCGCGCCGTACTGGCCTCGTCCCAGCCCGACGCTCTCAAATCCTACGACTTGGTCTGGCTGTTGCATCTCGTCGGCGACGTGCACCAGCCCCTGCATGCGACCACCCGCGTCACACAGTCTCACCACAATGGCGACGCTGGTGGAAACGCGGTCAAGCTCTTCGGCAACGCCGCGTCGAACCTGCACAGCTACTGGGACGATCTCCCCGGCTCCGATTGCAAATTTTGCAGCGACAAAGTCCAGTGCGTAAATCGCGCCATCGTGCTCGGCAAGACTCTCGAACCCGCGGCTCCGAAGGCGGCGCACAACATCGATACTGCCGCATGGATTCATGAGAGTTTCGAAGACGCCCGCACCGACGTTTACCGCGATCCAATTGGCACAGGAGATCAACCCTCCACCATCGTCCCCGGATCGCCCTATGACACCGAGGCGCACAAGTTGGCCCTGAAGCGCGTCGCACTGGCGGGCGCCCGCCTCGCCCAGGTCTTGAACGAAGAGCTGAAGTAGTAGAAGGAATGCGCCGAGCGACTGGTTCCCTTGGGGCGACGAAGACCTGGACCACGGAGGCCACGAAGTATCACGAAGGTGCCCAATGGCAAGATTTTCCTTCGTGTACCTTCGTGGCCTTCGTGGTTGAGGCTTTTGCAGAATGGATTGCCCATTCGAAGGATTGACTTCCTCTAGAATTCGGGACATACTCTCTCCCCCTGCAAGCCCCGCGCAACGGCGTTGCCCGGAATCCATCACCCAGCGATCTGCCCCGGAGGGCGACCCATGTTGCCACAAGATCCGACCAGCCAGACCTCCACCAAGAAACGCCCTGCCGCGAGGCTCAGGCCGAGCTTGGACTCCAATCTTTTTGCCTACGCCGCGGCAGCCGGCGCCGCCGGAGTAGGGATGTTGGGCCTTGCCCTGCCCGCCCAAGCTCAGATCATTTACACTCCCGCTCACCAGGTCATCGGACCCGACGCGCAGTTTCAGATCGACCTCAATCACGACGGAATCAACGACTTCACCATCAGCAATTTCTACGTCTTCCAATCTGGTGCCCGGCGCGGCGGCGTGTTCCCGACTGGAGGAGGATCCCGCCACGTCGGTTCCCTGCACGTGTTTGGCTCGCAGCAGTCGAATCGAATGGTCGCGAACGCAAAAGACTACGCTGCCGCCTTGCCACTTGGCATCTCTGTCGGCGCAGGGGACAAGTTCAGCTCCGGCGCCGGACTTCGACCCGGTCTGATGCAGTATTGCTCCAGCGGCAGCCCCGGAGGCGTCCTGTACGGACCCTGGGCCGACAAAGCCAGCCGTTATCTCGGCTTCAAGTTCTCGGTCGGCGGCGAGGTTCATTTCGGCTGGGCGCGCCTCAATCTCACCGGGCCCGGTTGTCGCCTCACTGCGACGCTGACTGGCTACGCCTACGAAACCGTGCCCAACAAAGCCATACGCACGGGCAAGCGATTCGGCACAGACGTAAGCAGCCGCGCAGAGCCGCAACCCACCACCCTCGGACATCTCGCCCAAGGCGCCTCTGCCCTCTCCGCATGGCGGAAGCAGACAGAGGCAGAATCCGGCAGCCAATAAAGGGCAAGCCGCTCGACCACAAAGGTCACGAAGGCCCACGAAGGAAAACCTCGCACTTGAGAACCTTCGTGATACTTCGTGCCCTTCGTGGTCCATGCTCTTCTTCGCCCTTGCATAACACTGCCCGCCCGCCCCGCGCTCTCCTCTCCCCTGTGTTACACTTTTTGATTCATACTGAGAACTGAAGCAAGCACCACTTCCGATCCGCACATGCTTTTTTCCAAAGAATATGTGGGCTATCTGGCCCGCCAAGTCACCAAGAAACTGATTGCTGGCAAGTTCATTGAGACCTCGGCCGTCCCCGCCGTCACCGAGCGCGTGCACGCCGCCCTGGTCGATGAACTCTCCCTCGAAGACCGCATCAACGACGAAGTCCGCGTCATCCTCGAAGCCTATTCCGAAGAAATGCAAAAGTCCGGCGCCAACTACCAGGAAATGTTCCGCAAGGTGAAGACCGAACTCGTGCGCAAGTACAAGGCGGTGCTGTGAGACTCAGCCGCGACAAAGTCAACGTGCTGGCCCGCGCCGTCTCCGACGTCCTCAAACAAATGGACGAAGTCGAGTTTATCGAAGACCCCAACACCATCCGCCAGGAAACCCGCAAAATCCTCGAAGACCTGCTCCTGCAGGAAGCCAGAATCGACGCCGCCGCCCGCCAGAAAATCGAGAGCCAGAAGCGCACCATCCTCGAAGGCTCCCAAGAGTGGGACATCCTCTACCGCAAGTACTACGGCGAGGAAGTCAAAAAGCTCGGCGCGTAGAGATGGAGCCTGCCTGTCCGTTCGCGGACCTGACAGCCTCGACGTTCGGTTTTCGTAACAAAGTACTACCGATTTTCTTTTGCCAACTCACCCGGAACGTCAACGCTATCCAACCAGACATGGCTCAAGCAGAGCATCGTGGACGACGGCACGAACAACCCGGTGTTCACCTACCCTCATACCGCCATGGCGGGCTGGGTCTGCCGCTCCATTTCGGGCCAGAAGACGCAGTCGGAGTGCAGTCAGCATTATGACTGGCTACATTGCCCCAACAACTCCAGTTCTCAGGGCCAAATCTTTTACGCTGCAGTCACGGCAAACGGGGCCCAGCCGAGCAACTACGCGGTGTACGCAGTCGACGGTTGCACCGGATCTGAGGCTGTCGGCGGGGGAACGGTGCTCGCCCTAAACAGCGATATGGGATACGAGGCAATCGAGTACAACATGGCTGGCGGGCCGAACAACGTTCCCGCTGCACAGTGTGCCCATTCCCACTAAAACCGGAAGCATTCGCCTTGCACGGCGCGGCTTGGCGCGCAGCCAAGCCGCGGTCAGTCCCCCTGCTAGTTGGTTCCGGTACCTGTGAGCCCCACATTTCCTGGATTGCTTGCCCCAGGGGCAACAGGGTAGGCCAGGCCATTACGGGGGCCGGTGCCTGTCGGAGCGAAAGTCACGGTGACGATGCAGTTGGAGTTCCCCGCCAGCTGCGGCTCACAGTTGTTGGTCTGGGGAAAGTCATGCGAGTCGCGCCCGCCCATGCCGATGGAACTGATGCTCACTGGGGAACTGCTCAGGTTGGTCACGGTGAATTGCTGCGGTGCACTTCGCTTACCCCACTTCACTTTGCCGAAGTTCAAGCTTGCGGGTGAGAGCGTCAGCGCCGTCCCGACGCCGAAAAGCTCGATGACCTGCGGCTTCGACGTCGCACTGTCGTGCAGCGTAATCAGCCCCTGATGCGAGCCCGCGGTGGAGGTTTCAAAGGTCACGCTGGCGGTGCAACTCGCCCCCGCTGCAACGGAAACGCCGCATGTGTTCGTGGTTTGAAAGTCGCCCGAGATCTTGATCGACTTGATCGAGAGCGCGCTCGTCCCCGTATTCGTTAGCTTCACGGTCTTCGGCCCGCTCGTGGTGTTGACCAGTTGCGACGGAAAACCGATCAGAGTGCTGGGGGAAAAGACCACGACGCCCGTGTTGAGCGAAGTCGTCACCGCATATGTGTCGCCGCTGCCGGCCACGTCGGGCTTGCCGTCACCGTTGAAGTCCCCGATCGCCTGCCAGACACCTCCGCCGGGGTAGAGTTGCGCTGGCTGGAAAGTGCCATCGCCGTTACCCAAAAGCTCGTAGACTCCCCCGCCCACAAGATCGAGCTTACCGTCCCCATTCATGTCAGCGACCGCGACAGAACCACTCGGTGCGGCGTAGTCCACCTCCGACTGAAACGTTCCATCGCCGTGGCCCAGAAACACTCCCAGGCCTTCCGCAACCACAACATCCATGTTGCCGTCCTTGTTGAAGTCCCCAGCGGCCACCGAAAACGGAACGTAGTTGGTCGGCTGAATCAACGGGGCCTGTAGCGTGCCGTCGCCGTTGCCCAGGAATACACCAAGGTCCGAGGTCCCGCCCGTTAACCCGACCGCCACTACGTCCAGCTTGCCGTCGTGGTTGAAGTCGGCAACTGCAGCCGCCCTCAGGTACACCGGAAAGGAGCCGTTATCGATTGGCGCTTGAAACGTTCCGTCGCCGTTGCCCAGCAGCACGCTGACGTAGGGCGGATCAATGACCAACAAGTCCACCTTCTTGTCGTTGTTGAAGTCGCCCACCGCCACGAATGTTGGAAGCTGCGTGGTCGGGAACGATTGGAAAGCCTGGAAGGTCCCGTCTCCGTTGCCCAAGAAAACGTCGACTGCGTTGTTTTGATCGGTGACGACGACATCCATCTTGCCGTCGCCGTTGAAGTCGGCGGCGGCGATCGACGTGCTCAGGAAGCGATACGAATAGTTGATGGGCTTCTGAAACGTTCCATCGCCGTTGCCCAGAAAGATCGAAAGGGCCCCGTCGGCGACGGCGAGGTCCAACTTGCCATCGCCGTTGAAATCCTCGGCTACAACCTGAAAGGCCGTGCCAGGCGTCTTGGTCGTGCTTCGCGTCTCCAGTTGGGCAAAGGCAGGCGAGGCTATCAGACAAGTCAAAGCCAAGGCTGATGCGCACGCACTCTTGCCGAGCTGAATCATTCGAAGGTTAACCACGGGAACCTTCCACTTCTCTAGTCGACGGACGGTCTTTGCCAAACCCAAACTGGCAGGTGGGGAAACCCGCCGGGAGCTATAGACTCTGGCTAAGTTACCACTAAACCCGTCCGATCCGAAACGATTTCCTGCGCCGTTCGCAAAGCTGAACTGAGTTGTGGAAGTGCAGTTTCCTGCAACCTCGCAAGGATCTCTTCTCGCCCACGAAAAAAGGCCCCGCTTGCGCGGGGCCGATGGGGGAGGGAAGCGCGCACTACTCTCAGGCTGCTGTCTTGCGCCGTTGAATCGTCTGCAGGTGCTGCCGGTACTGCTGCGCATTGTTGACGATCTTGCGCTGCGGCAGGCTGGTCAGCCATTGGTTCCGGGAAATGGAGCGCCGCTCGCGCCGCGACCCCACATGTCCCCGGTGTCTCAGGTTCGTCGGACGTTTCTCCGCCGTCTGCTGCTGCCAGCCACTGCCATCGGTTACGCTGAACACTCCGATGTAGCCGCCCGACAGCAACTGCAGCGGACTCTCGATCTTGCTCATGCGGTCAAACTGCGTCGAGCCCTGTATCCGAAAATCCTCAAACCACGCCGGATACACAAAGTCCGACACCGTGATGTTGTTGATCGGATATCCGAAGCTGTCGTCTTCGCAGGCGTCGCAAACTTCGTAGGCATACAGCGTTCCAGTCGTGTTCGCATTCTGCGCGAACACGGTCAGGTTGATGTTCGGGTCCGCCAGCATCTCCAGCAATTCGTGGCTCGCGGTGACGGTCCACGAAGTGCCGGCCTTCAGATCGCTGGCCGCAAAAACTTTGCCGATGGGCAGCCCGTCCGGCGTCAGGTCGTGGTACCCCAGCGCTCCCGCCTGATCCGAGTCGTCCAAGATAACCAGCCACCAGGTCCCGGTTGGCGGCTGTGTGCCCTGCGGAATCATCTTGAGTTCCGCGTCTGTGCCCCACACGGGGCGGAAGTCGTTAGTGACCTGCTGCTGCAAGGCCGCCACGACCGGTGTAACGTCATTATCGGACAGCACTGTGCTCTCGTTAATGACGGATATCTGAGTGGTTGCAAGTTGCGCGTGCGTGATTTGTGGCATCAATAATTTTCTCCTTCTACTCAACGGATTTGGGAGAACGCGCAGGGAACGTGCGTGACTCTGTATCGAAAAGCTTATACCCTGAAAAAACGAAGGCAAGAGTTTTCGCGCCAAAATGCAATCGCCATTTCCATTTTGGAACTACAAGTTAGGCCGCATCGTTGGCTAACACAGCCAGATCAAACAGCAGAAATAGCTTTCCTTCGTGTACCTTAGTGCCCTTCGTGGTTATCGCCTTTGACGCCCTCGGCAAAGAGGAATAGTTGACAATCCAGATCAGCGACGTGAAGGCGATCGTCCAGCGCGCCGCCGAGCAAGCTGGATTCGACCTCTGCGGCATCGCGCCCGCCGCCGACGCTCCCGACCTCCAACACTTCCCCGCCTGGATCGCCGCCGGCCACGCCGGCGAAATGAAATACCTGCAAGCGCGCGACGATCGCGGCGACCTCAAGCGCGCCTCGCTCGCCCGTGTCGCTCCGTGGGCGCGCAGCGTGATCGTCTGCGCCATCAACTACAACACCGAAAATCCTTACTCAACCGAACTGCAAGATGAGAATCGAGGATGGATCTCCCGCTACGCCTGGAGCCTCGAGGACTACCACGACTCCGTCCTCCGCCGCCTCAAGCAAGTGGAACAAGCCATGTGGGGCGGGCACTCCTGCCCGCCAACTCTAACCACCCGCTCCTATGTCGACACAGGCCCAGTAGTCGAGCGCGTCTTCGCCAAGTATTCCGGCGTCGGATGGATCGGCAAAAACACCTGTCTCATCAATCAGAAAAAAGGCTCGTGGCTTTTTCTCGGCGTGATCCTGACCTCGCTCGAACTCGCCCCCGACCTGCCCGCCCCCGACCGCTGCGGCACCTGCACCCGCTGCATCGAAGCCTGCCCCACCGACGCCATCCTCGCGCCCTACCAGCTCGATTCCAACAAATGCATTTC
>Ga0075017_100000558_pt1 | contig 20976 bp, 18 predicted proteins | sample AleBraG_ABR_2012_FD_71475 | JGI IMG/M metagenome (GOLD analysis project Ga0075017, IMG submission 71475) | Freshwater sediment microbial communities in response to fracking from Pennsylvania, USA - Alex Branch Run_MetaG_ABR_2012 | ecosystem: Environmental > Aquatic > Freshwater > Creek >... | reverse complement strand
ATTAGAAAATAGAAGACATAGTTGATGCAGAAAAGTCCCGCAAAAGTTCCCCAAGCAGAACGCTGAAGGAGAATATCAAGAATTCCGCTTTGTGAGTGCGAGGAGAGTTCGTCAGAAGATTTCTTTTTTGCAGGCGGCATCCAAATGATCCAGGGAATAAGCCAGAGAAGACTTAGAAACCCCAGAAGAATGAAGAAGGGGCGCCAGCCGAACCGCTCCATAAATGTTCCCGCGACGAAAAGTCCTATTCCCGGGCCGGCTGCAGCCCCGGCAGCGACGAGAGAATTCGCAAAACCGCGGCGAGCCTCGGAAAAGTGTTGTTCAAGAATCTTCGAATACGAAGGGTAGGCTACCGACTCCCCCAATCCGAGCACGGTCCGAACGATCAGCAATCCGGTGAAACTATGCAGTAGGCCCGTCACCCCTGTGGCTGCGGACCAGAGCACAAATCCTGCCGCCAGAACCCAGCCCACATGGATGCGATCTACAAGCCAGCCGGAAACCAGTTGAAACGTGGAGTAAGTCCAGAAGAACGCGGAAAGAAGAATACCGAGCCTGGAGGGAGAGAGTCCGAGTTCATCTTTGAGATAGGGGAGAGCGATGGAAAGGTTGCTGCGATCGATGTAGTTCAGAAAAACCGAAAGTACAAGAAGCGTTAGAGCGATATGCGTGTTGCGCGACGAAAGCCCGGAACGGATTGTGAACGAGGAATTTTGGGCAGCCATCTGAGACTTGAACTAGCCGCGGTCTGCGGTTCTGTATCTTGCGTTGAATCTCCAGTTCGCACAAGCCACCCAACCCGTCAATTTTATCCCCAATCTCTTGCGCCCTAAGTACCACACCCGATCGTTCAATCGGGCCGAGCGGGAGCCGTCCTCCCAGGACTCGAATTCTCAGAACTTGGGGCGGTAATTGGGGTAGTCTGGCTGCTTGTAGGTCGGCAGCGGGTGATCCTTCAGCGCTTGTAGCGTAATCTCGACGGCTTTTTCGAGTTGGGTGTCTCTACCTTCGCGCACGAGCTTGGGATCAAACTCGATCTCGAAGTCGGGCGCGATACCGTGATTCTCGACTTCCCACGCGCCTTCGGTGCCGTAGATTGCCCAGCGCGGAGCTGTCACGGTGCCACCGTCCATTAACAGAGGGTAGTTTCCGATTCCCACCAACCCTCCCCAAGTGCGCATCCCAACCAAGGGCCCGATCCCCGCTTTGCGAAAATACCAGGGCATGGCGTCGCCGCCCGAGCCCGCAAATTCGTTGATTATCATTGTCTTTGGTCCGTAGATCGCTTCTTGCGGCTCGGAATAGTTTTCGCCTTCGCGCGTGGCGACCAGGCTCATGACCGGTCGCTTCAGGTAGTCAATAATGTAATCGGCGAGTGAGCCGCCGCCGTTGAAACGCTCGTCGAGCACCGCGCCCTGCTTGCCCACCTGTGCAAAATAGTAGCGATTGAAGTTCGCGTACCCCGCACCGGACGTGTTCGGCAGGTACACATAGGCGAGTTTGCCCCCGCTGAGCTGATCCACTTTGTGGCGATTGTTTTCAATCCACGCAAAGTTGCGAAGCGCAGTTTCACTTTCGACGGGGATTACGGTCACATCGCGCGAGGCCGTGGCATCGGGATTGGGGCCGACCTTGAGGACAACCTGTTTGCCGGCAGTTTGCTGGAAGAAGCCGTAGATGTTTTCCGGCGTGTGGACATCGCGGCCGTTGACGGCAAGAAGGTATTCGCCTTCTTTGACGTTCACGCCGGGCTGGGTGAGCGGGGCGTGGAGCTGGGGGTTCCAGTTTTCACCGTTGAAGATATGAGCGAACCGGTAGCGGCCGTTTGCGATCACGTAATCGGCGCCGAGCAAGCCGACTTTCACAGTGTCGAGCTTGGGCTGCGTGCCGCCTCCCACGTACATGTGCAGAACGTTAAGGTTTGCGAGCATGTCGGCGAAGAGATAATCGAGATCGGCACGGCTTGTGACTCCGGCTAGAAACGGCTCGTAGGCTTTCTCGGCGGTGTTCAAATCGAGGCCGTGGAAATGCGGATCATAAAAGAAATCCCGCTCGATTCGCCAGATCTCGCGGTACATCTGCTCCCATTCGGCACGCGGGTCGACATAGACCTCCATTTCGGAGATTTTGAGCTGGCCTTCCCCCGGCTTGACGGGTTTGTCTGCGGCAGAGATGAACCAATTCTCGCCCTGGTGATAGAGCATCTTCTCGCCGTTGTTCGAGACGGAGAGATCGCGCACACCGTCTACAAGCTTTTCGGTCTTGCGAGTTTTCAATTCGAAACGCTGAAGAGTGTACTGGGCTGGACCGCTTCGATTGATGATTTCGGGGCCTTCAAGAAGATACAGAACGCCTTCCTTGCCCGCCAAGATCGCGGCGTAGTTTCGTTCAGGGATGGGGAGAGCAAGGATGCGCTGGCTGATGTTGTCGAAATCGATCGAGACCTTTACCGGTTCTCTTTTGTCTTTGTCGTTGTCCTTAGCTTTGCTTTCGCTGTCTTTGCTCTTGTCCTTTGCAGCTTCGTCGGACTTGGTTTCTCTCTTTTCGACGGGTTTTTCTTCGTCGCTTTCCGGGGCGAGGGGCGAGGGAAGATCCTTGCGGAGCACCGCGACGTACGCGGATCGAGTAACGGGATGGTCCATGCTAGTCATATCGAGCCAGCCGGTGGTGAGGCCGAGGTTCGTGCTCGCGGCGAAATAAAGATACTTTCCGTTCTTATCGAAATTCGGGTAGAGCGCGTCGCTCATTCCATCGGTGAGCTGGACGGAGTTGTGATCTTCGAGCGAATAGACGAACACGGCGCGCATGTGATTTTCGAGCTGTTTGGTATAGGAAAGCCAGCGATTGTCGGGAGACCAGGCGACGTCGAAGCGGTGCAAGGGCGAATCGAAGCGATCGGTATCCACTCTAACGGGTGTGGGGTGCTCGAGATCGACGTACCAAAGATTCAAGCGCTTGTCGCTATAGGTGATTTTCTTGCTGTCGGGCGACCAGGTGGGCGAATAGAAAAAGGAAGGTGGGTGCGCGAGATCGATCTTGCGCACGGGGCCGAGGCCGTCTTGGGTGCTGATGTGCAGAGCGTACTCGCCTGATTCATCTGAGAAATAAGCGATCGAGTTGCCGTCCGGCGACCAGGCTGGATCGCGATCGGCTGTCGCAGGGCTGTGAGTAATGTTGCGGATATCGCCCTTCTCGGCGGGCACGGTGAGAATTTCGCCATGGGCCTCAAAGACGGCGCGCTGTCCCGTTGGCGAGAGATCGGAGTTGAGAATCTGTTTGTCGACTTTTTCAAAATGTGGAAGGACTTGCGGCATGTCTCCGGCGACGCGGAGCTCGACGGTCTTTTCCTTGCCCGAAGCTGGATCAAAGATATGGAGAGAGCCGAGCTGCTCATAGACGATAGCGTCGGGTCCGGCGGAAGCGGATTTGATGTCCCAGCCGTCGTTTTTCAGGACTTCGCGCACCTCCTTGGTTTTCGTATCGTAGACGAAGAGTGTGACGGCGCCGCTGCGATCGGACAAGAAGTAGATGTTGTCGCCGAACCACATGGGATTGAAGTCGTTAGAATTGTCGCGCGGCAACTTAACGACGCTGGAATCGGCGAGGTCAGCGATCCAGATTGGTGAAGTGAGGCCGCCCCGGTAATGCTTGATGGCGATGTAATTCGGCACAGCGCCGAGACGACGGTTCCAGCGCGGGACGTAAGCGAGGTGGGAGGCGTCTGACGAGTAGGAGGCTTGAACTCCCATCGGTAGAGGTAACTCGGTGGGGAAGCCGCCTTCGACGGGGATAGCAAATAGCCTCTCGAACCGCGAGTAGCTGTTGCGCGTGGAGCGAAACAGGACAGACTTGCCGTCCCGAGTCCAGCCTACGACTACGTCAGTAGCTGGATGATACGTTAGCCGGCGCGGCTCGCCACCAACTGACGGAACAACATAGACGTCTTCATTGCCGTCGTAATCGCCCGTGTAGGCCACCATCGAGCCGTCGGGGGAAAAGACTGGGCCGGATTCGAGGCCGGTGCCGGTGACGAGGCGACGAGAGTCGCCGCCGCTTCGGGGAGCAATCCAGATGTCGCCTCCGAAGGCAAAGACGATTTGCGTCTTGCTCAGCGAGGGACTCTGCATCAGCAACGGCTTCGTGCTTTGAGCCATGCCTGTCGCGCCGAACATTCCGGCAACCGACGCGAGCGCCAGCAAGGATAGGGTGTACGGTTTCATCGGTTTTTCTCCTTGAAGTTGGTCGGAATTGTTCGTGAATTTTCGACCGTTGTCAAATCATTCGGCAAGACAAGGATGGAGAACAAGGAATCGGCTTTCTGCGGCTCCAATGTCGCAGCGAGAACTTCCAAGCACGCAGACGAGCTTTAGACCATTAGACACTTACCCTCCTCGGGCACTTGTGGAATGAAAGAGCATCTGTGCGATGCGACGAACTTCGTGCATTTCATCCATGCCGCCAAATCCACAGAATGTTTGGAACCGGCACGAACACGTCTAGGGAGGAGTCTTAGCCGCGGAACTAGCCGTACTTTTTGTGTGACGCATCCTTATGATGTCGCTGGGGGGAAGAAAGTCTGGCGAAGAGGGGGGGATCGAAGCCCCAATTGGTGACGGCGAGGTGAGGTGCGGTGAGCGTTGGTATGCCTCTTGTTATCAACACCACTTTTCATTTGAAAGAATCGTCAGTGTTTCTGCGGGTCCGAAAGAGTTCAAATCGACCCGAAGTAGTAGCAAGAGTAGTAGCAAAACAGACTGTTCTGGAGGAAGTGGCTTTTTCAAAACCGGGGAGCTTCAATATCGTCCCCCACGGCCACGCGACGGGCGGAAGCTTGCGCAGAGCTCGATCCAGCATACCACTGCCTTCTCGGGGCGTGCACCGAGCAATGGCGCTTCAAATGGGCTACCAAGAAATCGAAACAGCGAAAGACCGAAGGCCATCAAAGCGCACTCTCAGATCACCATAGCTGCGGGTGAAAGCACGCTCCACATCGTGAGCGATGACGAGGTTGTGGCCTTCGGGATGTTGGTAACGGAATGCAACGAGGTTTGTGGGATCGAAATTGTTCGCGGACCATCCGCGCCAGGCCGGCTGGCGAGTAACTTTCGGTGGTTTGCCACAATCCTTCAGGATCGAGCCAAGTGCCGGATTTCACTTCTTACAAGCCGACTTCCCAGGACTAATCCTGCCGGGAAAGCCGGTAGCTAATGGTTAGCCGACGATACGGCACGAACATGCCGGGCACGAACGCGATCCTAGCGAAGTCTCGGCGACCGGTTGGCCACGAACCCGTGCGTGTTCCCCGCTGAGTCAAAGAACATCCCAACCACGTCCCCCTGTGGATTGATTCCAAAGGCTAGCGTGCCTGCGGCTCCTGGGTAGTCGATAGAACTGAAGCGGCCATGGCTCATCACAAAACCGTGATAGTTGGAACTCTGGTCCTGGTAAAAACCCACGGCTTCGTGGGAAGCGTTGATGCCCCAGGCCTCCGTGTGGATGCTGTTCGGATAATCGAAGGGCGTGAACTCGCCGTCGCTTGGGCGCAGAAGATAGCCGTGCGTATTCCCGGCCGCGTCCGTCCAAAGACCCGCGAGCAGGTCGCCATGAGGAGTCGCTCCATTATTCATGGAAGCCGACTGGTTCGGCATCGGCGGGTAGTTGCCGTCCAGAGCTGTGTAATTGCCATGACTCAAAATCATGCCGTGCATGGTCGTCGAAAAGTCGTAATCGTGATAACAGCCGACGACTTCACCGATGTCGGTAACGCCCGCGGCGATGGTATTGAGGTGGCCGGGGAACTCCACGTTTTCGAAGACTCCGTCCCGAAGGAGGAAGCCGTGGTAGTCGCCGCCGGGTAGCGCTGGGTTGAACTGGACCGTACCGGCGATGTCGCCCTCGTCGTTGATGGCGTTCAGATTGGTGATGGCGTTTGGATTGGCTGTCGGATAGTCAATTGTTATGAATCGCCCGCCGCTCGTGTCGATTCCCTGGGATTGTTCCTGCGTGCCGCCGTTGTCTCCTTTCCTGGCTTTCCGTAGGAACCCGTGGGTGTTCCCGGCAGCATCAAAGTAAATTCCGACGAGGTCCCCGCGCGCGTTTATGCCGTTCACACTAGTCCCAGTGGTGCCAGAAGCGGGGTAGTCAATTTGGGTAAACGTAGGCGCGTGGACTTGTCCGAGAGCTATCCCGAACGTGAGTACGAGGCTCGCGAGAGCCGCCAAAAGCAGATTTCGTGACATGAAATTCTCCTTTCGTTAGAGGCGCTCCTCAGCGCCGGTCCGGTTTTCAGCTTCCGCCAGTGTCGCGGCATTCAGTCCAGTCTGGAAACTCCTCTACTCTATTAATCGAAAAAATGAAGGCAAACTGGCTCACGCAATCGAAAGATTCCTTCGGGCTGGGCGCAGATCTCTGATGTATCCTTCAACCCATGTGTTTTCAACGTATTGAATGAAAAGTGTTGAAGTTTTACCGGCTTTTGACTATTCTCCCCGCATCGTCCCCCGCGGTGGCGACCGTACCCGGAGGCCCCAACGTGGGTTCAGCCCCTTCCAGGGAAGTCAGCGAACTGCTCCTCCACTGGGGGAATGGAGACCGCAAGGCGCTGGAGGCGATTTTGCCTCTTGTCTACAACGAGTTGCGCCGTCTCGCTCGCGCAAACCTTCGTCAACAGCGTCCGAATCACACACTGCAAACCACCGCGCTGGTCCACGAGGCTTACCTCAGACTCGCCAACCAAACATCTCTCCGAGTTGCAAGCCGCGTGCACTTCCTCGGCATCGCCGCTCAGTTGATGCGCTGGATTCTGGTCGACTACGAGCGCAACCGGCGTGCCGCCAAACGCGGCGCCGGCCTAACGCGAATCACTTTGGCCGAGAGTATCGCCTCACCACAACGTGATGTGGACCTGCTGGCCCTCGACGAGGCTCTCGACCGTCTTGCAGAACTCGATTCGCAGCAGAGCCAAATCATCGAACTGCGCTTTTTCGGCGGGCTTTCCATTGAAGATGCTTCTGAGTTTCTGGGAATTTCTCCTGCCACGGTCAAGCGCAGTTGGGCCTCCGCACGCGCCTGGCTGCTCCGCGAAATGCGTGGAAAAGAGTTGCGCGCATGACTCCAGAAGAATGGCAACGCGTCCGGCCCATCCTGGAGTCAGCGTTGGAGCTCGATCCGGAGTCCCGGCCAGCGTTCGTGAAGAGTGCCTGCGCTGGGGATGAGGGTTTGCGCGTTGAAATAGAGTCACTACTTGCTAATCAAAAGCAAGCTGGTCAATTCCTTGAGGAGCCAGCGTTTGAGGCTCTTCGTCACCGGATGGCCTACAAGCCGGGACAAACAGACTTAGAAACAGAACTGGGTCTTCTCGGCAAGATGGTCTCGCACTACCACATCCTCGAGAAGCTGGGTGGTGGTGGCATGGGCGTTGTCTACAAAGCCGGAGACACCCGTCTCCACCGCTTCGTGGCCTTGAAGTTCCTGCCCGAAGAAATGACCCAAGATGAGCAGGCGCTGGAGCGATTCAAGCGAGAGGCGCAGGCAGCCTCGGCGCTCAATCATCCGAACATCTGCACGATTTACGACGTCGGGGAATCTGAAGGAGGACCCTTTATCGTAATGGAGCTGCTGGAGGGAAACACTCTCAAGCATCGTATCTCAGGCAAGCCGCTGTCGCCGGAATTGGTGGTTGAGCTTGGCATACACATCGCTGACGCGCTCGATGCCGCACACACAAAAGGTATCCTCCACCGGGATATTAAGCCGGCCAACATCTTTGTCACCGAGCGCGGTCAGGCCAAATTGCTTGACTTTGGTCTTGCGAAACTGGCGGGAACGACAGCTGAGACGGTCGCCAGTAAGGATCTGCCGACTGCGACGGACGCGCAGCCCGCGCCAGACCTCACCCTCCCCGGTGCGCGAATGGGTACCGCGCCGTACATGTCTCCGGAGCAAATTCGCGGTGAGCCTGTCGATGCCCGCTCGGACATCTTCGGCTTCGGCGCGGTGCTCTACGAAATGGCCACTGGGAAGCCCGCTTTTCCAGGAGAAACGACCGCAGAGATCCGTGAAACCATTCTGACCCAAGAGCCTGCTTCTCCGCGCAAACTGAATCCACGGGTTCCGGGAGCACTGGAACGAGTGATCACCAAAGCGCTCAAGAAGAAGGCGCCGGAGCGCTATCAACGCGCGACGGAGCTGCGAGCCGATTTGATTCGCATGCAAAGCGAAATCGGTGGGCGCTTGCAGCGCAGAGCTGTGCTGGCGGCGCTTCCCCTGCTGGCCGTTCTTGTCGGCCTCGGCTGGAGATTCGGGTGGTTCTGGCCGAATCTGGGTGCTGGCAACATTCGGTCTATCGCAGTTCTACCATTGACAAATCTCTCAGGTGATCCCGAGCAAGAGTATTTCGCTGACGGAATGACAGAGGAGCTCACCACAGATCTCGGGCAAGTCAGCGCGCTGCGAGTGATTTCACGGACTTCCGCGATGCATTACAAGGGAAGCAAAAAGACGTTGCCCGAAATAGCGCGCGAACTCCATGTAGACGCGGTAGTTGAGGGATCAGTTGAACGCTCAGGCGGCAAAGTGCGAATCACCGCGCAGTTGATTGAGGCGTCAACCGACAAGCACCTGTGGGCTTCCAACTATGATCGCGATCTGCGGGATGTTTTGGCTTTGCAGGGCGAGGTTGCGCGAGCGATTGCAAGTGAAGTGAATATTAAGCTTACTCCACAAGAGCAAGTTCGTCTGGCTAACGCGCGAACCGTCAAGCCTGAGGCTCACGAAGCCTACATGAAAGGGCTCTTCGAACTGCACAAGCAGAGCGCTAAGAGCATCGAGCAAGCGATTCAGTATTTCCAGCAGGCAGTGGCCCTTGATCCAAATGATTCTCTAGCGTACGCCGGCCTCGCTGATGCTTACTACGATCAGAGCACGATGCTTCGCGCTCCGCTCGAAGTAATGCCAAAGGCCAAAGCAGCTGCTGCTAAGGCCATGGAGCTCGACGATGCCCTTGCGGAAGCTCACGCTTCGATGGGTTATGTGAAACTGAACTTTGACTGGGACTGGCCGGGTGCCGAGCGCGAATTTCGCCGCGCGCTCGAACTCAATCCCAGCTTGCCGCGAGCACACGCCGGCTATGCTCATTATCTGTTGACGCTCCGACGCACCGATGAAGCGATTCAAGAACTCAATCGCTCCGAGAAGATCGATCCGCTCATAACAGAGTCCCATGTGAACCTGCCGTATCTGCTTTTCAATGGGCGGCGCTTTGTCGAAGCCATTGAAGCCGGAAGCGGTGGTAAGGACGACCGCACTGTAGCTCTTGCCTCCGCACAACTAGGCCGCCGGCAGGAAGCTATCGCCGCCGCGGACCGCGCGATGAAAATGAAATACGCGCAGAACCCCGTCATTTTGGCACAGCTTGCGTCTGTCTACGCGTCGGCCGGCAACACGGACACAGCTCGGACGATGCTCAGCGGAATCTTAGAACTAGCCAGCAAACGTTACATCTGCGGTTTCAACGTTGCCTGCGTTTACGCCACGTTAGGTGACAACGAGCAATCCTTCGCCTGGCTCGATAAAGCCTATCTCGCCCGTTCGGATTGAATGCCCTTTGTCGGGGTGGATCCCCGACTCGACTCGTTACGAGGCGACCCCCGCTTCGCCGACCTCCTGCGCCGCATTGGTATCCCGCAGTAAACTTGTTTCCAAACAATCTCGTCCACGGGAACCTCGCGATTCGCCAGATGTGCTGCATGAACGGGTGGGGAAGCTTGGTGAAAAGCAGTTTTCCCGTTTAGGCGAACTTTGCGTCAATAGTTAGGCCCTTCGCGCAACACAAAGCTTGCCACGTAGGACTCTACATCCCTGTGTTCTGCGGTGCAGCTAAACGGCTCGCCGTAACCTTACTGATGGAAGGGTGGCCCGAGCGGAATGGTCCGAGACGAATTTGGGTGCGCCCACTGCCGGTCATGCACCGGGGGGGATCCGCCCTTAACGCTCGGAAAGCTTCCGACGTCCAAGTCCTGAGTGAATTGGAACCAAATTGAGCATGCCGAGCTCAGGATGCGTCTTGCCTTGGGCGTCCGCTATTTGCCGTGGGACTGGGCGGGGTGCGGATACCAATAGATCTGATGACAGTGTTCGCAGGCGTTGTCGATTTGTTCTCCACTCTCCAGCACTTTCGCGGGGTCCTTCGCGTCTGCCGCATTGACGGCCTGCGTCGCGGCGTCATGTAAACCATGAGCAAGGGTGATCCAAGCTTGGCGGTCCTGATTGATTAGTGTCTCAATCTGTTCAGGCTGGAGCTCGATGCCCTGCTCGTTCCGCTGCCCGGGTTTCGCAACGTGGCGGCCGGGTATCTGTAGAAGATTCGAGGCTTCGAGCAGTTGAAGGGCACTGCGGCGAACCGTGGCCCACTCTTCGTCGGTGTGAGGGGCCTTCTCTTGTTTACCACGTGTGGTTATCGTAGTCGCGACGGAGTTCCAGATGGTGTCCGCGGCGGGATCTACGATGCCGTCCATCAAGTCCTTGATTGTCGTTGTGGGACGGTATTCGGCCTCGGGCTTCGGTTTCGCGCAGCTCAGGCAGCACAGGAGAGAAACCAAAGCCGGGAAAAGAGGCAAACGTCGCATGAGTTCAAACCGGAGACGTACTTCCGGCGGAACGCCGCGTTCTACAGAGGAATGATAGTGACGAGCCGGCGGCCCGCGTGCGACGCTTCATTTGGACTCGGATGATTGCGCCGTTTTATCCGCGGGCACATTGATGGCAAGGACAAACCGTTGGCCGTCGCGGCTGACCGCGCCGACGTTGCCATCGATGGGGCCCGGCAGTCTGAAAAGCACTTTGGGGGAGCCGGCCCGGAACGCCGGAGTGGTTTCCACATCAGATGCCATCATGACGAGGTCGTTGGAATCCAGCTCCTGCCCGCGGAAGAAAATCTCTTTGCCGTCGCCGCGCCAGTGCAGCATGGTGATAGGGCCTTGAAAGGGTTCGCTACCAAAAACGCCATCCTTCGACACCTGCCATTTCTTGTCCTCCGCCACCGGCCTCGCGGCATCGAACGGGCGGACGTAAACCTCGAAGCGTTCGGGCTTAACCTCGTCCGAGCGATATGCGATGAAGCGGCCATCGGGAGATACTCTGCCGGCTTCGTCATCGAACTCGTCCCGCAGATAGTCGATGGGCTTCCGCGCCGCCGGATCGCTCACTGCCAGCGGCACGAGAAGGATGACGTTGCCCGAGTCGCAGACCAGGAATTTCCCATCCGGGGAAATATCGCTGAGAGCGACAAACGCGCCAGGCGTGTAGCGGAACAACAATTCCTCCTTGCCGGTTCCGTCCGCGGCTTTGCGATAGACGGGCCAGTCGCCGTCCAGCAAGGCGGTATAGAAGATGTAGTTTCCGTCCGGCGACCACATCGGTGTGGCCTTGATCCGCGTGTCGTCGGTGATGCGGGTAGCCTTTGCCGTTTCGATATCGAGAACCCAGAGATCCTCTTGGCCGGTTTTGATCTCATTCTGTACGACGAGCAGGCGATGGCCGTCGGGGGAAAAGGCTGGATTAGAATAGAGGGCCGGGTCGCCCACTTTCTTTACGACCTTTCCTTCCCGATTGAAGATGCTGATCTGCTGAAGCTGCTGGCCGAGTGCTGGCGGAAGGACCAGGAACCGCTCCCCATCGCGGTTGATGTACATGAGGGTGTCCGGAACGGCAACCTGCTGGCGAAACACAATCCTGGGCTTGCGGAAGGAAAAGGATGGTGATGTGCTGACCTCTGCGGCCATTATGGAGCGATCGCGCCCTACATAGTATAGTTCCTTGCCGCCGTGCACCCAGTATGCAGATCTGAAGCTGCCGTCGGAAATCTGCCATGGGCCTTCGTGCACCGCGGGATCGGAGGGACGGACGAAAACTTCTCGTCTATTCGCCTTGTCTAGCATGACATACGACAGGTAGCGACCGTCGGGAGAGAAGCGCGGCCAGAGAACGCGCAAGTCGCTGTGAAAGATCTCAATGGCTTTGCGCTCCGGGCCACCCTCCAGCGGCAGAATGTAGAGCGCTCCTCCCTTAATGTCCGAAATGGCGAAGCTCAGGAATCGGCCATCCGAGGACCAGTCGGTAAGGTTCATGAAAGCGCCGGGATTTTTGTACAGGAGCTCCTCCGCACCCTGGCCGGTCGCGGCCCGGATGTAAATCCCCTCCTGCCCTTTGCGCATCGCGGTGTAAGCCAGCCTGCCGCTGTCCGGCGACCAGATGGGCGAATCGGCGAACTCCGTCCTGGCACTGGTTGTGAACCGGGTGGCTCGGCCGGTTGCCACGTCAAAGACCCAGAGGTCGGCGCTCTCGTTCTCCAAGTCGTCCTTGATAGTGGCGACGCGCTTACCGTCCGGAGACAGAGCGGCAGCTTCATAGATCGCCCGCTCGCCAATCTGCCCGGTGGGCTTGCCATAGCGATCCAAAAACGTAAGGATCGAAGCGTTGTTCTGAAAGATTTGGGCGTTGCGCTTGTTCCTGGCTTCGACCGCTTCTTTGGACTTTGCTTCAGCGTTTAGCTCCTGACCGAGTACTCGGTCAGGAAGAGCGGCGAAACAGAGAGAGGCGGTGGTCAAGATGACCGCAATTGGAGTACGATTCTTCATGGAAAACCCCATTTCGCGCCCAGGAATCGGCTTAACAATTCTGGGGACAGGCTGAGACGATTTTCCCGTTAGACAATGTAAAGGTTCGGATGAGCCCGAAGCGGGACTTGTCGCGTGCGCGGCTGACCTCGACCGTGACGGTCTTTCCGACGCTGGCTTCGAAGTCAGCCTTACCGACATCGCGGATCCGGAAGAAGCTGGGGGCGGGGCCCTCACTTTGCCAGCTCTCGATCGCGCCTCCGGCCCCTTTTACCTCAACCGTGAAATAGGTGTGGGGGTTGCGCCAATCGACAGCAGTCAGCGTGCCTGTGAAGGTGACGCGATCGTTGAAGTCGAAGACCGCCGTCATGTTGTGGTGTGCGTTAGCCTGACTGGCCAGCAGTGCGGCGAAAGCAAGTAGCAAAAGCCCTAAGAGTCTTGCTCTAGAAATCACGGGGTCCTCCTGAGAGGCGCTTTTGCTGGGGAAAATACACCACTTAGGGGATAAAAGCAATTGCGCGCCCGGCCCAGCCCACGCCAAACCAAAGTGTAAGCGAGAGGCAGGCCACGATCACATCTACCAGCCGCGGACGCGCGGCGGAATCGGCCGCTGTAAATCTGCGAAGCACGCCAAAATGAAACAGGAGTGCGAGGCAAAGGAGAACCATCTTGAGGCGAAACGGGTTGCTACCAAGGTACTTTCCGGGCGTGGCCAGAAACATCAGCAATCCCGATGAAATCACAACCGCGAACGCGCCCAGGGTCCAGGGCTTGAGCTGCCGCGCCAGCCAGGAGAGCCCGTAATCTCTCAAGCCGAGCCCGGCCAGCCGCAAATCCAGCACGAGGACGGTGGTCAAGAGAATAGTGAGTCCCATCAAATGGAACGACTGAACTGCGGGCATGCCGTACTTGCTGTCGCGGATGAACAGGAACGGCGCCCAGCCTGACCAGGATTGCAGTGCGAAGAAAAGAGACATAATCAGAATTGGTAAGCCATAGTGCGGCCGCAAACAATGACGCCGATCCAGAGGAGCAGCGAAAACCCGGCGCAGAATTTCGCGCCCGCCGGGGCTCCAGGAGCCGAATCCCACTGCGCCATTTTCGGAAAAAACAGTTTTTGATACACCGCGGCATTGATTCCCAACAGCAGAAGGAAGATCAACTTTGTGCGGAAGAACGCATTGCCGTAAGCCTTGCCGGCCTGAGTGATCAATAGAAGACCACCAGTGAGAAACATGACCGCGAAGCCGATCTTGGACCAGCGCATCAGGTTAAGCACTAGCTTCGCCCCCGGCCCATCGCAAAAGGCAATCCCCAACAGGCGAAGATCGAAGATCACGATCATCCCGACGGACAACGGAAGCGTTAGAATGTGGCTACCTTCAATCACGGGGAACAGCCAGTCCGATTCGGAGATCGCGGTGGCGAAACGTGTATGCTGTAGCCACTGGCACCACTCATATAGAGACATCGCGAATCCTCTTGCGGAAGCTCGCTGATCACAACTGCGAATAGTTGCAGGTTTCGGCCTTGCGCCCCCATCTCAAAATGCCAACGCGCGGAGGTCCCCCCGTTAGCTTGTAGTTCTTCTGCGGCAGAGCTTATGCCATGACCGTAGGTGGATCAAGTATTTAGCGATGCGCAAGGAGTACTCCTGAAACCCAGGTGATTATTAACCAGTGACGCGCTACCCGGAAGTTGCTGATGGTCAGATAACTGCGCACCAACTCCTTCAGAACACGTTGGCCGTGCTCGCCGTGGACCACCGGCTTCTGTATCGCCTGGCGGACCAACAAGTTCCGATAGCGCAAGGTGCGCCGTCGTTCGCGAATTTCCGTCGAGGCCATGTAGCACTCCGGCAGGAAATCGCAGCGCAGGCAGTCGGCAATCTTTTTGGCATCGATGCGGTCGTTCTTTTTCTTAGCCACCGCAATTGCTCGTAGCATCAGCCGATGCGCCACCTTCACTGATGCGGCATGCGGCTTGAGATGATCGTAGATCCAAGCCGTGAAGATGGTCGGTTCGATGGCCACTGTCCACGGCTGGGGAAGCGTCTTCATCACCATGTCCAGCGTCAATCGCGTGGCGGGTATCGAACCTTCTGCCTAGACGGCCACTGCCGTCCTTCACGCAGTAGCTGATCGTTTTCTTGTGAACATCCAAACCGATGTAGTACATAGTCTCCATGGGGGAGCCTCCTTGGTTGTATCTGAATCAGCGCGGTCGCCGAGTTCAGCTTTTTTACACCAAGCGCTCCTCCATGACTTATTCATTCAAACAATTCGCTCAGAACCTCCTATCTTGCCTCCCACAACGCCGTATGCTCATGAACAGACTCAAATTGGTGATATTCTTTCCAATAAGATAGTAAGTGGGGAAGCGATATGCCCCGTTTTTGGAGTCGGCTTCCGCCGTTCATCTCAATAGTGACCTCGCTGCTTCTGGGTTGCGTGCGAGGCGGGGCGCAGTCAGTAACCGCCAAAGCTTCAAGCCCCGTGATTCTGCCGGCCAACACCCCCGTGATACTCCTTCTGAAGGAAAGCCTATACAAAAAGGACGCCAAGCCCGGATACTCCCTGGAATTTGAGGTGGGTTATGACGTTGTCTTGAACGGCCAAGTCGTCATTCAAAGCGGGACAGCCGTCAACGGGAGCGTTCAGCAGGTTGATCATGCTGGCAAAGGTACGTCCAAGGTGCTCATTGATATGGGGCCAGTGCAAACGGTCTCAGGAGAAATGGTGCGTTTGGTACCTTCATCCTTTTCGAGCAACGGATCAGGGGGCATCGAGGACGCGGTCGGCTGGGGTTCCGAGGCGCCGCTGATTCTTCCGGCACTGGTAATAGCGAGTTTGTTCGAGAAGAAGGTCGTCCTTGATAAGGATCGGGGCGGAGGCTGGGGAGTGGTTCAAACGGCAGAGAATGTTGCTCTCAATCCTGCAAAACAGAGAGCGGCGCAGGAACAATACATTGCAAATCGGGAAATGGCGCAGGCGGAACTTTGCGAACAGTTGGCATCACCCCATTCTCCGACTCCGAGTTGGGAACGTATAGGCTCATTGGCGCGTCGAAGCGGGCTTGGTGATTCAAACAAAGCCGCTCTCTTGCGCAGGGCCGGTGATCTAGACGGAGCCATCGAGGAGTACCAGCAACTTCTAGCGTCAAGGCAGGATCTTCCCTGTTCGGACAAGTACCCTGAGCTGTCTTCCGATGCGTATTTGTTTTTTGTTTTTGTGCCCGCTGTGCCGGAACAGCGAGCGCAGTTGATAAAGTTGTTCAAGTCTTCCAATGCGAATTTACATATTGAGCTCGCAGGACTCTATCGAGAAAAGCGCGATTTCGTTCATGCCATTTTTGAATGTCGAACCGCCGTGCAACTCGACCTGGAAGACGAACGCACTCGAATTGTTCTGATAAGTACTCTTCAAGATTCCGGCGACCTCGATGCCGCGACTGCTGAAAGCAAGGAAGCAATTGGGATGTGGCCCGAGAGGCCTTATCTGCACTACTTGTTGGGCAGGGTGCTGGTGAAGAAAAATGATCCGGATGCGGCCATTGTTGAATTGCAATGGGCTTTGAAGAAGGCGAAAAATCATTTATCGCCAGCGAATTGCGAACTGGGGCGCGCATTCGAACAAAAGGGTGATCTCGAAGCGGCCTTTCGCCAATATCGCACTGCCTTCCGAGCTCATGTGAATTATGAGGAATGTCGTGCTGCCTACGAACGATTGAAACTACAGCTTAAAAAGTGAACGGCCCACGGCAGAGCTAGGAATTATCCTGCTTCCTTTTCGTTCGATAGGGCCCGTACAACGCCTATTCTCCGAAATCTCTGTTGAGTTCCGGGAAATCTCCGCACTTGCCATGCATTTGTGGTCGAGTGACGGGGAAACCGGAAGTGATTCCAAGAACCCTGTCGCGCCGATTACTTCCGACTTGCCGACATCCGTCCACTATCCGGGTGCGTCACTTCAACAAGTAGCGCGTTACACGTCCTAGTGACCAGGGAAGGTCTACGCTGGCATCACACGACCGCGACCTTGACGTTGTGGATCGGGGGCAGCGAATCGAACAGGCAGTCCCATTGCTCACCACCATCCCTCCCGATCCACAGCTGACCGGTCGTCGTGCCGAAGTAAAGTGCAGGTGACTTGAGCCGATCGATATCCATCGCGTCACGCAAGACGGTGAAGTAGCTTTGCTTCCTAGGCAACCCACGTGCGAGCCGGCTCCATGACTCGCCGCCATTTTCGCTGCGCCACACCGCTGGCGCGCCGCCAGGACAGGTGCGCGTCGGCCCCTCAAGTGGCATGACGTACACCGTGTCGGCGTCATGCGGGTGGACCACGATAGGAAATCCGAAGTCCGACGGCAATCCCTTAGCGATCGACCGCCACGAGTGGCCATAGTCGTCGCTGCGTAGTACACCAATGTCCGGCCGGGGCCCGCCAGGCCCCGTCCAATCAGCCCATCCGCCGTGGTTCTGCATGTAGAGCCGGCCAGGAGCGTTCTCGTGCCGCGCGATCTTGTGAACGCACTGACCGAACTCGGGATAAGGGTCGGGCGCGAAGCCGGCACCGACACCTTGATTGGACGCCCTGAATGTTTCGCCACCGTCCTCACTCAAATAGTGGCCGCCCGTTGAGATGCCCAAGTGCACGCGATTCCCGTCGCGAATGATCGTGTGCATGCAGAGCCCGCCATTGCCGGGTTGCCACTTGCGCGCGTGATCGTGGTTGCTAATCCCCGGCACCATGTCCCACGAATCGCCACCGTCGCGGCTCCTGAACAAGGATGCCGGCTCCACGCCGCACCATAGGTCCTTCTTGTCACCACCGGCCTCAAGTGACCAGATGTTGGCGAGCGCGCGGCCGTCGTCTTTGGCGAACGCTGGCGCCGATTTCGTCTCCGTGAAGCTTTTCCCCATGTCCGTCGAACGCAGCACTTTCATGCCGAAGAACGGATTGCAGCTCGAAGCATAGAGGCGCGGTGTTCCGCGCGTGTCGATCAGCGTCGCGTATACGGGGATGCCCGGGCCGAACGGCCCGCGCAGAGCGAAGCTGCGCCTCGGCTTCGCGGCATCCGCGACAAAAACACCCTTCTTGGTGCCAATGGTGAGAATGATTCGATCCGCCATCATTAGCCTCCTGAAACTGCTGGCAGGATTGTGACCACGTCTCCCGGCGCCAAAGTCGTGTCGACCCCGTTGAGATCGCGCACATTTTCCGAGTTCACAAACACATTCAGGTGCCGGCGTAACGCACCCGTTTCGTCACAGAGATTGCGATACAAATCCGACTGGCTCCGCTCGAGGTCCTCAAGTGCGGCGCGCACCGTGTGTGCCGACATCGAGAGTTCCGTTGCGCCCGCGCAGTAGGTGCGAAGCGGACCCGGGACATAGATCGTGATGGTCGGCGCCGAGCCCATAGTCTGAAACTTATCACTGACAGTTGGGACGACGCAACCAACGCGATTGCAGACTGGGATCTGTCTCTGCTGCCAGTGTCCCGTAAAAGTGAATCAAGTCGCCATCCGCTGGCGGTTAACGGGCAACCCTTACATAATCCGGTAAGGGAAGGTTTGCCGACCACTCGTCCATAATCGCTACGTCCGCTGCGCTCTGATGAACAAGTTCCTGGGGGGTTTCAGCATAGCCCGTGAGCCGAATGCCTCGCGTTGGATCTGATACCGTCAGATAATAGGCCGGGAGGGCTCGATGCGCCCGAAAACTGACGGCATTCTTGAATCTTCTTTGTACGTGAGCGATCTGCTTCGTTCCATTCGCTTCTATCAGGACACCTTTGGATTCTCCGTCATCAGCGATTTCGGGGAGCGCGGTTGCGCCATGCATGCGGGCCCAAACCAGGTGTTGCTTCTCTTCAAGAAAGGAGCTTCGCTCGCGACTTCCACGCCTCATGACGGGGATGGCGAACTACACCTCGCGTTCGCCATCGCGGCGGCCGAATTGACCAACTGGGAGTCGTGGCTCCAAGAGAGGGGAATTGCGGTGGAACTGAAGCGGACGTGGGACTGGGGCGGCTGGAGTGTCTACTTTCGAGACCCTGACCGCCATTTGCTCGAACTCGCCACCCCAGGCACCTGGTCCATATATTGAAAAGACACCGACAAGCTGGTCCTAGGCGCTCCTTGCTGCGATGTTGCCTGACTCGGCTTAATGTTTTGGTTGAGGCGGAAAAAATTGGCAGAATCGTACTTGTTCTTCAGCGCGACCAGCCGCGCATACTTCTCTGGGCCATACGCAGCCTCGATCCGTCCGGCGCCCTCGTCGACCTCCCGCCCCAGATAGTTAACATATACTCCGCCGGTCGACCAGGGTTGCATCGCGTTCCAGAACTCCCGCGCCCATCGAGTGCAATTCTCCGCTTCGGCCACGTCGGCGCACACCTAGGCTCATGAAGCTCGAAATGTCAACGTGTCGCGGGTTATTTCACTTCAACTTTCACGCGCATCCAAGGATGGATGCAGCACTGAAAAAGATGTTCACCTTTTGACAGACCCGCGATTTGGACATGGCTACCTTGAAGGATGCGGGTCCTGGCCACTGCGACGTTCGAAAAGCCGTCGGCACATTCGGGAACCGTGTTCTCCCCTGGCGCATTAAGCACCGGTAGAAAGCCGCCACCGAACTGCTCCACTTCGGTGAAGGTGTGAGGCTCGCCGCCCTGGTCGACTACGTCAAGAATGGTTCCTTTCTTCATGTGGACGGTGTCAGGCTCGAAGTCCCATCCTGCGTCCGGGGTTCCAGCTTTTGCCTTTGAAAATAGGTCGGTCAATTTCGTGGTTGCTCCAAGCGCGACGTTCTTGCAGAAATCAGGCCCAAGCGCGGCATTGAAGGTGCCTGGATCGCACTCGTCCAAGGCCACTACTTGTGCGAGACTTGGTGGATCTTCTTCCTGCGTCCCTCCAGCGAACATCAAACCGCCAGCAAACATCAAACCGCCAGCAAACATCAAACCGCCAGCGAGCAAACCGAACTTCGTTACGGTAGTTTTCATTGCGGTTCTCCTTCGTTCTCGTTCAGAAATTCGCTCGCGAAAGCGCCGGCGGCTTGTGAAGCGCATGGCCGTCGATTACCGAGTCTCGAGCGCAAAAACAGCGGCAACTTTGGCCGGGACGGGCGAAAGTGTCAATCCTTGCCGCCCGTATTAGTTCCCAAAGTTCTCTCCACGCCTAACCTAATGAAAAGCAGAGACTTCGCAGCTCCTGCAGACAGACTCCGCAGAGCAAGAATCGTGATATCCTTCGAGGACCTTCTTGAGGTTTGTATGTCTGCTCCAGCTCCAGCGGCGCGCGTCCTGCGGTTCGACACTTTTGAGCTGGATCTGCGCTCGGGCGAACTGCACAAACGCGGCGTCAAGCTCCGTCTGCAAGGTCAACCCGTACAGCTCCTTACGATATTGCTGCAGTCTGCCGGCAATCTTGTGACTCGCGAGGAACTTAGGAGCCAGCTCTGGCCGGTCGATACCTTTGTGGACTTCGACCACAGCCTCCACAATGCAATTGGGCGCATTCGCGACGTGCTGGGTGATTCAGCGGAGATACCACGGTACATCGAGACGCTGCCGCGCCGCGGGTACAGGTTCATTGCGCCTGTAGAGGAAGTTCAGCCGTCCCGGATTTCGGAAGCAAATGGCCACAAGACACGTGAAGCGGTGACGGTCGCGCCGCCAACCACGCGGATAAGCAAGACACGTGCAGCCCTGGCGCTCACGCTGTTGATTCTTGTCGCTACTGGGTCTGCTTTCTGGCTGGTGCGGGCGGTTTCGCGTCCGACAAGTGCAGCTCCCCGCTTACACTCCATCGCGGTGCTACCACTCGAGAACCTATCTGGCGATCCCTCACAGGAATATTTCGCGGATGGCATGACGGAGGAATTGATCACGGACCTCGCTAAGGTCGGCTCCCTGCGCGTGATCTCCCGAACTTCTGTGATGCGCTACAAAGGCACAAAGAAGGGTTTGCCGGAGATTGCAAGGGAATTGCAAGGGAATTAAATGTGGACGGGATAGTCGAAGGATCGGTTATGCGGTCGGGGAACCGCGTGCGAATCACGGCCCAACTGCTCCATGCACCTGCAGATAAGCACCTCTGGGCAGAGGCGTATGAGCGTGATCTTGGCGATGTCCTCCGGTTACAGAATGAGGTGGCGCAGGCGATAGCGCAGCAAGTTCGCGCACAGTTAACGCCACAGCAAGAGGTCCGGCTCCGCTCCGCTCCGTCGGTGAATCCGGAAGCTTACGAAGCATATCTGAGGGGGCGTTATTACCTGTCAAATCAGTTCACGATGGCGCAGCCGCTGAACATGGCGAAGAGCTACTTCGAGGAATCCATCCGAAAAGATCCT
>Ga0075017_100000557_pt1 | contig 20980 bp, 12 predicted proteins | sample AleBraG_ABR_2012_FD_71475 | JGI IMG/M metagenome (GOLD analysis project Ga0075017, IMG submission 71475) | Freshwater sediment microbial communities in response to fracking from Pennsylvania, USA - Alex Branch Run_MetaG_ABR_2012 | ecosystem: Environmental > Aquatic > Freshwater > Creek >... | reverse complement strand
GCCACCTTCCGCACCCTATACGTATTCGTGTTGATGGAAGTGGGCAGCCGCCGGATTCTCCATCACAACGTCACCGCCCATCCCACGGCCGAATGGACATTACAGCAGTTTCGCGAGACCCTCTCCGGCGACGCTCCCTACCGATTCGTCATCCATGATCGGGATAGCATCTTTTCCCGAGAGTTGGACAAAGAAGTAAACGCGCTGGGAGTCCGCGTTTTGCGAACACCGGTGCGGGCGCCAAAGGCCAACTCAATCTGCGAGCGCCTCGGCGGGACCCTGCGCCGCGAATGTTTGGACTTCCTGATCCCGCTCAACGAACGCCATCTGAAGATGACCGTCACCGAGTGGGGACTCCACTACAACCGAGGCCGGCCTCACTCCTCATTAGGTCCGGGTTTTCCGGAGCCCACCCAGGACAAAGTTCCGTTCACCGACCACCGGCACAAGCTGCCAGCCGGTCATCGCGTCGAGAAGACGCCTGTGCTTGCCGGCTTGCATCACGAATACCGCCTGGTGAAGGAGGCTTCCTAAGGACGGCTCTTCATTTTTGCGCACCACAGGAGGCCTGCACTTTCCGGCCCTCTAAGCGCTGCGAACCTAAGTCTCAAATAGCGGCGATACCTTTGTTCTCGGTAATCTGAACATAGCGAGCGATCGGCAAATCGACGAAGCGGTCAACCGCGTGCGAGGGTTGCGGCCAACGGATCTCTAAGCTATCGATTCTAGGGGCTCGGCCAATACCGAGGACTACACGCGGGTCGTGAGACGAAAGGAAACTACCCCCACCAGTCTTCAGCCTGGAACGCGTCGTGTCTCCGTACGTCCAAGTGATTTGTGCTCCGATCGCGTCACGGTTTGCCCTAACTCCGATAAGCTTCAGCCCGAGCCAGTTGTTTCGCGCGCCATGGCGGTTCCGCAGCAGCAACGGGGCACCCCCATTGTTGCTGATCAGCAAATCGAGCGCTCCGTCATTGTCGTAGTCGCCAACCGCCAGGCCCCGGGCATTCCAGTTTTGTTGGAACGCATCGCCTCCTTGGGAACTTACATTGGTCCAGTCCCGCCCATCATTGTGGAACAAGAGCAGCGGTTCATCATATCGGACGCGAGGAGTGTATTCGGCAACCATGTCGTCGGGGTGGCCATTGGCGAGCACCAGATCCAGGTTGCCGTCGTTGTCATAATCAAAAAACTTCAATCCCCAGCCGCTCAAATACTGCGTAGCGATACCGATCCGGGAACTCGCGGCTCGGTCAGTCAGTAGCTCGCCGCCTTCGTTATGATAGATCGAGAAACGCTCGTGGTCGACGTTTGCAACAAACAGATCCATCCGGCCATCATTGTCGTAATCGGCGGAATCGACACCCATACCGGCGCGTGGCCGTCCGTTCTCATTGAGAGCGACGCCAGCAGCCAACCCCACTTCCTCGAAAATCCCATTCCCTCGATTTATAAAAAGGAAGTTCGCCTCGGAGTCGTTCGCTACGAATAGGTCCATCAGACCGTCACCATTGATGTCAGTGGCAACCACTCCGTGTGCCTTTCCGGGCCTCCTGCCGATGGACGTGAGGTGGCCAGTTTCAGTAAACGTGCCGTCGCCGTTGTTGTGGAAAAGAACGCTCGCCCGAGGGCGAAACACTCGCGGCGTGCAGTAGAAAGGCTTTTGCAACGGATTCAGCCCACAAAGGTTGGGCGTCGCGGCGGCGAACTCGACAAAGTTGCACACAAACAGGTCCAGGAGACCGTCATTGTCATAGTCGAACCACACAGCGGAGGTCGACCAACCCGGATCGGAAACCCCTGCCGCATGGGTGACGTCGGTGAAGGTTCCATCGCCGTTGTTGCGATAGAGAATGTTCCGGCCGTACCCGGTCAAATAAAGATCAGCATGACCGTCACCGTTGTAATCGCCGATGGCGACGCCCATCCCGAAAATGCCTCCCCCCAATCCGGCGCGGCGAGTCACATCGGTGAAGGTGCCGTCACGATTGTTGTGATACAGCGCATTCGGCGTAGGTGCGTGAGGACGATAGAAGTCACATGGACCAGTGTTGACAAGAAAGATATCCATCCAGCCGTCGTTGTCATAGTCGAAGAATGCGCAACCCGATCCCACGGTCTCGGGAAGGTAACGCCGCGGCGAGCGCGCGTTTGCGTGGGCCCAAGCGATGCGGCTCCGTGCGGCCGAAATAGTCTCAAACACGGGGTCCGCGGAATCAGCCCGCGCTGGGATGACCGCCCCCGCCAGCATTTTCATCAGTTGCCGCCTGTTCAAGCTGTTCCTCTCCCCTCAACCAGCTCTACATAGCGGCCCGTAGCTAAGCCGGTGAATTGCTCGACGCGCGCGGACGGGCCAGGCCACCGTACCTCGACCCAATCGAGGGCTGTTGCCCGGCCAATTCCGAGAATCATTCTGGGATCGTGCGACGAGAGATAACTTCCTCCCGAGGTTTTCAAGCGCGACCGTTTCACGCCGGCGGCCGACCAAGTTACTCGCGCTCCGACCGCATCCCGATTGCAGCGCACGCCGCGCAGTTTCACACCCAACCAGCCGTTGCCTGAGCTGGCGCGGTTGCGCAGCAGTGCGGGAGGCCCCCCGTTGGCGCCGATGAGAACATCGGGGTATCCGTCATTATTGTAATCTCCGATGGCCAGCCCCCGCGCCGAGAACCGGCGGGCGAATGGCGGGCCGGCGGTTGCACTGACGTCGCGAAGGATTCCATTCTCCTGATGAAACAGCAGCAACCGTTCCTTATAGGTAACCTGCGGCGAGTATTTCTCGATCATGTCCTCGGGGTGGCCATTCGCTAAAATCAGGTCCAGATTACCGTCGTTGTCATAGTCGAAAAACTTGAGGCCCCAACCGCTCAATAGACGCGTGGACTGTGCAATGCCGTGGCGATGAGCGACGTCGCGAAACGTCTCGTCACCTTGGTTCTGGTAGAGCGAGTACATTTCTTGATCTACGTTGGAAACGAATAAGTCTTCCCAGCCATCTCCGTTGAAATCCGCCGCATCGACGCCCATCCCTGACCGGGCCTTGCCGTTCTCGCTAAAACCTACTTCCGCTGAAATCGCAATTTCGTCCCAGTGATTATTACCGCGATTGACAAACAGAAAATCCTGGACTGTATCATTGGCTACAAACAGGTCCATAAGGCCATCGTTATTGATGTCGGTCGCGACCACTCCGAGCCCTTTTCCACGGGCCGCCTCGATCGCTGTACCATGAGTCACGTCGGTAAACGTGCCGTCGCCATTGTTGTGATAGAGACGGCTGGCAACGGAGGGAAAGACGCTCGGAATGCAGTAGTAGCGCCGCCCCAGCACATTATTTCCGCACGCGAAGTACGTATCCCTACCGTATTCCACAAACTGACAGACAAAGAGGTCAAGTAGACCATCGTTGTCATAGTCGAACCAGACGGCGCTGGTGGACCATCCGGCGGCTGCCAGGCCCGCTTTCTGCGTGACATCGGTAAACGTGCCATCGCGGTTGTTTCGGTAGAGGATGGGGCCGCCATAGGCGGTCACGAACAAGTCGGGCCAGCCGTCATTATTGTAGTCGCCCACCGCGACGCCCATGCCGAAAACTCCGCCAGCGACTCCAGCTTTCGCGGTGACATCGGTGAACGTGCCGTCCCGGTTGTTGTGGTACAGCGCGTTGCGCAACGGCCGGCGAGGTTTGAAGAATTCGCACGGACCGCTATTCACCAGGTAAATGTCCATCCACCCGTCGTTGTCGTAATCGAGGAAGGCGCATCCCGGGCCGAAGGTTTCGGGCAGATAGCGCTCCTCCGACATCGCGTTGTCGTGTACCCAGGAAATACCGCTGGCGGCGGGAGGAATCTCCTCAAATAATGACGGTTGAGTTACAGGCCCAGCCGTTAGCAACGCTCCGGCGCCCAAACCGGACGAAATGGTCAGAAACCAGCGACGACTGATGGACAATCGCCTGAATGATACCAAAGAGCGCGAATGGGCGCCACATTTCGGTATTGACTTTCGCCCGGCCTCGTGGCAATATTTTGCATCATGTCACGATCGGTACCTCGAATCGCAGCCGCACTTATCGTTCTCTCTGGTCTTCCTGGCTTCGGTGCGGTGCATTTTTATTCCGACCGAGCTTCCTGGACACAAGCCGTTCAGAATCATCAGCAAGTCTCGCTGGCCGGAATCGCTCCTGCGGGCGGGTTTTTGGATTTCTCGACTTCCGCGGGCGCCACTGTGGCAGGCCTTACCTTTGTTGCTCCGACGGCGGACCTGAGCGGATTCAACCTCGCGGTGGTGGACCCGGGCTTCAATCCAGCGGTATACAACTGGGGCGACGGTCCCGTTCTTCGCGGCTCGCCACCTGTGGGGCAGACCGTGAAACTAGCGTTCGGCCTAATGAAACTTGGTTTGCCCAGCGGCAGTTCCGCCGTTGGACTGGACTTTATGGCCCTGAATGGAAAAGCTCAGTTGTTCGTTTTCCAGCTAAGTACGGGTCAGCGCTTCACTATCAAATCCGCCGCATATCCCCAGCCGGCTTTTTTCGGATTTACCAGCGATGCGGCCGTCTCTGAACTCGACCTGGGTTCTTCTGATCAGCCGCTAATCGCGAATCTCTCCCTGGGCCAGGCCATCTTGCCAGTGGTTGGCAATTCCCGCGAGTCGGGCGAACGACGCGGAAAAGGAGCGCAGCCCATAATTCCCGGCCGGTAGTTTTTATTTGCCAGGCCGTGTCCGGCGAACTTCTACTGCGCTTACACCGATCGCAGTAGCCTTGAGCAATAGCCCTACGCGCCCCAGAATCACCAGCGTGGAAAGAAAGATCACAAGAGTACCGCCGTCCTCGCGCGGCTGATGAAATCGCCGGGCGACGCATCATTTGCCTGTCGCTCATCGCCACAGCATACTTGCTCACTGTGCAACGGTTAAGCAAATAGCAACATGCACGGACGGCTGTCGGCGATATTTGAGCGGATCGCCATTCCTCCCTTTCGGGCGATGTGTTGGGGCCCCCCGCGAAGCCGGCCGCTCTACTTACCGGCTCTTAGAGCAGAGCGGTTTCTGAATTCAGATTAAATTCTTGCAGGATAGCGGCCACGCGAACTTCCAAGGCCGGAGGCTTGAACCACCAGGGAAACGGGGCTGCGGGAACGCAGTTCACAGCCCGTTGTATGGCGCTGATGTAGGACCGGGGGTCGCCGGTCAGTTTAATGGCCGCGCGGTCAAACACCAGGTCCTGGCTCTTCAACATCGCGATTTCCTGAACGAACGCAAGTGCGGCCACGGGAAGGGCCGCCCAGAATAGTATGCTATGCCCCAGCAGGAAACACGCCGCCATAAGTATCTGTGCGGCAATGATCAAGACCAGCGGGCGCAGAGAGGCCCGAAAAACTGCGGAAGGAGCCAATTGCCGTGCGCCCAGTGCGACAATTTCAGCCGCAGGCGCCTCGGAAGCGAACCGTTCGGGAATTACGATCGTCCCACGCCGGCTGTCTAGCCACCAGATGAGGTCGTGCGAATTCGAGTAACTTGTTACTACCACTTCGGGCTTGGCGTGGGGATAGCTTCGGAGCGACTGAATACGTGTCGAGGTTTCCGTATCCAGGCTCTTTGTGCGCAAATCGGCCGCGAGCTTCTTACGAGGAACGAACCAAAGAGTTAACGCGAAGTACGCGATCAGGGCCAGCGGCCACAGGTAGCGGGGCGCATCCATAACCGCAAACCCAATGAGCGCCGGACCGAAATAAACTACAAGCCCGGCGCCCGGAACCAAGGTCATGCCAAGATCACGCCGGCGAAGGTAGTTGGTACCGCACGATGCCAGGTAAAACCACATGCCGAAGAGGCAGAGTTGCACGGTCAACAGCAGGATTTCGAAGGGCTTCACAGAATGAGAGATAGTCAGGAGACGTTCCATCGATTCACTTAGCCCTTGCGACGAGCCTGTGTCGACATTGCCATATTATTGAAGGCGGTCACAACACGATTCTAACCGCAAACGGCGCCTGTGACCATTAGCAGCATCCGCCGCCATACTGGGTTCGCCGAACAGCAAAGAAATTTTAGGGAAGAACGCATTTTGTGCTTGCACATTGCTGGAAGTGCGCATACACTAGAAGAACTCTTTCGACCTCGAAACGCCGAGCGGAGTTCAAATGCGCACTACGCACCCTGTATTTCGGTTTCTGACTGCAATACTCATTGGCATATTCGCGTTTGAGAGTGCCGATTCGGCGCGCGCCGATATCCACATAATGTCGCCCGGGAAGATCGAAGGCCATCCATATTCCGCGAAGCAGGCTCCAGCATTGGCGGGGGCAGCTCCAAATCAGCTGCTCGCGTTTCAGTCCACCGGAAGAACAAATGACAGGAACGTGAATAATATTCCGGCATTAGGAGACTTTTCGCCGGAAGTTTTGGAGCAAGCCGGTTCAAAACGAAAGACGAACCGTTCTCTGAGTGCCGGGCGTCGCGCCAAGAAATACCAGCCGCATATCGCCGCGGACCCCACCGACCCATTCATCATTGCCCAGGCGAGCCAACTGGGCAACAATCCCAACACGATATTCGCGTTTGTCCGTGATCAAATCGGCTTCGACGTATATTACGGTTCCTTGCGCGGCGCTCGCGGAACGTTGTGGAGCAAAGCTGGTAATTCGCTGGATCGCGCCAGCCTGCTGATCGCCTTATTGGGCGCCTCGGGCATCAGCGCGAGGTATGTTCACGGAACTCTTCCTTCTTCGAGAACACGGCAACTCATCCTCTCGATGTTCTCCACCCCATCGCGAGTCGCGGGATGCCCCACGCCAGGCGCAACAATCGCCAACCCTGCAGCCGATCCGAGTCTGCTAGCCGATTTAGGCGACCATTACTGGGTTGAATACGGAACTAGCTTCACGCCGGCGGACCCAAGTTTCCGGGATTCGCAGATCGGCCAAGTGAACGGGGTTGCCGCGGATCGTTTTACCGACATTCCGGCGTCGCTGCGTCATACCATCTCGCTCAGCGTGAATGTCGAGCAGTACCAGGTAACGCAGGAAGTATTCACAGGCAATGGGTTCGTCACTTCAACGGTCTTACAACAAACGTTCGATGCCGCGGATATCGTTGGAAAACCACTCACGTTCGGGCATTTTGTGAATTCGACCGGTATTGGCGGAATCATCTCCACAACGATTCACACCTACACACCGTATGTGCGTATCGGCCAGGATCCAAGGAATCCGGATTCCGACCCGTTGACATCGGGAACAGATTATCAGGAGATCTTCACCAACTTTCCGTTGGGTAGCCAGGTAAACACGGGTGTGTTTCTCGAGATCGATGAGAAGGACGCGAGAGGCGCGGTTCAGCATTACGAGCGGGCGATGCTCGACCGCATCGGAATCGCGGTCCGGACCGGGCAGAGTTCAGCGCTGCCTACGCAAATTATCCCCCCGGATCAGAGTCCATCTTTCTCAGAGTTGGACTTTATGACGCTTTCGGCGCTCCCGGGTTTGCAAGACACCTCCGTGATCGCCACCTATCAAGGCTTGTCGGCAGGATTCAAGGCCCAGCAGCAGGTGTTGCAGCCGCAGTTGGCTACCGTGAATACGAGCAATCCATCTCCACAGGACCAAATCGTTCTGCAACAAGCCACCCAGCTTTCCCAGGATCTGCTGATCACCTTAGGCCGCGGAATTCTTGCGGGGATGGCTCATTTGTCGGATAGCTTCACCGGCCTCGATGCGCAGACTTATTACGTCAAAACTTACTGGAACGCGCCCAGGCTGATGATCTTCAGCAGCCGGTTGACCCATGCGAATCCGTCGGACCCGTTGAAGCTTCTTTTGGCAGTGGACCAAAGAAAAGACGATATCCGCGTGGTGGCGCCTCCCGGCCAGGTAGCCAACGCACCGTTTCAATACAACGTTCTGCGCGGGTTGCACGAGAACTCGGTAGAACGCGAAGTCATGAACTCCATCGCCGGTCAGGCTCCGTCGGGCGCGACCCTTCAGACAAACGCAACCGACATTCTGCTGGCCGCACAGGCGCAGGCGATTGGCAACACCGTTCTTACGGCCAGTAACGCAAGCACCTTGGACACACTATCCATCTCGGCGGACGCCAAGGTCCGAATCGGGCAAGCGCTTGCCCTGGGCAAGGTAGTCGTCGTTCCCACCTCCAGCGTGCAGCTGAACGGCGCATCGACGGTAGCTTGGCTCGAACATGACCCGGCAACCGGATTCACGGTGGATGTCACGGAGGACGGCGGACATCAAGACATCATTGAATATAAATTATTAAGCAGCTTCGAAAAAGGCGCGATCCTGTTTGCTGCTTTCGTGTCGGGTTTCGTCGCCGGCTTTTTTACCGCCCTCGATGTTGGCGTGATACTCGCGGCGATTCCGCCCCTTGGAATGATCGCGAAGCAGCCGTATGTGCTGACGCTTCTAATGATTTTGGCCTCTTCGGTACTGCAGTTAGCCGAAGCGGATATCGCATTCTCGGTAGCGTTCGTAGGTGCGAACGTACTTGACGTAGTTGTCGCTTTCGGGGCTGGATTTGCCTTGGGCGTTTTTTTTGTCTCTCACGAAATATTTCATGATCCACCTGCCTTCTCTATTGCCAGTGACCTTGGTCCGCCCGCCGGGAGCGCCACGCCCGGTTCGACTCCGGGCGTGGCTGCAACAGTAATTGCGGATACCGAATTCACCGTTCCATTTGCTGGAGCGCAGTTACCGCTGGCTTTCGACGTCCAAATACAAAACCTGGGTCCGGTGCCCGACACGTTCAGTTTGACAATTCCACCTATCTCCGGATACCTCACCGAGCAGAGCCTGCCGGCGGTGCTGATACCTGCCGGTCAGACTGGGCAGATTGGCGTTTGCCTTGTGCCGGTGGGTCAACTTCCGGCGCCGGGTATACCAGTCAATTTAGCTGCGAAGGTGGCCAGCACCAGCAACACAGCCGTAACCGGCGCAGGAAATCTTTCGTTTGCCACACCCGCGGTACAGGGCGTAACCGTTACCGCCACTCCGGGAGCGATTCAGGCCACGCCAGGAAGTTCGGCCACGACCACGCTGGTGGTAACGTCGGCCGGAAACACCTCAGTCAGCGCAAATCTGACTTCCACGCTTTCCCCCGGACTGTCGCTGTCCGGGCTAACAACGCCGGTGACACTCGCAGCAGGCCAAACCTCGAACCAGGTTCTAACGCTGATTCCAACCTCGAGTGCGTCGGTGAATTCGCATTTGCAGGCCACCATCAATGCGACGTTTGGATCGTCATCGCCGCCGCAGAAGGCCGATCAACCAGCCATCATTGACCTGGAAATTGCGTCGTTATCGGCGCAAGCTGCCTTCGCAGACCTTCAGGCTGCGGTCCAGAGCGGAAGAGGCGATATCGGAACTGTGTTAGCCAACCTGGGCAATGCCGTCAATCTGCTCTCCGCCAACCCGACGGACGCGGCAACGAAATCTGAAGTTCTGGCCTATCTGGACAATTTAAATGCGTTGCTGAACCAGCCGTATCTGGCTGCCGCGCAGTCGTCGATCGCGAGCGCACGCGCCGCGATCGCGACCAGCACCGACCCAACGACCCTAGCGTCGGCCCTTGCGTCTTTGACGACGGCTCTCTCTAACCTCGGGGCCGCACTTTCCTCCCCCGCCGCCTACCCCTTCGATTTCGACCTGATCCCCAACTCCGCCACCTCGCAACCGAATCTCCCTGCCACTTTCAAAATCGGACTGATCAACAAGGCGCTGGTGGCGGTCACATACACGTTCGCTCTCTCCGGTGTTCCTGCCGGCGTGACTGGCGGACTGAACACCGCCAGCGTGACCTTACAACCCGGCCAATCGATCCCCGCCGGCAACACCAGCGACCCCGCGGTCATACTCACCCAAAGCGCCGATCTCACCACGTTCCCATTAACCGTGACGGCTTCCGTTAGCAGCGTCACAGGCAGCACCCAGACCGCCAGCGCCACGCTAACCGCGCGCAGCCAGTTCCTGAGCGTTCAAAACGTGGTCGCTAATCCGGAATTCATCAGCCCCGGCGCCACGGCCATGGTTACTGCAAGCCTGGCAAATGTAGTCAATCAGAACCGCACGGTGAATGTAACGCTCACCGTACTCAATTCGAGCAACACCGTGGTGCTTTCGCCGCCACCGCAGCCGGTCACCCTGTCGCTTCTTTCGCTGGTGACCCCAGTGAACTTCGGGACCATCGCGGCCCAAAATCTTCCCGCTGGAATGTATACGCTCCAGGTGACGGTGACCGACCCCGCAACCAACCAGACGCTGCCTGGCGGTGTTGGGACGGGCGCGCTGTTGATCGGCTCGCCCGTAACAGCCACCTTGACGGTCAATCCTCCGTTCGTCCCCACCGGCAACAGTTCGGTCACCAGCACGCTCGCCGTCAACACCGGCGGCGCCTCCCGTGCCAACCCGCTGGTCTTGCTCGGTTCGGTCGCTACGCCGTCACCCGCAGAGTCACTGGCGCTCAATGGCAATATTGCCTATCTCTGCGACGACAACGAGGTATCGGTCGTGAACGTAGCCGATCCTACCCATCCGGTCCTGCTCAATACCGCGGTGGCGTCTTCCATCCAGAACGATGGCATTATTCATTGCGCCATTCAGCGGGGCACGCTGGTGGTCTTTGAAGATGCTTCCAATAGCTCCATTGGAAACAATCCAGGCTTCACGGCGTTCGACATCAGCAATCCTACGCAGCCCACTCTGATCAAGGGCACTCCGGTCAATAAGAAGTTCTTCGACGAACCGTCCTACGTTGGCAATTTTGCATTTGTACCAACCGTGGCCGTCACCTTCTTCTTCGGTTTTCAGGACGACAAGTTCGGCGACCTGGTGGCCGTCGACGTCAGTGACTTTACCAATCCCCAGGTCGTGGGGACACTCGAGCAACCGCAGGTCGACCCGGTCTTTGGCGGGCATGGCAACATCTGGGGTGGAACGCTGCTGAATAACACCACCATGATTCTGGGTGGCAGTTTCTCCACCGGTGGCGGCAACAGCGGCCCGGGCCGATTCCAGGTGGCCGACATCACCAACCCGGCGAGTATGAACCTGCTCGTCGACTTGCCGGTGCCTGGAACCGTGGAATTGTACACTCCTCTGTTCCAAGGACACACCGCCGTGGCGATCGCCGATAACGCCGGCTGGCAAGGAAACTTCCCATCATTCCGCAATGGCGATCCGCTTGTTATCGTTACTTTTGATATCACCAATCCCAGCAATCCCGCGATTCTGGCAACGGTTGCTCCAGCGAACTTGCAACTTGGAGTTGGCGGCGGACAAGCGCGCATCGGCGATAATCTGTTCCTTTTCGGCCAGGTGCAAGACACCACTGGCCAACAGTTGCTGCTCCTGGTAGACACTACCAATCCGAGCAATCCGTCGCTACGCACCTTCCCCATCGGCACAGCGGTTACACGGATGGTGGCCTCCGGAAATATTCTGCACACTACCAGTGGCGCGGGAGGATATGCCGCCTATTCGATCCCGGGCGTCGGCGGAGGCGGCCAGTTCACCGCGCAGGTTCAGGTTCCCAAAGGAACCGGCGTGAACTATGACCCGGCATCCTTCAACGTCGCGCCAACCACCATTACCACCGGCACTTCTTTCGACACGCTAGTTTGGACCAATCCATCCAGCAGCACCATCACGTGGAATTCCAACGTGATCGGCAGCCAGCCAGGGCAAGTGCGTCCCGTGGCGTTGAGCGGCTTGGTGAGTTTCACCAGCCCCCTTGGCAATGGATCGGTGAACCTGCCTCAAACGGCGGTTTTTGTCGATCAGATCCTCGCGCTCAGCCCACCGTCGCTGACCGTGCCAGCCGGCAGTCCAGCAAGCTTTACAGTCACGGCGAAGAATCCGACTTCGGCGCCGGTCACTTACAACCTTGCTGTGACAGGCGTGGCTCCCAACTGGGTCAATATTCCACCCACGGTCACGGTGCCGGCGGCAGGCTCGACCAACGTCACACTCACACTCCAGAGCAATTCCACGGCGGCCGCAACCAGTTACGTGTTCGTCGTCACGGCCAGTACAGCGGGCGGCACTCAGGGTAGCGTGCAGGGGAACCTGACCTTAACGGGTGCCGGTAGCCCCGGTCCTGGCGCTCCCGGTTCCACAACCGCGTTGGGCGTTTCGCTTGTTCTAACTCCGTCCCAGGCGACGGTTGGTCAAGGCGGCACAGCGAGCTTCGTTGCGCAAGTGACGAACGTGGGCAACGTCGCGGATACGTATACGCTGTCAGCGGTTGTTCCGTCCGGAGTCACAGCCCTTGTGAGCTCCCCTTTACTCACGCTCCAACCTGGGTTGAGTAATGCCCGGCAAGTTAACGTACAACTCACCGTCGCGCCGGGCACCGCTGCTGGCTCGGTTCCCTTTACGGTCAGTGCGGTTTCGACAACCAAGTCCACAGTCACCAATCGGCAGACCGGCACTCTGAATATCTCCGCCAACGGCGTGAACGTGGCGCTGACACCAGCCAGCGTGTTGCAGGGCGGCGTTTTTCAAATGAACGTTACCAATCGAGGCAGCGTGACGGATACGTTCGATCTCACTTTGGGCGGCCCGGCTGCCGTTATCTCGACGCTCGCGACGACTCCTGTCACGCTCGCGCCGAACGCCAGCCAATCGGTTCAAGTGAAGGTCGGCCCCGCGCCTTTCGCCTCGCTTGGAAGTTTGCCGCTGGTCGCTGTTGCAACCTCGCGAGCGAATACCGCCGTGACAGCGAACGCTTCCGCATCGGTGACCATTCCGTCAACGCTCGGCGTGACCGCCAGCTTCAACCCTGCATCACAGCGATTGAATGCGCTCGGTTCGGCTGTGTTTCTATTGCAGGTGCAAAACACCGGCACCGTGGAAGACGCCTACAGCGCGTCCATCGTCTCCACCCAGGGACCCATTCAGGCGAGTCTGGTGGGCCTCGACGGCAACCCGACCCAAACCATCTCCACCTTCCGGCTGCCTGGTGTATCGACCGGCCAGATTGTGCTGAACGCGACACTGACTGGATCGGCAGCCGACGGCATGGTGGCTGTCAAGATCGCCTCTCTCACCAATCCCGCGATCACCGCGATCGCGACCGCCACTCTGGGCCTCAATAAGCCTTTTGCTCGCGCAGGCAAGGGAATTGGTATCAATGTATTGAAGAACGCGAACACCTTCCTGGATGGCAGCGCCTCCTATGATGGCGGTGGCGCCAAACTCACTTACAAGTGGACCCTCACCGCGCAACCCAGCAACAGCCATATCACCACCGCGAACATTCAAGGGAACGGCGGGCCGCGACCCTGGGTGGCGCCCGATCAACAAGGGTCTTACACGTTCCAATTGGTCGTTAACAATGGCCTAAAGGACAGCGATCCGGCGAACTTCATCATAAATGTTTTCAACAATCACGTACCACCAACCGCCAATGCCGGCAAACCGCTGAACGCCGCGCGTAATCATCCTGTGACCGTGGATGGGAGCGCGAGTGCGAACTCGCCGCTAAACCACCCGCCCAAGACAAACCCGCTCACCTACCAGTGGGCTTTCACCCAGGTGCCCAGCGGCAGTCATCTCACCAATTCGTCGCTCACCGGGGCGACTCAGCCGAAGGCAACCTTCACGCCCGACGTGAACGGCGCCTATATTCTGACGCTGACCGTGAACGACGGCGACAACAGTTCTTCTGATACGGTTACGGTCACGGTCACAGATTCGAACGTGGCGCCCAATGCGGTCGCAGGTCGCGATATCCGCACGCTACCGAATTTCGCCGTAAACCTGGACGGGAGCTCCAGCATCGACCCGGATAACGGGCCGCTGCCTCTCAGCTTCAATTGGAGCTTCGTATTCGGCGCCCTGAGCAATACCGCGATCTTAACCCCGGCGGCGAACAAGGCAAGTTTCACGCCATCCGCTATCGGTTTCTACGTCGGGCGGCTGTTGATATCGGACGGGGCCGCAACGTCGGGTGACAACACTACTATCACCGTCGCCAATACCTGTGATGCAAACGCCGACGGCGTCGTCAATTCCATCGACTTAGATTTGATGGCCGCGTTTATCGGCCAGACTGCTTCTCCGCACGATCCACTGGACTTCGACAAGGACGGCGTCATCACTCAGGCCGATATCGACGCTTGTAGCATGCAGAGCAAGGGGAACGCTGTAATTTCGCCCTCGGTTTCGGCGGAGTCGTCTCTGACTACAGCAATCCAAACAGCCCCGTTGCACTCGAGATCCGGGGATAATTCTGGCAACACTCGCGTACGCCCCGTAATTACATCGGTTCTCAATGCGGCTAGCATGCAAAGTGGAGCCCTGGCGCCCGGCGAGGTAATTGCCTTGGCCGGGTCCGGCTTTGGAGGACCTGCCGTATTCCAACCAGGAATCGACCGTCGCGTACCCAACTCTTTGTCCGGTGTTCGGGTGCTTTTTGATGGCGCACCCTCGCCCGTTCTAATGGTCGGCCCCACTCAGGTGAACGTCGTCGTGCCGTACAGGGTTGCGGGACAGGCCTTCACTCAGATCGAGCTCGTAACCGAAAGTGGCGCGTCAGACCTGTTCCGCGCATTGGTTGCCGAGTCAGCCCCGGCTGTGTTCACAGCCCCGGCGCTGGCGGGGGACGCCGGTTTATCCGCGGTCGCCACGAATGAGGATGGTACGGTAAACTCACCTCAGACTCCAGCCGCTGCGGGTTCGGTAATCACTGTGTTCGTGAACGGCGCCGGCCAGACCATTCCTCCTGACACGGACGGATCCCTGCCGCAGAATATCGCGGTCACCTCGAGGCTTCCAATGCGCGTGTTCCTCGACGGGCAGCTCGCGGAGATTGTGAACGTTGGCCGCGCGCCGGGCGTTGTGTCGAGCATTCTCAGCGTGGGCATCCGGGTCCCGCCGGATCTCTCATCCGGGGTAAAGACACTCGCGGTGCAGGTCGGGAGTGGTGTCAGCCAGCCTGGAATCACCGTGGCGGTGCGTTAGTAGGCTGGGGCGGATCTTGCCGCCCCAGTAATTTGGTGAGCTTCAGAAACTCCGTTCGTTCGCGCGCGGCGTCTTCTTTTCTGCCGGCACGTCCGTACGCCGTTGCCAGGGCAAAGTGCGATTGCGGGCTTTGGGGGGCTTGCTTCAGTGCGGTCTCTAATTCGGCGATACTCCGCTCCATCTGACCCAGGTCCAGCAAAATGCGCCCCAGTGCGTTGTGCGCGGCGAAGAAACCCGGTGCGATCGCCACCGCTTCTTCAGCGAACGGTAGTCCGAGCCCCGGTTCGCCACGCTTCAAATATTCCAGCGCAATTTGCACGCGAGCGGGCACGTGGCCATGCGAAACCGCCAATTCCTTGAGAAATTCGGCCAAGGCCTCGTCGGAATGATCATCCAGGAGGTAGTCGCCGAATATGTAGTGCACGTTGGGTGCATCCGGATGGCGCTTAACAAGATCCTTGAACTCTTTTGTTGCGGCGGAGGAGCGGCGAGCCAATCCATCATAAACAGCGCGGCCCGCTTCAGTTGCCAGTTGTCGAATCTCGGGACTGGATTCCTCGGGAAACTTATTCAGCCGTAAGGCCGCAAATCCCATGGCCTCGATAATCTCCGGGCTTTCCTCGCCTTGAATCGCAAAGGCCGACAGAATCTTCTGCGCCGCCTCGTAGAACTGGTATCGCACCAGCAGTTTGCCCGCTTCGCAGCGGGCCCGGGAAATTAATGCCCCTTTTTCGTTGGTCGTTAATGCCCGCTCCAGATGTTGCAGCGCTGCCTGATCGTCGCCAATGCGGCGCTCGCTCAAACCCAACAGCGCCCAACCTCGGCTCGGCTTCGGATCTAGCTTCACATACTGCCGTAGCGCGTCCCGCGCCTCGGCACACTGGTTTCGGTCATACAACAGCCGGCCCACCTGCCACCACCCCTCTGCCCAGATGGGCCGTAGCGCCAGCGCGGAACGGTACAGTCGAAGGGCGTCCTCCGGGCGATTGGATCGAACCGCAGCCGAGGCCTCGTTGACTGCCCGATCGAAGCCATTAGAGGCCCCCATAGATACTTGTCCTGCCAGCAGAAGAAGTAGTGTAGTCATTCTAAATAGTTCCCTCCGGCTACTTCACGCGAATGTTTCAATTAGACCAAACGTTTCACTCGACAATTTCCTAAGAGCAACCACGCCACACAAAAGCCGCCACTTCGTCGTGTTGCCTCCGCGATCAGAGCAGTGGCATTCCAGCGTCAGAAATTTGAATGGCGTAGCTGGCAAACTGCGCGTCGGGCCGGCTCATCTCCTAGTCTAGCGGGTGTTTACTGCGAAGCGCTCCGAATCAATAAATGGACCCTGTCTATAAGCCCCATCGCGACCCCAACCGCAGGCGTGCCGCTACCCCCTTCCAAAGCGACCCCAAAACACTGCAAGTTGTTGGACGCGAAGATGCATGTTCGGATGGTCACCAAATCTCGACCCCTTTGCAGCAAGAACGGCGCCCATTCCGAACCCCGTCAGACGTACAATCCTCCCGGCCTCGGTTTTGTTCATAGTACGTCTTCATCACCGAAACTCCTTGGACCTTCTTGCTCCCACCCGAACCGCCAACGCCCGCCGCACAGAACCTATATACGGTCCTACGAAAAACACGTGAGCACAACCCTTGGATGTTCAATCATTTGGCCAAAAAGTGACCTCCCGCAGTCCGAAAGAAACTTCCGCCGGTGATACCGGTTTTTCATCCGCCAGAGTGGGTGCCCAGCAGCGGGCGCTGTCGTGGATCACGCCATTTGAAAATTTTTATTTTCCTATATAATCAACCACTTACCGAAATCCATCCGGTCGAAAAAACAACCCTCCGTTGTACCTTGGTCGTAGGAGCGAAGTTATTTCTTATGAGAACTGAAGCGCAAATCGAAGCATCTCGCCGCAACGGCGCACTATCCCACGGCCCAATTAGCGAAAAAGGGAAGCAGCGTTCTTGCTTGAACGCCGTCAAACATGGCCTGGTTTGGCACCCTGCGCAAGCAGGAGCAGATCTTCTAGGTCAGCGCAAGGCCGCTTGCCATTGGGGCTCTCTCCAACCACTGCTTCCGGGCGACCCTGTAACCTAGGCAATCGCCATGAGGAACAAAAAGTGGGTGAGATTGCTGGCCTATGTAACGGGCTCGGTGAACCAGGAGCTACTCCTCCAGAACGAATATCTGGCTGCGGAGAACCGTATCCTGAGGGCGAAGCTGCCATCGCAATTTGAGCGAGTCGCCGAGGAAGCGCACGGGTCGCATGCCCTAATTATATCCAATTGGATATAGAACGCATCCATGCACAGTGTCGCATTCCCCAACGCATCCTCATTAGATCCTGGTTTTCAGGAGTCCACCCGGGACAAAGTTCCGTTCGGCGGCCACAGGCAAAAGCTCCCAACCGGTCAACGCGTCGAGAAGACGTCTGCGCTCGCCGGCTTGCATTACGAATACCGCCTGGTGAAGGAGGCTTCCTAATGACGAATCATCTTTTTTGCGCACCACAGTCGCAGCCGTACGTGCTTGTCTGCTGCGATCCCGGGCAAGAGGTCCATTTATAGGCTCAAGTGCACCGGGTCGAAATCTAGGTTTTCACCGTTGCGGATCGCGTGACAAGTTGCGCGTACAATACTGGCAAGGTCGCTATCGCGATCCAGTCGGCATTGATCCGCGTGCCAATCCAAGTGATCACCACTGCCGAAGCTGACCCCGCTAAGAATGAGATTAGGCACGCGCGAACCTGCGAGGACGTCGGTCTGTTCTTCTTTAGCGCAAGGGAAGCGGTAAGAATCCCCAGCGAAACCAAACATACGATGCCGCCAGTATATTCCGCGATTTCAAACAAGTACTCCGGCGCAGACACGAACTTCACATCGACCTGATGGAAGAAGGAAATGGTCATCCATGATCCTGCTGTCCAGTACGCGGCGAAGCCCATGCCGAAGCCAGCCACGTGAGTGAACCAGTTACGGCGAACTATGGCTATGGAACTCGCGACGATTGTCGGCAGCCAGCAGGCGCAAAGCCCCTCAACCATAGGGTTGGACTTGAAATTGAAGAAGATCGCGTTCAGCATTATGACCCGAAAAAACCCGAAAAACGCCACAAAAAAACAGCAAAAAGCCACAGCCTTAACTGCGCAATATTCCCAACATTTCATAATAGAGGAGAGAGTCACGGGCCTCCTAATAAATGGGACCAGGGGCTTCCCCGCTACCCTCGTGGCCGGGCCGACGGCACCGCCGTCCCGCTACAATCCTTCCCAAATCCTCGCCAGGTTCAGAACGAAGCCCGCCACGGGACCCTCACCCGCTAGTTCCCTGAGACGCCGGCGCGTCTTCGGCGGGTGACCATGGCGGTAGATGTAGACGGTTTCGGCGTCGCCATCGATGAGCCAGGCGAGCTGGACTCCATTGCCGATCCAGGTCTCCATCTTAGCTTTCGCTTCCGTCAGATTGTCCGAGGGAGAGAGGACTTCCACCACAAACTCGGGCGCCAGGCGCAGGAACTTTTTGCGCTGTTGCTTGGTGAGGCGGCTCAAGGATTCGTTCGATACCCAGGCGGCATCGGGAGAGAGGCCGGAGCCGTCGGGGAGAAAGAACTGAACACTCGAAGCGAACGACTGGCCGCGGCCGTCTCGTCTCGCCCAGATCTTCAACTCCGTAATGACTTCGGAGGTACGGAAGTCAGAATCTCCGCCGGCCGGTGGCACGATGATGATCTCTCCTTGCGCGGTGCGTTCCATCCGCAATTTGGGATTCGCTTCGCAGAAGGCCCAGTAGTCTTGGTCGGAGAACTTTTCGCGTCCGGCACGGTGAACCGCCAAGCTCGCAATGGGCTCCGGGAATGTGAGAACCTGCGCCATCATTCTTATTATCGCGCCGTCCCAGCGCCGCCAACGGCGCATAAAATGCACCTAGAATCGCGTGAAAGTCCTGATCGCCACTGACGGCTCCTGCCCAGCCGGCGCTGGGCTCCGCGCGGCCCTCCGCCTTTTGCGCCCTGTTGACCGCAACTTCGACGTGCTGTGCGTGGCGCCCAGGCCTGCCCCCAACGACCGCGCCGGCCGCCGCCGCGAGGACTTCGAACGGCGCATCCTGCGTGAAACAACCCAGATTCTGGAGCAGGCGCGGACCACTCTGCAGCCTGAGGCGGCCTCGGTTCAACTCCTCACTGAAGTCGGCTCGCCTTCCGCGGCCATCGTCGGCCGGGCAGGGGACTACGATCTCACGCTGATCGGCGCCCGGGGACGCGGCGAGACCGGAAGCGGCGGCTTAGGCCCCGTGGCCAGCCGCGTTGTCGAGCATGCATCCGCCCCCGTGTTGGTCGCCCGCGAAGTGCGCAGCGAGCAGGGCCTGCGCGTGCTGGTGGCCGTTGACGGCTCCCGTGCCTCCCTGCACGCCGTGGAAACGCTGGCCTCTCTCTTCGATCTCGATAGCGCCGAGGTCTGTCTCATGAATGTTGCCGAAACTCCCTGGGTCCAATGGGGCGTGGAGGAGGACTGGGTGACCGAGTCCGAGGAGGCCCAGGAAAACAGTGACGCCGGTCAACTGGAGAAGGAGTTGGTGCGAGAGGCCGACGCGGTCATCGACCAGGCTCGCCAGCTTCTCCGCTCCCAACACGTTTCCATCTCCACCCACATCGATGAAGGCAATCCCGCCAACGAAATCCTGAGTGAGGCCGAGCGCGGCCAATACGATGTGCTGGTGGTCGGCGCCACTGGCGCCCGCGATCTCAAGCACCGCATGCTGGGCAGCGTGTCCGCCAAGATCGCCTGGGGCGCGCCCTGTTCGGTGCTCATCGTTCCGGAGCGGGAGTAATAAGGAGGTTACTATGCGCGTGCAAGACATGATGCGGAAATCGCCCTGTTCCTGTCATCCAACCACCAATCTGGCCGCCGTCACCGAGTCCCTGTGGTCCTCCGGCTGCGGCGCGCTTCCTGTCGTCGACGCCACGGGTCGCGTGCAGGGCATCATCACCGACCGCGACATTTGCGTCGCGCTCGGCACCCGGAACGTGCGTCCTTCTGAGCTCACCGCCGGCCAGGTGATGACTCGAACCGTGGCCGTGTGCGCCTTGAACGACGATATTCACGCGGCCTTAAAGATCATGCAGACCCGCAAGGTGCGGCGCTTGCCGGTGGTCGGCGAAGGAGGGCAGTTGGAAGGCGTTCTCTGCTTGAGCGACCTGGTGCTGCACGCCCGCCATGACGACGGAAGCCGGCCCGATCTCACCTATGAAGACGTCATGTGCGCCCTGCGCGGCATCTATTGGCATCCTTCGCCCGCCCTGGCCGCCTCCCGCTAGTTGGGAACGCGGACGGGGACACTGCAGGCTCGAGTCCGAACTCCTTCGCTCACAATGATCGCCTCAGAACGCGAACGGGGGTCCGAACTCCTTCGCTCAAACTGATCGCAGCAGAACGCGAACGGGGACACTGCGAGCCCGAGCCCGAACTCCTTCGCTCAAACTGATCGCAGGAGAACGCGAACGGGGACACTGCGGGCTCGAGTCTCGAACTCCTTCGCTCACAACGATCGCAGCAGTGTCCCCTTTCGCGCGTCAGGCCGGGTTGGCGACTCCGTGAAATCGAGCAACGCTAGCCTAGCCTACGGCCGGTTGCGCCCCAGTTGCTCATGGCTACTAACCCAGTCGCCATGCAGCACCGCGCACGCCAGCGAGGTCTCTCCGGCCAGCACCGTCGCCGCGCAAATTTCCGCGAATTGATTCGCCTTCCCCGTTCCGTAACAACCCAACATTTCCAGGCACTGCTTCTGCGTAGCCAGTCCCGTGCCCCCACCGCAGGTGGCCACAATCAGCGCCGGTAGCGTCACCGACCAATAGAAATCGCCGTTCGGCAGAAGCTGCGAATAGTTGATTCCCGCGTGCGATTCGGCAATATTGGCCGCATCCTGGCCGGTGGCGATAAACAGCGCCGCCAGTCCGTTGGCCGCGTGCGCGCCATTATTGGCCGACCCGGCCAGAAAAGCGCCCGT
>Ga0075017_100000555_pt1 | contig 21005 bp, 16 predicted proteins | sample AleBraG_ABR_2012_FD_71475 | JGI IMG/M metagenome (GOLD analysis project Ga0075017, IMG submission 71475) | Freshwater sediment microbial communities in response to fracking from Pennsylvania, USA - Alex Branch Run_MetaG_ABR_2012 | ecosystem: Environmental > Aquatic > Freshwater > Creek >... | reverse complement strand
AGTGCTCGATCCGTCTGGGCACGTCGTCGAAGATCGGATTGGGGAATCGGGCGATATCGCCCGATTCCCCAATCCGATCTTCGACGACGTGCCCAGACGGATCGAGCACTGGAACATCCCGACCGAAACCGCGAAGCGGGCCGCGCGCGTTCTGGTGGCCGAACTCGCCGCAGGACCGGACGTCCGGACAGGGAACGGCCAGGACCCGGCCGACGCGCTCGGACCGTTCGCCCCGATGCCCGCGTTCTGGTCGGACCAGTACGAGATGCGCTTGCAGTCATTCGGCCTGCCGTCGATCGGGCAGGACGACATCCGCGTACTCGAGGGCGAACTGTCCGGAGACGTCGCGGTCGGCTATCACCGCGACGGAGCTCTGGTCGGAGTGGTTCTGCTCGGCCTGGCTTCCAGGTTCGGGCACTACCGCACGCTCATCGCCGCCGGTGGCAGGTAACCGGCGGCGACCAGAACGTCAGTCCGCCTTGCGGAACTCGAAGATGCCGACCGCGAGCAGCACCAGCCCCAAGGCCAGCACGATGCCGATCTGGAGCGCGACCGGGACCGGCCATCCGAACCACGTGAGTCCTGGATTGAAACGCGCGGCGACTTCCGGCGGTACGTCCAGATGGTCGAAGACGGCGTGCTTCATCGGCGAGATCGCGTAGGTGAGTGGATCGAGCCTGGTCAGGAACGCGAGCCATACAGGCAGATTTCCCAACGGGAAGAGCGCACCGGACAGGAAGAACATCGGCATCACGATCATCTGGTTGACGGCCATGAAAGCTTGAATGCTCTGCAGCCGCGCCGCGATCACAACTCCGAGCGCCGTGAGGGTGAATGACAGGAGCGCCATCTCGCAGATGAGCGTGGCAAACAGCTCCACGTTGTACGGAACCCCGACGAATCCGGCGAGCGCGAGAATCAGCAAGCCCTGCAACGTGGCGACCGTCGCCCCGCCGAAGCACTTGCCCACGACGATGGAGCCACGACTGATCGGCGCGACCAGCATCTCGCGAAGGAAGCCGAACTCGCGGTCCCAGACGATCGACGCCGCCGAGAACATCGCGGTGAACAGCACCGACATTCCCAGAACTCCCGGAAAGAGAAATGTCTTCAAGCTGATTCCGGTGCCGGCCGACGCCCCCGCGGTCAACGATGAAAGACCGGTGCCCAAGACGAACAGGAACAGCACCGGTTGCAAGAGTGCGGTGAATATCCGCGTGCGGTCGCTACTGAAACGGATCAGCTCTCGCTGCCAGACGACCTTGACGGCACGCAGGTCGTGTCGAAGTCCTTGCGGCGCGGTGGCGACCGCGACCGGAATGCCGGCATCCGTCGTTACAGCCATGTCAGGACCTTCCGCGAGCGAGCATGGGAGGGATCCGATTGCGTTCGGCGCTCGAAAGCTCCGCATCGCGGATCGTCGAACCGGTGTACGTCATGAACACGTCGTCGAGCGACGGTCGGGAGACGCTGACCGATCGGATCGACACCCCGAGATCGGCGAACAGTCGTGGCACGAATTGCTCACCGTCCTCGACGGAAACCGTCACAAGCCCTTCCCGTATCGCTGCGTCCAGCCCGAACTTCTCCCCGAGTGCAGTGATCGCCGCCTCGTCGTCCGCCGTTCGGATCTGAACGCGGTCCTTCCCGACGCTCGCTTTGAGTGCTTCCGGAGTGTCCAGCGCGACGATCCGGCCGGCGTCCATGATGGCGATGCGATCGCAGTACTCGGCTTCGTCCATGTAGTGCGTGGTCATGAAGATGGTGATGTCCTCGGTCTCGCGCAGCGACTGGATGTAGGACCAGATCGACGCTCGCGTCTGAGGGTCGAGGCCCACTGTCGGCTCGTCGAGGAAGAGCACGCGAGGCGAGTGCAGCAGACCTCGGGCAATCTCAAGGCGCCGCTTCATCCCGCCCGAGAACGTATTGACTTTGTGGTCCCGGCGGTCCCAGAGGCCGACCATGTCGAGCACCTGGCGCATGCGCGGGTCGACAAGCGCCCGCGGCACTCCGTACAGCTCCGCGTGGAACCGCAGGTTCTGCGCCGCCGTGAGGTAGCCGTCGAGAGTCGGGTCCTGGAAGACCAGCCCGATGTGACGCCGCACCCAGTCCCGCTCGGTGACGACGTCGAATCCGCCGACCCGCGCTGAACCAGCCGCCGGCGTGACCAAGGTGCACAACATCTTGATCGTGGTCGATTTCCCCGCTCCGTTCGGACCGAGGAAGCCGAAGATCTCGCCCGAATGGACGTCGAGGTCGATCGCGCGCACGGCTTCGATCTCGCCGTACGTCTTGGTCAGCCCGGACGCCAGGATGGCCGATGTCGCCGGCTCCGGGCTGCCGGCGACCTGCTCGCGGGAAATCGTGCTCACGCCTGGGGGGACCCTTCGTCGCTGCTGTGTGTGGTCTCTTCAGGATCCTCCGCGAGGATGCGGTAGAGCGAGCGCTTTGTTTCCTCGAGTACGCCGAAGGCGCGCTTGATCTGCGTCTCGCTGCCGGTGTGGACGACCTGCCCGAGGGCCATACCGACGCCCGCCATCGTCTTGCGGATGTCGAATGCCGTCTCTCCGAGACCGCCCGCGACGGCGTCCCACGGTGCCTTGACCTCGTCGGCGTGCTCGGTGACGTAGGTCCGCCCCGATTCAGTCAGATGAAAGACGCGCCGCCCGTCGGTCTCGACGACCGCGCGGACGAGTCCTTCGTCTTCGAGCTGGTTCAGCGCTGGGTAGACCGACCCGGGACTGGGTCGCCATACTCCGTCGCTCCGCTCGCTGATCTCAGTGATCACCTGGTAACCGTGCATCGGCTGCTCGGACAGCAGGGCGAGCGCCGCAGCCCGAACATCGCCTCGCTTGACTCGCGGCCCGCGACCGTAGCCGCGCGGTCCGAATGATCCGAACGGCCCGAACCCGGGCCCGAATCCGGGTGCATCCAGGCGTTGCCCGTGCCGGCGACCGCGACCTCGCGGCCCACCTCGGCCTCGGGACCTGTCGCCTCCCCTGCCGGCTGCGCCGGGGGTAGCATCCCAATCTGGTTGTTGCTCTGACATATCCTATCCTTCCTCGTACCTTTCTTGTACCGTTCTTGATACGTTGCCGATATTACTATAGATGCTCGAGATGTCAACCAGGGGACGTTCGGGAATCTAAAGGGATGCGGCGCCCCGTGCGGTCAGGCTCGAGATTGGGGCTGACGTGCCGGCCGCCAGACAACCAGCGCGGTTCGGCTTCGTTCGGCTTCGAGCTGATCGATCCGGGCCCGCTGCCGCTCAACCTGCCGCTCGAGCTCGAGGATCCGCCGGATCCCTTCGAGATTGATGCCCTCGTTCGACAGGCGCTGGACATCTCTGAGCAACGCGATGTCTCGCGCCGAGTATCGCCGCCCGCCTCCCGGCGTCCGCCCCGGGGAGACCAGGCCCAGACGGTCGTAGCTGCGCAGGGTCTGGGCGTGCAGGCCACTGAGTTCGGCCGCGACCGAGATCACGTAGACGGGCAGGTCCTCGCGCGGCATGAAGTCCATCTCGCTCACCGAGAACCTCCCGTATCGAGCAGACCTGCTCGCGGGTCGTCAGCACCTGTCGCGTCCCTGAACGCTTCCAGCGCCTCGCGAGCGCTCCCTTCGACTTTCTGCGGCACCGCTACCTGAACGCTGACCAGGAGGTCTCCGGGCGTTCCGTCCCGTCGGGTGACGCCCTTGCCGCGGACCCGGAATGTCCTGCCGTTGGAGGTTCCGGGCGGAAGGCGAAGGGTGACGGGCGGACCGTCGAGCGTCGGCACTCGGATCTCTGCGCCGAGCGCGGCCTCCGGGAACGTGACCGGCACGGTCAGTGTCAGGTTGTCCTCGCGCCGTCCGAAGAGCCGGTGGGGCTGGACGTGCACCACGATGTTCAGGTCGCCGTTCGCACCCCCGCGCTCGCCCGGAGCGCCCTTGCCCTTCAGGCGGATCCGCTGGCCGTCCCGCACACCGGCGGGAATGCGCGCACGAATCGTTCGAGTGGAAAGCCCACGACCCGAGCCGTGGCAGACCGGACAAGGATCGTCGACGATCAGACCCCGCCCATGGCACTGGGTGCAGGGCTCGGCAAACGCGAACCCGCCCGCGTTTCGCGTCGTCTGGCCGCTGCCGCCACACGTCGGGCAGACCCGGGGAGTAGTGCCGGCCTTCGCCCCCGTTCCGTGACAAGCCTTGCAGGCGTCCTCGCTACTGAGCCGCAACGGAACCGTTACGCCGTGAACCGCCTCGGTGAACGGCAACGTGACTTCGGACTCGATGTCGGCCCCGCGACGGGGTGCCCGGCCGCCGGACGCCGGACCTGACGCGCGCCCGCGACCGAAAATCCCGCCGAGCACATCTCCCAGGCCGCCGCCGCCCGCATTCCCGCCGAAAATGTCGCCGAGATCGAAGGTTGTCGCGCCGCCCGCGTTTCCAGGGTTCGCACCGCCGAAGCGGAGCCCACCGCTGCCGAACAAGGCCTTCGCCTCGTCGTATTCGCGGCGCTTGGTTTCGTCGGACAAGACGTCGTACGCCTCGGTGACCTCCTTGAAGGTCTCCTCTGATGCCGCGTCGCCCTTGTTCGCGTCCGGATGGTGCTTGCGGGCCAACTTCCGGTAGGCCTTCTTGATGTCGTCCTGCGATGCGTCCTTGCCCACGCCCAGGACCTTGTAGAAGTCCTTGTCCAGATAGTCCTTGGTGCTCACACCGGTCCTCTCAGCTCGGTTCGGCCACACCCACCCTGGCGGGGCGGATGACCCGGCCGGCGAACCTGTAGCCCGGCTGGAAGACGGCGACGCAGGTGGGTTCGGCGACGTCGTCGCGGTGCTCGTGGGTCAATGCTTCGTGAATCGTGGGGTCGAACGGCTCGCCGATCTCGCCGTAGCGCTCCAGTCCCAATCGTGCGACCGCAGCCTCGAGGCTCTCCCCGACCGACTTGAACGCGCCGTCGAAATCGCCGTGCTCGCGCGCGCGCCCGAGGTCGTCCAGGATCGGAAGCAGCTCGGCGAACACCGAGGCAACGGCCTGCTCACGGACCAGCTCGCGATCACGGTCGACGCGCCGCCTGTAGTTGGCGTACTCCGCGTGCACCCGCTGCAAGTCGGCGGTCAGATTGGCGATCGCAGGGTCCGGAACCACCTCCGCGGCGTCCAGATCCCCGGCAGCCGCAGCGCCGGGGACGTCGTCGGATGGAGCTGGTCCCGGCGGCGAACTCCGGAGCTGACCGGTCTCGGGATCGATCCGGCGCTTGTCCGTCACCTTGACACCGTCGGGCTGCTCGCTGTCCCCGGCTGCTTCGCTGCCGGGGACACCACCAGGTCGGCCATGCCGCCGATCGGGCTCCGAAGGATGGGTCACCGGCCGTCTCCGGGCTTGGGCTCGTCCACGATCTCGGCGTCGACGACATCCTCGTCCGAACCCTCATGGGCAGCGTGCCCATCCGCGCCTGCCTGGGCGGAGCCATCGGCTCCGCCGCCGGACTGCGTCCCGTCCGCGGCCTGGGCGTTCGCGTACATCGCGGCGCCGAGCGACTGGCTGGCCCGTGCCAACGCCTCGGTGGTCGTCTTGATCGCCTCGATGTCGTCGCCCTCCAGCGCCTTCTTCGCGTCGGCGAGCGGCCCGGTCACGTTTGCCTTCGCGTCCGCCGCATCGCCGGAGGCGAACTTGTCCTCGTTGTCGGCGAGGAACTTCTCGGTCTGGTAGACGAGCGACTCGGCCTGGTTCCGGGTCTCGACTTCTTCGCGCCGCTTTCGGTCCTCGTCGGCGTACTGCTCGGCCTCGCGCATCATGCGCTCGATGTCATCCTTGGGCAGCGCCGAACCGCCGGTGATCGTCATCGACTGCTCGCGGCCGGTGCCGAGGTCCTTGGCCCCCACGTGCAGGATCCCGTTGGCGTCGATGTCGAAGGTGACCTCGATCTGCGGGATCCGAGCCGGAGCAGGCGGCAACCCGGTCAGCTCGAACATCCCGAGGCGCTTGTTGTACGCCGCGATGTCGCGCTCGCCCTGGTAGACCTGGATCTGGACGGACGGCTGGTTGTCTTCCGCGGTGGTGAAGACCTGGGAGCGCTTGGTCGGGATCGTCGTGTTGCGCTCGATCAGCTTCTCCATCAAACCGCCCTTGACTTCGATGCCGAGCGACAGCGGCGTCACATCGAGCAGCAGGACGTCTTTGACCTCGCCCTTGATGACGCCCGCCTGCAGTGCCGCGCCGACCGCGACAACCTCGTCGGGGTTGACGCCCTTGTTCGGCTCCTTGCCGCCGGTGAGGTCGCGCACCAACTCGACCACGGCGGGCATCCGGGTGGATCCGCCGACCAGGACGACGTGGTCGATCGCCGAGACGGCGATGCCCGCGTCCTTGATCACGTTCGCGAACGGCTGCTTGCACCGGTCCAACAGGTCCGAGGTGAGCTGCTGGAACTGCGCGCGAGTGATCTTCTCGTCGAGGTGGAGCGGGCCTTCGGAACTCGCCGTGATGTAGGGCAGGTTGATCGTCGTCTCGCTCGAGGACGAGAGCTCGATCTTCGCCTTCTCCGCGGCCTCGCGCAGCCGCTGCAGCGCCATCTTGTCCTTCGAGAGGTCGACCCCGTGACCGTTCTTGAACTGGGTGACCAGGTAGTCCACCACGCGCTGATCCCAGTCGTCGCCGCCGAGATGGTTATCACCGGACGTCGCCTTGACCTCGACCACGCCTTCGCCGATCTCGAGCAGCGAGACGTCGAACGTCCCGCCGCCGAGGTCGAAGACCAGGATCGTCTGCTCTTTCTCGCCCTTGTCCAAGCCGTAGGCCAGGGCAGCGGCCGTCGGCTCGTTGATGATGCGCAAGACGTTCAGGCCGGCGATCTCGCCGGCCTCCTTGGTCGCCTGCCGCTGCGAGTCGTTGAAGTACGCGGGGACGGTGATGACAGCATCGGCGACCGTCTCGCCGAGGTAGCTCTCGGCATCACGCTTGAGCTTTTGCAGGACGAACGCGCTGATCTGCTGCGCTGTGAAGTCCTTGCCGTCGATCGACACCTTCCAGTCGGTGCCCATGTGCCGCTTGACCGAACGGATCGTGCGATCGACGTTCGTCACGGCCTGGCGCTTGGCGACCTCGCCGACGAGGACCTCGCCGTTCTTCGCGAAGGCCACCACGGACGGCGTCGTCCTCGACCCTTCGGCGTTGGCGATTACGGTGGGCTCTCCGCCCTCTAGGACAGAGACGACCGAGTTCGTCGTCCCCAGGTCGATGCCGACCGGTCGGGCCATGGGATGTACCTCCGTGAAGTCGTGCGTGGTGATGAGCGTTCTCGCATGATGCACATTGCTGGCGATACGCGCAAGTGGCTTGAGTCCATCTGACTCAACTTTGGTTCATCGCCACGCATTCCCGGACGTCGGAAGCAGCCGAAGCTCCCGGCGGCGTCAATCGCGACCGAACCAGTCGCTCAGGGCGTCCAGCGAGCGCCCAGGCCACCCGCGCTACGCTGCGCCGGACGCCCGAGGACGGGACGACGGGAGGAAGATTTCGTGGCCGTGCGCATCGTCATCGGGCTGCTGCTGACGCTCGCCGCCGTCCTCATCGCGGGCCGCCGCCTGCTCGTCCTCTATCGCCTCGGTCGTTCCGGACAACCCGTGCCTCCTGCGGAGGGCCGCCCACGCGATCCTCGACTGGCCGTCGAAGCCGAAGCCGTCGAAGTGCTGGGCCAGCGCAAGCTGCTCAAGTGGTCGGTGCCGGGCCTGGCACATGCGTTCACCTTCTGGGGATTCCTGATCCTCGCGTTGACCATCCTCGAGGCGTACGGGGCCCTTTTCGACCGGGACTTCCACATTCCCGTGATCGGCACGTGGCCGGTGATCGGCTTCCTGGAGGACTTCTTCGCAGTCGCCGTCCTGGTGGCCCTGGTGGTCTTCATCGTGATCCGGATCAGGAACAATCCTGCCCGGGAGGGCCGAAAGTCCAGGTTCTTCGGGTCGCATACCGGAGCGGCCTGGCTAGTGCTGTTCATGATCTTCAACGTGATCTGGACGCTGCTGCTGTACCGCGGCGCTCAGATCAATACCGGCAACTTCCCGTACAAGTCGGGCGCATTCGCGTCTCAATGGGTTGCCGACCTGCTCGCCCCCCTCGGCTACAACGCCAACTCGGTCCTCGAGACCGTCGGCATCCTGCTGCAGATAGCCGTCGTCCTCGGCTTCCTGGTGATCGTCGTCTACTCCAAGCACCTGCACATCGGGCTGGCGCCGCTCAACGTCCTGTTCTCCCGCCGTCCGAACGCGCTGGGACCGCTGCTCCCGATGTACTCCGGCTCGAAGCCGATCGATTTCGAGGATCCCGGCGAGGACGACATCTTCGGCCGCGGGAAAGTCGAAGACTTCACCTGGAAAGGACTGCTGGACTTCGCCACCTGCACCGAGTGCGGCCGATGCCAGTCGCAGTGCCCGGCGTGGAATACGGCCAAGCCGCTGTCCCCCAAGTTGCTGATCATGGACTTGCGCGACCACGCTTTCGCGAAGGCCCCTTACCTGCTGGCAGGTGGCGAGAACGCCGACGAGTCCGCACTCGCGAATGTGCCCGACGCCGCCAAGCTGGAGGCCGAGCGTCCGCTGGTCGGTCCGTCCGAGTCGGACGCCCATCGGCACTCCGCAACGGGCGGCGTCATCGACCCTGACGTTCTGTGGTCGTGCACGACGTGCGGGGCGTGCGTCGAACAGTGCCCGGTGGATATCGAGCACATCGACCACATCGTCGATATGCGACGGTTCCAGGTCATGATCAGCTCGGAGTTCCCGAGCGAGCTCGGCGGCCTGTTCAGGAACCTGGAGAACAAGGGAAACCCGTGGGGCCTCAACGCGAGCGCCCGGATGGACTGGGCGGCGGACCTCGACTTCGAGGTTCCGGTCGTCGACGGTGAGATCGGGCCGGGCACCGAGTACCTGTTCTGGGTGGGCTGTGCCGGAGCGTTCGAAGACCGGGCGAAGAAAACCACCCAAGCGGTTGCCGAACTCCTCCACCGCGCCGGCGTCACATTCGCCGTTCTCGGCGACGGAGAAACCTGCACCGGAGACTCAGCCCGCCGATCCGGAAATGAGTTCCTGTTCCGGATGCTCGCCGAGCAGAACGTCGAGACGCTCAACTCGATCGGCGCCCAGAAGATCGTGGTCACGTGCGCGCACTGCTTCAACACATTGCGCAACGAGTACCCACAACTGGGCGGCCAGTACGAGGTCGTGCACCACGCACAGCTGTTGAATCGTTTGGTCCGCGACGGGCGCCTGACCCCGATCGCCACAGCGGACGGCTCGGGCGAGACGATCACGTACCACGATCCGTGCTACCTCGGTCGGCACAACAAGGTGTACACGCCGCCGCGTGAGTTGGTCTCGGGCCTGCCCGGGCTCACCCTCAATGAGATGCCGCGGAACTCCGACCGGGGCTTCTGTTGCGGCGCCGGCGGTGCCCGGATGTGGATGGAGGAGAAGATCGGCACCCGGGTGAACAGCGAGCGCACCGCCGAGGCCCTCGCTACCGGAGCGACCACGATCGCGATCGCCTGCCCGTTCTGCCGGATCATGCTCAGCGACGGCGTCGCTGAAGCCGAGTCGGAGCGCCCCAAGGAAGACCAGACCCGGGTGCTCGATATCTCGCAGTTGCTCCTCGAAGCGGTACGCCGCACGGGGTAATCGGATAAGCCGTCCGGGTGAAAGTGACCTCGCTCGGGTGGCGCCAGGGCGCCGCGCACCGGACTGTTCGTAGCGGAGGGGTCACCGAACGCAGCAAGCCGACGATGACCCGGTCGGGAACCGTGGGGTGCGGGTTCCGGCGACGGGGCGAAACCGGGCTGCGAGGGGCAGCAAGGAAACACGGTGCGCCGCTGTGTGCGGCGCATCGAGCATCTCCGTTGCATTCGAGCAACGGCGGTCACAGCAGGGGGGACCTGCATGGGGTGGGATCAGCGGCGCTTCGGTCGCGCGACCAGATTCGTCGCAACTGCAGGCGCAGCGGCGACGCTGCTGTTCGCCGGGCCGGGGTTAGCGACCGCACTGGCTGCGGACCAGACGCTCGGCGGCGGTCCGCAATCATCGGCCGCAGGTTCCGGCGTGAGCGGTCCGACCGGACCACTGCCCACCTACATCGTTCGCGCGCAGCCGGGCCGTCTCGCGGAACTCCGTGCTGACCTCACGGCCCGACAGCTCCGACCCATGCTCACGTTGAACCTGATCTCGGCGGTGACCGTTCGAGCATCGGCAGGTCAGGCAGCTTCGCTGGCCACCGACCCGCTGGTAGCGGAGATCACCGCTGACGCGCCGGTCACGCTGCAGTCGGACAGTTATGACGCGTCCTCCGACCCGAACTCGGCCGCCAATATCGCAGCAGCGATCAAGGCGACCAAGGTATGGGCCGCTGGAGACACCGGCGCCGGGGTCGATGTAGCGCTGGTTGATTCGGGCGTGACCCCGGTGCTCGGGCTCGCCGATCCGGGGCAGGTAATCAACGGGCCCGACCTTTCGTTCGAATCTCAGTCCGACGCCACCCGTAACTTGGACACATTCGGACACGGCACTTTCATGGCCGGCCTGATCGCGGCCGACGACGGTCAGCAAGGCACCGGCAACGGGTACCAGGGCATCGCTCCGGGCGCGCGGATCGTCAGCGTCAAGGTCGCCGACGCGCAGGGGCGAACAGACGTCACCCAGGTGATCGCGGGGATCGACTGGGTTGTTCAGCACGCGCACGACCCAGGACTGAATATCCGGGTGCTCAACCTGTCGTTCGGGACCGACTCCACCCAGCCTTACGTGGTGGACCCGTTGGCGTTCGCCGCAGAGGCTGCTTGGCACGCCGGAATCGTCGTCGTCGTGTCGGCCGGGAACTCCGGGGTCCGGCAGCTCACTGATCCCGCCTCCGATCCGTTCGTCATCGCCGTCGGCGCGGCTGACTCGAACGGCAGCACATCCGTGCGCGACGAGCTCCTCGCGCCGTTCAGCAACACCGGCACCCGCTCACGAGAGGTCGATGTCGTCGCCCCCGGCACTCACATCGAGGGGCTGCGCGTCCCCGGATCGTTCATCGACGACGCCTTCGGAACGACCGCGCGGCTGGGCGACCGGTTCTTCCGAGGGAGCGGCACATCCGAAGCTGCCGCGATCACGTCCGGCGTGGTCGCACTGATGCTCAGCAATCGACCCGATCTCAGCCCGGATCAGGTCAAGGGCCTGCTCACCCAGACGGCACGCCGGCTGCCGCTCGCGGGCAGAGGTCAGGGCGACGGCTTCGTGAACGCCTACTCAGCGACCTTCGGCGGCTGGCCTGGAAATGCCGTCCAGCAGCACTACGCGTGGTCGGCGGGCACCGGCACGATCGAAGGCTCACGCGGCAGCACACACGTCGAAATGGGCGGCCAACCACTTACCGGTGAGCAGGACATCTTCGGTAATCCGGTCGACACCGCCGCGTTGGCAGCCGCCGAGGCTGCCGGCTCGGCTTGGACCGACGGCACGTGGAACGGGGCCAGCTGGACCGGGGCCAGCTGGGACGGGGCCAGCTGGACCGGAGCCAGCTGGACCGGAGCCAGTTGGACCGGAGCGAGCTGGACCGGGGCCAGCTGGGACGGGGCCAGCTGGACGGGAGCCAGCTGGGACGGGGCCAGCTGGACCGGGGCCAGCTGGGACGGGGCGTCATGGGACGGCGCGAGCTGGGACGGCGCGTCATGGGACGGCGCGAGCTGGGACGGCGCGTCATGGGACTCGAGCTCTTGGGCGGGTGAATCGTGGTCATGACCGACGGACGGGTCGCGGACGAGCCCGGGATCTCCTGGCTCTGACGGCCCGCTGATCTCATGGTCTGAGTGGTTCATGTCGATCCACAGTCGATGAAGACGCGCCAGCGGCCTGCGCCGCTGTCAGCCCAGCGTCGGGCAGAACGCCCGACGCGGCGCGTCGTCGCGCTGATCGCTGTCCTGGTGGCCATCGGCGCCGCGCTCACGACCTGCGCGATTGTCAGCACCCCCCAGGCGGCCGTACCCGGTTTGCAGATCCCATGGGTGATCCTCGCGATCCTGTTCGCCGCCACTGAGGTCTGGGTCTTCCACATCCAGTTCGGCCGGGAAGCGAAGAGCATCTCGATCAGCGAGATCCCACTGGTTCTGGGGCTCTTCTACGCCGCACCGGGTCCGCTGATCTTGGCCCGCGTCGTCGGTCCGGCCGCCGTCGTGATCTTCTACCGGCGTCAAACACCACTCAAGGCGACGCTGAATATCGCTCTGTTCTTCGCCAATGCCGCCGTCGCAGTGACCGTGTTCCGGCTGCTCTCCGGAAACAGCGTGGCCGACGGACCGCGGCAGTGGGCGGCCGCCGTCGTGGCCGCAACCGTTGCGATCATCGTCGACCTGGTCGTTCTCACCGTGATCCTTCGCTGGTACCTGCCGGATGCACGAAAGAGCGCCGGCGGTGTGGCTGGATCGCTGGCCGCCGTCGCGATGGCAGCCGCCGCGGCGGTGATCGGAGTCGTGTCAGTCATCGCGCTGCGGGTCGGTCCGTGGGGAGCAGTGCCACTGATCGTGGCCGGCGTCGTGCTGATGGCCGGCTACCGCGCGTACTCCGCACTCGCAGACCGGCACACGAGCCTCGAACGCCTCTTCCGCTTCAGCCGGGAACTCAACAGCGCTCCGGCGACCACCGACGTGCTGCCGGCCGTACTCGAACAAGCCCGACAACTGTTGCGGTCCGAGGTCGCCGAAGTGCTCCGCTACGCGAGGGGGACGTACCCGCAGTCGGCGCCCACGCTCTGGCGGCACGACGGAGAGCGCGTCGTCACCGACGCGAGCGAGCGGACGTCGTTGTCACAACACCTGGTCCAAGCCCTGGTCCGCGACGGCGAGGCCGTCCGGCTGACGCACGACAACCCGACCGCGTCCGCCTTCTTGCGTTCACGGGAGGCACACGAAGCAGTAGTCGCGCCGCTCGTCGTCGAGGGACAGACCGTCGGAGTACTGGCCGTGTACGACCGGGTCGGCGAGGTCCGGGGCTTCGCCGAAAGCGACATCCGGCTGCTCCAGACAGTGGCGAACCACGCATCGGTGGCCCTGCACAACGAGACGCTGATCGGGCGGCTGCGCCACGACGCGTTGCACGACGCACTCACCGGGTTGCCCAATCGCTCGCATCTGACCGCACTGGCGACGAGCGCTGTGGCCCGGGCCGCAGCCGGGAAATCTCGAGTAGCGATGATGATCATTGACCTCAACGGATTCAAGGTCGTCAACGACACCCTCGGCCACCATGTCGGCGACCAGCTGATCTGCGAGGTGGCCGCACGGTTCAGCGCGGCGGCCGGACCCGGGGTCGCGGTTGCACGTCTCGGCGGCGACGAGTTCGCGGTGCTGGTCGAGCCTGCGGACGACGGAACGGTGGCTATCGCCGATCAGATGCTCGCGGCACTGGTCGCTCCGGTCAGGGTCGGTGAGGACCGCTTGCACCTGGCCGGCGCCGTCGGGATCGCGTTCGCACCTGACCACGCGACCGCGGTTGCCGACCTGCTCAAACGGGCCGACATCGCGATGTACGCGGCCAAAAACGGTCCCGACGCGGCTGTCGTCTACCGGCCGGACATCGACCTCAACGATCCGTCCCTGCTGTCGTTGATGGGCGAACTTCGGGAGGCGCTCACCGACGGGCAAGTCGATATCGAGGTCGAGCCGGTGATGGATCTGCTGGCCGGGCGGCTGGTAGCCGCCGAAGCCCTCGTGCGCTGGCACCATCCGACCCGCGGCACCCTCCGTCCTGATGCGTTCCTCCCGCTCGCCGAACGGAACGGACTCATCGTCCCGCTCACCGATCTCGTGCTCGAGCGCGCGGTCTCCGCGGCCGCACGGTGGCGATCAGCCGGATTGACACTCGGGATCTCGGTCAACCTGTCCGCCCGTTCACTGCTCGACCAGACCCTGCCCGGCACCGTCGCGGACCTGCTGCGCAGATACGACCTGCCCGCGCACCTCCTCACACTCGAGATCACCGAGAGCATCGTGATCAGCGACGCCGACCGGGCGCTCGGACTGCTCGCCGAGCTCCGGGCTCTGGGCGTCCGGCTGGCCCTTGACGACTTCGGCACCGGGTACTCCTCGCTCACGTACCTGAGCGCGTTGCCCATCCAGCAGCTCAAGATCGACCGCTCGTTCGTCACGAAGATCATGGAGTCCGAGCGTGACGCCGCGATCGTCACCTCGCTCATCGACCTCGCACACCACCTGGGCCTGCAAGTCATCGCCGAGGGGATCGAGGCGTTCGGGGTGTGTGAACGGCTCAGGCGATTGGGCTGCGAGTACGGCCAGGGTTACTACTTCTCGACGTCGATGGCACCGGACCTGCTTCCCTCGTGGGCCGGGGCGACCACGCCGCTCGCCCTTGCGTCATCGTCGCCGCGCGGCGCGATCGACGCCCTCCTCCACTGAGGACACCCCGGCCGGCGAGCCACTCCCTAAATCTGCGTTCGGTGGAAGTTCTGGTACGACTTCGACGGGGTGGGCCCGCGCTGGTTCTGGTAGCGCGAGCCGTAGACGGCGGATCCGTACGGGAACTCCGCGGGGGACGACAGCCTGAACAGGCAGAGCTGGCCGATCTTCATGCCCGGCCAGAGCTTGATCGGCAACGTGGCGACGTTCGACAGCTCCAAAGTCACATGACCGGAGAACCCGGGGTCGATGAAGCCCGCCGTCGAATGAGTGAGCAGACCGAGCCGACCGAGCGAGGACTTGCCCTCGAGACGTCCGGCGACGTCGTCCGGCAACGTGCAGCATTCGTAGGTCGAGGCCAGCACGAACTCGCCGGGATGAAGGATGAACGGCTCGTCCGTTTCAGGGCTGACCTCGCGGGTCAGATCGGGTTGCTCCGCAGCCGGGTCGATGTGCGGGTAGCGGTGGTTCTCGAACACGCGGAAGTACCGATCAAGTCGCACATCGATGCTCGACGGCTGGATCATCGCCGGCTCGTACGGATCGACGAGGACCCGCCCGCTCGAGATCTCGGCTCTGATATCGCGGTCGGAGAGCAGCACGTCGGCGAGGCTACCGGGACACTGGCGATACAGCGGGCCTCGGGTACGCCGATCGTGGTCACCTGCGGCGGTAACCTGTCCCACGGTCCGGACGGATGGCACTATCCCGACAATGTGATCGTGCGTGCAGACCTCGTGCGGTGACGGGCTCCGCGATCGCTCCCAGCGGCTGGATATCGGTTGGCAATCCAGCTGATGAGAGCGCTCTGGCATACTCTGCCGCGGCGCGGGGAATGGCTCAGATCGGGTCGTCGCGGGTGTAGTTCAATGGCAGAACATCAGCTTCCCAAGCTGACAGTGCGGGTTCGATTCCCGTCACCCGCTCCACGAATGTGAACGTTGACAGTATTCATCACCAAGCCGTTTCCATTCCGTGACCTCAGGGCTACTGTGTGCTGCACTAGGGCCTCACCGAGATCGCCATCCAACTCGCTTAAGGTGACGATCTCATGGACGGGGAGTTTCGCATGAGCGGTAGATCAACACGCCGTGCGGCCGGGTCCGCTCATCGAGATGAGCGGACGACCGACGACGCAAATGATCGGAGACCCGACACCGACAACGGGCCGCGGGGGCTCGACAGTGAACGCGGGCGCCGAATAAGTCGGCCAGCAGCGAAGACTCCCGCCGAACCAGTGGCGGGCCGGCGAACCCCGATGGCCTCACGCCCTCGCCCCGCGCAGCCATGGCCATCGATCTCGGGCATCGTGGGTGTCGACGACAAGCCGGTCCGTCCCCGTGATTCGGACTGGTGGCGTCCCCGACCGGAAAAGGCCGCTCCGCGAGAGTTACGCGGAAAGGTCGCGGTCGTCACCGGTGCGGCGAGCAGCCTGGGTCTCGGGCTCTGCCACGCGCTTCTGGACCAGGGCATGACGGTCGTGCTCGGAGACGCCGACGGGCGGGCGATCGCGCAGTCCGCCGCCGCGTTCGCGGACGCGGGCGCCAATGTCGCGTACCACGAGACCAACGTTTGCCTGCTGGAGGACGTCGAGGCGCTTCGGGACGCTGCGCTGGCGCGCTTCGGTGCCGTGCACCTGCTGTGCAATACGGCCGGTTACGGTGTCCTGCAAGGGTTTCTCGACCACAGTTCGACGCTCTGGTCCAACGTTTTCGACCTCAACGTGCGCGGAGTGGTCAATGGGCTGCGCGCGTTCCTGCCCGTCATGCAAGAGCAGGACGAGGGACATCTGAGTTCGACGGCGTCGCAGGGCGGCCTGTCCGGTGAGGCATACCTTGCGGCCTATGCGGGTTCCCAGTTCGCGATCGTCGGGATTATGGAGTCGCTCGCCCTCGAACTCGCCGGCGAGGAATCCGCCGTCACCACCTCGATTCTGTGTCCTGCGGCGGACGACATCAAGCTCGAGCCCGGGCCGCCGGCACTGACCGCCGCCAGAGAAGCCGTCCGCCAAATGATGGATGGCCGGTTCTGGCTGTTGACGAACCGCGAGGAGACCGAGCAGCTTCTCCGGAACCGGCTCGACGCGCTTCTCCTGGACGGTGGGCTGGCCCAAACCAACCTTGCAGAGCGGTTCGGCTGAGCATTGTGGCCGGTCAGCCGGCCGTATCCCGCGCGGTCGGGACGTCATCGGTCGGATCGGCGCTCGGCACGGGCCCGGAAGCTTGGCGAATTCGCACGACCAACCAGACAAGCGACACGCAAGCCAGAATGGTGTAGCTGTCGCCGAGAATCTGGTCGTCCCAGGCGAGGCGGGGCGTTGGTCGCCCAACCGGTGCAACCTTCCAGACCAGCCACGTAATCGTGGCGAACAGCCAGCAGAGCAGGAGAACCAAACCGGCTCTGTCAGTCAGTGGCGCGAAGAGCAGCAACGCGACGAGCGGCAGCAGCCACACCCAGTGATGGGTCCAGGAAATGGGCGATATCAGCAGCATCGTGAGTGCGACCGCTGCCAACGCATGCAGCGTCTGCCCCGCCCGGTCAGCCCGAGCGGCCGCGAACAGACCGACGACTGCAACGGCGATGGCAAGCAGGCTCCACAACACGGCGCTGTGCGCGATGCCGGTGCGTTCGAGCGCACCACGCAGTGATTGATTGCTGATATACGACGGCAGGCCGATTCGGTCGGAGGTGAAGACCAAATGACGCCAATAGTGAAGCGACGCGGACGGTGCGACGAGGATGCCGATCGTGACGGTACCCAAGAACGTTGCGACCATTCGAACAGCATCTTTGCGACGTCCCGCGAGAAGCAGGAATGGCAGGAACAACGTCGGCGTCAGCTTCACTCCCGCCGCCACCCCCAGGCCGACCCCAGCCGCGCGCCGCCAGCGAGGTACGAGCCGGTCCTCCGTCACGATCCACAGAAGCAGCAGGTTGATCTGTCCGTACGACACCGATGCCAGGACTGGCTCCAGCGCCATGCTGATCCCGAAAAGAAGTGCCGCGCGTGCGCGCCTGTCGTCACCGAGCAGTCCTCGCTCAACTTCTGAACCTACGGTGAGAACCCAGCACGTACGGCCGAGCGCTGCGACATTGCAGCCCAACCAGATGAGCTCCACCGGCAAACCCCGCCCCAGCCACGACAGCGGGGTGAAGATGGCTGCCGCAAACGGTGGGTAGGTGAACGGCAGACCGTTCGGCGAGAGGACGTTGTAGATGTTCTGTCCGCGGACGAGAGCGCGCGCACCGGTGAGGTAGACCTGAAGGTCGATGGCGGGCTTGGTCTGGGTCAGCAGGTCGTGCACGCCGTGCCAGAGCCCGTAGCCGAGCCCGGCGACGAAGACGAGGTACGCCACCCAGACCATCGGGCGCGTGCGCTCCCGTCGCTCCAGACTCGTGCGCGATAGCCCGCGCGACATCACGGCGAAGACACAACCGCGGGTTCGATCTCCGGCGGTTCGCTGCCGTCGCTCTCATCCGCGATGCGTCTCCTGCGGTCGCGGCGACGTTCCCACAGCGTGGCACCGATTGCGACGGCGGCGACGTACGCATATCCGACCAGTACGTCGAAGACATAGTGCTCGCCCGCATAGACGAGGGCGAGCGCCATTGCCAGCGTGTAGATGACCATGAGCGTCCGGCCGACTCGGCCGAGCATGGGCCACACGAAGACGGTCAAGAGCGCGGTAAAGCCTGCATGAAGCGACGGGACCGCGGCGAAGTTGTTGACCTGAGACTGGCCCTGCGCGATATGAGTGCCCGCGCTGCCGAGACCTATGGCATCCCAGCCTCGGGTCGCCAGCCGCTGAACGCTTGGGATCAGGCCTACCTGGGACGCATACCAGGGCGGGGCAGCGGGATAAATCACGAAAGTGATCAACCCGGCGTACGACAGGAGCAGGATTCGCCTGGCCCAGCGAGCCCACTCGTGACGGGAACGCACGTAGAGAACCGCCGCGAAGATCCAGACGACGAAGAAGTGCGAGAAGTAGACCAGGGAGACCACCACGTCGTACCACGGCACGTGTGACGGGTTGTAGAAGTGCTGCTGCAGCCAGACCGTGGGCACATTCCCGTGGAACAGCCATTTCTCCGCCGCGAGCGGCTGGGTGACGTGGATCTGGGTGTTGAGCTGGTCGGCCCACCCTCGGCTCAGGTCGTAGAGATAGAGGAAGCCGACGAACGGCAGCCAGTCGACGAGCACCCTCACCTGGGCACGCCAGGGCCGACCCAGGTTCACGGCGAACAACGCCAGCAGGATCCAGACCGTCTGGGTCACCCGAGCGAGCGGCAGGCCCCTGATCAAGCAGTAAATGCCGAGCGCGAGCGCCCAGACCGTGAGCGCGATACTTCGAGGAGTTCGCGGCAGGCGCAGTTTGGGGAGCGACGTCACGGCGCGGCGGATCCACAGCCGCGCCGCGCGACCCGACCCCGACGGCAGGAGCGCATCGGCCCAGGGTAATGCGTCACACGTCCGCCATCACGTCGTGGCAGTACGCCGACATGCGGCCCGCTCCCCCGGCGATTCGCGCCCCAGAACGAGCCTCAGAGCGCCGAGCATCGAGGATGCGGCAACGAGATCGGCGGCTCTGACCGGTGCCGATCGAAGCGGCGTCCCCACAAAGCGGTGCGACCAGCTGGGCAGGAGGTCCACAGCCGCGCGGTGCAGCACGGTGTAGAACGGCAGCGCCGGCGCGGGCAACGGCGGACGCGCGAGAAAGCGACTGACCTGCCGCACATTGTCGCCGCCGCTCAGCTCGGCCCGGAATCCGTCCAGCGCCGCGGTCAGTTGCACGGCGGATTCGGGAGCGTCAACGACGCCCATCCGATTTCCGACGTACGCCATGTCGCGCACGTACGCGTCGGCGTCGACGTCGCGTGGTCCGAACGCCTGAGCGGCAACCAGCATCGAGTCGGTCAAGCCCACGTGAACCCACAGGAGCAGGCGAGGGTCGGCCGCCGCGTACGGGCGACCGTCCGGCGCGACGCCGATGACCCGCTGGTGCACAGCCGTCACCCGATCGACGGCACGCGCAGCCTGCACCGAACTGCCGAAAGTGACCGAGGTGAGCCACTGGTTGGTGCGCTGGAGGCGACCGAGCGGATCCGACCGGTAATCCGAGTGCTCCTCTACTCCGGCGAGCGCGAGCGGGTGCGCCGATTGGAGCAGCAGCGCCCGGATCCCGCCGACCAGAGTGGCCAGTGAGCCGTGAACAGCCCAGATCGAATGATCCGGCCCGAACCAGCCCACGTCGCCCGGCTCTTCGAGCGCGCGCACCCACTGCGGGCGGCCGTCCTCGGATCCGGACAGAATCCGACGGACTGTTCGCGCGACGGGGTCCGATCCGCGCAGCTTGACCACTTCGTTCCGCCTCCGTTCGTCGGCCTCGGTACCGCGCCCCGCGGCGCCCGGTTACCTCCAAGCATGCGCACAACACACGTGCGTCGATTACCACGTCGCCCGACAGCCGGGTCGTACCTGCCCAGAGGTGGCCACTGCAACCGACCGTCGGGTGGACGTTCGCGGCCATACTGCGTCGATGGCACAAACCGCCGGGAACCCGACAGCAACCCAGACTCGGGTCGCTGTAGGGCTGCTCGGCTTCACCGCGGCAGCCGCAGCAGTCCCGTTCGGGCTACTGGCCCTGTCGTTCGGATTCGCAGCGCGGCTGAACGACGTGCAGCGTGTGCTGCTGGTCGCGGACGTCGGCATCTGTCTGGCTGCCGGGTGGGCGTACGCGCACGCGCGGCGCTCCGAGCGAACGAACAAGATGGCCGAGATATTCGAGGTCGCCGGAATGCTGGTTGCGTTTGGTTGCAGTGTCGCCGTCCCCACTTGGCTACTGGCAGTGCTGTTCGTGCCTGACCGGCTCGCCTATCTCGAGCAGCAGCGGCTTACCACCGTTGGCTTGGGTTTGATCGCCGGTGCTCTCCTCGGCCTGTTGTTCGCCGCGCGCGCGGCACCGAAGACAGGCCAGACACGCTTCTACCTGCTCGTCGCACTTCGTTGGCTCGTGGTCACCGGGTTTTCGGGGACACTGGGCGTTCTGCTGCTTCGCATCGCACACGCGTCGGTCGGGCTGGCCGACGGCGACACGTCGGTGCGGACGTCGGTGCTGCGGCACGCCACCGCGGCCCTTGTGATCGCAGTTCTGGCAGCCGGTACCGCGCCGGACCGTCGCCGGTGGTTGGCGATCGGATTCGTTGCAGCAGCGGCAGGGGTGTGCGGTGCCGCCGCTCTGTCCTTCTTCTCCGCGGTGTTCTCAGCCCATCAGACGGTGACGGTCGGATTCAGTTTCGAGATGGGCTTGCCATTTCTCGTGGCGGGCGCAGCGGGCATTCTGGTCTGGACACGAGTGGAAGGCGCCGCGTTGCTCGAGCCGCCGAGAAAGTAACGCCGACGCCGACCTGACCCACCCGCGCCTTGGACATCCGGATCAGGCCGACAAGCCCTCACGGTGCGCGAGCGCCGCTGCCTCGAGCCGGCTGCTCACGCCGAGTTTGGCCAGCACATTCGAGACGTGGACACCCGCCGTCTTCGCACTGATGAACAGCGCGGAGCCGATGGCGCGGTTCGATGCAC
>Ga0075017_100000554_pt1 | contig 21021 bp, 19 predicted proteins | sample AleBraG_ABR_2012_FD_71475 | JGI IMG/M metagenome (GOLD analysis project Ga0075017, IMG submission 71475) | Freshwater sediment microbial communities in response to fracking from Pennsylvania, USA - Alex Branch Run_MetaG_ABR_2012 | ecosystem: Environmental > Aquatic > Freshwater > Creek >... | reverse complement strand
GTCGATGTGGTTCCAGCACTCCTCGAGGACGATGCGGTCCCATTCGGGATAGGTCGGAAGCCAGTTCGTGCTGGAGCCGCAGCCGACAGTCTCGATGGTCGGGTCGAGGCCCTTCATGAGCGACCCCGCCGCGCCGGCCCGCTCGGCGTAGGTCGCAGCGGAGACGTGTCCGGCCTGCCAGGGAGCGTCCATCTCGTTGCCCAGGCACCACAGCTTCACGCCGTAGGGCTCGGGGTGGCCGTTGGCGGCTCGTCGGTCGGCGACGCTCGTCCCGGTCGCCAGGTTGCAGTACTCGAGGAGCTCGGCCGCGTCCTTGGCGTCGGCAGTGCCCAGGTTGACCGCCATCATCGGTTCGGTCCCGAGCTCGTCGCACCAGGCCATGAACTCGTCGGTGCCGAAGTGGTTCGTCTCGATCGACCGCCACGCGAAGTCGGGGCGCCGGGGCCGTTGGTCGCGGGGCCCGACGCCGTCGCGCCAGTCGTAGTTCGACACGAAGTTGCCGCCTGGGTAGCGGACCATCGGCATGCGCAGCGGCGCGAGCGCGTCGATCACGTCGCGCCGAAAGCCCTGTTCGTCGCTCAGGGGGCTGTCGGGATCGAAGACCCCCTGATAGACCGCTCGACCCATGTGCTCGAGGAAGCCGGAGAAGATCCGCTCATCGATCGGAGCGACCCGATGTTCGGTGTGGAGATCGATGCGCGCTTCGTGCGCGGCGTCTTCGGTGCTCTGCGATGTGCTCAGGGCGAGCTCCTAGCGGTCCCATCGGGGTTGTCCCCGAGGATGTGGATGGGCTGGTGCGGTGGAGTCGGCGGACGTTCAATGAGGGAGCGAGGCCGCCCAGGTGGTGAGGATGTCGGTGTAGGCGGCTGGATCCTGGCCGTGGTATGAGTGCATGGCGCTGGGCAGCGAGATCAGCTCGAACGGGTTTCCGGCCCCCTCGACGAGCTGGCGCACGCGAGCGACCTGCACGTCCGAGCTGGCGCCCATCAGCACGCCCGTCGTCTCGTCGATCAGGTGGAAGTGATGGGTGAACAGCACCGGCACCTTCACCGAGCCGAGCATGCGCTCGTGGTCACAGCTACCCGAGATGGTGCCGGTCCAGAACGCCCGGCCCCACTCGGGGTCGTACTCCTTGAGGCTCTGCGTGGGTTCGTCGCCGAACCCGAAGGCGCCGACGATCATCATCATCCAGTCGGGCAGCTCGTCGGGAGCGGCGGCCACCATGCCGTTCCAGTCGCCGATGCTCCACTGGTCGCCGAGGTAGGTCGCCATCAGGGCGAAGATCGGCCCGATGCTCTGGCGGATGCCTTGGCCCACTGCCGGTCGGACCTCGGAGGCGAAGAGCGGTGGGTCCTCGTAGTAGGCGCCGATGATCTGGCCGGAACGGGCGTAGGCGGACAGCCACGCACTGAGCACCCCGCCGGACGACAACCCGGCGACGATCGTGGGGCGACCGATGACCCCGTCGATGAAGCGCACCAGGTCGTTGCCCATGGTGTCGAGGGTGTAGCGACCCGGAGTCCGCCCCGACCGGCCCTGGCCACGCAGGTCGACGGCGTGGACGTGGAAGTGCTCGGCCAGCGGCTCCATGGCCGCCTCGTACCCCCACCAGGACTCCGTCTGGCCGGGGATGAGCAGCAGGGCCGGGTTGGCGGCGTCGCCGGCGATGGCGTGATTGAGCAGCACCTCGCCGGTGTCGAAGAGTCGCTCCTCGTAGCCGTGTTCGACGTAGGTGGCTTCGGGGGCGTGAGGGCCGAAGGCCCGGGCGAACCGCGCCATCAGGCTGCTCCTCGTCGGTCATCGTGGGTCAGGTCGTTCATCAGGTCGTTCATCGGGTACCTCGTTGGTGCTCGGGTGCGCCGGTCACGAGTCGGTCGCCCGACGAGCGAGCTGGTCGTGGAGTTCTCGGAGCAGCGTGGCGGCCTCGTCGGCGGTCTGGGCCGTGCCATAGATCTGGAAGTCCGGACGCTGGAGGACCCACGTCACGCCGTGGTCGCCGAACCAGCGGGCGTAGGTGCCGTCGGCGTCGAGCGCGTCGCCGTCAGGCCCGATGCGGACGACGGCGCCGCCCACGGCCCCGAACCAGGTCGCGGCGTCGTCGACCGCGATCGGGTCGGTCGCGACGGTCACGAGCCGCCAACCGGCGCCGAACCGGTCGTCGAACCGGGCGACCTCACCGCTCCGGGAGACGGTGCCTTGCGGGAACAGGTGGCCGGCGAGGTCGTCGCCCGCTCGGATGCACCCGTCGGTGATCGGGGGAAGCGGCGGGATCTCCATGAGCTCCTCCGTCACGGCCGCTGCCATGGCCTCGTCCCGTTCTGCTGCTTCGGCGGCGTCGGCGACGCAGATGACCGAACCCAACCCCATGGAGAAGTCGATCACGCCGCGGGCGTGGGGCATCCGTTCGGCCAGATACGTGTCGAGGAGCGAGTCGTCCGACCGGCCGGCGAGCACGAAGTCCAGCTTCCAGGCGAGGTTGGCGGCGTCACGGATGCCCGAGCACATGCCCTGGCCGGCGAACGGTGGCATCTGGTGGGCGGCGTCCCCGGCCAGCAGCACCCGCCGGTCCCGCCACTCCTTGGCGTAGCAGGCGTTGAACGTGTACCCGGCATGGCGTTCGAGGGTCGCGTTGGCCGGGTCGACGTCCCAGGGCTCGAGGAGCTTCCAGGCGACGGCCACGTCGTTGAGCTCGTCGAGCTGCTCGTGGGGGAGCCGCATGAACTCCCAGCGGCGCCGACCGGGGCCACCGGAGACGACCGTCGTCGGGCGCGCCGGATCGCAGATCTGCAGGTTGATCGGGTCATAGACCCGGGGTTCGTGGAGGATCACATCGACGATCAGCCAGTCGTAGAAGAAGCCCAGGTCCTCGACCTCGACCCCCATGAGCTGGCGCACAGTGCTGTTGGCGCCGTCGCACCCGACGACATGGCGGGCTCGCACCTCGACGCTCTGGCCGTCGCTGGTGGTGCCCCCCACCGTGACCTCATCCGCGTCCTGTTCGACCGTGGTCACCTCGACGCCGCGGCGGATCTCCACGGTCGGGAGCTCGTGCATCCTCGCCTCGAGGGCGGCCTCGAGTGCGGGCTGGTTGAACATCGAGGATTCGGGCCAGCCCGATGCGCCGACACCGATGCGCCCGAAGCGCAGCAGGGTCGCGCCCGACCCCGATCGCCATTCGTAGACGTCTCCCGGCTCGCTGATCGCTTCGAGCGCGGGACCGATGCCGGCCGCCTGGAAGATGCGGGCGACCTCGTGGTCGAAGTGCACGGCGCGTGGCTGCGGGTACGGCGCCGGCCACCGCTCGAGGACGACCACCTGTCGGCCGAGTTGCCCCAGCAGGATGGCCAGCGTGGCGCCGACCGGCCCGCCGCCGACGATGACGACGTCGACGATCTCGGAGGAGTCGGCTGAGTGGGAGCCGGATGCGGCGCTCATGACGCCACGCCCCGGAGCCGATCGACGAGGACCTCGCCGGCGGTCAGGTGGTCGCCGCGCCAGGCGACGTGCTGGTCGGCGCGGACGATCAGCAGCGGGTGGCTGAACACCTCCGGGTCGGGCGGCGCCTCGGCATCGACGAGGACGACCGGCAGGCCGCGCGCCAACGCGTCGGCCAGGAAGCCGGTGACGTCGACCTGTGGATCGAAGCGGATCAGGGTGTAGTCGGGACCGAGCAGATCGAGGATCGGCTGGCTCGGCGCTCCAGTGCGTGGACTGGCCACGTCGAAGTGGGGCAGGCGACAGCCGGGCACGGTCGAGGGGGTGATCTCGCCCATCGTGTACGGCGGCGCCTGGGCGCCGTCGGCGCAGATGATGGGCGACCCCTCGTAGAAGTACCCGAAGTTCAGGCCTTCGGGGGCGAACTGCGGCAGGTTGAGGTCCCGCAGGATCGGCCCGATCACGTCGCGTAGCTCCTGGCCGGCCGGGCCGGGATCGGCGAGCTCGGGCGGAGGAGCCGACGCGCCCATCGCCGCCGCGTTCTCGAGCACGAGGTCCATGGCGAAGCGAGAGACCTGGTCGGTGATCGGGAGCCGCTCGGCCTCGTAGGCCTCGAGGATGGTCTCCGGCGCCCACCCGGCGAGCACGGCCGAGAGCAGCCAGGCGAGCGATACCGCGTCGGCGATGCCGGCGTTCATGCCGTAGCCGGCGAACGGCACCCACAGGTGAGCGGCGTCACCGGCGATGAACACGTTGCCGTCACGAAACCGCTCGGCGACGAGACGGCGGCCGACCCAGTCCTCATGCCCGAGGACCTCGTAGGCGACCGGTGCGTCGGCACCGAGCAGCGCCTGGATCGATGCGTCAGGGTCGACGTCGTCGAAGTTGGCGCCGGGCGGCACCGACCGGTGGAGCAGCCACCGCTCGTCGCCGTCGATGGCGATCACGTTGCCCCGCACCCGGTCATTCACGATCCAGCTCATCCACGCCGGTCGTCGTTCACCGAAGAGCTCGCGGATCCCGGCGCTGCGCACCAGCGAGGTGCGGGTGCGCCCGATCTCGGCGTCGCCGACCAGGGCGACGCCCATCGCTTTGCGGATGGTGCTGCGCCCTCCGTCGCAGCCCACCAGGAAGCGACTGGTCACGACCACCTCGGTGCCGTCAGCGCGGCGGGCGTGGGTGGTGACCCCGTCGGCGGCCTGCTCGTAGCGCTCGACGCTCGTGTCGTGGAGGACGGTCACGTTGGGCAGCGACCGGACGTGGGCCCACAGGATCGGCTCCAGGAAGATCTGGCTGATGCGCACCACCGGCTCGGGCGTGGCCCAGCGGCTGTCGGGGTAGCCGTCGAGGTGCCGCTCGTTCCGGGAGGGTTGAGCGATTCGGACGATCTCGGGGCCGGCCACGCTCGAGGTGTAGATGACGTCCGTCGGGTAGTCGTCGGGCAGGCCCGCGGCCCGCACCTCATCGGCGATGCCGAATCGGCGGAACGTCTCCATCGTGCGAGCGGCGACGGTGTTGCACTTGGCGCTCGGGAGCTCATCGGCGGCGCGGGGTTCGACCACGACGACGTCGATGCCCCGGAGCGCGGCGCCGATCGCCAGGCACGAGCCGACGGGGCCGAGACCGGCGACGGCGATGGGCACGTCGTAGCGCTCGGTCATCGCTGCGGAGTCCAGTCGGGCTCGTCCACGATCGGGTTCTCGAGCACGCCGAGGCCCTGGATCTCGATGCGAACCACGTCGCCCGCCTTCATCCACTTGAGGGGTGTCCGGGCGATGCCGACGCCGGCCGGCGTGCCGGTGGCGATGATGTCGCCGCGCTCGAGGGTGAACGCCGTCGTGAGGGTCTCGATCTGGGTGGGGATGTCGTAGATCATCGTCGCCGTCGACCCGTCCTGGACCAGTTCGTCGTTCAGCCACGTCCGGATGGTCAGGTGGCCGGGATCGGCGATCTCGTCCACCGTGGTCAGCCAGGGCCCGATGGGTCCGTGGGTGTCGAACGACTTGCCCAACGTCATGGTCGGGGCCCTCAGCTGCCAGTCCCGCACGGTCACGTCGTTGACGATCACGTAGCCGGCGACGACCTCGAAGGCGGCGTCAGCCGGCACGTGGCGGCAGCGCCGCCCGATCACCACGCCCAGCTCTCCCTCGTAGTCGAGCAGCTCGGACACTCTGGGTCGGTGCACCTCGTCGCCGGGCCCGACCACGCAGGTGGTCTGCTTGTTGAAGAACACGGGTGAGGTCGGCGCGGTCAGGCCGGTCTCCTCGATGTGATCGGAGAAGTTGAGGCCGATGGCCAGGAACTTGGGTGGGCGCGGGATCGGCGCGAGCAGGCGCACGTCAGCGAGCGGGATGGCTGGCCCGTCGGGGACCGCCACGATCGGGTCGAGGACGGAGCTGGCTCCCGGCACCGGCACGACGGTGTCGTTGATGACGACGCCGATCTGCTCGCGGCCGTCGTGCGCGAAGCGGGCGATCTTCATGAAGGGGATCCGTTCGTCGGGAGAAGGCGGGGCCGGGCCGGTTCACGCGGGCCAGCTCAGGTGGGCACGTCTGGAGGGCACGTCAGGACGGCAGCGGCTCGTGGCCCCAGCGACTCATCCGGTCATAGGCTCGGTTGTCGTCCCAGTTGGCAGTGATGAGTCGGGCACCGTGGCCCACCTCGACCTGGAACCCGGCGGGGGAGACGACGTAGAAGCTGAACATGGCGTCGTTGTCGTGGCGGCCGAGGCTGTTGGCGATGGCCAGGCCCGAGGAGCGGGCTCGGTCGAAGGCGGCGCCGACATCGTCGACCTCGCGGGTCTCCACCATGATGTGGTGCAGCACCTGGGGCAGGTCGAACGGCGGTCGGGCCAGGGCGATCGAGTGGTGGCGCGCGTTGCAGTGGTAGAAGCGAACGTGGAGCTCGACGCCTTCCATGATCTCCATGTCGAGCCAGTCGGACTGGCCCATGCCCAGCGCCTCGGTCACGAACCGGTCGGCCTCGTCGAAGTTGGTGGTGGCGAACACCGTGTGGCCGAAGCCCACTCCCTCGGTCAGGAAGCCGCCGGGCATCGACCCCGAATCGAACGGCCCGACTTGCTCCAGACCGGTGACGAGCTCGACCTCCACCCCCCAGGGCGACGTCGTGCGGGCGAGCCGTTGCACTCGCCGGGCCGCGGCCTCGTCGGCGCCGCCCTCGCTGATGGCGAAGCCGGCCGCTCGGACCCGCTCGACGGCCGCGTCGAAGTCCCCGGCATCGACCTCGAAGCCGAGGTACCGGGCGTCGTTGGCCTCGCCTTCCTCGATGATGATGCGCTGCGCCTTGTCGTCGTCGCGCCACGTCGATGCGCCACTCGGCGTCGGCGTGCCGGCGACCAGGCCGACCACCTCGCCGAAGAGGACGTCGAGGCTCGACGGGTCGGGAATCTCCAGGCCGATGTACGCCAGTTCGATGCGGGTGTCCATGTGAGGCTCCTCGTGATCTCGGCCGGGTTGGCGGCCGACGGGTAGTGGTCGCTCGGACTCGGCCGTGCCCACCCCCGGGCTGATCGGACGCCTACCGGAGAACCGGCAGGACCCGAAATCTATAATTTATAGGGCAAGGTCGCAAGCGCTATCATGTGAGCATGTCATCGACTGCGCCGGCCACGCGTTCCGACTGGGTCGAGGAGCGGCTCCGTACCGCCATCTTGCGAGGCGAGCTGGAGCCAGGCCAGCGCCTCCACGCCAGCGACCTGGCCGAGCGCTGGTCGGTCAGCGCCACTCCGCTGCGTGAGGCGTTCCAGCGCTTGGCTGGCTACGGCCTCGTAGAGGTGCTCCCTCAACGTGGAGCCCGGGTGAGCCAGGTCTCCGCCAACGAGGCGTCGGGAATCTACGACCTGCGCTTGCAGCTCGAGCCCGTCGCGCTGCGCCAGTCGCTCGAGTTGGCCGACGACGAGCACCGGGACGAGATCCGTGCCGCCTTCCAGGCCTTCCGGACGGCCGCCACGGTCGATGCCGGGGTCGAGGCCCACAGTCAGCTCCATTCCGCTCTGCTGTCGCGGTGCCCGTCGGCCTGGATGCTGCGCTTCACCGGCCAGCTCGCCGACGCCTCCCGCCTCTTCCAGGTCACGTCGGTGTCGTCGGGTTCGAAGCGGCGTCACCCCGTGAAGGAGCACAGAGCGATCGTCGACGCCGCCGTGGCCGGCGACATCGACGGCTGCGTCGCGCTCCACGAGCAGCACCTGCGTCGCACCCTCGAGCTCATCGGCGCGACGGCGAACAACGCCACCGCCTGAGTCGAGACGTCGGCCCCCTTGCCTCAGAGGGTGAGGCCGAGTCCACCGTCGACGAGCAGGGTCTGGCCAGACACGTATCGAGCGGCCACCAGCGCCAGGCAGGCGTCGGCGATGTCGTCGGGGGTGGCGATCCGGTGCAGCGGGGCGAGCAGCTCGACGCCGGTCTTCAGATCGTCCCAGCCGTCGGTCCACGGGGTGTCCACCAGCCCGGGAGCGACGGCGTTGACGCGGACCCCGGACCCGACGTGCTTGGCCAGGATCGCGGTGAGGTGGTCGAGGGCCGCCTTGGACACGGCGTAGGGCAGCGAGCTGCCGGTCTGACGGATGCCGGCGATCGAGGTGATGTTGATGACCCAGCCGTCCGCCGCGGCACGCAGGTGGGGGAGCGCCGCCTGGGTGACCAGGAAGGTTCCCGTCACGTTGGTTCGAAGGACGCGGTCCCAATGGTCGATTGTCAGGGCCTCGATGTCGGCCATCGGCACGCCGACGGTGACGCCGGCGTTGTTGACGAGTCCGTCGAGGCGCCCCCATCGCTCGTCGGCGGCGTTGATGAGCGCCTGCGCCGTGGTCGGGTCGGCGATGTCGCCTCGGACGTAGACGGCATCATCCAGTTCGGCGGCGATGCGTTCGCCGGCTTCGACCGAGGTGGCGGAGTTGAGGACGACGCCCGCCCCGAGGCCGGCGAGTCGCCGGGCGATCGCCTCCCCGATGCCGCTCGTCGAGCCGGTGACGATGACGACGTGGCCAGTCAGCTGCGGTTCGCCAGCTGCCGGTGGTGGGGTGGGGGTCATGATCAGCGCGCTCCCGCGGTGGCTCATCGATCGGTCGTTAGAGATTCATACTCGCCCTTGCCAACCTTGTCTATAAATTATAGATTCGGTCGAACTTCGAAGCTGGGCCGACCACGGGGGGGCGTGTCGATCGTGAGCAGTCCGCGTTATCTGGACCCTGGTCAGGCGGTCGACGTCCGGGTCCGGGACCTGCTCCCGCGGATGACCGTCGCCGAGAAGGCCGGTCAGATGTTCCACACCATGGCCGTGATCGGGCCCGGCGGCACCGTCTCCGGACCGTTCCTGGGGGTGGCCGGGGCGGAGGATCTCATCCTCAATCGGGGGATGAGCCATCTCAACCTGCTCGGGTCAGCCCCGGTCGGCGACATGGTCGCCTGGCACAACGCCCTCCAGGACCTCGCCCTCGACACGCGGCTCCGGATCCCCATCTCGTTGTCGACCGACCCTCGCCACGCCTTCACCCACCACCCGGGTACCTCGGCCGCCGCCGGCCCGTTCTCGGAGTGGCCCGAGACGATCGGCCTGGCTGCCATCGGCGATCCCGAGGTCGTCGAGCAGTTCGCCGCCATCGCGCGCCAGGAGTACGTGGCCGTCGGGTTGCGGGTGGCGCTCCACCCCCAGATCGACCTGGCCACCGAGCCCCGATGGTGTCGGATCAGTGGGACCTTCGGCGAGGATGCCGAGCTCACCTCTCGCCTCGTCGGGCCCTACATCCGGGGCTTCGGCGGCGATCACCTCGGACCGCGTTCGGTGGCGACGATGGTCAAGCACTTCCCGGGCGGCGGGCCGCAGAAGGACGGCGAAGACCCCCATTTCAACTACGGGCGCGAGCAGATCTACCCCGCCGGGCGATTCGACCTCCACCTCGAGCCCTTCCGCGTCGCCATCGCCGCCGGCGCCACCCAGATGATGCCCTACTACGGCATGCCGATCGGGACGTCCTACGAGGAGGTCGCCTTCGGCTTCAATCGGGGCGTCCTCACCGGGCTGCTCCGCGACGACCTCGGCTTCGACGGCATCATCTGCACGGACTGGGGGCTCCTGACCGACAAGGAGCTCCTCGGTGAGCCCATGCTGGCTCGCTCCTGGGGTCTGGAACACCTCACCCCGCTCGAGCTGACGCGCATCGCGCTCGAGGCGGGCGTCGACCAGTTCGGCGGAGAGGACGACCCGAACCTCGTCATCGAACTGGTCGAGTCCGGACAGGTTGCCGAGTCCCGCGTCGACGAATCCGTCGCTCGGCTCCTGCACGAGAAGTTCGCCCTCGGTCTGTTCGACGACCGCCACGTCGACGCCGATCGCGCCCAACGGATCGTGGGCTGCGCCGAGTTCCGCTCCGCTGGACATCAGGCGCAGTGCCACGCCGTCACGATCCTCACCAACCAGCCGGCCGGCAGCACGCAGAGCCTGCCCCTCGCCTCCGGATGTCGCGTCTACCTCGAGGGCGTCGACGAAGCCGTCGCCGCCACCTACGCCACCGTCGTCTCCACGCAAGCCGAAGCCGACGTGTCGATCCTGCGCATCAAAGCTCCGTTCGAACCACGGCCCGGCGCCTTCGAATCGCTCTTCCACGCCGGCTCACTCGAGTTTCCGCCGGAACAACTCGACGGGCTGCGCTCCACGATCCAGGGCGGGCCGACCGTGGTGGACGTCTTCCTCGATCGTCCCGCGATTCTCGCCGGCCTCGTCGATGCCGCCGCCCTGGTCGCCGATTTCGGGGCCAGCGACCGTGCGCTGCTCGATGTGCTCTTCGGTCGCCAGTCGCCGAAGGGCCGGCTGCCTTTCGATCTGCCGCGCGCCATGGAGGCCGTCATCGAGAGCAGTGCCGACGCCCCCTTCGACACCGACAACCCCCTGTTCCATTTCGGGCACGGGCTCACGATCTGACTCCAGGACGAGGTCGCCACCACCATGCCATCACGCTCATCGCTCGGACGCCGCGCCGTCATCAGCCAACTCGCCGCCCTGGCCATCGCCACCGCGCTCCTCGCCTCGTGCTCGGGCGGCTCGACCGCCGGCACCAGCGGTGGCGCGGCAGGAGACACCGTCGGGACCACCCTGACCAGTGAGCAGCCGGCCGGACCTCCCACCAGCGGCGGCTCCCTCACCTACGGCATCGCCACTGACACGAACAGCCTCAACCCCTACGTGGGGCAGTGGTCAGGTTCCACCTACATCGTGGCCAACGCCTTCTACGAGCCCCTGGCCGCACTGGGGACCGACGGCCAGGCCCGGCCCTACCTGGCCGAGGCGATCACCCCGTCACCCGACTTCAAGCAGTGGACGATCCACCTGCGACCGGACGTCACCTTCTCCAACGGCGAGAAGCTGAACGCCGACGCCCTGATCACCAATCTCCACGCCGGCCAGAAGTCGGCCCTGATCAGCGCCGCCCTTGCGCCGGTGTCGTCGGTGACGGCCACCGACGATCTGACGGTCGTCGTCGCCATGAGCACACCCTGGTCGACCTTCGATCAGCTCCTCACCTCCCAGGCCGGGTACATGGCCGCTCCCGCCCTGCTCGCCGCGAGTGATGCAGCGACCGCCGATCCCATAGGAACCGGCCCCTTCGTCTTTCAGAGCCGCGTCCAGGATTCGTTCGTCAAGGTGGCCAAGAACTCCCGCTATTGGCAGGCCGGCAAGCCGTATCTCGACGGCATCACATTCAAGGTCCTGCCCGACGACTCGTCCCGCTCCAGCGCCATGGACACCGGCGATCTCGATGCCATGGAGATCAACACGTCGACGGTGCTGAGCAAGTATCTCGACAAGAGCAAGAACGGAGAGATCCAGCTCCTCACCAACGCCGGATTCGAGAGCAACGAGTTCGTCATCGCGCTCAACACCACCAGCGCGCCGTTCGACGATCTCACCGCCCGCCAGGCCTTGGCCTACGCGATCGATCAGGAGCAGATCTCGAAGACGGTCTACAACGGCGTCTGGCCCGCAGCCTGGGGGAACTTCGAGGAAGGTTCGCCGTATTTCATCTCGAAACAGGAGGCCGGCTACCCGGACCCCGATCCCCAGAAGGCCAAGGAGCTCGCCGATCAGTACCGCCAGAAGCACGGCGGGCCGATCACCTTCCGTCTGCTCCTGGGCTCCGACACGGAGAGCGCCCTCCTGGGTCAGTTCATCCAGCAGGAGCTCCAACCCGCCGGTATCGATGTGCAGGTGCAGCAGACCGACACGACCACCTCGATCGGCAAGATCCTCACCGGTGACTACCAGGCGGGGTTCTTCGCCATGTGGTCCGTACCAACGCTCGACAAGGGCTACTTCTTCGTCGCCAGCAAGCCGTCCCAGTCCGGTATCTCGCTGAACTACACCCGGATGGACGATCCCGCCATCACGAAGGCCATGGACGATGCTCGCTCGACCGCGGAGCGGAACCAGCAGATCGCCGACTACGACATCGTCCAGAAGCAGATGGCCACGAACCTGGACCGGATCTTCCTCTACCACGGGCGTAACGCATCGGCGTTCGACAAACGGGTGCACGGATTCACGACGGCGACCTTCCCCGGCATGACCGACCGAGCGTTCGCCCCCGACGTCACCATCAGCTTCTACACCGCCATGTGGGTCAGTCGCTGACCACCCGGCCGCGGCCCAGGCCAGCGCCGTCGGTGTAGCGGACGACACGATCGTGATTCGCAAGGTCAACGATGGCGTACCGCGGGGAGCGCGCCTGCTGGATCAGCTCCGCGGCCGGGGTGACGTGGCCATGAGCACCGACGAGATCATGGCGCTCACCCGAAGCGACTGAGGTGTCCGGAGTTGTCCGTTATGGAGTGTCCCGCCGAACCTGCAAAGCTGCCGCATGGACCTCGACGCACTGGTAGCCAAGCTCCCCCGAATCTGGCACGCCACGTTCGTGGGCGGTTGGGAAGGCATCCAGCGGTCAGGGCTCCGGTCCTCGGCCGATCTACTGGCCGAGGCCGGTCGGTCAGACGAGACCACGGTGATGCGTACCGACCCAGTGCACGTCGACAACGCCGAGGGCGTGGCGGTGCTCCGTAACCAGGTGCCCAACCGAACCGATCTCGCGCCGTACCTGGACGGGATCACGGTGGCCGAGTGGTGGGAGATGCTCAACAGCCGCTCGTACTTCTTCGCCGATGAGGTCGCTCTCGATCGACTCGTCGAGTCGTACGCCAAGCAGGGCATCGCCCAGGAAGTGATCTCCTTCCAGACCCGCCGCCTGCTGTCGCCCGTGGTGGACCACATCGAAGTGTCGACCGTGAACGCTGGGGTCTTCCCGCGTGCCACGGGCCCGACACGCGGCCGATCCACGTTCCAGCCGCTGGCCGAGTATTCGGGGCTGGCCACGAAGCTCAAGGAACTCACCGTCACCACGACGGTCCCGGTGACCGATGCAGCAGTGATGAAGGTCGTGCGCTTCACGCCGGGGCAGGACCCCGTGCGGATCTGGCCGTAGCGCCTCAGGTCGTTGTGCGGCCCGGCGTCGACGCCGTGGCGGCTTACGCTCGCCACATGCCAACCGAGCGCGGCCTTCAGATCGGAGCAGTCGTCGGTTGGATGCGCCTGGCCGTCGGTGTCGGCATGATCGCCGCTCCAGCCCCGGTGATCCGGCTCGGGTCGGGGGAGACCCCGCCGGGCGACATGGTGCTCATGACCCGAACCGTCGGGGTGCGCGACCTGGCCCTTGGCATCGGCACGGTCTGGAGTTGCCGGTCGCGATCCACGAACGACGCACGCCGCTGGGCGGCGCTGGGTCTGTGCAGCGACCTGCTCGACGTCACCGTCGGGGCGACCAGTGCACGTTCGGTCGGCAAGCGAGGAGCGCTCATCGCCGCGTTGGCGCCTCTGCCGTTCGTGGCCCTCGACATCGCCGCGCTGTTGACCGTGCGGTCAGCTGCCCGCTGACGGATCAATCTTGACGTCATTCGGTCGCAGGCCGGCGCGGACATCTGACGTCCTGCGGTAGAGCCGGCGGGGGTTGTCGGGCGCGACGACGAATCCCCACCGTCGGTAGAAGCCAACGACGTCACGGTCTTGCCGGCGAGAGCGGAGGCCTCACGGCTCACCGCGTCTTGTTCGTCGGTGACCCGTACGTCGATGCGCCGGGCCCGCGCCTTGGCCGGGGTAGCCATCGTCGTCTCTTCCTCGAAGGCGTGAACTGTCCGGACAGCGTACGCACTCGCCGCCAGGGCCTCGCTCAGACGGCGTCGTGATCGATCAGACTCTGGGCACTGTCCAGAATGGTTTGGGTAGCGGGTCGCGTGGCCCAGCCGAGCATCTCGCGGGCCCTCGCGGTGCTGTGTCGGTTCCGTCGGCCCAATGCCGGAGCGATCGAGCGCATCGTCGCGTCCTGGTCAGCCAATGCCCGGACGATGTCGTCGTCCAACGGCTCGGTCGACACCTGCGAGGCGCGTTCGCCCAAGTCGGACCGCAGCGTTTCGGCGAGTTCGCGCATCCACGTGAACTCGCCGGTTCCGAGGAAGCGTTGTCCCGCCGCTCCTGGCGCTTCAATCGCTCGCAGGTGGAGGTCGACGAGGTCTCGGACGTCCACCACCTCGAGCCCGATGTTCGGCACCAGCGGGATCTCGCCTCGCAGCATGCGGGCAATGATCCCGACCGATCCGATGGCGGTGGGCGAGAGGATCGGCCCGAACACCGCGCCCGGAAGGATCGTGGTCAGTTCGGGGGCGCCGGGTTCGTCAGCGAGGTTCCAGGCGGTCAGCTCGGCGAGCGTCTTGGCCTTCCGGTACGGGATGATCGTCGGGTCCTCGGGGTCGGTCCACAGCGTCTCGTCGGTGACGGAGTCCTCGGCGTAGGACGACGGGCTCGATGCGTTCGCCGCCGAGGTCATGACCACTCGCCGAACCCCGGCGGCGGTCGCGGCGCGCATGATGCGCGCCGCTCCGTCCACCGCTGGTCGGATCAACTCCTCCGGATCCTCCGAACCGGAGGTCCCCATCGGCGTGGCCACATGCACGACGACGTCCACGTCCTCCATGGCTTCGTTCCATCCGGCATCGCCGTCGAGATCAGCGCGACAGAACGCGAGCCCGGGGCTGACGGACTCCCCGGAGCGGACCGCTCGTTCGATCTCGTCGGATCGCGACAGGTCTCGCAACGTCGATCGCACCGGGTGACCCCGGCGCAGCAACTCGGCCACCATCCAGCCACCGATGTAGCCGCTCCCGCCCGTCACGAGGACGATCTCTGACTTGTCGGGCATCGACACGCTCCTGCGCAGCTCGAGTCTGATTCAGCCGGCGTTCGGCAGAGCTCCGGAGAGCGCGGAACTCGGCTGGTCGCGTCCGCCGAGCATCATGACGGCTTCGGCCCGCGAGCTGACGCCGAGCTTGGCATAGACGGACGCCACGTTCAGCCGCCAGCGCCCATCGGAGAAGTGGCAAGGTGCCGCTGGTGGCAATGCTTGGCCTTGCGACCACTGCCGCACGGGCAGAGCGCATTGCGTCCGGCTGCTCGCAGGATGTCCATGACTTCGTCGGCGAACCCTCCCGAGCGAAGCCGGTCGGCCATGAGGCGCATGAGGCCATCGGCGTGGGTGAAGAACGCCTTGTACCCCGCGCACAGATAGTTGAGGCCGGGGTCGCCGTCGGGAGTGAGCGTGAACCGGTTCTTGGGGCATTCACCGTTACAGGCGAAACGAACCTCACAATCAAGGCAGTAGCGCGGGAGTGAGTCGCGCTTGGCGTCACCGAAGGCCCGCTGCTGAGGTGAGTCGACGAGCTCGACCATGTGCGTCGTCATGATGTTGCCGAGGAGGTAGGCCGGTTCGACGAAATGGTCACAGGAGTACAGGTCTCCGTTGTGTTCGAGGGCCACGGCATTGCCGCAGGTCTCGGCGAAGATGCACAACGACGGGGGCAGGCCCAGCCACGAGGCGAGCGACGCGTCGAAGGTCTGGACGTAGACCTTGCCGATGTCGGCGGCCACCCACTCGTCGAACACCGTGATCAGGAACCGACCCCATGCATGAGGATCGACGGATCGGTGGGTGACTTGATCCCCCTGCTGGAACCCGGATTCGTTGTCGCGTTCGACGATGGGGATCAGTTGGATGAACTCGGCACCGAGATCGTCGCGGAGGTACCGGTAGACCTCGAGCGGGTGGTCCTGGTTGGCGGCGTTGACGGTGCAGAGGATGTTGGTGTCCACGTTGTGGCGGCGAAGCAGCTCGTAGCCTCGCAGCACCTTGGCGAAGGTCGGGTTGCCCTTCTTGTCGACCCGGTAGGCATCGTGCATCTCCGCGGGACCGTCGATGCTGACACCGACCAGGAAGCCGTTCTCGGCGAACAGCTCGCACCACTCATCGGTCAACAGTGTGCCGTTGGTCTGGATGGTGTGCTGGACGACCTGGCCGGGCCGGCGGTACCGCTCTACGAGGTCCATCGCTCGGCGTAAGAACCCGACCCCCATGAGGGTCGGCTCGCCGCCCTGCCAGGCGATGGTGACTTCAGGACCTTCCTGAGATTCGAGGACCTGACGGATGTAGGTGTCGAGCAACTCGTCGGCCATGCGGAAGCGGTCGCCCGGGTAGAGCGCCTCCTTTGACAGGAAGAAGCAGTATTCGCAGTCGAGGTTGCAGATCGGGCCGGTCGGCTTGGCCAGGACATGGAACTGCGCCGGTGCCGTCAGGGGCCGGTTCGTCGGCGGGGGCGGGCTCACCGGCTTGCGAGTCAGCTCGACACGGCTCTCGGTCATCACGAAACCCTTCGTCGGACCGGTCATGGACGCCCTACCGAAGCGCTCGAGCGTGTCCGGACCGACAGTTCATCAGGCCTTGGCATCGGCGACAGCGGTCGATGCGGTCGGTGAGCCGGTAGCGTCAGAATAGCTTGAGGATGTCCATTAACTCGCGGCTGCTACGGATTGATCTGACGCGACTCATCCCGCCCGGTGAGGCCTGAGTCCTTGATGTATCAAGTGCGCCGTCGACTGATCGGGAGGGGACCCGTTGACCGAGTCGGACGAGCACACGAAGGAACGGTTCGAGGAGTGGTTCGAGGCGGCGGTCATCCACCCGATCGAGGACTTCCAGGACCCGAAGCAGGAGTGGCGGCGGCTGTTCTCCGAACTGCTCGGCACGTTCTTCCTGGTGTTGGTGGCCGCCGGTGGCGGGATGATGGGCCAGGCGTTCCCGAACACGATCACCCGAGCGGCAGCGGTAACCGCACCGGGATTGATGGTGATGGCGATCATCTTGTTCATGGGCAAGGTGTCAGGGGCCCACCTGAATCCGGCAGTCAGCCTGGCGTTCGCGGCTCGAGGTGACTTCCCGTGGCGTCGGGTCCCTGGCTACATCGTGGTGCAACTCGCGGGAGCCACTCTGGCCGCGCTGTTCCTGCACGCAGTGATCAACGTGTCGGCCACCTACGGGTCGAACTATCCGGCGGCGGGGTACTCGTCGATGTCGGCGTTCTGGATGGAGTTCATCCTCACCCTCGGTCTGGTCAGCGTGATCCTCGGGACCGCGTCGGGAGCGCAGAACATCGGGATCGTCGGCGCCTTTGGCGTCGGTGCCTACATCGCGCTCGCGGGGTTGTGGGGGAGTCCGATCTCGGGCACGTCGATGAACCCGGCTCGCACCTTCGGCCCGGATCTCGTCGGTCGCGACTGGACCGCCTACTGGGTCTATGTCGCCGGCCCGATCGCCGGGGCGGCGGCCGCGGTCGTCTGCGGGTTCGTGCTGCGCGGCCGAGGCGGCGGCAAGTCCGGCTCGGGGGCTGCGCAGGGAGCGCTGTACACCGAGGTCGCCATACCCGGCAAGGATTGACCGTCAGCGACTTTCAGGAGCGACCCATGGCCGACCGCGTGCTGGACAGTTGGAACGATGGACCGGCCAAGCAGGCGATCCTCGAGTACGTGGCCTCGGTGAACGCGCCCGGCAAGGGCTTCGTGTCGCCGGCCGATCGGATCGCGACCTTCGACAACGACGGCACGTTGTGGGTCGAGCGTCCGACGCCGCCACAGTTCGACTTCCTGCTGCGGAAGTGGGGCCAAGAAGCAGAGGCGAACCCCACCCTCGCCGCGAAGGAGCCGTACAAGGCGATCGAGGACAAGGACCAGGCGTTCTTCCAGGGGCTCGTCACGCAGGACCCGAAGGTCGTCGCCGCGCTGGAGGGCGCCATGGCCACATCCTGGGCCGGCACGACCCCCGACACGTTCGACGCCGAGGTGCGCCAGTGGGCTACGACGGTCAAGCAGCCCAAGTTCGGGGTTAGCTACACCAAGTTGGTGTACCAACCAATGCTCGAGCTGTTCGACCTGCTCAAGGCGAACGAGTTTCGTTTGTTCGTCTGCTCGGGCGGCGGCCGAGACTTCATGCGGGTCATCGCCGAGGACCTGTGGGGCATCTACAAGGAGGACGTCATCGGCAGCGCCTCGGCCTATGAGTACAAGCACGGCCAGATCCTCCGCACCGCCGAGATGCTCGGCGGGATCGCACTGGGCCCGGGTAAGCCCGAACACATCTTTGCCCGCACCGGACGGCTCCCGGTGTTCGCCGGCGGCAACGCCGATGTCGACATCGAGATGCTCGAGTCCGCCCAGTTCGCCCTGCTCGTCGACCACGACGACGCGGAGCGCGAGTACGCCTACACAGACGCGGCTGAGCGCTCTCTCACCCGGGCCGACGACCTCGGCTGGACCGTGGTCAGCCTGAAGCACGACTGGAACACCATCTTCGCCCCAGGAGTCACGCCATGAGCGACCTGACCGCCATCGACGTCCTGGTCAACCCTGATGACCCGACCATCGGACGAGCCAAGAAGGTCAATGAGCGGATGCGCCTGAGCGTGCCCGGCGGCTTCGCCCTCGACGCCACTCACCAACCACACATCACCACCCTGCAACGCTACGTCCGCACCGCCCAACTCGACCAGGTCTACGACGCCGTGGCCTCGACCCTCGCCGCCACCGCCATGACGGCCCTGTCGTACCAGGCCGTGGCGATCCGTCACACCGACTGGGGTGTCCCGGCCAAGGCCTCGCCGTCATCGTCATCCAACCCAGTCCCGAGGTGCTCGACTTCCAAGCGGCGCTGCTCGCCGCGGTCACCCCCTACACCGAAGCAAACGGCACCGCCGCGGCGTTCGTGACCGTCCCCGGCGAGCAGATCAGCCAGAGCACCCGCGACTGGGTCGAGGGCTTCGTCCCCAACCAGATCGGCGCTGGAAAGTACATCGCCCATTGCACGGTCGGCTTCGCCACTCTCGATGACTTGAAGTCGATCGAGGCCGAGCCATTCGACGCCTTCCCCGTCCACCCCGCAAGCGTCGCCGTGTTCCATCTCGGCAACAACGGCACCGGCCACACCCAGCTCGCGGCCTGGCCCGTCACCGTCTAGCCGGGGATCCACGGGTCGACCACCCATCTGATTTTTGGGCGCCGTAAGGTGGCGCGAATGGGTGAGCGGCGGGGAGTTTCGCGGCGAGGGTTTCTGGCCGGCGTATCGACCGGGGCCGCGCTGGTGGCGCTCGAGGCCTGTTCTGGTTCGGCCTCGAACGGCGCGGCCGGTGGTCCCGGCTCGACCATCGAGGATGTCCCCACCAGCGTTCCTCGGCTGGCCGGACAGCGGCCCGATCCCGCCCAGGCCGAGGGTGCCCACCTGATTCCCGAGATCGAACACATCGTCGTGGTCATGCAGGAGAACCACTCCTACGACAGCTATTTCGGCATGCTCGGTCGAGGCGACGGCTTCACTCTCGACGAGCACGGCCAACCGACCGCCAGCAATCCCGACGAGACCGGCCACCAGGTCCAGGCGTTCCACATGGCCAACACCTGCCAGGCCAACACCGTCACCCAGAACTGGAACTCGTCGCACCTGCAGTGGAACGACGGCGCCATGGACGGCTTCGTCCGCACCAGCAAAGGGGCCGCCATGGGCTACTGGGACGGCACCGACATCCCCTTCTACTACGGCCTGGCCGAGACGTTCCCGGTATGCGACCGCTGGTTCGCGTCCACGCTGGGCCAGACCTACCCGAACCGTCGGTTCCTGATGTGTGGCTCCGCGTTGGGCAGCGTGAACACCATCGTCGCCGAGGCCGATGTGCCCGTCCCGAAGAACGGCACGATCGTTGAATCGCTGAACCGCAACAACATCTCATGGCGGGACTACAACCATCCGCTGCCGACCCTGCTGCTGTTCCCGCCGGTGTTCAACGCCAACCGGGACAAATGCCCCCCGATCGACCAGTTCTTCGCCGACGCCGCGGCCGGAGCGCTTCCCGCAGTGTCCTTCGTCGAGTCCGATGGCACCGTCTCGAGCGAGGAGGACCCTCAGGACATCTCCATGGGCGAGGCCTTCACCGCTCGCGTCGTGAACGCGGTGATGCAGAGCCCGAACTGGGCCAAGACCGTTCTCGTGTTCTGCTACGACGAACACGGCGGGTACTTCGATCATGTGCCCCCGCCACCAGCGGTGCCACCCGACGAAATTCCGCCCATCCTCACCGTGCACCCCGGCGAGCATCTCACTGGCCAATCGGCCCAGCTGGCGGGGGACTACGCCCGCTACGGCTTCCGCGTCCCCGCCGTCGTGGTGTCCCCCTACTCCCGGCCTGACCATGTCTCCCACGTCGTCCGCGACCACACTTCGATCCTCAGCCTCATCGAGCACACCTACAACCTGCCCGCCCTCACCAACCGCGACGGCGCCGCCGACAACCTGCTCGAATGCCTCGACCTGACCGGGCCGCCCCCGTTCCTGACCCCACCCTCGCTCCCGGCTCCCAGGAACACCACCGGCACCCTCTCCTGCACCCCGGGCAGCCCGGGCCCCGTTCCGTCCTGAGCGGACCGTGACAAACCGCCGGTGTTCTACGGTGGGCAGCATGGTCGAAGACCTCGCCGATCCGCGACGCAGCGAGCCCGGCTACGTCGCTGATGAGCGCTCGATGCTGGAGGCGTGGCTCGAGTTTCATCGCACCACGCTGGAACTGAAGTGTGAGGCATTGACGCCGCCGGCTCGCAAGGCGCGACCGGTCGCGACGTCGAAGCTCTCGTTGCACGGGCTGGTGCGCCACATGGCCGAGGTGGAGCGCAACTGGTTCCAGCGGGCGTTGCTCGGCCACGACGAGATCGAGGACCTCTACCCCGGCCCCGACGAAGATCCCGAGCTCGTCCCCCTCGACGACGCCGATTGGGACGACGACCTCGCCGCCTGGCGAGGCGAGTGCGCGGCCAGCCGGGCCGCTGCCGGGGCCCACCAGCTCGATGACGTCGGGACGAGGGACGGCAAACCGTGCTCGCTGCGCTGGATCTACGTCCACATGATCGAGGAATACGCCCGCCACAACGGCCACGCCGACCTGATCCGCGAGATGGTGGACGGCTCCGTCGGCTGGTGATCCCCACCCGCGGGAGGCGCCGGCGGCGGTCCGGTAGCGTCTCGGTTCTCATCCCACGAGCCCGCAGCGCCCGCTGACGCAAGGGCTCGGCCGGGTGTTCCGATCCCCATCAGGAGATTCCCGCCATGACCCGTGTCCCAATCGTCGACTACCTGGTGCTGGGCGACGAGCCCCACCTGGTGGCCCA
>Ga0075017_100000553_pt1 | contig 21021 bp, 17 predicted proteins | sample AleBraG_ABR_2012_FD_71475 | JGI IMG/M metagenome (GOLD analysis project Ga0075017, IMG submission 71475) | Freshwater sediment microbial communities in response to fracking from Pennsylvania, USA - Alex Branch Run_MetaG_ABR_2012 | ecosystem: Environmental > Aquatic > Freshwater > Creek >... | reverse complement strand
ATCCATCACCGCTACCGGTACTTTGTCGCGCGCTGACGCGCGGACAAACGAAAACGCTGCGTCGCGCGCTGACGCGCGGGACAAACGAAAACGCTGCGTCGCGCGCTGAGCGCGGGCGAACTACTCGCCGGCGACTGGACCAGCGTCGATAAGTGCAGGCGGCGTCCCAGGAGCGTCATCCGGAATGGCCCCTGGAGTCGTCGCATCACGACGTACGAGCGGCCACGCCGACGCCACGCCGACGACGACTGAGCCCAAGGCGATGTAGACGACGCTGCCAGTGTCACTGATGAGGACGAGGTCACCAGCCGGCGTTTTGATGGCGAGCAGCACGGTGCCGATGAGCCACCCAATAGTGACGAGGACGGCCGCCCAACGCGTACCGATCTCGTAACTCGGCAGCCGGGCGGCTAGCCAAATGAGCACGAGCGCAGCCGCCATACCCCACTGGATCGGCACACCGCCGATCTTGAAGGTGCAGGCCTGCAACAAGCCCGTCATGATTCCCAGCAGGAATCCGCCCGGCAGCGACAAGAAAAGCGTCAGCCACTGCGACGGCGTGAAACGTCGTCCGCCCATCACGCAACACCCGCAAACAAGTCGGTCTCACGGCCTTGCTCGTCCAAGATGTCAGTGACGAGGTGGCCCTTGGCGATGCGATAGAACTCAACACCGAGCGCTTCTGAACCGAGCGTTTCTGAGAGCGCAAAGAACGGCCCGGTGTCGTCGACTTGGGTGGCATGCTCACGCAATGCGGCCACCTTCTGGTCGACAAAGTTGCGTCCGTCAATCACGGTCGACACCACTGAGTCGTCGACGATGAAGGGCAAATCGTCTGCACTTTCGACGCCGAAGAAACCGCTGCCACCGGCGGCGACGAGAGCGTCAATGCCACGCTGCACCCACGACTTCGGCAGTGCGGTCCAGTAGATCTTGGCGATGTCCCATGGCTCACCAAGGTCGAGTCGATACGACGGTGTCGCAGCCAATGCTGCTCCGTACATGGCAACGCGATGAGCCTTGATGTGATCGGGGTGCCCGTAGCCGCCGAAGTCGTCGTACGTGACTAGCACCTGCGGACGGACCTCGCGAATGACAGCCACCAGATCGTCGGCAGCGGTCTTCAGGTCGGCCTGCCAAAAGGAATCTGCGCGCTCGTTAGGCGGTGTGCCCACCATGCCGGAGTCGCGGTATCGACCAGGTCCGCCCAGAAAACGATGGTCCGTGACACCCAACCGCTCCATCGCACGTGCGAGTTCCTGTTGCCGGTGTGGCCCAAGTTGGTCGTCGGCGCTCGATGCCAGGTTCGCCAACTCGGGGACGAGTACTTCGCCTTCTTCGCCCGACGTACACGTCACCAACGTGACCTGGGCACCTTCGGAAAGGTAGCGGGCCATCGTCGCGCCAGAACCGATCGTCTCGTCATCGGGGTGCGCGTGGACAAGGAGCATGCGGCGGTCGGCCAGCCGGTCGGCGTGAGTCACTCGCTTATCCTCCCTTACCCAGCGCCGTCCGCCAGCGATGCGCGCCCAAAGCTCTGCTGCAGAGGGTGAACCGGCAACAAGGGCGGCCTTGGCATGCAGTTTGATGGCGGCATGAGCATTGATGAAATCCCGCGGCTCGCCGCGGAAACCCGGCGCTTCTCACTCGGCCGCCCGCGCGGCTTCACGGTCGCTCCTGACGGTTCCCGCGTCGTCTTCGTGCGGGCCAGGTCCGGCGTCGATCCGATCCACCAATTGTGGGTCCTCGACGTCGGTACGGGTCTCGAGCGTCTTGTCGTTGATCCGCGGGAATTACGTGGCGACGACCATGAAGACTTGCCGCCCGAAGAACGCGCCCGGCGCGAACGACTTGGCGAGGCCGGTAACGGGGTCACCGCGTATACAACGGACGAGGCGGTCACCAAGGCCGTTTTCGCGGTCGGCGGCGAACCCTGGATCGTCGATCTCGTGGGCGATGCGAACGGCCGCCGGGTGCCTGCTCCCGGTGCGGTCGTAGATCCGCGTATCGACCCCACCGGCGCGCGGGTGGCCTACGTCCACGACAAAGGTGTCTGGGTTAGCGACCTCACGGGGGAACCGCACGCGCTCGTTGCGTCAGAATCGCCGACGGTCACCTACGGCCTGGCGGACTTTGCTGCAGCCGAAGAACTCGACCGAATTCGCGGCTTTTGGTGGGCACCGGACGGCGAGGCGCTGCTCGTCCAGCGCACCGACGAAGCACCCGTGAAGACGTGGTGGTTGTCCGAGCCGGTTGACCCGAGCCAACCCCCGGTGGCCCAGCGCTACCCGGTCGCTGGGTCGGCCAACGCCGTCGTCACTGCAGAACTCGTCACGCTCGCCGGCGGACGCATCGCCATTGATTGGGATCTCGCAACGCATCCATACCTCGCGCGCGCCTGGTGGGACACGCACGGACCAGTGGTCGCCGTTCTTAGCCGCGATCAACGATCCCTGCGCACCTTGGCGGTCGATCTCGTCACCGGTGCGACGTCCGAACTCAGCGAACTCACCGACAGCAAGTGGGTCGCACTCATTCCCGGGTTGCCCACTCGTACACCGGACGGACGCATCGTCAGCCACATTGACGACGCCGCAACCGACACACGCATGCTCACGATCAACGACCAACCACTCACGGCACCAGGGCTGCAACTTGAATCGGTCGCGTCTGTCAACGACAGCGGCGCGTTGGCTGTCGTCAACGCCGATCCGATCGATAGCCAACTCGTCCGACTTGGTTGGAACGGATCGGTAGAGCCCGTACTCGATCTCGCTAGTCCAGTTCTGCAGAGCGGTGTCGGCGCATATGACGGCGTTGTTGTCGCGACGACACTGGAACTTGAGCGAACAGGCGCGACAACAGTGGTCGTCGGCGCTGAGCACGCCACCGAAATCGCGTCACTCGCCGTCCCCTATCCAGTTGAGCCGCGCGTCGAAATCATCGCTGCCGGTCCGCGCGAACTGCGAACGGCCATCGTGCTGCCTACGTGGTGGGAACCAGGAGGTGCGCCGCTGCCCGTCATCATGGCGCCGTACGGCGGACCCCATCTCGGACGAGTCATGGCTGCGCGTGGCGCGTACATCAAGGATCAATGGCTGGCCGACCAGGGGTTCGCGATCGTCATTGCGGACGGAAGGGGAACACCGTCCCGAGGTCCCGCCTGGGAGCGCGAGGTCTATCGCGACTTGACGCTTGGTGTCCTTGCCGATCAAGTTGAGGCGCTCGACGTCGTATTGGAACGGTTCGGCAGCGATCTCGACGGTGACCGGGTGGGCATTCACGGTTGGTCTTTCGGTGGGTATCTCGCTGCGCTTGCAGTGTTGCGTCGTCCCGATCGTTTTCACGCCGCGATCGCCGGCGCTCCAGTGAGTGACTTCCGGCTTTACGACACGGCGTACACAGAACGCTATTTGGGCTTGCCGCAAGACGAGCCCGACGTGTACGACACCGCGTCGTTGTTGCCGCTCGCATCGCAGTTGCAGCGGCCGTTGCTCATTTTGCATGGGTTTAGTGACGACAACGTGTACGTCGCTCATTCACTGCAGTTGTCGCGAGCACTACTTGAGGCTGGAAAGGCACACCAGTTCTTGCCTCTGTCTGGCGAGAGCCACCGCGCACCAGCCGTCAAGGTAGCCGAGAACGAAGACCATCTCGTGGCCGACTTCTTCAAGACACACTTGACGTAGAACAGGAGTGCGGGCCGCGACAAACGTCGCGGCCCGCACTCTTTTGCAGCTACTTGGTACTACTGCGTGACACCAGCGTTGACGATGTCGTAGTAGCTGCCGAGACCAGCCTGCAAGTACATGTTCGTCGTCCGCGGACTGCGGTAGAACATCGTCTTGTCGAACTGGTAGGGCAGGTACACGGCGTTCGCCATAACCTGCTTGTCGATTTGACCCGCAGTCGCGGCACGCGTGGCGGGGTCGGTGAGGTGCTCGAACCCGTTGAGTAGCGCGTTGACCTTCGAGTCGTTCAGGCTTGGGTAGTTCGAGTTGCCGACGGGCAAGATTGAGTTGCCGTTAGCAATCGAGTTGTAGAACCCGTAGCCAGACGGGAAGTCAGCACCCCAACCGGCGATCGCCAGACCAATGTTCTGCTTGACGACGTTGGCCGGTGAGCCGATGAACGTCGAGTAGTAGTTGCTAGCAGATGCCGGCTTAGCGTTCACGGTGATGCCGACGCGAGCGAGCGAGTTCTGCACCGATGCGAACAACTGCGGGCCAAGACCTTGGTTGGAGTACGCCAGGTTGGTCGTGAAGCCCTTGGGCTGACCACACTTCGCCAGTGCTTGCTTGGCGGCCGTGAGATCGCCCGTGCTATCGGCGCCGTTCGGGTATGGGTTGTACGAGACATCAGAGCCAGGAATGATGCTCGGCATCATCGTCGTCGCAATGTCGCCGCCATATTGGCCACCGCGAATAATGCGCAGTGCCTTCTTGTCCAGGGCGTAGAAAACGGCCTTGCGACACTCGATGTTGTTCAACGGCTTGACCGTCTGCATGACAGCGAAGTACCGCGTGAACCCAGTGACAGGGTTGTCGGCATTTGCCATCAACGTCGGGCTGGCGATGATCTGCGCCAGGAACGTCGGCAAGACACCACCGTCAGTCTCGAAGTCGATGATGCCGTTCTGGAGTCGCTTGTCCAAGTCCTGCGCGTTGCTGAAGAACTGCAGGTTGATGGCGTTGACCAACGGATGCCGGATGGCGTCCGTTGCCTGTGACCAGTACGGGTTGCGCACGAAGTGGATGTACGACGTCGCGTTGTAACCCGAAATCATGAAAGGTCCGGACGACACGGGGTGGTTCGTGTACGTGTTGCCGGTGTCTTTGGCCTGCGGAATCGGAGCCGAGGCTGGCAACGCCATGAGGTAAGCGAAGTCAGAGAACGGACGCGCCAGGTGGAAGACGATCTGGGTTGCCGAAGGAGTGTCAATCGACGGCTTGCCGTTAATCATCGGCTGGCCCGTCTTGCTCTTGTACGGTCCCGGGTACTGCGGCGCACCTGACGCATTGCAGGTGTCGAGCAAGCAGAGGTAGTACGACGTTGGTCCACCGTTGATGACGTCCGTCGCCCACAAACGCTCGAGGCCGTACTTAATGTCCTTGGTCGTGATCGTCGTGCCGTCTTGGAACTTGACGCCGGTGTGCATCGTGAAAGTCCACGTACGACCGTCGGCAGAGACGGTGGGGTTGGCGGTGGCCAAGTCGGGGCTTAAGAGCGAACCGTCTGAACCGGGGACCGGACGGAACGCGAGCAAGGTGCGCGTAATGAGGCGCTGCATAACCCAGCAGTTGGCGTAGTAGGTACGCGCGGGGTCCCAACTGTCGCAGTCACTGAGGGCGCCAACGTTGAGGGTGCCACCTTGCTTCGTCGACGGACGGACGACGCCGTTTACAGCGGTGTTGAAGGCAGCTTGCGTCGCGGAGGCTGAAGGCGACGTGCTCGACGCCGTGCCGCCACTGGACGAGCAACCGGCCAGCGCGATCGCGCTGGCGACGCCCACGCTGACCAAGGCGATAAGTCTGGTGTGCTTACGCATGAAAGTTCCCATCATCTGTCGCTCACACCGACGACCCAAGTCGTCCGCGCCGATTGGCGGTCGCGTGGCGTGAGGAGTGTGGCGTTGCACAGTGCGGAGGCACGACGCTCGTCCGTCTGGGGAGACGGCCTTGTTGCGGCCCCGTCACACTCGTTTCACGAGGCTACCCCTGTGGCGCGCCCCTCAATCGTGAAAAGAGCCTGATTCCGCCGCGCACCGACTGTGAGAAGGATCGCGGTTTGCTGGGGCAGAAAAGGGGAAGCGGTGTGGATCGCTCGCCTTGAGCACCGCCACACCGCTTCCGGAAACCTCGATATCGGGCTTATAGCGAGGAATCGTCCTGATTCCACGACGTCACTTCTTCGGTCGGCGCCGGGTTGTGCAGGTAGGCCTGCTCGGTGGCGCCGGCACCGATGAAGTCGTGAGCCGTATCGCTGTGCGGCTCTTCCTGCTCGACGAACTGAGCAGCAGCTGCCAGTTGCTGGGCCGTCGGGGCCGCATCGGTCGGTTCGATGGGGAAGAAGCACGCAAGTTCGTGACCGGGAGCAATCTCGACGAGCGGGGGTTGCTCCTTGCGGCACTTGTCCTGCGCCTTCCAACACCGAGTGTTGAACACGCAGCCGGGAGGCGGGTCAGCCGGACTGGGTAGATCGCCCTGCAACAGGATGCGCTGCCGATTCCGCTCAATGTCGGGGTCAGGAATCGGAACGGCCGACAACAAAGCGACCGTGTAAGGGTGACGTGGGCTTTCGTACAAAGCGTCGCTGTCACCGGTCTCGACGATGTGGCCGAGGTACATGACTGCGACGCGGTCCGAGATGTGCCGGACGACCGAGAGGTCGTGTGCGATGAAGACGAATGCCAACCCGAACTCGTTCTGCAACTTCTCCAACAGGTTGACGATCTGTGCCTGGATCGATACGTCGAGGGCCGACACCGGCTCGTCAGCAACGATGAGCTTCGGACGCAAGGCGAGGGCACGTGCCACACCGATGCGCTGCCGCTGACCGCCGGAGAACTCGTGCGGGTAACGGTTGTAGTGCTCGGGGTTGAGGCCGACCAGTTCAAGCAGGTCTTGCACTGCCTTCTTCGCGCCCCCTGGTGGCGTGATGCCTTGAATGCGGTACGGCGCCGAAATGATTGCTGCGACCGTGTGGCGGGGATTCAACGACGAGTACGGGTCCTGGAAGATCATCTGCAGGTCGCGACGCACTGCCTTGAGGGGTCCACCCGAGGCCGTAGCAATCTCTTGGCCCTCAAACTTGATCGACCCTGCGGTGGGCTCGAGGAGACGCACGATGGTCTTGCCTGCTGTGCTCTTGCCACAGCCGGACTCGCCCACTAGGCCAAGGGTTTCGCCCTTGCGCACCTTCAACGAGATTCCGTCAACGGCCTTGACGTTGCCGACGGTCTTTTGGAAGACGATGCCTTGCTTGATGGGGAAATACTTCTTAAGGCCGTTGACCTCAAGTAGCACTTCGTTCGCGCTCTTGTCGGAGCGCGAGTAGGCGGCCGTCTCTACGGCGTCAGTGCTCACTTATGCCTCCGAAACTGAGTTGGCGACAACTGGGATCGGCTCTGGCGCATCGGGTGCTGCGGTTAGCACCTCGGGAACAAGGGCGCCATTGATGCGCGCGGTCCAGAGACCGTCGCGTGCCTCTACAGGGAGGTGACACCGACTCAAGTGGGCCGCACCTGCAGGCGTCGGTTCCAGAGTCGGAGCGTCCTCCCAGCAAGGCCCCCCGACGAAACGGCTGTACCCGCACCGCGCGTGGAACACGCACCCACTCGGCAAGTTGATGAGTGACGGAGGTGTACCGGGAATCGGCTCGAGTTCGCCCTTTTGATCGCGGTCGAGGCGCGGAACTGAGGTCATGAGGCCCCAGGTGTACGGCATCTTCGGCTTGTAGAAGACCTCGTCGACGTTGCCCCGCTCGACTGCCTGGCCGCCGTACATAACGACAATTTCGTCGGCGGTCTCGGCAACCACACCGAGGTCGTGCGTGATGAGGAGCACCGCGGTGCCAAAGTCGCGTTGCAGGTCTTTGATCAACTCAAGAATCTGCGCCTGCACGGTGACGTCCAACGCCGTCGTTGGCTCGTCAGCAATGAGCAACTCCGGGTCATTCATAAGCGCCATGGCGATCATCACGCGCTGCCGCATACCGCCGGAGAACTGGAAGGGGTAATCGTCAAGGCGCTTGCGAGCACTCGGGATACCCACCTTGTCGAGCATGGCGGCGGCGCGTTCGGTGGCTTCCTTCTTACTTACGTTGTGGTGCACCTGGTAGGCCTCAGCCAACTGCACGCCGACCCGGTAGAAGGGATGCAAGCTCGACAACGGGTCCTGGAAGATCATTGCCATCTTCGAACCACGCAGCGAACGCATGTCGCGGTCCGAGAGCCGGACGAGTTCCTGGTTGTCTAGCCACACTTCGCCGGTGACCTTGGCCTTCGAGCCCTTGTGCAGCCCCATGATGGCTTGACTAGTCACGGACTTGCCGGAGCCGGACTCACCCACGATGCAGACGGTTTCACCACGCCGCACCTCAAAGGACAGACCGCGAACGGCTTTGACTTCGCCGTCTTCACTCGGGAAGGTGACGGCCAGATTCTCAACGCGCAAGAACGGTGCGCGTGAGTCGTTAGTTGGCGCCGGCATTGCAGCCTCTTGCGTCGTACTCACTGGAACCTCACCCGCGGGTCGGCAACGCCGTACAAGATGTCGACGATGATGTTGGCCACAACGATGAAGACAGCGCCAAGAATTGTGACGCCCATGATGACTGGCAGGTCTTGCTGTCCGATCGCGTCGACGGCCAATTTGCCGAGCCCCGGCAAGTTGAACACTTGCTCGGTAACAATGGCGCCTGCCAACAAGCCAGCAACGTCGATGCCGAAGATCGTGATGAGCGGCGTCAACGCGGAGCGCATTGAGTGTCGGTTCACCGAACGGCGCGGCAAGCCCTTTGCGACAGCGGTTCGGATGTAGTCCTCGCTGTTGACCTCAAGAATGTTGGCTCGCGTGAGGCGTGCATACAACGCAGCGGACGTAATAGCGATCGTGAGCCACGGAAGGATGAGGTTGTGGAACCACTCCCACGGGTTCTGGGTAAACGGTACGTAGTGCGGATTTGGGAACCAGCGCAACCACAGCGGCCCGTAACTGAAGATGAGGAGCAGGAGTAGACCGAGAACGAAGGTCGGGAAACTGACTCCAGCAAGTGCAAAAGCCATGAGACTTCGGTCGAGTAACGAGCCTCTACGTAATGCGGAAATGATGCCGATCGGGATACCGATGGACAACCACAGAATCGCGGCGCCCACCGTCAACGAGAGTGTGACGGGAAACGCCCCGGCTATCAGTTGTGTGACGGGTTGGCTATATCGGAACGAGTAGCCAAGGCACGGCGCACTGCAGTGCACGGTGCTGGTGCCGTCGCTGAAATCGCGTCCGACGACGATGCCCTTCATGAAAATCCAGTACTGCACGGGCACGGGCTTGTCGAGCCCTAGCTTGTGCCGAACTGCCTTAACTTCATTCGGACTCGCTACCTTCCCGACGTACAGGTACGTGGGGTCAGCCCCAAAGACGACAGGTCCGATCTGGAAAATGCCGAACGTAACGACTGATACGACGATGACGACCAGGATTGCCTGGAGCACACGTCGAATGATGTATCGGACCATCTTTGGTGCGGGTCGGGGTCAGCAACTTACGCTGCTGACCCCGACCCGACTCACCCCTTCCGCGTCGAGTGGGCGATCGGCGTTACTGCACGCCTGCGTTCACCGTGTCGTAGTAGCTACCGAGTGCTGCCTGCAGGTACAGGTTCGTCAGACGTGAGGTGTGGATGTAGAACGTCTTGTCGAACTGGAACGGCAGGTAAACAGCGTCAGCCATGACCTGGTGGTCGATCTGCGAAGCCATCTTGGCCTGCGTCGAAGCTGACGAAGTCGCCTCGAAGCTGTCAAGAAGCTTGTTGATCTTCGGGTCATTCAGGCTGACGTAGTTGCTGTTACCGGCCGGCAGGATGGCGTTGCCATTCGCGATGGACTGGTAGAAACCGTAAGCCGACGGGAAGTCAGCACCCCAACCAACAACCGCAAGACCAAGCTTCTGCTTGAGGATGTTGGCCGGCGAACCGATGAAGGTGCTGTAGAACGTCGCTGCAACGCCCTGCTTCGAGCCGGTGTGGATTCCGACGCGAGCAAGAGCCGACTGCAAGGCTTCGTAGATCTTGAGGCCACGGCCCGTAGGAACGTAAGCCACGTTGACGTAGAAGCCGTTCGGCTGACCACAAGCGGCCAACTCAGCCTTGGCGGCCACCAGGTTGCCCTGGCTGCCCGCGCCGTCTGGGTATGGGTTGTAGTTAGCGTTCGAACCCGGAACTGACGGGTTCATCATGGTGCCGGCAAGCTGGCCACCGTACGAACCACCGCGGATAACGCGGAGGGCGTACTTGTTGATCGCGTAGAAGATGGCCTTGCGGCAGTGGATGTTGTTCAACGGCGCAACCTTCTGCATGACGGCCACGTAGCGCGTGAAGATCGTCACTGGGTTGTCCGAGCGAGCCTTGATGGACGGGTTACCAAGTGCCGTGAGCAACGCTGGCGTCTGCTGTCCACCATCGACGGAGTAGTCAACCTGGCTCGACAGAATCGCGTTGTCGGTTGCAGTCGCGTCGCTGTTGTAGTTCAGGTCGATCTCAGTGGCGTGCGGGTGCACGACTGGGTCGCCTGCCTGTGACCAGAACGGGTTACGAACCCACACGACACCGGTGGTGGCGTTGTAGGACTTGAACTCGAACGGACCACTGGAAACAACGTGGTTGGTGTACGTGGCGCCGGTGTCGTTCTTGGCAGGAACCGGAGCGGTAACCGACATGGCCAGCAGGTTGTTGAAGTCCGAGAACGGCGAGGCCAAGTGGAACGTCAGGGTGTTGCCACTCACGACGATCGAAGGCTTGCCACCGAGCTTCGGCTGGTTCGACGGTTGCTTGTACGGGCCCTGGTACTGGGCGAGGCCGTTCTTGTCGCACGTGTCGAGAAGGCACGTGAGGTAAGAAACCGGGCCACCAGTGATCTGGTCAGAGTACGTACGCTCGATCGCGTACTTGATGTCGCCGGCCGTGATGACAGCGCCGGTCGAGTACTTCTGACCCTTCTTCAGGGTGATGGTGACGGTCTTGCCGCCGTTGGTGTACTTGGGCAGGCCAGTCGCAAGGTCAGGAACCGGAACGGCGCCTGCCACACCCGGCTTGCTCGGGTAAGCGAGCAACGAACGGGTGAAGATGCGCTGCAGAACCCAGCAGTAGCCGTAGTAGGTACGGGCCGGGTCCCAAGAGTCACAGTCGCCGATCGCGGCCAACTTCAAGGTTCCGCCGGTCTTAGCGGAAGGATTTTCAACGCCGGTCACGGCCCCGTTAAAGGTCATGCCAGCTGGGCGAGTACTCGCGGTTGCAACGCCCGCGCCGAACAAGCCGGCAGCGATAACACCTGTTGCAACCCCGACCGAGACAAGCGCCCGCAAGCCTCGTGTCTTCGTCATCGTGTAGTTCCCCATCTTCTTTTGGTGTCCCCCGCCGGACGCGGTCGGGGTATTCCGTAGTCGCTGGCTTGTGGCCGTTGACTTCGGAAGCTAGCGCGTGGACTTCGGGTCGAAAGCGTCTCGAACTCCGTCGCCCAACAGGTTGAATGCCAAAACGGTGACAAAAAGCGCCACGGCAGGAACGACCAAATAGAACGGGTCGGCCTGGAACACCGTGGAGGCGTCGGCGAGCATGCCACCCCATGAAGGGGTAGGCGGTTGCACACCAACACCAAGGAAGGACAGCGTCGCCTCGAAAATGATGTTGACCGGAATGATCAACGTCGCGTACACGAGGATCGGCGCCGCCAAGTTTGGAAGTAGTTCGCTGAACAAAATGCGCGACGTACCAGCCCCAAGGCTGGTGGACGCCTCGACGAACTCACGTTCGCGCAGCGAGATCGTTTGCCCGCGGATGATGCGCGCGGGGTAAGCAAACGAGAACACGCCGATGATCAAGATCAGTAAGACGATGCGGAAATAATTCGGCGCGTGCGGGATGTTGGAAATGATGACCAGGACCGCGATCGCGAAGAGCAACACGGGGAAAGCCAACATCACGTCAAGGAAACGACTGATAACCGCGTCGATCCACCCGCCGAAGAAGCCCGCCGTAATGCCGAACAGCACGCCAAGCACAACCGAAATGACGGTTGCACTCAAAGAGATTCCGAGTGAAATGCGGGCGCCGTACAGCAGCCGGGCAAAGATGTCGCGACCCAACTGCGGCTCAACGCCAAGGATGTGCTTCCAACTCACGCCACCCCAAGGCCCTTTCGGGAACCCGATGTCACCAAGGACGTTGAGGTCCTGACTGGTGGGATCAACACCCATCCACTTGGTGATGAGCGGCGCAAAGATCGCGGCAAGGGTGAGCAAGATGATGAAGATGAGCGACGCCATCGCGACCTTGTCACGACGAAGGCGCCCCCAGGCGATCGCCCAGAGAGAGCGGCCCTTGACGGGTGCGTCAGCAACGGCCTGCGCCGTCGCTGCAGCCGACTTCATCATCAAGGCGTCTCCCCTGCCTCAAGTACTAGTGCCCCTAGTGTGCGGGGCTTGTGGCACAACTTAACCCGGGCGCAACCGGGCTCTCATAGAACCCCCAGGAACCCGCGGGGCACCGTAACAGCCCGTTCACCGGCCTCGCCAGTCGTCAACGAGCCTTTGCACGACCGCGAATCTTGTCGCGATCGGTCTTCGCGAGGAAGACCTTGCGAAGCCGGACGGCTGCAGGAGTCACTTCAACGCACTCGTCGTTCCCAATGAATTCCAAGGCCTGCTCCAAGTTCAGGAGCTTCGGTGGCACCAAACGCTCCAGTTCCTCGGCTGTTGAGGAGCGAACGTTGGTCAATTTCTTCTCACGGACGGCATTGACGTCCATGTCATCGGCGCGCGCGTTCTCGCCGACGATCATGCCCTCGTAGGTCGCGGTACCGGGGCTGACGAACAGGCTCCCGCGCTCCTGCAGGCTGAAGAGGGCATAGGCCGTCACGACACCAGTGCGGTCAGCGACGAGCGAGCCCGTCGGACGCGTCCGCACTTCGCCGTGCCACGGCTCGTAGCGCTCGAACACGTGGTTCATGACACCCGTGCCGCGAGTTTCGGTGAGGAACTCGGTCCGGAACCCGATGAGGCCACGAGCGGGTACGAGGTATTCCATCCGCACCCAACCGGTGCCGTGGTTGACCATCTGTTCCATGCGGCCTTTACGCAAGCCAAGCAACTGCGTGACGACGCCCACGTAGTCCTCGGGCACATCGATCGTCAGTCGCTCGACGGGTTCGTGGATCTTGCCGTCAACCTCGCGCGTAACAACTTGTGGCTTGCCAACTGTGAGTTCAAAACCCTCGCGGCGCATGAGTTCAACAAGAACTGCGAGTTGCAGTTCGCCACGACCCTGAACTTCCCACGTATCTGGACGCTCTGTGTCATTGACGCGCAGCGAGACGTTGCCGACGAGTTCCGCGTCGAGTCGGTTCTTGACGAGTCGTGCGGTGAGTTTCTTGCCGCTTTGTCCAGCAAGGGGTGACGTGTTGATGCCGATGGTCATCGAGATGCTCGGCTCGTCAACGGTGATGAGCGGAAGCGCAACCGGGTTCTCTATGTCAGCCAACGTCTCGCCGATAGTGATGTCAGGTAGGCCGGCCACTGCGATGAGGTCACCCGGATTGGCTTCCTCAACGGGTACGCGTTCCAGCGCATTTGTCATGAGCAACTCGGCGACCTTGGCGCGCAGTTGCGTTCCGTCTCGGCGAATCCAGGTCACGGTCTGGCCGCGCTTGATGACACCTGCGTGGACGCGGCACAGCGCCAAACGTCCGAGGTAAGGACTTGCGTCGAGGTTCGTGACGATCGCCTGCAGCGGTGCGTCCGGCACAAAGCGCGGCTCGGGCACGGTGTTGAGGATCGTCTCGAACAGCGGCACGAGACTGTCGCTGTCTGGCGGAATGGTGCCGTCACTCGGACGGACCGTCGACGCACGTCCGGCCTTGGCGGACGCGTACACAACGGGGAAGTCGAGAACGTTTTCGTCGAGATGGTCAGCGTCTGACGCGAGATCGAGGAAGAGGTCGGACGTTTCTTCGACGACCTCGGCAATTCGCGAGTCCGGTCGATCGACTTTGTTGACGACCAAGATGACGGGCAAATGCTTGGCCAGCGCCTTGCGCAAGACGAAACGAGTCTGCGGCAGCGGTCCTTCACTGGCGTCGACCAGCAAGATGACGCCGTCGACCATTTCCAGTGCGCGTTCGACCTCGCCACCGAAGTCGGCGTGACCGGGTGTGTCGACGATGTTGATCGTCACTCCCCCAGCAGGGGCACCGGGTCCGGCGTAGTGGACTGCGGTGTTCTTCGCGAGGATCGTGATGCCCTTTTCGCGTTCGAGGTCCATGGAGTCCATGACCCGAACCGCGACATCACCTTGGTCGGCTTGGTGCTGGGTGAAGGCGCCGCTTTGCCACAGCATGGCGTCGACGAGCGTTGTCTTGCCGTGGTCGACGTGCGCGATGATCGCCACGTTGCGCAGGTCTGCGCGGACGGCCGTAGCTTTCGGGTTGCTGGTCATGCACGCTCCACGCGAGTTCTGGTGACGAGGTGTCACTCGTCAGGTTGGGCCTCAATCGAGACCGGGGCTGGTGTCAGCCCACGAAAAGACGTGCGACGAAGCCCACCGACGCGTGGGAGCACTACCTAAGGGTACGGGGCCGCACTCGTCCGTCCGCTCGGTTTAGGCCTGATCGGACGTACGTCACACCCAGCCGGCTGGCCGCAGAGTGCGCAGCGCCGCGATTGCCGGTACATCTGCGGGTACCCAGGGGCGCCCCGCCGCGGTCATGAACCCTGGGTTAGCGGTCTCCCACGTCACCCAGTCGATGGCGTCGTGAGCGCGGTCGGGAGCCGGCGCTGCAGCGTCCGCCAGTTCGGCTGTCACAACGGCGAGGTCGAGGCCCGGACGGATCGGGAATCGTTCCGGAAGCTCACCGGTGACCACGACGTCGATGTGCAATTCCTCGCGCATTTCACGCACTGCAGCCGCCGCGACGGTTTCACCCGGCTCGACCTTGCCACCCGGCAATTCCCACAGTCCGGACAACTCCGGCGGGGCGATGCGCCGCGCGATGAGCAGCCGTCCGTCCGCAAACAACGCCACGCCAACGACGAGACGCGCGACTTCAGGACCCGCGGCCGGCTCTGTTACCACTGCGAATGAACATGACTGCGGACGAGTTCGTCGTAGACGACCTGGACTGTCTCGTCGTAATTCGCGGGCAGGTCGATGTCTGCAGCTGCCGCATTGGCGCGCGCCTGCTCCGGATTGCGAGCACCAGGAATGACGGTGGTGACGGCGGGATGTGAAGCGAGCCAAGCGAGCGCCGCTTGGGCCGGCGTGACACCAACCGGAACCGCTGCGCTGATGCGAGTCGCTGCCGCGATTCCGACGTCAAGCGGAACTCCACTAAACGTCTCGCCGACATCGAACGCCGAACCATCACGGTTGTAGTTGCGGTGGTCGTCGGCGCCAAAGGTGGTGTCGGACGTGATACGTCCGGACAGCAATCCGGAAGCCAGTGGCACCCGGGCGATGATGGCGACCCCATTTGCGTGTGCGAGCGGCAACAGTTCTTCAAAAGGCTTGAGCCGTAGCGCATTGACGATGACCTGCAGGCTTGCGCAGCCGGGCTGTCGAGCAGCGATCAAACCCTGCTCAACGGTTTCAACGCTGACACCCCACGTTCGAATGACGTTCTCAACCTCGAGGCGCCGCATGATGTCGAAGACGCGATCGTCAGAGTAGATCTCTTGCGGAGGGCAGTGCAGTTGGACGAGATCGAGCACGTCGACGTCGAGGTTCCTACGACTGCGGTCCACCCATTGCCGGATCGCGTCCTCGCTGTAATTCTCCGCTGTGTGTGGCGAGGCACGTCGTCCGGTCTTCGTCGCGACCGTGACATCGGCGGACGGATTGCTGGCGCGCCACGCGGCGATACGCCGTTCGCTCACGCCGTCGCCGTAGACGTCCGCTGTGTCGAAGAACGTGACGCCAGATTCGAAAGCCGCCGTGAGCGTTGCTTGCGCATCGGCGTCGCTGACGTCACCCCAGTCGGCGCCTAATTGCCACGTGCCTAAGCCGATGACACTGACCTCGCGGTCGAGGGCCCGGAAGTATCGAGTTCGCATGGAACAAACCTTCCAGGCAACGCGGCCGTTGTCACATGGCGGGTCGGGTGGACTGCTACGAGTGATCGGACGTGCCACTGTATGAACCATGCGAGACCCACTGACCACTGAACAGATCAACACTGCCCTGCACGATCTTCCGGCGTGGTCGTACGACGATGGCGCGCTGCAGCGCAGTGTTGTCGCGCCCGACTTCGCCACGGCCATGCGCATAGTTGACGATGTGGCGCGCGTCGCCGAGGCGTCCGACCATCACCCCGACATCGATATCCGCTACACGCAACTCACGTTTCGGCTTCGGACGTGGAGCGCGCGCGCCGTTACGTCCAACGACGTCGAGTTGGCAAAGCGCATTTCCGCGATTGCCGCCGATCACGGTGTGCACACCGATGACGCATTAGATGCCCGTCCGCGCATCGAGATCTGCATCGACTGCTCTGACCCTGCTCGCCTGTTGCCGTGGTGGGCGGTCGCACTGCGCTACGTCGAAGTCGATGGCGAATTGGTCGATCCGGACGGCGCGGGGCCGATCGTGTGGTTCCAGCCCGTGCCGGAACCGAAGGTCGCCAAGAATCGCATCCACCTCGATCTGTGGTTGCCCCTGCGCGAAGCGGCAGCGCGACGCGCGTTGCTCGTGTCGATGGGCGGACGACTTATCTCCGAGCACGACCGCGCGGACACTGACGACAGTTTCTGGGTGCTTGCTGATCCGGAAGGAAATGAAGTCTGTCTGTGCATCACCGACGCCTGATGCAGTAACAGCACACGCATCGCACTTGACGAATACGCGCCCCGAGTGGGGTGATGTTCGCAATCCCCATCTATCGCTGACGGAGCCCTCATGGCAGTGCGCGTCGACCTCAACATTTCGCTTGACGGGTTTGCGACAACGACAGATCAGACGCCCGAGAACCCGATGGGCGACGACTGGTCGCGGCTCGTGAAGACGTACATCGGAACAAAGACCTTCCGTGAACGCGTCTTCCACGACGAGTCGGGCGAGGGTACGACCGGACTGGATGACGAGTACGCGAAGGCGTATTTCGCTGAGGTCGGCGCGGAGATCATGGGCGCTGGAATGTTTGGCTTCCACAATTTCCCCGACGACCCAGAGTGGCGCGGGTGGTGGGGCGATGAACCTCCGTTCCGCGTTCCAGTCTTCGTTCTCACGCACCGCGTTCCGCGCGCGCCTATAGAAATGGCCGGCGGAACAACGTTTCACTTCCTCTCAGCGCCGCCCAGCGAGGCACTAGATCGCGCTCTCGAAGTGGCCGCCGGTGGAGATGTCCGTGTTGGCGGCGGGCCGACCGTCGTCCGCGATTTCCTCAGCGCTGGCCTTGTGGACCGATTGCACGTGGCGATCGTGCCGATCCTGCTGGGTCGCGGCATTCGGCTGTGGGACGACCTTCGGGGCCTCGAAGCCGGTTACGACGTGCGCAGCGAAACGTCCGAGAACGGAATCATTCACCTGACCTTTGCGCGTTAGTTCCGGCCAGCGGCGTCATATCGACCGCTGCCGCGCGGACGAGACAGGTCCAACTCACTTGTCCTACACGTTAAAGCGGCGTTCGACGATGTCACCGTTAGTCACCTTGCGCTTCGACAAAGGCGGCAAGGTTGTCCAATGAGGACGCCATCCCCACTGTGTGGTCCTGAGCACGGATGCCGATCGGAACGTCCTCGGCACGGACCTCCACGTGCGTCGCCTCACCGGCCGGTCGAAGCTCCCACGTCATCGTCATGGTCCCGGAGAAGGATGGGTCGTCGCTGACGAAGTCGACGGCCTGAACCAATAACTCGTGCGGCCGAATCTCGATGAAGCGAACATCTGCCACGTCCGATTGCGATGTCGTCTTGCCGCGCCTAGCGGCATCGTCGTAGGAGAGCACGAGTCGATACGAGCCGCCGGGCCGGGCATCGAAATGCTCGAACCTCCCGGACATCCCCGACGGGGGCAGCCATACCTCCAGAGCCTCGCGGTCGATCAAGGCCGCGAAGGTCCGGGCCGGGTTCGCCGGAATCACGCGTGACGCACGATCGACCCTGGTCACCTCACACCTTTCCGAAGCGGAACTCAACCGGACTACGCGCCCGGTCAACGTGAACGTAGCGCGAATCTCGCGATGCGAAGGATGCGCTCGTAGTACGGACGGGCATCAGCGGGAAACGCACGCAGGGAGCGTTCCAAGCCATCGGCCGCCGCTTCGAGGCGCGCCCTTTCACATCGCCCAGCCGACCTTCTTTGGCCATGAGCGCCCACCCGTAGATATCAGCGTCCATCAACACGGGCTCAACTTCGCCGTAGTTGACGCCCTTGTCCAACGGATCCGTCTCGTGCCGGCCTGTCGTCACATGCAAAACCTAGAAGTTGAAGCGGTATTCGACCTGCTCAAGTTGCGAGCCAACAGCAGAACACTGCGGCCGCAGTCCGGAAGGTCCGGTCGAAGATCCTGCTGCTGCGCGGCAGCGCTGATCGCGAGGATCAAGAGACCGGCTCGATGAGATCCCACAGATTGCCGTATAGGTCGGCGAAGACCACGACCTTTCCGTACGCCTCACTTCGTGGAGTCTCAGTCATGCGGACGCCCGCAGCAACGAGTCGCGCGTAGTCGTTGTCGAAGTCGTCCGTATGCAAGAAGAAGCCGACACGCCCGCCCGTCTGATTACCGACAGCTTTGCGTTGGCGATCGGTGGTCGCCTCCGCCAGTAGCAGGCATGCACCACCGTCGACGTTGGGTGAAACCAACACCCAGCGTTTTCCGTTGCCTAGGGCAGTGTCTTCGTGCAAGGCGAATCCGAGGATGCCGACGTAGTAGTCGATGGCGCGGTCGTAGTCATCGACGACAAGGGTAAGCGCGTGCAGGTGCACCTTCGACCCCTCATAAAGCCCGGTGAATCGCTTTGCCTCTGAGTTCAGCCAAATAAGGCGCTGGCGCCGCCGACTTTGGCGATTGAGCCTCAGCGCGGAGCAGCGTGCGCCCAATCTAGTGGCGAAACCGTTTCACTTGGAGTCAGACGTTGAAGCGGAATTCGACGACGTCGCCGTCCGCCATGACGTACTCCTTGCCCTCCATGCGGGCCTTGCCACGTGCGCGTGCTTCAGCAACCGAGCCAGCGTCCATCAGGTCAGCAAAGCTGATGACCTCCGCCTTGATGAAGCCTTTCTGGAAGTCCGTGTGAATGACGCCAGCAGCTTCAGGTGCAGTGGCACCCCGCTGAATCGTCCACGCGCGTGACTCTTTGGGGCCGGCCGTGAGGTAGGTCTGCAGTCCGAGGGTGTGGAATCCAGCGCGAGCTAAACGAGCCAACCCAGATTCGTCTTGACCAGCGGACGCAAGCAGTTCAAGGGCTTCTTCGTCTGGCAGTTCAAGCAGGTCGGCTTCGAGTTGAGCATCGAGGAACACTGCATCAGCGGGTGCAACAAGTTCACGCATCGAGACTTGCAAGTCGACGTCGACTAGACCCTTCTCGTCGACATTGAACACGTACAGGAACGGCTTCGCCGTGAGCAAGAACAACTCACGCAAAGGTTCCGGGTCTAGGCCCGAAGCAAATACGGTCGTTCCGTCATTCATTACGGTCTGAGCGGCTTTGGCTGCATCAAGCACAGCAGCGCGCTCCTTGTTGAGCCGCGCTTCCTTTTCTAACCGAGGCAACGCCTTCTCTAATGTCTGCAGATCAGCAAGGATCAGTTCGGTGTTGACTGTCTCGATGTCATCGGCCGGCGCGACCTGACCATCAACGTGCACAACATCAGGGTCGTCGAAAACCCGAACGACTTGGCAGATGGCGTCCGCTTCACGAATGTTCGCGAGGAATTTGTTTCCGAGTCCGGCGCCCTCGCTAGCACCACGCACGATGCCGGCAATATCAACAAACGACACCGTTGCGGGAACAGTGCGCTCGCTACTAAACACGGACGCCAATTGGTCAAGGCGCGGGTCTGGCACTCCAACAACACCAACGTTCGGCTCAATCGTGGCGAATGGATAGTTAGCCGCCAACACGTTGTTTCGAGTCAAGGCGTTGAAGAGAGTGGATTTGCCGACGTTAGGCAGGCCGACGATGCCGATTGTGAGTGCCACAACGAACGATTCTACGGTGCCGGACGGTGCCCGCGGGCCGAGCAGTTGGGCGACATCCGCCGACTGTCGGAGGTGTTCGTCACGCTAAAGGCATGACCTGGCTCGTCGTCGTCGCTCTCGCCTTGGCCGTTCTCGTCGTCGGCTACGCCCTGGGCTGGCTTGGCGCCACTTCACGCGGTTCGGCCGTCATCGCACGGCAGAACGCCGAACTCACAGCGACGCGCGGCCAGATCGCGCTCTTGCAACAACAAGCGGCGGACACGCGCGCGCTCGACCACACGCTGACGCCTGTCACGGCGACGCTACAAAGTCTTGCCGAACAGGTCGAACGTGCCGAGCGTGCACGCGTCGTTGCTCAAGCGCAATTGCAACAGCAGGTGGCGACGTTAGGCCAAGCCGGCGAGTACCTCACGCGCGAGACAGGTCGACTTGTTAGCGCGCTTCGACGCAGTGAGGTCCGCGGAAAGTGGGGCGAACTGCAACTGCGAAGTTTGGTTGAGTCTGCCGGCCTGCTTGAAGGCGTCCACTTTGTCGAACAAGACTCAGTCCGCACCGATAACGGTCGACTGCGTCCCGACATGGTCATCAAACTTGGCGGCGACCGCGTCGTGCTGGTTGACAGCAAGACACCACTTGACGCGTACCTCGACGCGGAATTGGCCGACGACGATGCGGCACGTGACGACGCCTTTCGTCGCCACGCTACGGCCGTGAGTACGCACGTCGACCAATTGGCTAGCAAGGAGTACTGGCGCCACTACGAAGGCAGCGCCGAAATGGTCGTCCTGTTTCTACCTGCAGAGTCGCTGTTGTCGGCTGCCCTGCTACGCGACCCTGGCTTGCTCGACCGGGCGTTTGCGAAACGAATCGTCCTTGCGACGCCAACGACTCTCGGGGCGCTGCTGCGGACGGTAGCCCTAGCCTGGCGGCAGCAGCAGTTTGCCGAGAACGCCAAACAGGTCCAACAACTCGGGTCTGAACTCCACGCCCGGCTCAGTGTTCTCACCGATCACGTGTCCCGGTTGGGGCAAGCCCTCGACACCACGGTGCGCCGCTACAACGACACGGTGGGCAGCCTCGAGAGCCGCGTTCTCGTGTCGGCGCGCCGCATGGCC
>Ga0075017_100000552_pt1 | contig 21037 bp, 15 predicted proteins | sample AleBraG_ABR_2012_FD_71475 | JGI IMG/M metagenome (GOLD analysis project Ga0075017, IMG submission 71475) | Freshwater sediment microbial communities in response to fracking from Pennsylvania, USA - Alex Branch Run_MetaG_ABR_2012 | ecosystem: Environmental > Aquatic > Freshwater > Creek >... | reverse complement strand
CCGCCGCACTTGGGGCAGGTGGCGTTCAGGAATTCGGGGGTGCGGGTCAGCGGTGAAGCGCCCGCGAGCGTGATTTCGATGTTCTCCGGGAGGATGACCGGCAGATCCTTTTCTGGGACTGGAACGATTCCGTCTTTCTCGCAGTAGAGCATGGGGATGGGCGTGCCCCAATAGCGCTGACGGGAGATGCCCCAATCTTTCAGCCGATAGGTGACCGTGGCTTTGCCGAAGCCGTTTTTCGCGGCGTGGTCGGCCATCTGGACGAGAGCTTGCTCGCTGGTCAAGCCGGTGAATGGGCCGGAGTTGATGAGCTTGCCGTTCTCCTCGACAAACGGAAGCGGAGGCTGTTCGGCAACGCCTTGCGCTGCGATCACCTGGCGGATTTCGAGGCCGTACTTCGTGGCAAACTCGAAATCGCGTTCGTCGTGGGCGGGAACGCTCATGATGGCGCCGGTGCCGTAGTCCATGAGGATGTAGTTTGCGATCCAGATGGGAACTTTCTCGCCGTTATAGGGATTGATGGCGTACCGTTCGGTGAGGACGCCGTGCTTTTCGATGTTGCCGATGTCGCCGGTTTCACGGGCTTTCGCCTGTTCGGCTGCCATCGCAGCGACCTTGGATTGCAAGGCCGGATTGGCGGCGACGAGGTCGGCAACGAGCGGGTGCTCGGGCGCGAGTTGGACTGACGTTGCTCCGTAGATCGTATCCACGCGCGTGGTGAAGACGGTGATGGTGGAACCAGCAGGGCCGGCAGGACCGTCGAGCTTGAAATCGACAACGGCGCCGGCGCTGCGGCCGATCCAGTTGCGCTGCATGACGCGAACTTTTTCCGGCCATCCGTCGAGCTTGTCGAGGCCGGAGAGCAGTTCGTCGGAGTAGCTCGTGGTGCGCAAGAACCACTGTTCGAGTTCCTTCTGGATGACGGGTGTGGTTTCGTGGCGCCAGCAGAAGCCTCCGGCGACTTGTTCGTTGGCGAGGACGGTGGCACAGTCTGGGCACCAGTTGACGCGGCTCTTCTTGCGGTAGGCGAGGCCCCTTTCGTAGAGCTTCAGGAAGAACCACTGGTTCCAGCGATAGTATTCGGGGAGGCAGGTGGTGACCTCGCGCTCCCAGTCGTAGCCGAAACCGAGGCGGCGCATCTGGACCTTCATGTTGGCGATGTTGGCGAGGGTCCATTGGCGCGGCGGCGTGTTGTTCTTAATCGCAGCGTTTTCAGCCGGCAGGCCAAAGGAATCCCAGCCCATGGGATGGAGAACGTTGTAACCGTTCATCCACATGTAGCGGGCAAGCGCATCGCCGATCGAATAGTTGCGCACGTGGCCCATATGTAGAACGCCCGAAGGATAAGGGAGCATCTCGAGCACGTAGTACTTTGGCTTGGTGGAGGTGGGCTCGGCGCGGTACAGGGCGAGGTCCTTGGCCCATTGCTCGGACCACTTCATCTCGATGCGCTGCGGGTCGTAGCGCTCTTCGCGGGTGGCGGCGGATTTTTCTTCTGGCGGCATGTGAATCGGAACAGGATGCGTAAAGAGTGATTTTACACGGGAGGGGGTCAATGCCGGGACGGCACGGGCAGGAGGTCGGTTTCTGAGTAGCCGACGATCCTGGAGTCAGCGCAGCCGGGAAACGCCGGCGCGCTGGGGAAAATCGCGTGAGAGATGTGTCTGACTCTACCCTTGCTTCTGGCCCAACTCACCTCACACGGCCAAGTGTAGGGATATGCAAGGACTCGATGGCTCACTGGCAGCGAAGCGTTGCCATGGTATCCATTCGAGTTGCACGGCGTGCCGGCAAATAGCAAGCAACGAGCGCGACCACAACCAGCAAGAGCGGCAACAGGACAAAGATGTCTGTGTCCCAGGCGCTGACACCGTAGATCAGGTTGGATAGGAGCCGGGCAAGGCCTAAAGCCAAGAGCAACCCCAAAGTTGTACCGATGGCTGCAAAAAGCAATGCCCGGCGCATGACCGTGGCCAGCAACCTGCCGGAGTGTGCCCCAAGAGCTATGCGGATGGCAATTTCACGCCAGCGTTCGGTGACAGAATTGGCCATCACTCCGTAGACGCCAACCGCGGCGAGAATAAGTGCCAGCGCGCCAAAAGCAGCCATCAGAGCCGCCACGTATTGCAAGGCGCTTGCCTGGCTGGCGATCAGTTCGGACATGGACTCGACGTTTTCCACGGGCAGGTCGGGGTCGAGCTTGCGGATTTCCGATCGAACCGCGGCCGCAAGCTGCAACGGCTTGCTCCCGGCCCGAATGGCAAAGTCTACTGAGCGCGGCGGAGCCTGGTGGTAAGGCCGATAAAGAATCGAGCGAAACGAGCGGTCATAGATTTCATGCTGGACGTCGGCGGCGATCCCCACTACGGTCACCCAGCCATCTGCGGAGTTGGACGAGGCGAATTTCAATTGCTTGCCGAGGGCACTCTGTCCCGGCCAAAGACGTTCCGCCATGCTTCGGCTGACGATGCAAACTGGCAAACTGCTTCCGGTATCGCCGGAGTTGAACTCGCGGCCCTCGCGCAACGGAATGCGCATGGTGCGAAAGTAGTCGGCATTGACAGACTCCGACATCGCTACCGGTGCCTGGCCCGGCACAGGTTGGGGAGCACCTTGGACGATCAGATCGGATGTGTCCTCGTAAGAGCTGTAAGGAATGCCACTGGCAAGCGCCGCGGAATCTACTCCCGGGTGTGCCGTGAATCGCTGGAGCAACTGGTCTTGAAACGCCACAATCTTTTGCGGCTGGGAATAGCGCGACTCAGGAAGGGTGAGGTGGAAGGTGAGCAATGAAGCTGGTTCGAGATCGGCTGGGCCGGCGGCGAGCAGACCGAAACCCTTGACCATGAGCGCAGCACCGATCAGCAGAACCATGGACAGAGCAGTCTCGGTAACAACGAACGCCGACCGCCAGGCGTGGCTGCGACGCCCGACGATTCGCTCCTCTCCTTCCGCCAGCGCGCTGCTGATTTCGACTCTCGAATGCTGCCAGGCTGGAGCCAGTCCAGTCAGCAGCCCCGCCAAGATCGCGACCCCGGTGGTGAACAAGAGGCCAGTCAGGTTTACGCTTAAGCTGTCCACATCACAGAACCACCGCACATCGCGCGGCAGAGTCTGACGGAGGACTGCCACGCCATAGACTGCGAGAACTGCACCCAGACCTCCACCGGCAAACGCCAGAATCATGCTTTCTACAAGAAGTTGTCGGAAGAGGTGCAGACGGCTGGCGCCGAGCGCACTCCGGATTGCGATTTCCAGTTGCCGCCTCGCTCCTCGCGCAAGCTGAAGGGTCGCTATGTTGGCGCAGACAATGAGCAAGACAAAACCAACCGCTCCCATCAGCAGAAGTGCAAACTGCCGGTTGTAGTCGAGAACGATGTGGTCGTGCAGGCTTACTACGCTAGGGGTTCGATTCCGATTCGCCTCGGGGTACTGGGCGGCCAGCTGTTTCCAGAGAGTGTCAATTTCCGCCCGCGCCTGCTCCAGACTTATCCCGCCTCGTAAACGACCCACAGTGTGCAGAGCAAGTTCGTGGCGGTCAGCTCGCCTGCCGGGGTCCATGACTAACGGAATCCAGAATGCGGGAGCACCCAACGGGAAGGTAGCTCGAGCTGGCATGACACCAATCAGCGTATGCGGCTGGCCGTTGAGTTCGATGGTCTTGCCCACGACGGTGGGGTCGGAGCCGAAGCGCTCCTTCCACAATGCACTGCTGATAATCACTTCTCCATTTTTTCCGGACACTTCTTCTTCTGGAAGAAGGGTGCGACCGAGCAATGGTCTTACACCTACAGCCGCGAAAAAGTTCGCGGTGACCCTGACACCGTGGAGTTCTTGCACTTGCCCCTGATCCCCAATGCTCGCGCTCCAGTATTCGTACGCCGCCAACTGCTCAAAACTCTTGCTGGCTAAACGCACATCGAGATAGTTCGCCGGAGAAATCCCCTCGTCTTCGCTGCCGGCGGAATGTTCATCCACCACAGCCAGACGGTCCATTTCCGGCAAAGCCACGGGCTTCCGGATGATAAGATCGGCGAGGCTGAAAATCGCGGTGTTCGCCCCGATGCCGAGCGCCAGGGTCGCAACCGCAACCGCCGTAAAGCTTGGGGACTTGCGCAGTCCACGCAAGCCTAGGACAAGGTCTTTCAGCAGGCTCTCCATCTCGCAGTCCTCCGTCAAACAGTGGCAGCAATTCTGCTGCCGGGGCTTCGCGACGCTTAAGTCTAGGACTATCAAGAGGAGAACAACGTCTTGCGTCGGAACATCCGCTCGGAGAGTGTCCACGGATGGAATCGAGTGTCCGATCCCGAACAATCGAGTCATGGCTATCCCAAAACTGCGGCATGCTTGGGTGGTAGAGGCGTTTGCCCGGTCGCAAGGCTCACGCTACACTTGGAGTTTTCGGAGTGAGTCCATGCTGGTCGTAATGCAAGCGCACGCCACCGAGGAACAAGTCCGGGCGGTGTGCCAAAAGGTAGAAGCACTCGGGTACCGGGCGCATCCCATGCCAGGGGCGCAGCGGACGGCCATCGGCATCACCGGGAACCAGGGTGCGGTTGAGGCGGGGACGCTGGATGAGATGCCCGGCGTGCAGGAAGTCATCGCCGTCTCGAAGCCCTACAAACTGGTGAGCCGCGATGTTAAGGAAGAGAACACGGTTATTTCGTTTCCGGGGAGCGAGGCAACGATTGGCGGGCACACACTGGCCGTGATGGCCGGGCCGTGCGCGATTGAGAGCCGCGAGCAGGCTTTTGCGGTGGCGGAACGCGTGCATCGCGCGGGCGCGCAGTTCTTTCGCGGCGGCGCCTACAAACCGCGCACATCGCCGTATGCGTTCCAGGGCCTGGAAGAGGCGGGTCTCAAGATTCTGGCGGAGATCCGCGAGAAGTTTGGGTTGCGCATTGTGACGGAGGCGATTGATCACGAGTCGCTGGAGAAGGTGGAGGAGTATGCCGACGTGATCCAGATCGGCGCGCGCAACATGCAGAATTTTTCGCTGCTGAAACGGGCGGGGCGGAGCAAGAAGCCAGTGCTGCTGAAGCGCGGGATGTCGGCGACGCTGGATGAGTTTCTGATGGCGGCCGAGTATGTGATGAGCGAAGGCAACTACAACGTCATTTTGTGCGAGCGCGGGGTGCGGACGTTTGCGGATCACACGCGGAATACGCTCGACTTGAGTATTGTGCCGGCGGTGCAGAAGCGGAGCCATTTGCCGATCATCGTGGATCCGAGCCACGGCACCGGGAAGCGGCACAAGGTGACGCCGCTGGCGCGGGCGGCGATCGCGGTGGGAGCGGATGGGTTGATTGTCGAGGTGCATTGCGATCCGGACCGGGCGCTGTCGGATGGGATGCAGTCGCTCTATCCGGAACAGTTTGATGATTTGATGGCGCAGGTGCGGCAGATTGCGCCGGTGGTGGGAAGGGCGGTGGCGCCTTCGCCGCAGCCTTCGGCGGCGCGATGATCTGCGGCTCGCGGGCTTACCTTTGAAGAAAATCCTTCTTATTGTTCTGGTGCTTGGGATCGGCGGACTGGCCTACTGGTATTTCAGCCGGCAGGGGCAGGCGGTACTGGATGCGCGCTACCGGGAATACGCCTACGTCACCAATGGCAAGAGCAACACGGTCAGCGTGATCGATCTGCGCTACTTCAGAGTGGAACGGACGTTGTGGGTGGGGGCGGAACCAACGTGGGTTGAGGCTAATCCCAAGAAGAACGAAGTTTACGTGGTGAACAGCGGGTCGCACAACATCAGTGTGATTGACGTGGAGAAGAACCAAGTTGTGACGGCGATTGGAGTGCACGGGCGGCCGCTATCGATTTCTGTGTCGGGAGATGGAAAGCGCGGGTACGTCGCCAACTCCGCGTCCAATAACCTTTCAGTGCTGGATCTGGAACGGCGGGCGGTGATCACGACAGTGCGAGTGGGGGCATATCCCGTAAACGCCGTGGTTGCACCAAATGGCACGACGGTCGTGGTGAGCAATCGCGGAGACTCTACCGTTTCTCTGTTTGATACGAACCGGCTGGCGGTGCGGGCAACGCTGCCCGTTTGTTCTGGACCGGATAGCGTCGTGGTTCTGCCGGATTCCGGCAAGGCGTTTGTCGCGTGTCCAGGGGCAAATCAATTGGCGGTGGTGGATTTACGGAACGGGCGGGTGCAGGCGCTGCTGGATGTGGGACGAAATCCGGTGCACCTGGCACTGAAGCCGGACGGCGGCGAGATCATGGTCAGCGATTTTGACGCGGACAGCATCTCGACAATTGAGACCACGACGAACGAAGTGGGAAATACGTTCGTGATTGGGAACCGGCCGGCATGCAGTGTGGTGACAGGAGATAGCTCGCGTCTCTATGTGAGCAACTTTGAATCGAACAGCATGAGCGTGTACGACATTGATTTTGGAAAGGTGCTGGCCAATGTTCCGGTGGGGCGGCATCCGGACGGGATTGCGCTGACCCGGGACGAGGGGCATGTGCTGGTGCTCGGGTCGGAGTCGGGAGATGTGGCGGTGGTGGAGCATCGGCTGAATCCGAGCGTAAGAGAGAATGAACGCGAGTATTGGATGATGACGATGATTCCGGTGGGCGCGGGGCCGAATGCCATTGCGACCAAGAGTTTTACGCTGGGGATGCCGGCTTCGCCGTAGCGGGTTGACGCCTAAAGAATTGCTTCACTCTTTCCGTTTCATACAACAAACAGGATGCCGCCGGCAGCGCGAAAGGATTTGATGGATCCTTCGCTTCGCTCGGGATGACAGGGTAAAAAGGATATATGCGAGTACAGGAGAACATTCCCCTGGCTCCGATGACGACGCTCGAGGTCGGGGGAGCGGCACGATTTTTTGTCGAGGCGCGGAGCGAGGAGGATGTGCGCGAAGCGGTGGAGTTTGCGCGGGCAAGGAATCTCCCTCTGTTTGTGCTGGGCGGCGGGAGCAACCTGGTGGTTTCCGATGCGGGGTGGCCGGGGCTGGTGCTGAAGATCGGGCTGCGCGGAATCAGCGAAGGCGAAAGCGGTGGACGGGCAGTGTTCACGGTTGCGGCGGGCGAGGATTGGGATGGATTTGTTACTCGGGTGGTGGATCGGAACTGCGCCGGAGTTGAGTGTTTGAGTGGGATTCCGGGGAGCATGGGAGCGACGCCAGTTCAGAACGTGGGCGCATATGGTCAGGAGGTGGCGGAAACCATTGAGAGGGTGGAGACGCTGGACTTGCGCACCCTCAAGACGCGCGAATTGAAGAATGCGGAGTGCGGGTTCAGCTATCGGGGCAGTATTTTCAATGGCCGGGAGCAGGGCAAGCACATCATCCTGAACGTGACTTATGGGCTGCGACCGGGCGGTGCGCCGTGCTTGCGCTACGCCGACGTGCAGAAGCACTTTGCTTCCGGAGGAACGAAGGCTAATTTGGCGAAGGTGCGGGCGACAGTGCGGGAGATTCGGGCAAGTAAGGCGATGCTAATCACACCGGGGGATGAGGATTGCCGGAGCGCGGGGTCGTTCTTTAAGAATCCGGTGCTGACTGAAGAAGCGCACGGCGCCGTACTCTTGCGGGCACAGGGGCGCGGGTTGACGGTTCCGAGCTATCCGGGAGCGGGAGGGCAGAAGAAGGTTTCGGCAGCGTGGCTGGTGGAAAACTCGGGGTTCGCGAAAGGGTACGTTGAGGGACGGGTTGGGCTCTCACGCAAGCATGCATTGGCGATTGTGAACCGAGGCGGGGCGCGGGCGCAGGATATTCTCGAACTGCGGAATCGAATTCAGCAGCGAGTGGAAGAGTTGTGGGGTGTGCGGCTGGTGGCGGAGCCGGTGGTGGTGGATTGGCCGGAGTCAGGCCGACTATAGCCCGCACGAGATGTGATTGTTCTAGCCTCGAATTTAGAAGTGAAATGGTCAGCTAGCGGGAGGTCTCCGCACCCGCCTCCCCGGCAGGCCCTGCGGCGCGGTCTCCACAGGTTTCCGGATAATGCTCGCGTTGACAGTCAGGGCATAAACCGTGGGTAAAGTCGACACCTGCGAAGCGGTGGAAGTAGCGATCGACGCGTTGCCAGTATTGCGCGTCATCCCTTACGTTCTTGCAGTGCATGCAAATCGGGATGAGGCTTTTCAGCAGGGTAGTCTCGGTCATGTCTTCGAGGACCATCAACGACAACTGGCTCTCGTCCGGAGACAGAGGAACGACGGTTACGAGCAATTCGATCTCGCGGATATCGGCGAGCTTCACCGACTGCAATTTCACCCGGCGGCGATGAATGCTCTTTCCTGCGAAGGAACTCCCCACCGAGTCCCGGATGACGCAATCGGCGCAGTCGGCATCCAGGCCGCAGCCATCACAGAGGTTTCCGGCGTGTAGACAACGCAAGGCTTCTCCACTGCGGCGCAGCAGGATGGTTTCAGGACTATCCCCACAAAGTTTGGCAGCAGCCCGATTCAGGGCGTGGATGTGCATCTCCTGGTCCACGAGAAACACGGGAACCGGGAGGGCTTCGAGAATGACGCGGTAGAAATGTTCAGAAACTGGCATGGCGACCTCACGATGCCTGTCGAAGCAGTGCCCGTTCGATGGTGTGTATGAGTTCTTCCGGCTGGGCGCTTTTGTGCGCATACTCATCGACCAGCCAGAGCAGGCGCTCCGGCATCTCGACGCACGCCGAAAGCAGAACAATCGGCAGTCGGGGAAAGCGTCGCTTGATATTGAAAGCCACGTTCTCAGTTTCCAGACTTTCCTGCTTATACTCGAGCAAGACCGCATCCACGACCGCTTCTTCCAGCACTTTCATGCCGGACGGTACGCTTGCAGCGGTCTGAACTGAGTAACCGCGAGTTTCAAGATTTTCCTTGCGCAGGGCCAAAGAGTTGGCCGGTCATCAATGAAGAGAACACTGCCCCGGGGCATTTTTCACCTCTTTTCCGCAAGTTGCTTTAACGAAACCTCAAGAAACGCGCATCCCCGAGGAGAGAACCTCTCCAATCCTTCTCGCGTTTCGCCTGTTTAATCTTCCAACAGCACGTGCTCGCGCGAGCCGTCGTCATACCAGGAAGGAGCATTTTGCTTAAAGACTTCTCGCGTGCGCAGGAACGTCTCATACAACTCGTTCTCAAGTTCAGATTCAAGAACAGCCGACTGGAGCGGCAGCGTACCTGCATCCTGTTGCATGTCGTTGGCGCTCATCGAATTTTGCCTCCCTGGCGGAGCTTGGAGTTTCAGCCGCGGCGCGGATTGTGGGCCCTCGCAACCGCTGGCGAGCCTTCCTTGCGTGGCGAAATCCTGGCCCAAAAAGCACTCAGGTGCTGTGCTTCGCGTTCGGCACCTTGTTGGGTTAGGCCGTCGACAAAGGTGACATAGGGCTTGCCATTACGGCGTAGCTCCACGCGAAAACCCTTTGCAGATCGTTCGACCTTGAACTCGTCTTGCGCCATTGTTCATGTCCTCGACACTTGGCCGAAGGTTGGCTCAGTTTGATTTTGAGTACCCCTGTAACTTGATACTGGCGAAGAGCGACGACTCAGCCCGCACAGTTCCAAGAACGGAAAACAGGATAGTCGGATAGTGACATGGGAGGTGGCGGGGAACAACTAGGGTAATTACTAGTCTTGAGGTCTCGCGTTCCCTTAAGGTCACGCCCGAGAAGAACTTGGGCTACCGGACTTCATGTTTTTGTGACAACTTCGTGACAATCGCGTGAAGGAGTGTTCCACCACGAGGACACCACTGAGGCGAAACGCAACAGTCTTGAGAGGTCGGACGGTATCGGCGATCCGCGGTCAGCGAATCATCATCACCTGATAACATCTGCCAGGTTAAGCTTGGCCATCCCTTGGAAGCGGAACCGTAACGATGATTTCTGTTCCCTGTCCGGGCTGGGAAGAAACGGTGAGAGTGCCATGGACCAGGCGGATGCGCTCGCGCATGCTAACCACTCCTAATCCGGATTTGATCCGGGTGGTTTCGGAGGCGAAGCCGGCGCCGTTGTCCTTGACGCGCAACTGCAGGGCTCCGGACGCGAGGGTTAGAGTGACTTGGACTTCGGTAGCACGACCGTGCCGGACCGCATTGCGCAGACTCTCCTGCATGACGCGGTAGAGAGTGGTGGCGATATTCTGTTCCAGTTGTGAATCTTCTGGCAAACCTTCATATTTGACCTGGACGCCATGAACCTTTTGGTACTCCTCGCAGAATTCCTCAAGGGCAGTGCTTAAGCCTAGGTCTTCAATGGCGGAGGGGTGCAGGCCATGGGAGAGTCTGCGCACCTCGTTCGAGGCCTCCAGTGCCTGCGCCTGCAATTCACGCAGAGTGTCGCGCGCGGGCGCGAGGGAATCGGGGGTTTCCTGGGCGAGCCTGCCCAGGGCGATGGAGATGAAGGCGAGGCGCTGGGTAATGTCATCGTGCAACTCGCGCGAGAGGCGGCGGCGCTCGTCCTCCTGGGCGGTCAGTAGCGTCCCGGCCAGGACGCGGAGTTGCTGCTCGCTGTTGCGGAGCGCGTTTTCGGCCTGTTTGCGGGCGGTGATGTCCGAGACGAAGCTGACTGCCAACAACCCGTGGCGGGTAGGCACACTGCTCAGGCTGACTTCAATGGGAAATTCTGTCCCATCTTTCCGACGGCCGAGGAGTTCTTGGCCGATTCCCATGGGACGGGTTCTTGGGTTGGCGGCAAAATCGGCGCGATGGGCGACGTGTCCGTCGCGCAGGCGGACGGGGATCAGGATTTCGAGCGACTGGCCGAGCAATTCGTCCTGGGCATAGCCGAACATTTGCGTCGCCATGCGATTGGCCACCACGATGGCTCCGGCGGCATCGACGGCGATGATCGCCTGCGCCGCGGTTTCGAGCAGGGCGCTCGTGGTAGCTTCGCTCTCGAGGAGCTTCTCTTCGACTTGTTTGCGGGCCGTGATGTCCTCGGAAAAGATGAGCATCCCCTCCGGCAGACCTTGGCGGCTCCCCCATGGGCGGACTTCCCAGCGCAGCCAAGTGGTGCCGCCGACCTCGCGATCCCAGCGGTCTTCTTCGGCACGAAGCGTTTCGCCGGCCAAGCAGCGGCGGTGGATTTGCTTCCAGCGTTCCGGGATATCGGGAAAAAGTTCGTAGTGCGAGCGTCCCAGCATGTGTGAGCTATCAAGGGCGAAGTCTGCGCACCAGCGGTCGCTCGCCTGCAGATAGCACATCTCGCGGTCGAGCATGGCGACGGCTGCCGGCAAGTGCTTGACGAAGATCTTCAGCAACTGCTCCTGTGCCTCGACCAGCGCTTGTCGTTCCTCCAACGCATGGTCGCGGGCGCGGGAAGCGGTGGTTGCCTGCTGCAGCCGCTGAGTATGCAGTCGGTTTGCCAGGGCGAAGGTGGTTGCGGCTCCGGCAACAGTGACAGAAAACGCCACCCACCAGCCGGAAGAGGATTGAGTCAGCAAAGCTGTCGCGGTGATGTGGTACGGATCAAACAAGGGAGTGAGTCGGAACATAGTACCCCAGCACGATCCAAAATGTGCCGCGGCCAAGTCTGGATTACGAAGACCCTCCATCCAAGCGGGTGCTGGACTCCTCAGATGAGGCGCAACCGGGCGACGAAGGATCCAATCGATCCCTTTCGTTTTCAATGGCTTACACCGTATAATCTCGCCTGATACCGTTTAACTGCCATTTTCGACCTTTCATTGACTTCCCGATGAAAGGAATTGCCCACCCCCGTAGGATATAGCCGTACCGGTATATCCCGAAAACGTAGCCTGTTCTTGCGTTTAGCGGGAATTGCCTAGGGTTTTTCGCCTGTTTCCCAGGTCGAGCCCGGCTCACAAATTTGTGACTTGAACCCAACGGCGTGAAGCGCCGAAAGCGAGAGACTATGCATAAGCCGATCAAATATGTCGAAAAAGCCGTCACGCTGGCCGCGAAAGGCACGTGGGCGATTTTCGATCGGATCAATCGCGTCAACCCGAATCCATCGCCGACGCCGAAGTGGTCCGATAAGCCGTTGCTCAAGTCTTACGAAAAGTCGAAGCCGCCGCTGGGCTGGCCGCGTACGACCGATTCGCTTTGTCCGAAGTGCGTGCCTGAGATTAGGCAGCAGATTCTGGACGGGAAACTGCCGGTTGAAGTGCTGCTCAACGAGAAGGTGGGCGAGGTCAAGGCCACGATTATTGAGCGCGACGGCCAGATTCTGATGGTGAAGGATTGTCCGAAGCACGGGCACTTTGAGGATGTGATGTCGATTGATCCGGTGTTCTCGGAGCACCTGGAGGAAGTTTTCCCGGGGCGCGACATTCTTGCGCACAACGACGAGAAGCTTCACAACCACGGGACCTCGACGGTGAAGTATGGCCGCGGAGCCGTGCTGACCGTCGACCTGACGAACCGCTGCAACATGATGTGCGATCCGTGCTTCATGGACGCGAACCAGGTCGGGTTTGTGCATGAACTGACGTGGGAAGAAATCAAGCAGGTTCTGGATAACGCGATCACGATCAAGCCCCGCCGCCAAATGTCGGTACAGTTCTCGGGCGGCGAGCCGACGTTGTCGCCGTACTTCCTGGATGCGGTTCGCTATGCCCGCAAGGTTGGTTACAACAGCGTGCAGGCAGCGACGAATGGCATTGAATTCGCGAAGAGCTTTGAGTTTGCGCAACAGGCAGCAGAGGCCGGGCTGCGCTATGCGTATCTCCAGTTTGATGGCATCGGCAATGCGGCCAACTCGCATCGGGCTGTGGGCAACTTGTTCGATGTGAAACTGAAGGCCATCGACAACCTGCATCGGGCCGGCGTTGAGATTGTGCCCGTCATTACGATCGTCAATGGCATCAACAACGAGCAGGTCGGGCGCATTATTCAGTTTGCCCTCGACAACCCGAAGAAGATTGGCTTCCTGTCGTTCCAGCCGGTGTCGTTTACTGGACGCGACGAAGCCATCACGGACGAGCGGCGGATTGCGCAGCGCTACACGCTGTCGCATCTGGCGCACGACGTGAAGAATCAGACCGGCCTGGGCGAGCCGACGCGCGACTGGTTTCCCATTTCGTTCATGAGCACATTCTCGGACTGGGCCGACCTTATGCACACCGGCGAACAAAACAACGACTGGGGCCAGCTCTCCTGCGGATGCCACCCGAATTGCGGGACGGGCATGGCGGTGATGATCGACAAGGAAACGAAAGAAGCGAAAGCTGTGACGGCGTTCCTGCATGGCGATCAGCTGGCGAAAGACATTGCCAAGGTGAACGATGCGGCGCGCGGGAAGTTTCTGACCATCGTCGGGATGGCGTTGGCGCTGATGAAGAACTACGATCCGTTCCAGTCACCGACACACTTCAAGATGATGGATTTGCTCAAGAAGTTTGACAAGAACTTCAATGCTACGGGCAAGAACTACGGCAAGGTGGGGCCGGACCGCACGATTGATGACGTCTTGAAGCGGCGGCAGGACCGGTGGAACTTCCTGTTCATCGCGGGCATGTGGTTCCAGGACCTGTACAACTACGACTTCCGGCGCACAGAGCAGTGCATCATCCCGTATGGCACGCAGGAAGGGGAAATTTCCTTCTGCGCCTACAACACAGGCGTGGGCTGGCGGAACATCATCGAAAAAATGCACATGACGGCCACGCTTACCAAGTGGTACGAGGAGCACGGACGGCATGAGATCTTTGCCGGCGGCAAGAAGGTGAAGATGGAGTCGACGGAGCACGAGCTAGTGCTGCGCGACGGCATCGTGACCGAGGAAGTGCAGCACGACCTCGATAAGCTGGGCATTGCCAAGACGGCACGCGAAGAAAAGACGCGGGCCCGCGATGCGAAGATGAAGAACGATGGCGCCTACGACGCACGCATGGCGCAGCTCTACCGCGAGGTGGTGCTGAAAGAGAAGCCGGTGCAGTCGGAAGGCGGGTTCATTTCGCTCGATGCGCTGACTACCTCGGCCAAGCCGAAAGTTGAAGCCGAGGTTGAGGAGCCAGTGGCGGGCGACTAAGCGGTGGCACGCGCTGACCTCAGCCCCTAAAGGGGCCGTTAAGAGGAATGAGTTGCGGCATCTCTAAGGCGATGCCCTGATACCAATCGTAAGAACCAAGGCCGCCGCAAGGCGGCCTTTCTTTTTCTGTCGGCGGAATTTGACAGTTGCCACTATGATTTCTTCTTCTAACTATTCAGTCCTATCGAGGAGACTCCATTTTGAAACCGTCCCTGCTTCTCCCTCACAGGTTGCATCGTAATTTCTGGTTGATACTTACTCTTCTTGCGCTGGTCTTCCCTTTTTCTCTAGCCCAAGCGCAAGCCCCGGCGATCTCCGATCAGGAAGTCACCCGCCAGGTCGAAGCCCTCATTACCCAGATGACGCTGGCCGAGAAGATCGGCCAACTCACCCAGTTCGGCCAGCTCACGCAGGGCGACGGAAACCCCGCGGGTGAGAAAGAAAAAGAAAAGCCCGAGGACAAGATTCGCCGCGGCGCGGTCGGCTCCGTCCTGTGGCTGCAGGAGCCGGCCGCCATCAATCGTTTACAGCACGTGGCGGTCGAGCAATCGCGCCTGCACATCCCGATTCTCTTCGGTCTCGACGTCATCCACGGCCTTTACACCATCTTCCCCGCGCCGCTCGCCACCGCTGCTTCCTGGGATCCCAAGATGGTGGAGCAGGAGCAGACCTATGCTGCGCGTGAAGCCAGCGCAGCCGGGTTGAACTGGACTTTCGCGCCGATGGTCGACATCGCGCGTGATGTGCGCTGGGGACGCATCATCGAGGGCGCCGGAGAAGATCCTTACCTTGGCTCAGCCATCGCCGCAGCCCAGGTGCGCGGCTTCCAGGGACCCTACCTCGGTAGCCCCGGCCATGTGCTGGCCACCATGAAACACTATGCCGGCTACGGCGCCGCTGATGGCGGCCGCGATTACGATTCTTCCTATCTTTCCGATTCCCAGCTATGGAACGTGTACCTGCCGCCCTTCCACGCCGCCGTCCAAGCCGGTGTGGGCAGCGCCATGAGCGCGTACATGGACCTGAACGATGTTCCGGCTTCTGGGAACAAGTTTCTACTGCGCGAGGTGCTGCGCGACTCGTGGGGATTCAAGGGATTCGTGGTTAGCGATGCTTTTGCCATCCGCAGCCTGATGAAGCATGGAATGGCACGCGATGGGCAGGACGCCGCTTACAAGGCTTTCACCGCCGGTCTGAACATGGACATGGCCAGCGACACCTATCTCAACAATCTTGAGGGTCTCACAAAACAGGGGCGCATTACGGAGCGCGAGATTGACGACATGGTGCGTCCGATCCTCGCGGTCAAGATCCGCCTTGGATTGTTCGAACATCCCTACGTAGATGAAGCACGACTCGACGCGGTTTGGCACACGCCCGAGCACCGTGCCTTCGCGCGGACCGCGGCCCAGCGCTCGATCGTGCTCCTGCGCAACGAAGGCTCTTTGCTGCCCTTCGACAAGAACGGCCAGCGCTTTTCCTCGATCGCTGTCATCGGCCCGCTGGCAGATGCTCACCGCGACTTGTTTGGCTTGTGGGGCACGATCACCGGTTCAAAAGCGCCAGCCGTTTCGGTACTTGAGGGCATCCGCTCGGCGGTCGGCAGCGGCATGCGCGTGGAGTACGCGAAAGGCCCTGCTTTGCGCCGCGACATCCCTTCCTTCTTTGAGAACCTTGCTTTTGCCGACATTCATGAAGACCCACCGCAATCTCCCGAGGACGCACAGCACGCCCTCGACGCGGCGGTCGAGACCGCGCGCCATTGTGATCTGAGCATTATGGTGCTCGGGGAAACGGCCCTGATGAGCGGGGAAGCCGCCTCGCGTTCGGCGCTCGATCTTTCCAGCCGGCAGCAGCAGTTGCTGGAGGCGGTGGCGGCGCTGGGCAAGCCGGTGGTGCTGGTGCTGGTCAGCGGGCGACCTTTGAGTATTGCGTGGGCGGCGGAACACGTTCCCGCGATTCTGGAAGCATGGTATCCGGGTGTAGAGGGCGGCAACGCAGTGGCGGACATTCTTTTCGGGGAGGCGACGCCGGGAGCAAAGCTGCCGGTGACGTGGCCGCGCAGCGTGGGGCAGGAGCCCTTGTATTACGCGCACAATCTCACGCAGCAGCCCGAAACCGATGCGGACTTCAAGTCGCGCTATTGGGATCAGCTGACCTCGCCGCTGTATCCGTTTGGCTACGGTCTTAGCTACACGAAGTTCTCGTTCTCGAATCTGAAAATCAGCAATGCCCAGCCCAGGCTGGGTGAGACCTTCGGCGTTTCGGTTGATGTGGAGAACACGGGCAACCGGGCGGGCGCGGAAGTGGTGCAGTTGTACATTCACCAGCAGGCCGGAAGCGCTTCGCGGCCGGTGCGGGAACTGAAAGGTTTCGAGAAGATCGACCTGGCACCGCACGAGAAGCGCACGGTTACGTTCTCTCTGGGCAAGGATGAGCTGAGCTTCTGGAGCCCAGGGCTCAAGAAATGGGTTGAAGAAGCGGAGGAGTTTGATGTGTGGGTGGGCGAAGACTCGACCGCTACCTTGCATGGCAAGTTTCGGCTGGTTCCGTAGGTGGCGCCCCTGACGGGGCTCATGTTGGTTCTCGTGCTTACCCAGCGGCTTACGCGCTGGGCTAATTCGGTGCCGCCCTTCGGGCTCGTGCTTGACGGCTCGCGGATCAGTCCTCTCCGTAGGAGCAGCTGCCCGACGTAGCGTCTAGTCGGCTGCCAGCGACAGGCGGCCCAGCCCATTCTTCAGATCGGCAGCGAGCAGGCGGTGGAAGAGGTGTTCCCCTCCCTCGCGGCGGACGGAGAGACGCCCGGCTCCATAAGCGCTCGACTTCAGTCCGCGCTGGACCGACTCGCAGATGCCGATGTCCTCATCTTGGACGCGGTTGCCGACGGCGATGCTTTGGCGATTGTGTTCGCAGCGTGACTCGCTCACGTCAGAGAAGTAGAAATCGAAAATCACTTCGCAGTGATCGGTGTCGAGGGGAAGGACGAGGTTGGTGTCCATATAACCCTCGTAGCAGTTAAACATGAAGTTGGGATAAAGCCAGTAGTAGTGAGCGCGATCGCCTTTGCGGGTGGCGGAGGTGGCAGCGTCTTCGTCGGAAGTCACCATGGGGCTCGATTGCAGGCAGTAACGGTCTTCGTTGTGGATGGTGTATTGGGTGTAATCGAGAACGCTGCTGAGCGCTTTGTGCAGGTGCGGGACATGGTAGCCGCCGTCGAGATAGTTATCGACGAAGACTTTCCAGTTGCAGGCGAGCTTCCAGACACGGCGCTCGAAAAAATGAAGCTTGGATAGTGCGAGCGGGGCGGCGCTTTGCATGAGGCGGGCCAGGAAGGTCGGCAGCGATGCGGCTGGCGGATCGAGATTTACGAAGACGAAGTTCTCCCACGTATCGACGTGGATGGGAACGAGGCCGTTCTGCGCGGGCTCGAAACCTTTCACGCCGGCGAATTCAGGGACGCCTTTCAGACAGCCATCGAGGCCATAGCTCCAGCCGTGGTAGGGGCAACGCAGGATGCTGGCGTGGCCGCAAGGCTCGGTCATGACGGCGGCAGCGTGGTGGCGACAGACATTGAAGAACCCGCGCAGGATGCCTTCCTGGCCACGCACAACGATGATGGGCTCGCCGGCAACCTCAGTTGTGAGGTACTGGCCGGGAGCGGCGACCTGATCCGTTCGGCCGGCAACAACCCAATTGCGGCCAAAGACGGTGCTGCGCTCTAGGTCTGAGATGCGCGGGTCGGTGTACCAGGGCGCGGGGATGGTGGAGGCGTCGGCCAGGGAGGCGCGATCGTCGTAAACGGCGAGAATGTCGCGTACGGACTGTTCCATGGGGGCGTTACCTTTCGGGGGTGGCGCCGATGGCGCGACGTAACAACTGCAAGAGCTGGTTGATGCGGGCCTCGTTCTGACCGGCGATTCCGTTCTGTCTTCTGAACAGTCCGGGATCCATTTCGACGGAGACGAGGGTATCCTGAAAACGCTCCATCATCCAATCAATTACGGACACGATCATCTCCACGTCGAGGTCTTTGCGCAACTCGCCGCGTTCCAGGCCAAAACGGATGAGGGGCATGCGCCCGTAAGGATCCTCGGTAACCTGGAAGCGGTTGATCTCGCGCTTCAAAACCAGGTTGGTGCAGTAGTTCCCTAACAGGACCACACGGTAGCGAAGCCAGTCCTCCTGCACCAGATGCTCGGTGTGGAAGAGCCAGTAGCGCAGGATCTCGAAGAAGCCGCCGCGACGGATCTCTTCGGGAACATCCAGGTATTTGGGAAAAGAGCTGGCAGCGCGTTTGTAGACTTCGAGGAAGAGGCCTTCTTTGCTGGTGAAGTGCTGGAAGATGCTGCCTTTGGCGATACTGAGCTCCTTGGCGATGTCGGCGACGCGGACATCTTCGTAGCCGCGCTGGGCGAAGTGGCGCAGGGCGGTGTCGATGATCTGGGAACGCTTGTTGGAAGCTCTCGGGCTGAAGCGAGTTTGCCGGGGCGAAGGTCTTGTCATCATGGTTGCCATAGTTGACCTCTAGTCACAGCGTAGCAGCTGCTCCGTGGACTGATAGAATCAGCATTCTGCAATAAGGAACGGGGAGGGTCGAGCGATACCTGGGAGCTCTTGCTGACCGAAAGTCATTGTACAACAAGAGGGTGGCTGGATCGAAGGAGGTCAAAGGCATTCACCACAAAGGGCACGAAGGAACACGAAGAAGCTCGCTTGCCGGGAATCTACCGCCAGCGGTCGACGATTTCCCACCAGGCGAACTTGGTGAGTTCTGCGAAAAAGGTTTTGGCCCATTGGCGGTGCTGCCACCAACGGGTGCCGAACTCAAGATCATCATGGGCGGCGGCGGCGCTGAAATGGGTTTGTGGGAATTCGTGACGAAAGGTGGCGAGGGCACGGGCAGTGTGATAGTCGGAGGTAACGAGGAGTACGCTGGCTGGTTTTGAGGCTTCGAGGCAATGCATGGCGTCGCGGGCTTCATCCCTGGTGGAGAGGCCGTGGATGGGGCAAACGGCGGAAGCGGCGGCTTGGGGCGTCTGCTGCAAATATTTCTCGGCGAGATCGCGCAGACCCCATTGGTAGATGCGGGTGTCGGCGGAGGCGTTGAGGAGGAGGCGCGGCGCATAGCCCTGCGCGAGCAATTGCAGACCGAGTGTGGGCCGGGTATTGGTTTCACCGGCGAGGACGAGGATCACGTCAGCCTTCTCCGGATGGTCGGCGATGAGCCAGTAGGGACCGCGGAGGGCGACGTAAAGAATTATCAGGGAAACGAGGATCAGGAACCGGGGTAGAGCGCGGCGCACGGGTGGGCCTCTGTCGGCATTGTGCCATGCGGGACTCCACTTTGGTGGTGGAGAAGAAACTACACGTGGGGCGTGGGGGTTTTGGGCGGGCCGCGCTAAGCATCTGCAAACGAATCGCTTACGGCGTGTGCAAGTTACTGGAGTGAGAAAAATCGAACAGGTGGATGTGAGAAGGCTCACTGACGCGATGTTAAAATTCGAGGGAAAGTCTCATGAGGCCTATTCATGTCTACGAACTTAACTGCTGCACCTGCATCGGAACTGATTTCCAGAATTCAAACCCGCCAGGCGAAGATTGGGGTCATCGGCTTGGGCTATGTCGGTCTGCCTTTGGCGATGTTGTTCAGCGGCCAGAAGTTTTCGGTAACGGGATTCGACATTGACAAGAAGAAGGTGGACACGCTGATGGCGGGCGGATCCTACATTCAGCGCATTACGGCGGCGGACATCAAAGAACTGCGGGGACAGGGGTTTGCGGCGACCTCGGATTATGCGCAACTCAGCCAGATGGACGCGATCATCATTTGCGTGCCGACGCCGCTGAATGAATACCACGAGCCGGACATGAGCTATATTACGTCGACGGCGCATGCCATGGCACCACACCTGCGCGCTGGGCAGGTGGTAATCCTCGAGAGCACCACGTATCCGGGGACGACGGAAGAAGTCCTGGTTCCGATTCTGGAGCAAGAGAACAAAGCCGGATTGAAAGCGGCGCGGAATGGGTCGGCGGAGAATGGGTTGTTTGTCGTGTTCTCGCCGGAACGCGAGGATCCGGGGAACCCCATGGACCGGAGAGACATTCCCAAAGTTGTAGGTGGACTGGACGCGCAGGCGGCGGAGGTTGGGTCGGCTTTGTATGGATCGATTTTCCGGCGGGTGATCCGCGTTTCATCGCCCGGCGCGGCGGAGATGACCAAACTGCTGGAGAACATCTACCGCTGCGTGAACATCGCGATGGTGAATGAGCTCAAGCTGCTGTGTTTGCGCATGGGGCTGGACATCTGGGAAGTGATTGATGCGGCTTCGAGCAAGCCTTTTGGCTTCCATGCATTCTATCCGGGGCCGGGACTGGGCGGGCACTGTATTCCGGTGGATCCGTTCTACCTGTCATGGAAAGCGAAGGAGTTTGACTTCCGCACCAAGTTTATTGAGTTAGCGGGAGAAGTGAACGTGGCGATGCCCTACCACGTGATTGCGTCGGTGGTTAGTGCGTTGAATCAGCGCAAGAAGTCGTTGAACGGATCGAAGGTACTGGTGCTGGGCGTGGCCTACAAGCGGGACATTGACGATCTGCGCGAGTCGCCTTCGCTCACGATTATTGAACTGCTGCAAAAAGAAGGGGCGCAAGTCAGCTATAACGATCCATATTTCCCATTTGTGGGGCGGGGGCGGCACTACGATCTACAGATGAAGTGCGAGGACCTGAACAATCTGGGGCAGTACGATTGTGTCCTGATTGTGACCGACCACACGGATTATGATTACGCCAAGATTGTGAAGGAATCGCAACTGGTTGTGGACACACGCAATGCGACGAAGGGGTTGAATTCGCCGAACATCGTGCGTTGCTGAATCAGGAATCGGGCCGTGGAGAGGAACTCGGAAGTTCATCTCCGCCACCGCGAAACAGTCAGGAAAGGTCTACATCCGGGGAGTGCAAAAAAGTTCGCATTGTGGAGCGGACTGCGCTCCGGTCGAATCACTTTCTCGTAAACCCTTTGTTATGAATCGCTTTGATCTCACTTTCTGACGAGAAATGGCCTCAATCGTGCTGATTCCTGAGG
>Ga0075017_100000551_pt1 | contig 21048 bp, 19 predicted proteins | sample AleBraG_ABR_2012_FD_71475 | JGI IMG/M metagenome (GOLD analysis project Ga0075017, IMG submission 71475) | Freshwater sediment microbial communities in response to fracking from Pennsylvania, USA - Alex Branch Run_MetaG_ABR_2012 | ecosystem: Environmental > Aquatic > Freshwater > Creek >... | reverse complement strand
CCGCGCTCCAAAGACGAACAGCAGATCGGTCTCATGCAGCGCCATATTCGCAGCGCGCGTACCGTGCATGCCGACCATGCCGAGATAGTAAGGAGCCTCGGGCGGAACAGCCCCGAGTCCGTGCACCGTAGCGAACGTCGGAATGTTCAAATCATCCAGCAACCGCCTTAACTCCGAAGTTGCTCCCGACAGTTTCGCTCCCGCCCCAACCAGCGCCACAGGCTTCGCAGCCTGCTGCAACATAGCCACGATCGTGTCGGTGAATCCGCCGTCGGCGACTGCATCTGCGGGCCGCGCATGCGGCTTGAACTTCACCGGCCCGGAAAATTCCTTCTTCGCTTTCAGAATGTCGGTCGGGATATCGATCACCACCGGCCCCGGACGACCACTGCGCGCCCAGTGAAATCCTTCTGCAATCACCTCCGGAACTTCATCCAGGGTGCGGACCAGCCGGCTCCATTTCGTCAGCGACAAAGTCACGCCGAAAACATCGGTCTCCTGAAACGCATCGGAACCGATCAGCGCGCTGCGCACCTGACCCGTGATGCATACCAGCGGAACCGAGTCCATCTTCGCGTCGGCAATTCCAGTAACCAGATTCGTCGCCCCCGGACCGCTTGTCGCCAGCGCCACACCCACATCGCCCGTCACTCGCGCATATCCCTCGGCGGCAAACACCGCGCCTTGCTCGTGCCGCGTCAGCACATGCCGGATGCCGCTGCCCTCGAGAGCGTCATACAACGGCATGATCGCGCCGCCGGGATAGCCGAACATCAGCTCCACCCCTTCGGCGCGCAGGCACTGCAAAACGATTTCCGAGCCCTTAAGCATTCACCACCTGTTCGGCCGGCGTCTTCTGTGGCTCAGCCGGCTTCTTGCCATCCTTCGGCAACCAGCTCATCATGCCGCGCAACTGCTCGCCCACGATCTCGATGGGATGCTTCTTTTCTTTCTCCCGCAGCGCCGCAAAGTTGAGGCCACCATTTTTGTTCTCGGCTATCCATTCGCGGGCAAACTCACCGCTCTGGATGTCCGCCAGCGTCTTCTTCATGGCTTGGCGCGTCGCGTCGCCGACAACTTGCTCGCCGCGCGTCAGATCGCCGTATTCCGCAGTATTCGAAATCGAATGCCGCATCCGCGCCAATCCGCCCTCATAAATCAGGTCGACGATCAGCTTCACCTCGTGCAGACACTCGAAGTAGGCGATCTCCGGCGCGTATCCAGCCTCGACTAACGTCTCGAATCCCTTCTTGATCAGCGACGTCAGGCCGCCGCACAGCACTGCCTGCTCGCCGAACAGGTCGCTCTCGGTTTCTTCTTTAAACGTCGTCTGCAGAACTCCGGCCCGCGTTGAGCCGATTCCGTGCGCGTAAGCCAGCGCAAGTTCGTGCGCGCGCCCGCTCGCATCCTGCTGAATCGCGATCAGCGACGGCACTCCACGGCCTTCCGTATAGACTCGCCGCACCAGATGTCCCGGACTCTTTGGCGCAATCATCACCACGTCCACATCGTTCGGCGGGACGATCGTCTTGAAGTGAATGCTGAAGCCGTGCGATACCCCCAGCACTTTGCCGGGATGCAGATACGGCTTGACGCTCTTTTCGTAGAGCTCCCCCTGCGTCTCGTCGGGCGTAAGCACGTGGATCCAGTCGGCACGCTTGGCCGCTTCATCCGGAGCGACCACGATCATGCCATCGGCCCGCGCCTGCTGCGCGCTCGGCCGGTTCGGGTCCAATCCCACAATGACCTTGAAACCGCTGTCGCGCAGATTCTGCGCCTGTGCGTGTCCCTGGCTGCCGTAGCCAAGAATGGCGATGGTCTTGCCTTTCAGTGCTGCGGGATTGGCGTCGTGCTCATAAAAAATGGTAGCCACAGTTTGAGTCCTCCGGACGATCGATCGGACAACCGACTAAAAACCGACCGGTCGGTCGGCATCCAAAGATCATAGCCAACCGCCCATTTCCCTGTCAAGAAGCAACTTCCATACCCCCAGAAGGCCGGAAATCAGTCCTCCGTTGGCATTCCGTGGCGCAACTGTTTACCATGTCCCCCGATGCCTCGCGAACTGCTGGTTGATTCCCGCCAGGAAATCCTGCGCACCGCCGCCCGCCTGTTTCAGCAGCGCGGCTACGACGCCACCTCGATGAACGACGTGGCCACGGCCCTCAAGCTCAGCAAGGGTGGCCTCTACCACCACTTTCAGAGCAAGGACGAGATCCTGTTCGAGATCATGAACCACGCCATGGAGATCACCGAAGAGCGCGTGCTCGCTCCCGTGCGTGGCATTGCCGATCCCGAAGAGCGCCTGCGCGCCCTGATTCGCCTGCATATCGAAGTTGTTCTCAGCCCGCGCGATCGCGAGATCACCGTCATGCTGCACGAGAACCATCCCCTGCCCCCCACGCAGCGCAAGCGCATCAACGCCCGCAAGAAGGAGTACGTACATTTTGTGGAGGATCTGATCGCGCAGGTGCAGAAAGAATCTCAGCGCGGTCACTCCGGCAACTCAAATGCCAGCGTAAGCCCGCGTGCCGCCGCCTTTGCCCTGCTGGGCATGATCAACTGGATCTACCAGTGGTACAAGCCGGAGGGATATCTGCAATCGCAAAACCTGGTTCCGCAGTTTACCAATCTCGTGTTCAAGGGCATCCTGGGATGAAGACTCTTTTCACCCGCATTGACGCAGTGGACAAGCAGCGCAGCCAGAGCCAGAAGCCGTATCTCGAATTCCTGCGCATGGATTTCATGAGCGCCGGCCTGTACGTGCTCGCCGCAGGAGCCACCGACCTGCAGCGCCCGCACCAGGAGGACGAAATCTATTACGTGGTGCGCGGGCGTGCGCGCTTCCACGCCGGAGATGACGATCATGAAGTCTCCGCCGGAAGCGTGTTGTACGTTGCCGCCAACGTCGAACATCGCTTTTACGAAATCACCAAAGAGCTTGCTGTGCTGGTAGTGTTTGCACCCGCAGAAACCTAGCCCTGGCTGCCTGGCCCCGGCTTGTGCACCACCGGTACTTGCTTGGGAGGCACCCAGTAGACTTCTTCCTTGATCGCGCGCTTATCCGTGAAGCCGCGCCGCCGCAAAATCGCCTTGCTGTTCTCAATCATGTCCGGATGCCCGCACAGATACGCCAGCGTATTTCCGGCATCCAGGCCCCAGCTATCCGCGTACTTCCGCAGCACGTCGTCGGCCCGCCCGATCTCGCCCGGCCAGTCGGCATGGTCCCATGGCCTGCTGACCGTCGGAATATAGGTAAACCAGCGCGCCTCCTGCGCAAATCGATTTAATTCGTCGCGGTAACCGAACTCCCACGGACGGCTTGCTCCATTGAGCAGAAACAGCTTGTGCGATCCGTCGAACCTTCCCTGACGCCACTCCTGATACAGGGTCCGCACGTAGCTGACGAACGGGGCCACACCCGTCACCGTCGAAACCAGCAAGTGATTCCTGCGCCCGTCACCGGTATCGAGCGCAAAATTTCCTTTGGCAACTTTTCGCATGAGCAACTCATCGCCCGGTTGCAGTTTGTGGAGCAAGGGCGTCAGTGCGCCATCAGGGACCAGTTCGAAGAAAAATTCCAGTTCATCCTCGGAGGGTGACGAGGCTATCGAATAAGGACGCTGCACCCGCTTTTCCCCAGATTCGACCGCAAGTGTGGCGTATTGACCCGGCACAAATTTGAAGTCGCCATCGCAGCGAATACGAATCATCCAAAGGTCGTCTGCGAAATCGACCCGCTTATTCACTTTCGCGAGGTAAAACTTGTCTCCCGGAATCATCGATCTGTATGGCCCCTTTGTTCCTCAACCGAACGGTCGGTCGGTAGATGGGATGCGCTATCCTATCCGCGATTCACATTTTTTTCAAAGCACGCCAGCGGCCAATTGGTCAGGAGTTGAATCGAACTCGCTTGCTTCGCGGCGCCGGACTTATGGCCAATTGCCGCCACTTCCCAGGTCAATCACGGGAATCGAAGGCTGCGGCGCAGGCATCGCCTTCAACTTCTCGAGGTCCGATTTAAGTTTGGCCCACTCTTTCGGCTTGCGTTTCGTCGCCAGCTTCGGGCTGGGACTCGCAAAGTACGCCAGAATGTTTTCCCGCAGTTCGGGCGTAACCATTTTGAAGTCGCGGTCGGAAAGATTGCTCAACAAAGTAGCGTATGTTTTGTCGGCCAGCGCATATTCGCCCGCCTTCGTCGGATGTCCTGTATCGAAATCGTTGTCCGGCAGGCGCAGATCCCCCACCTTGGTTTCGCTCAAAAGTCCGCGATAGCTCTGCACCGTGTCGTCCACGCTCTGAACGAAAAGGTCTTCCGCTTTCGGCGGAGGCACCTTGAAATTCAGCGCGCTGAACGGACCCACCTTGGGCACGATCTTTAAGAAGAACGCGAGGATCCGGGTACCGAGTCCCGGCTTCCGGTATTGCGTTCCCCACTCCCGCTCGTACTTTGACCGCGAAAGATAGTACAGATACCTCTTCTTCGCCGCGGTCGGCGTGTCCTTGACGATTTCGTCCCGGTGCCGCAGCAGCGCCACGCGCGTCATCTCTGGAATTACCTGGCTGATCGCCCGTCGGAAAGTCCCGATCGCCATGTCCTCGTTATGAATTACGTCCTGAAACTCGATGCCGTAAACCTTCGGAAAAACCCTCTCCAGCAATTCCTTGGAAACAGAGAATCCAATGAAATCATGGAACGTATCCGAGGTGTAGTGGTTTTTCGCCACCTCGGTCATATCGAAGCCAAATTCGGCGCGGATGTGGGCCTTGGGCGAGTCTTCGTAGGTCACCATGTTGCCGTATTTTTTCTGTAACGAGGGAAACTCCATCGCTACTGCCGCATTGATGGCCGGATGTCCGCGCGTGTCGGCAACATAGTGGGCGAGCGCTCCCAGGGCGAAGGCATATTCGTCCGGCGTATTCGCTTCCTGAATCAGGCCGGCGACGAAGTCTCCCGTGCGCACGTAGTGCGTCAGATCGCTGAAATATTTATTGCCGAACGGATAGTAGCCCATGTCCTGCACCAGGCATCCGCCATAGGCATAGGCGTGCGCTTCTTTGAAATCCTGATCGGCCATCTCAGGGAAACGCGCCTTCAACATGGGACGAATCTGAACGTCCCACAACAAGTCCACAATCTGCTCGTGCGTCAGTACGGAATAAGCCCCGCTGCCTCGGGCTAGACACAGCACGCCAGCAAGGCACAGCAGGGCCTTTCCGAATGGAATGGATATTCTCATCAATCGCCGAACCAATGACCGAACGAACCTTACGTCTCTGACGCTATCTCCCGACCACGAGCACAACGAAGCTGCCGGGCTCCATCGTGCGCCGCGGATGCGGATTCTCCGGTGTGGCCGCCGGTGGCGGCCCGAACTTTGCCGTCACCACGAACACGTTGTGCGTCTTGGCATCAAGCGCCAGGGTGCGCGCTCCATTTTGTGTCGGAACATTCTCAGCGCTGTACTTTCCCGGTGAATCTTCTTTCACCACCGTCAATACACCACTCTCTCCGCAGGAGGCAAAGGCGGTCATCGTTTCGGCGTCGAATGCCGTCGCATCCACGCCCTCGCCGATCGCCGGCGTTGCCAGAATTTTTCCGCTGTCGGCATCCACCACGGCCATCATCTTGTTGTCACAACCCACATACAGGCGGCGATTCTTGCGGTCCATCGAAAGCCCGCTCGGCTCCTTGCAGGGCGCCAGCGGCCACTTCGCTTTCTCTTCCAGCTTGTTGGGATCGATGGTCACCAGTTCGCTTTTGTCCTCGATGTTGACGAAGATTTCGCCCTTCGCATCGCTGGCCGCAAACTCCGGCTTGCCATCGAGTTTGATCGTTCCCAGCACTTTTCCGCTGACCGCATCAATGGCCGTGGAGTCCTGACTGCGCCCGTTGAACGTAAACACCCGCTTGGTCGCCGGATCGTACAGAATTGCATCCGGATTCTCGCCCACCTTTACCTTGCTGCTGACCGCCAGACTTTTGATGTCAAAAATGCTGACTGTGCCTTCGCGTCCATTGCTGGTAAACCCGCGTCCCAACTCTGAAGCCAGCGCAATTCCGTGCACACCCTGCGTATCCGCGATGTCGCCAACGCTCTTCCCCGAATCCGCATCCAGAACCATGACGTGCGTGCCACGCGAGATATAAAGCCTGCGAGCGTCGGCATCCACGGTCAAGTAGTCCCATCCCCCATCTCCCCCGACTTTGTACGTCTGCAGCACGTGATATCCCGAGTTAGATGCCGCCCCGGAAATTCCGGCCAGACAAATTGCCGCCAGCCCCAGCATCGTTACAGACATCCACAGCCTGGACTTCGCCGCCATAATGCCTCCTTGCAATGTGTATGAGGTTCGGTCTCCAGCACCTGCGTTCTCTGGTGTGCGGATCACCGCGTTTTTCTATCCGTCGTTCTATCCCAGGTCCGAACCGAAGTAACTTTACCCCATTTCTGAGGTCGACCTAGACTTTTAGATTATATGGATGTTCCGCAGTCATCGCCGTCCCAGGCCCCGTCCGAACCAAATTCGACTCAGAATTGCGGTACGCTGGGACCGAGTTCGGATGTTCCCGCAAGCGGCCCTGGGGCCGCGACCGGGCGCGCAAGAGTACGCTTCGCTCCACTCGCCGCGATCGCAATTGGCGTACTGGCAGCGATGCTCGTCGTGGCGACCGGACGCTCGCACGTCTCGCGGCCAAGCGTGAAGACTACATCGGCGCCCAGCCGATCTCAATTCGACAAACTTCAGCCGCAGAATCAGGCCGAAGCACTGCTCGAACAGGCGATCGGTCATTCCGACGGTGCCGTCGATCAGATCTCTTCGCGCGTGGCAGGCTGGCAGGGAAAACTCAACTGGAATTCGCAGATCGCAACCCTGACCACGGCTGCGCTGAACTCGAACGACATGCGCGTGCGCGAGTCGGGCGTGGAAGTCGAACTGGCGGCCTACGGCCTCAGCAAGAATTCGAAGAGCCTGGACTATGTATTGAAGACAGTCGACTCGCCTGATCACACGCAAAAAATCTGGGGATTGTGGGCGCTCGGCCTCATGGGCAATCAGGGTCTCGAGCCCGACCAGATTGTACAGATCCTGACCAGTCACCTGAAAGATCGCGACGCAGACTCGCGCCGCTGGGCAGTGGAAGGACTCGCCCTTGTGGGCTCTGAGCAGACCATCGAGCCGCTTCTCAAAACCATGCACGATGACTCTGCGCCCGCCGTTCGTGAACGCGCCGCCTGCGCTCTGGCGCAAGCCGGAATGTTTACGCAAGAGCAGCGTCTGTCCATAGTTCCGAAACTGTTGAATTACACTGACGATCCCGCGCTCGACGCTCAGACGCGCGCCTGGGCCTTCCAGGCCCTGGGCGACATCACTCACCAGCACCTGCCTAACGATTCCAACGCATGGCGTATGTGGTACGAACAGAATAGTGGCCAGTGATCAGCGTGGCCAGGAATACGCATACTGACCACTAGCCACTAACCGCTGGCCACTGTTCTTCACTCCGCCATCTTCGCCACGTGCACGTCAAAACCGGTCTTCGGCAGTAACGACGTCAGCGCAAACGCCTTGAACCCATCCCCGTTCACCTCGGTATGGCGATAGATCCCCGGCTCGCTCTCAATCGTCTCCCGGCGTCCTTCCATATCCGCGAGAAAAGCCTGCGCACGTGCCGCGGTCACGTCCATATCTTTCGCCCGCGTCACGACTGCCTCGGAAGCGTACGAGCGCACCAGCTTCGGCCAGTATTTCTCCAGCAAATCGGTGCTGGCAAAAACGTCGGCCCAGATGATGCGCCCGCTCACCGCAACCACCACTCCCACCGCGTGACGGTCCCGCAGCTGCCCGATCAGGCTCTGATAGTTTTGTTCGATCGGCTTCGCCACCTCGTCCACCTGCTTCTTCACCTCTGCGTTCTCCATCACCTTCGCGTAAGAACTGGTCTGCCCCAGTTCGGCCGCGATAGTTGGGGCGGAGTTGGACACTTCTACCGTCTCGGCCGCGGTTTGTTTTCGCACGGCCGCCCACACCTCGTTCTGGTCCTTGTCGCCCATCGCCTTCGCCCGCACCGACGGCTGCGCCATCATTGTCATCGGTACGTTCTTATTTGCACCCGGGCCGCCTACGACTGAGCTATACGTCGCCTCCGACGCTCCGAAGTGCTCGCTGGTCGCCACCCACCGCCCCGGCTCAACGCAGAACACGCTCAAGTCCACCGGATCGCTCTCGGCCGGAACGATGCGATCTTTCCCGATCACGCGATCCTGCTTGCCGCCGGTGACGATCTCTCCCGCCAGCAACAACAGAGGCCGCTTCGAATTATTCACCAGCACCAACCGGTTCACCTCGGCGCTGCCATCGTGCCGAACGCCCGGCTGGGGATGCCGCCGGATCAATCCCTGCACCGCGCCTGCCTCGGTCACCACCACTTCGCCCGACCGCAGTCCTTCATCCAGCGTCAAGAACTCACCCGTCGGATAACTCTTCGCCGCCACCACCGGAAACACCGTCAAATTTCCATGCCGGATTGGCTCCAGCACCTTATATCCCTGCGCCGGCGTGACTTCACCCGCCCACGCCGGGCGCTGATCTTCCATCACCACACCGCTCAACATCGCCAGCATCACCAACCCCAACGCAACCTTCGGATTCATAAAGCGCTCCTTCCGCGGGCACACTGCCACACTATCCGCACACACCACTGCGAAGCAGCCAGAGACCCCGCCTGGTGCCCCATATCTCGCGCGCCGTTGGCGCGAGAAGTGGGGTTCTCTGCCGCGTCGTGCTCCTCACTCCGGTGCGAGAACGAAAATAACTTTCCGCCTTGCGGCCAAAATTCACGGCCCGCGCGTCTAATAACTTGTTAGCATCGGAAGAAGCAGAGTCGCTGTCAGCTTCGACGCCATTTCGGATGAGCTCTATCAAGCCAATCGCCGCGGATTCAATCAGCGAAGAACTGCTGGTGGAACTTCATGCCAAAGGTGATTGCGACAAATTCGGCCTGAGCCGCGAAGCGCTGGCGATCATCCTGCAGGAAGTCGCAGGCAAGCACGCGACCGCAGACATCGAGCTGCGTACTTTTTTTCTCAGCCTCCGCCTCGATGAACTCGCGCTCGCCCGCGCCTGCGCCGCCGGAAGCAATCCCGCATGGGAAATCTTTCTCACGCGCTACCGCGAGAAGCTATATCTCTCGGCTTTGCGTATCGCTCGTGAAGATTCCGCTGCCCGCGAACTCGCCGACACGCTCTATGCCGATCTCTATGGCACCACCACCCGAGATGGCCGGCGCATCTCCAAGCTTGCCTCCTACACTGGTCGCGGATCGCTCGAAGGCTGGCTGCGCACCGTCCTGGCCCAGGAGTACGTCAATCGTTATCGCCGCACCAAGCGCTACGTCAGCCTCGACGAAGAGTCCGAAGAGGGCGTGCAATTCCGCGCCCCGGACCCCGAGCCTGTTCCAGCAGCAGATGACCGTCTATCCCAAGCCACCGACGAGACCCTGGCCGCACTATCCGCCGAAGACCGGACCGTATTGAGCGCTTACTATCTCGATGGCCGGACTTTGGCTGAGATCGCCCGCATGCTCGGCGTGCACGAATCCACCATCAGCCGCAAGCTCGATAAGCTGGCTAAGTCCTTGCGCAAGCAGATTGTCGCGGGTCTGGCCCGGAGGGGCATGTCGCGCCGCCAAGCCGAAGAAGCCCTCCAAACCGACGTCCGGGACTTGCAGCTCGATATTCGCCGAAGTCTCACGCAAGAATCTGCACCCGGCCCGTTCTCAGAAAGGAGAGTGGAGGCAAGGACCCGGGAAGGCCCGGGATAGCAGGGCGGAACTACGCGCTTTAGCGCAAGAAGAGTGGAATTACGAGCTTTAGCGCAAGAGAGTGAAATCACGCGCTTTAGCGCAAGACAGTGAAATCACGCGCTTTAGCACAAGAGAGTGGAATCACGCGCTTTTGGCACAAGAAGAGTGGAAGAGCGGCGCTTTAGCGCCGCGTGAAAGAACGGCAAAAGACGGGCTTTAGCCCCCGAAGACCTGAACAAGAGATGCAACGGATCCCCAATATCGTGCCATCCCGGCTGAGAGCCGAAACGCCAGCGAACCATCCGGACGCGAACCAACTCTCAGCCTTCGCCGAGAAGTCGCTCACCGAACTCGAGCGCACCGAGGTTCTCAATCACTTGTCCCGGTGCATCGAGTGCCGCGACGTCCTCGCCCTGGCGCTGCCGGCCACCGAATCAGTCCAGCTAGCGGCTAAGCCCTCCCCCACCCGCTGGCTGACGTGGCCGGCCCTGCGCTGGGGCTTCGTCACCGCCGGAGTCGCCGTAATCGCCGCCTTCGCCGTGATGAAGTACCAGCTCGATGATCAGACAGATACACGCCTCGCCGATTTCAGGTCGCAGTCGGAGAATGTGAAGCTCTCGGCGAAAGTCCAGCCTGCGCCCTTGTACTCGCACGCGCCGGCGAGCCAGGCGGAAACGGCCGTCGCGAAAACCAGTTCGTCCGCAACCCTGGACGCAAATCAAGGCAAGGATCAGCCGCCCGCCGCCGTGCAAAACGCTGAGCCAAGAACAGGGAACCGTGCCCCGGCGGCAACATTGCCCGCCGCTCCTCGACCCAATGCAATGATTGCTCGCGGGTTGCTGGCCCATGGCGGACCCAGCACCGGAATAGCCGCGCCATTGCAGCGAAACGAACTCGCTCCGCCGCAGAAAATTGAGGCAGATTCCAGTAAGAAAGTCCCTGCCGCGTCTGAGACCGTCGAAGTGCAAGCTGCTGCGCCAAAGCCGCTGCAGACATCACAGGCTGAAGGAGAGTCCATCGCCGCGGCACCTCCGGCAGAGGACTCTGACGCTAAAGTGGGCAAGGCAAAAGATGCAGCGCCAGGCGGCGCCGCCACTGCCACGGACCGGCTGGCTGTGTCGGGCCGCACCTTGATGCAGCTAAGCGCAGTCAAGCCTGGACTCGCCCCGCGCTGGAACATCACTTCGATCGGCAGCCTTCAGCGTTCCTTCGACCAGGGAGGAACGTGGCAGGACGTTGACGTGACCGGCGCTTCTTCCACGGGTGCGGTCATCGCGGGACCTCTCAAAGCGCCGTCCGCGAGAGCGGATGCGAAGACCACTGGCCTCGATAAGCAAGCGGCGCAACCAATCTTCCGCGCTGTGGCCGCCAATGGCGCTGATGTCTGGGCGGGCGGCTCCGCCAGCATGCTCTACCATTCGAGCGACGGCGGCAATCACTGGAGCCGCGTCCTCCCATCCGGAAACGGTTCCGTCCTCACCGGCGACATTGTCAGCGTAGAATTCCCCGACTTGCTGCACGGCAAGATCACCACCTCCGCCCCGGAAGTCTGGACCACCCCAGACAACGGCCAAACCTGGCAGAAGCAGTAGATCGTCACTGCAACCACTTAGCTTTCCGCTATTTCTCCATTACCAAAGTGACGTTTACAGAAAATACGGCCAACCCTACCATCGTCCTCGTGGTTTGGCAGTTCTGGGGGAGGGCTGCCGAGGCGTCCTGGACTGAAAAGTCGAGGACGCTTTTCTATTGCTGCGTCCCCCGGCAAGCCGCGCAATATCCACCAATCTCCAGCCGCGAGATCAGCACCCGGAAGCGGCAGTCTTTTTCCACCTGCTGCTTCAGCTTCTCAAATTCGTCACTCACGAACTCCGCAATCTTGCCGCACCGCAGGCATGCCATGTGAATGTGATCGCGCCCCAGCCGCCGCTCGTAGTAGTGGCCTTCGCCATTAATGTGCATCAAGTCGAGTTCGTCGATAAGCCCGTGCCGCTTGAGAAGCCGCAGGGTTCGATACACCGTGCTGCGGTCCACGCTCGCGTCCAGGCGCTGCGCCTTGCGCAGAATCTGGCTGGCATCCAGGTGCTTGCTCGCCGTCTCCATGACTTTAAGAATCGCCCGCCGCTGCTCGGTCATGCGGATTCCTCGCTCGGAAAACTGAGCCTGTAACCGTCCCGGAACTTCCGTTTGCGGAAGAGGCATCCCGATCACCACGCGTGTCGCAACTGGTCGCAATCAGAGTGCGACGAATTCTGGCGCCGGAACTGGACAGCTCTTTACCCGTTCCGGCATCATCAGTGATGTTAATGCTAGATGCGACTCAGTTGCAACTAAGAACTGGCCGGCGCCGGGCCCTTCCCGTCCCGCTCTTCGTCCGCGTGTCCGCCTTCATCCTGCTGGCCACTATTTTTTTTGCGGTGCACGCGCGCGCCCAGGAGAGCCCCTACATCGTCACCTACGATCATTACCTCGAAGAGCCCGGCAGCCTCGAAGTCGAGTATTTCTCCACCTTCGGCACACAGCGCGCCGGTAACGACTTTCTCTCCTACTGGGCCGAATTCGAATACGGAGCCACTGCCTGGTGGACCACCGAACTCTATCTCGATGGTCAATCCACTTTCGGCGACAGCACCGTCTTCACCGGATTCCGCCTGGAAAACCGCTTCCGCCTGCTGCAGCAGGAGCACTTCGTCAATCCGGTCCTTTACGTCGAGTATGAACAGACCAGCGGCGCCGACAAGATCCTGAAGGAAGTCGAAGGCCACGACGTCGAAGCCGATTACTCGATTCCATCGGCTATAGCCCGCCGTGAGCGTGATCGCGAACTGGAACTGAAGCTCCTACTCTCGAAGACCTTCAATGGCTGGAACATCGCCGAAAACACTATCGCGACCAAGAACATCACCGGAGGCAATCCCTGGGAATTCGGATACGCCATCGGCGCCAGCCGCCCCCTCGCTCTTAAAGCTTCCGCGCAGCGCTGCACCTTCTGCCCGGAAAACTTCGTAGCCGGCATCGAGATGTACGGCGGTCTCGGAGACCGCTACAGCTTCGGCCTGCACGAAACCTCGCACTATCTCGCTCCCGTCGTGGCGTGGAACCTGCCTTCCGACTGGACTCTGCGCCTCTCACCCGGCTTCGGCCTCAATGACCAAAGCCATCGCTTCCTGCTGCGCTGGGGAGTCTCGCGTGAATTCTCCGGCTTCGGCAATACGATCAGCCGGCTCTTGCGGGGGCGCCAATGAGCCGAACCATCGTCGTCACCGTCCTGATCGCACTCGCAACCCTGCCCGCGCTCAGCTCGAAATCAGATCAATCCGCCAAAGACGAATCCGTTTACGCCCCGCTGACCAGAGCACCAAAGAAGGCCCAGGCCCGCACAAATCCCCTCGCCAAAGATCCCGACGCCGTCGCCGCAGGCGCCAAGCTCTACGAACAGCATTGCGCCGAGTGTCATGGAGACATAGCCCAAGGCGGCAAAAAAGCTCCCAGCCTTCTCGCCGATGAAGTCCAGCAGGCCACTCCCGGCACGCTCTTCTGGATTCTCACCAACGGCGTGGTTCGCCGAGGTATGCCCGTGTGGTCGAAGCTCCCGGAACCCCAGCGCTGGCAACTGGTCAGCTACATCCAATCTCTCAATCCAGTCCGCGCCCCAACCTCGGCCGCCCCGCCAGCCCAACCCTGAGCCCTTGCGACCTCCGCACCTCCCCAGGCATCTAATCGCAGTGTTACCATGTTGAGTTGGCATTCCCGCGAGGGAAGCACTCATAGAGATCGCCAACTACGGCAACGCCAGCTCCACGAAGCGTCGGCCGCCGGTGCGATGTTCATACTTAGGAGAGAGCAAATGGCAGGCAACGGAATCGTCGAAGTCACCGATGCAAACTTCGACCAGGATGTACTGAAATCAGACAAGCCCGTATTGGTGGATTTCTGGGCGACATGGTGCGGCCCTTGCCGCGCGATCGCGCCCATCGTCGAAGAACTCGCCACCGAGTTTCAGGGCAAGATCAAAATCGGCAAGATGGACGTCGATGCCAACAGCGCCACCCCCATGCGCTACAAAGTGACCGGCATCCCCACCCTGCTGGTTTTCAAGGGCGGACAGGTTGTCGAACAGCTCGTCGGCTATCGCCCCAAAGACGCCATCGCGCAGGCCCTGAACAAGCACCTCGGCTAAGTGCGCCTCGCGAGGTTTACGCGAAAACGCCCGGCATCATCCCGGGCGTTTTTATTTTCCCTGCTAAATTCAGCTACAATGCAGGCGCCATGAACCGGCAGATGTATTTCCTCGCCGCGCTTTTTCTCTTGCTTGCTGATTTTCTTCACGCTTCCAGTGATGTGGAACGGCATCTCCGCGATCAACTCAAGGGCAAGACCTTCGTGCTTCGCGATTTCTACACCGGCGATAGTTTGCATTACGACTCGACCGCAGCTCCCATGGGCGGCCCAAGTTCCGGCGACTGGATGAGCGATGGTTTCGTCCTCGTCAAAGACCTTCGCTTTTCCCATCACCGCGTGACCATTGAAGCCGAACGGCAACTGGTCATTCAGTTCGAAGGCAAGGAGTTCCAGTTTCTTCCCGAAGACAAATCGGATCGGCGGAAACTAAAAATTGAAGCCGACCTGAATCTCGACACTCTCACCCAGCAACAATTGGACGCCGATCTGGCAAAAATTTTTCTCACTCCGCAAGACAATCTCGCGGCCATGGTCTCAGACTATTGGAAGCCTTGCGTGCTCACCGCCGCGCAGGGCAAGGGTGGCAACTTTCAGTTTTCTCCTGAGCTTCTGGCCGTTCCAGGAGTGTCTGCGCCCCAAAACACCGCGCCGCCGTCCGAAACGAACGACAAACGACAGCTCAATTGTGGCAGCGATCGCAGCGCTCAACGCAACGAACGTGGAGTCCATCCGACCCTGATTTATCAGTCGGACCCCGAATTCAGCGAGCGCGCCCGCCGCGAGAAAAAACAAGGTGTGGTCATGCTCAGCCTGGTGGTTAACGACGAGGGCATCCCCGAGGACATCACCATCATCCGGCCGCTCGGCTACGGCCTCGACGAGAAAGCTCTGAGCTGCGTGAAAAATTGGAGATTCAAACCCGCCGAGAAGAATGGCCAACCTTTTGCCATGAAAATAGCGATAGAAGTGGATTTCCGCCTCTATTGAAGGGGTAGGCTGCGAACCACCACCTCTGAATCGAAGCTCAGTACTTCCGCAATACGCCTATCACTCTTCCCTGCACGTCCACCGACGCGGCCGGCACGATGATCGGCTTCATGGTCACATTCGAAGGCTGCAGGCGAATGTTGTCGCCCTCGCGGTAGAAGCGCTTCAGAGTGGCATCGGTCAAATCGACCAGGGCAACCACGATGTCGCCGTTGTGGGCGGTCCGAGTCTTCTCCACCAGCACGTAGTCGCCATCGAGAATGTGTTCGTCCTGCATCGAACTGCCGCGCACTTCGAGCACGAACACTTCTTTCGAGCGCACAAAATCGGCCAGTGAAATCGTCTCCGGATTCTCCACCGCCTCAATCGGCTGGCCCGCCGCAATGCGCCCCAGCAGAGGCAGCACCAGCCCCGTGTTCACGCTCATGGCCTGCTTCAACCGCCCCTTCGGCGGCAGCAGGTCGATCGACCGGCTGCGGTTGTAGTCGCGCGTGAGCAAACCCTTTTTTTCCAGGTTGGTGACGTGCTTGTGCACGGTGGCCAGCGAGGAGAGATCCATCCCCTTGCCAATCTCCTCAAACGACGGGGAATAGCCGTTCTCTGCCACGAAGCGCGAGATGAAATCGTAAACCTGACGCTGTCTGCGTGTGATCGCCATGTCGCAATTATTGGCGAATGGAAGGCGAAAAGCAAGCAGGAAAGTCAAGCAACCGATTAATGACTACCTACTAGTGCCGTTCGCTTTGCTCGCGCTTTTTGTTCAAGACTACGCGAAGGACGGGACACCCTCAGCATTAGTGATGCCTGCGAGAGCGGCCACCCGTCGGACGAACGCTTCTATCAACTGGGCCATCTCTCAACGACGCTCCGCCGAGTCAACTTCAACTTCGGCGATGGCGCCGCGATCCACTCCGTTCGAATCTTCCAGGTGAAGAGAGAGCCGCGCAGGTTTCTCCGGCTGGGCGACTTCGGTATCGAGCAAGACTGGCTCAGTCGGATTCACCTGAGCGACCATCATGATTCCTGAAGTCCTGCCATGTTCGTTGTAGAAGTGCGCCAACAAGTGTCCTTCGAAGAACACTCCGAAAGAGCCGGAAAGCTGGATGTTGCCGCTCTTCAGGCGAATCGCGCGAAGTGGCTGGATGATGACCCCAGCGTCACTGACGCCGCGGAACTCGCTACCCGCCCTCGTTGGGAACCACTCGGTGTCCATTTCGCAACTCTCCGAGGGAAGCAAACGGCACAGCGGACTGTTGATCTCGGCTTCGAGGTAAAAGGGAGGGTCCCCTTCTTCTCCCCCGCTCAGAGTGGCAGTTCCATCGTGATTCAGTCTCACCTCGGGACCATTGGTCCAAAAGATGACGGAGGCTTTTCCGGGATAGGACTGGCCCTGCTGATAGTGAAAGCGCTCCAGCATAGCGAACCGGCTGCTGCCATCTACGACAGCGAGCCAGCCCGCCGTCGAATCCAGCCACAATTCCGCTGCCATGTGCACATAGTGCACCTTGAAGAGACCGTCCTCCCCAACAGAAGCAGCGGGATTCTCAGCCGGACCGAAACGCACGTGATAGCGATTGAGATAACTGCTGGCAGGGTTGGCGGGAGTGAACGTCCAGAAATCGTGGTTCATGCGCGAGGGATCGGACGAATCAGTGGTGTTGTATTGCGAAACCGACTGCATGGACCACTCCAACTCATGCCCGGTCACGTTCTTCATGATGGCGCGGAAGCGGATTCGCGGGGAATCAGCATCGAGATGAATCGTCCGCAGAAACTGCACCCCGGTTTGCGGATCGGAAGGTCCGGTCAGTTCGATCTCACACTCTTTTCCTTCCGAAACCTTTCGAAAGGAAAAGGGCCCGTCGTCGAGGATGTCCGAACCGCCGGCCCAGTGCTTTTCATCGTTGTCCCCTTCGGGCAGCAGCCAGAGCTTATCGCCACCGTAGTTGAACCACTTGCTCGAATCCGGCGGCAGATACTTGCCGGCATACTTGGGATTCACGAACAGGTACGAGTGCCCGGCGAAGTTGACCTGCATCAATCGGCCGCCATTCTGGGGCACAACGATCAGTTGCACCCAGCGATTGGAGACTTGTTGTGCCTGCCAGCCCTTGTAATTGACGGGTTCCACGCGACAGTCAGGCTCGGCTGGCGGTTTCGGCTGGTCTTCGGCTCCGGCACGGGAAGCCCCCAGCACAGTAACGGAAAGAATCAGGACGAATCGCCACATCAGAATCGCCAGCTTTGATTGCAACGCCATGGTTTGAACCTCTTCCGAGAAACCGCCGAGCGCTGAGGTTAGCACGCAAGCGGATATCAGCAAACTGTCTCCGCTTCCTCACTCAAGAAAGCGAAACAAAACCTAGCCAAACGAAAGAATTGGATTTGCGTCCGGCAGAGTCTGTGTTATACCAGCTTTCGCTCCCTGGTTGCGCCATCCCGGATCCCGCTGCGGCCGCTGCAGACCAGGATTGGCCAGCGGGGCATCAGGAGGAATCAAGAATGAGGCTCGGAAATCCCAGCCGGCGATCGTTCGTGAAGGTACTGGCTGCCGCTCCGTTACTGACCCAGATCGCTGCGCGCGATCTGTACGCGCAGGCGGCAACAGCCGTTGGCCGCGACCCGCGACAAAACGTCTATACCCGGCTAGGGGTCAAGACCGTCATCAACTGCCGCGGCACGTGGACGTACTTAAGTGGTTCGCTGGAATTTCCTGAGGTTCGCGAAGCGCAAGCGGAAGCGGGACAGTATTTCGTCAATATGCTCGAACTGCAACGGGCGGTGGGGCGCCGGTTGGCGGAACTGACCGGTGCCGAGTCGGGCATCATCACATCCGGTGCGGCAGGCGCCATGGCCGCCTCAACCGCCGGGTGCATGACCGGCGCCAATGACAAGTTCATCTGGCAACTTCCTGATACTACCGGCTTGAAGCATGAAGTGATCATGGTGGGGGGCAGGAGTGCGTTTGATAGCGCCATTCGGCTGACCGGCGCCAAGCTGGTTCTTGTCTACTCCGCTGAGGAACTCGCGAACGCGATCAACGAAAATACGGCGATGATCTATACCACCGATCTGGGCGAGAAGCTGGGGAAGAATCTGGCAATTGCGAAAGCTCACAACGTCCCCATGTTGCTGGATGACGCTGCCGGCATACCGCCTGCCGATAATGCCAAGCTCTACGCCAGGATGGGTCTTGACCTCTATTGCTTTTCAGGCGGGAAGGGCCTTCGCGGGCCCCAGTGCAGCGGGCTGCTTCTAGGGCGCAAGGATCTGATCGAAGCCGCACTGCTGAACTGCAGTCCACGCGAGGGAGCTGTCTGCCGACCGATGAAGGTCGGAAAAGAAGAAGTCATCGGCTGCCTGACCGCACTGGAGACATGGCTCAAACTGGATGAGAAGAAGCTCTATGCGGAATGGAATGGCCGGATTGATCGTATCCGGAAGTTGGTCGAAACCGTGCCCGGCGTGAAAACCGACACGTATATCCCCGAAGATGGAAACCGCTATCCAACTCTGAAAATTTCCTGGGACCAGGAGGCTTGGCGGTTCACGATTTCCGATTGCGTTCAGGCATTGCGCGCGGGTGATCCGGTCATCGAGATACTCGGCGCCGACAATCCCAGCCTGGTTAAGGCGGTTCGCGAGGGCAATCCCAATCGCAAAGAACTGAAGGAGACCGGCCACATCGAATTGGTCTCCATGACCATCCAGCCGGGCGAGGAAATAATCGTGGGGCAAAGACTACGGGAAATTCTCGGAGCGGCTCAGAAAAAATCCACAGCGTAAACAAAATGGCTTACTTCGAAAGACCAGAGGCTAAGATGAGGCTGCTGCTCGTCGGATTGCTGTCGGTGACACTGGGAGCGCAGGCGCAGCTGCGAGCGGTCCCCGCAGCGCAGGAATCCACCAATCACATCTACTCCCCCGGCGTTGATGCTGGAGACTACGTTTACATATCCGGGCAAGGACCACGGCGTCCGGACGGCAGCCTGCCGGCGACGTTTGGTGCGCAGGTTCGCCAGGCACTCGACAACATCAAAACGGTCGTGGAATCGGCCGGGCTCACCATGGAGCACGTGGTATACACCCAGGTCTATCTCGAAGACATGGGCAAGTACGCGGAAATGAACGACGCCTTTGCCGAATATTTCGCCAAGACTCCCCCGGCTCGGGCGGTGCTTGGCGTGGCACGGATTCCCAACCCGCCCATTCAGATCAATGCGGTCGCAGTGCGCAGTCTGGCGGACAAACGGGCCGTCTATCCTTCGCAATATAAGTCAGGCGAAGCCGCCGCTCCGGGCATCCTCACTCACGATCGGCTGTTCATTTCCAGCATGTCTGGCAGCGACCCGGCGACTGGCAAGGTTCCGGACGATCCAGCCGCGCAAGTGGATCTGGCGCTCGATCGCATGCAAGCGGTCGTGAAGGCGGCCGGGCTGGAGATGAGCAACGTTGTCTTCGTCAATCCCTACCTGACGTCGGCGATTCCGATGCGCGTAATGAATGAGCGCTATGCCCGTCGTTTCGAGTTCGGTAATACGCCCGGACGGGCCACCATCGAGGTATCGAGCCTTCCTGGTGGCGCCCACATTGAATACACAGGCGTCGCCGTGCGCGATCTCCAGCAGCGGAAAGCCGTTCGTCCAAAGAATATGCCGCCCAGCCCTACGGCAAGCCCTTGTGTTTTTGCCGGCGATACTCTGTATTGCTCTGCCAAGAGTGGATTCATCCCCGGCCCACACGGCGGAGTCTATGCAACTACGACACCGCATCAACTTCGTCAGACGATGCGCAATCTCCTCGACAACCTTGAAGAAGCCGGAATGAGGTTCGACCAGGTAGTCACCACCACCGTATACCTCGATGATTTGTCGGACTTGAATGCATTTGACAACGTGTACACCCAGTACTTTGGATCGGTGTTGCCGTCACGGACAACGATTCAGCAGATTTCACCCACCGAACGAAAGGCAGACAAAGAAGATCAGTACCCGGACCTCGAGCAAATGTCTCTGATCGCGGTCCGAGGCCGCTAACGACCCAGCAGTTGGCTGAAGCTCGTTCTTGGGTGGCGCAGCGCTTTCAGAGCTGCGATAGAGTCTTTGCGTCCAATAAGGGCTTTAGCCCCTGAGGTGTGCGATCTCAGTTCTTCAGCACACTACTGGGCGGCGCCGCGCGGCCTCTTCATCGCTCAAGATACGGCAGATAACCGTGGGTCTTCATCTGCAGGCGATACACCGAAGTTGTTGCTGTGATGTAGAGAGTGCTGAAGTCCTTGTCGCCCCATGTCAAGTTCGCAGGTTGCTCCGGCATGGTGATCGTGCCGAGGTGATTCCCATTCTTATCCCAAACCCAGATTCCTCCAGGCCCGGTCACAAACAAATTCCCACTCTTATCGACCTTGATCCCATCCGGCACACCATCGCCCTTGCCGCCCGGTTCCTCTCCGAAGATGCGCCCGTTGGCCAGGGAGCCGTCCGGCTTCACATCGAACTGGCGGATGTTGCGCTGCTGGCTGTCGTCCACATAGAACTGCCTGCCATCTGGAGAAAAGGCTAGACCGTTCGGCTGAGTCAGATCCTTCGTAAGCAGCCGCACATTTCCGTGGTCATCCAGCCGATACACCCCCTGGAAGGGGATCTCTTGCTTTTCCCCTTCCACCAGATCGAGGGTCGGATCCGTGAAATAGAGCGCGCCGTCTGGACCGACGATGACGTCGTTCGGGCTGTTGAATTTCTTCCCCTCGTAACGATCGGCCAGAACTTTGTACTTTCCGTCCGGAGTCACCTCGATAATTGCGCGCAATACGCTCGCACAGTCTATTAGCCTGTGCTGGCGGTCAAATGTATTCCCGTCCGGATCGCCCAAAGCGATCACTTCTACCTTCTTCCCATCGGGATAAACGCGGAAAATCTTGTTGATGGTTTCATCGCTGACGTAAAGGTATCCGGCCTCGTCCCACATGGGACCCTCCGTAAAACCGAAACCGGTCGCCACCGTTTCCAGCTTGGCATGGTGATCGACGAGTTCCCAGAAGCTTGGGGACAGTCCCTGCAAGCCGAAGGGGTGAG
>Ga0075017_100000549_pt1 | contig 21098 bp, 24 predicted proteins | sample AleBraG_ABR_2012_FD_71475 | JGI IMG/M metagenome (GOLD analysis project Ga0075017, IMG submission 71475) | Freshwater sediment microbial communities in response to fracking from Pennsylvania, USA - Alex Branch Run_MetaG_ABR_2012 | ecosystem: Environmental > Aquatic > Freshwater > Creek >... | reverse complement strand
CTCTCCAATTATCTGATGGCGGATGTTCTCGCCGTGCGGCGCTGGCCGTCCGGCCACGCCGTCAACCCCGTTCCCGTCACCGAAAACCTGCGCATTCCCGATGTCGATGAGATCATCGACGCACAAGTATTTGCTCATCGGCTTGGCGAACATGCGCCCAACTACGCCGCGCTGATCGACTGGCCGAAAGTCGAAGCCATGGCAGATCGCTTGGTGGAGGGCGGCCGGCGTTTCGCGATCTCTGCATGGAACGGTCTCGAAAAGCTAGGCGTCCCGATGGAGGATCCGGCGGCGGTATTGCTCGCCATTCGCCGCCTTGGAGCAAAGCGGCTGGAATCGGCGTTTGGCCTCAGTGCGGTCCGGCGCCCTCTCATCCCCGCCGATTGGGCCAAGGAACTCGACGAGAAGGCCACGCGCTGGATTTCTGGCAAGCCGCGGTTCGTCGCGCGCGCGCTCACCGTCTGCATCGGCACCAGCGATGTGCATGTGCACGGGAAATATCTGGTCGAGCAGGCCCTGCGCGGCCTTGGTGTCGGCATCGTGGATGCCGGCGTATCGGTGGACCCGGATGCGCTGGTTGCCCGCGCCACCGAGTCGCGCGCCGGCGCCATCGCCATCAGCACCTATAACGGCGTCGCATTGCGTTACGCGAGGGCAGTGAGAGCGGCAATGTGTGAGCGCAAACTGATGATCCCGGTACTCATCGGCGGCCGGCTCAACCAGGTGCCGGAGGACACCAATTCCGGCCTGCCGGTCGACGTGTCCGCCGACATCGCGGCGCTCGGGTTCAAGGTCTGCACCGACCTCGATGCAATGCTCTCGGCGCTTCAATCCGAATTCGGTGCACCGTGATCGCCTTGCTGTCCGGTCAGTCGCTCGAGAACCGCGCCACAAGCGGCGTTCCAAGCCGCTGGCTGCCCGCGCTCCGAAAGAACCTTCAAGCCAAGCTCGGTTATGCCACCCGGTGTTGCGAGTTCGCAGAGCAGCGTCTCAATCGGCTCCCCCCGCTCGCAGACCATGCGTCCCGCCGCGATGAAGGCACGCGCGATCAGCTCCCGCATGATCTCGGGGCGGGCGCCCCGCGCGACCGACCAGTCGACGGTCTGTCGGATCAGGTCGTGCGCCCAACCGAATACGGCGCCGTCGATGGAGGCGAGCTCGAATTCGGCTTCGCTGTCGAGCGGTATCGTTGGCCCGAGGCGACCGAGCAGCTCCCGCGCCTTGGCACACGGCGGGTAAAAGGCGGTCGGGCTGGCGTTGAATTCGGCCGAGACCAGCGGCATGGCCCGGACTATACGGGCGGGTGCGACGGGAAGCTTCGCCATAGTGACGCCCGCACAGACCGATACGACAATCTGATCCTCGCGCCACGGAAGACCTGCCACCGCGGCCGCCGCGTGGGCTGGGCGAACCGCGAGGATCACCTGTTCCGATCGCTCGACGAGATCGCGATTGTCGGCGGCGAGCGGCGTGCCCAATTGCGCCGACAGGGCTCTTGCCTGGCCACGCGGCGACAACAGGACGTCGGCGGCGCAAAGCCCGGAGGCGAGAAATCCCCGCAGCATCGCCGAAGCGAGATGGCCAACGCCCAGTATCCCAATAACCACGGTCGATCTCCCTTTGTATCCGATCTCCCTGCCGCCCGCCCATCTGTGCGACACCGCTCGTTCGCCGAGCCGGCCTTTTCGAATGAGGAATTTGCGCCATGAAACTTGCACTATTCAACCTCATGACCCAGTTGGACGCCAGCGTTTCGCTGCGCAGCATTGTTGCAGACGCTGCGGCCATGACGGCACTCGCCGACGAGTTGGGCTTCGACACGGCATGGTTCGCCGAACATCATTTTTCCAACTATTCGGTCTGCCCCTCGCCACTGATGATGGCGAGCTATTGTGCCGGTCGCACCAAGCGCATCCGGCTGGGGCCCGCCGTGCTGGTTCTTCCGCTCTACAATCCGCTGCGCATGATCGAGGAGATTGGGCTCCTGGACGTCCAAAGCGATGGACGGGCTGTTATCGGCCTCGGCAGTGGCTATCAGAAATATGAATTCGACCGGTTCGGACAAGCGATCGGGGACAAAGCCTCTGTCTTTATGGAGATATGGGACCTTCTCGACCAAGCGCTTGACCGGGGCGAGATTGAGCACAGCGGCCGGTTCTTCAACATTCCGCAGACGCCAATCGCCATGCGTCTACTCGGCAACCGCCGGCCGGACATCTTCGTTACCGGGCTCGAGCCGTCGGTTGTTCAGCGCACGCTGAAGTCGGGCCATACGCCGTTCATCACCGCAGGCTGGAGGGGGTTTCCACTGGCGCTCGACATGCGCAATCACATTGTCGCGCAGGCGGCGGCACTTGGGCGGCCGGCGGTGGCCATTCCGCTCGCCGTGCAGCAGTGCGTCTTCGTCACCGACAACGCCTCCGAGGCGCTCGACGTCGCTGAGCGCGCCCGCGCCGTCGCCCGAATTGTGGCGACGATGCGAGCGGGTGATCCGGAGCTGGACGGATCCTTCATCAAGGCGCCACCGCTGCCGAACGAGCCGCCCCTCGAGACGTTCAGGGACAATCTCGTCATTGGTGACGCGCATCTTTGCGCCGAGAAGCTGGTCAAGGAAATCCGGGCGCTCGGAACGACACATTTAAGCCTGTTCATGCAGATCGGCTCGGTTGCGGGCGCCCGCGCCCTGCGCTCGCTCGAGCGCTTCGTCAGGGACGTCGTACCGCTCATCGAGCGGGAACTGGGGCCACTCGCGCTGATCAACGCGGGAGCCTCAGTGCAACCAAACCTCAAGGGGACGGCGGAGTGACGATAGCCTATGTGACGGTGGCAACAAGCGGCATCGGATGTGTCATCGCGCTCGATGTGACCGACCGCACAGCCGTATCATGCCGACCAGCCCAGTGCCCCCGATCAGGAAGACATAGGAGATAGCGTGGTGAAAGAGTTGTCCGTCGTCATCGTTGGCGGAGCGTCCGGGCTCGGTGCTCTCTTGGCGAGACTGTGTGCGGAAGCAGGCGCCGCCAAAATCGGCGTCATCGACCTCAACAAAGAGGCTGCGCTTGTGGCCTTGCAACCGTCGGCGGCCAAAGGCGTGAAGGTCTCGGCTGCAGCTTGCGATATTCAGATTGGCCCGCAGTGCCACGCCGCCTTCGATCTGATCGCCAAGGACCTCGGCCGTGTCGATACGCTCATCAACTGTGCCGCTATCTATCCGCGACGCCCGATCCTCGAGATAACGGATGCGGAATGGGACGCCTCCAACGGCGTCAATATCAAGGGCACGTACCACATGATGGTCGCGGCCATTCGGCATATGCAACCGCAAGATCCGATCGGAAAAATACGTGGGCGGATCGTCAACCTAACCTCGGTCGATGCCTTCAAGGCGCATCCGCAGAACGCGCACTACGCCGCTACCAAGGCTGCGGTTGTCAGCTTGACGCGCTCGTTCGCCCATCATGTCGCCATGGATGGCATTCTCGTAAATTCCGTAGCACCCGCCGGTATGCTGACCGAAAAGGCCAGGCAATCGGGATTTCTTGAGGAACTCGCCAAAGCCAGCCCGCTCGGGCGGGGCGCTCTGCCTGAGGAGATCGCTGAGTGGGTATTGATGGTCGGCGGGCCCAAGAACACCTACATGACGGGAGAAAACGTCATTGTTTCGGGTGGTTACATCTATGCCTAGCGTCCGTCGAGCAATGGCGCCAGGGTGCTCAAACGTGCGGCGGTGCCACGTGCGGGCGCTTCGGCAGAAGCAAAATATGCGAAATTGTCAGTGATCGACATACCATGCCAGTGTCTAGAGTCCGTCCGCTCAGAGCGGGCCGCCGGTCAACCCTCCTTATCCGATTGCTCGGCAAGGGCAGCCCACATCTGTTTGACACCGGGCAGCCGCAGTTCGCTCAGCAGCAGTTCTACACGCGCAGCATCGAGGGTGTTGGTCGTGCTCATGCTGCCACTTCGAAACTGGAGATGGGTGCGAAGGCGCAGATCGAGGACAGTTCATCGTGGGCGTTGGACGGTATGGCCTCAGGATCGGGACTGAACCGTTTGCGCAAGGCGGCCAAGTCCGGCAACTGGCCCTGGTCGAGGCCGGCGTCGATGATGTCGGCCAACTCAGCCTCGCAGGCCCGATCGTGCGCCAAGGCCAGCAGCTCGACGCTGATCTTGCAGGCTTGTCTGTCGCCGAGTTCGGTGAGCAATGGGTCGAAGACCTTGCGGTAGGCCGGGCGAGGAAAGAGTTGGTCGCGATAGACCAGATTGTTCAATGCCGTCGGCTTCTTGCGCAGGGCGTGGATGACGTGCCGGTAGTCGACGACATGGCCGCCCTTGGTTTCCGAAGCTGGGCGCCCACGCCGCAGCGTGACCATCGGTGTCGAGCCGAGGAAGCAGTCTACCCGGCCAGCGCCCGCCAGGCCCGCATGCGCCTCTCCAGCGTCCGGCGGATGTTTGGGTTGATCTCGGGATGGCGCCGCCGGATTTCCTCGACCACGGCAATGGCCCTAATCCCCGGCGTCGCCGTCAGGATCGGCAGGACCTCGCTCTCCCAGATATCAATCAGCGGATCGGGCCGCCGTCGGCCACGCGGCGCGGTCTTTTGCGAGGGCAGGTGCGGATCGGCCTCGATCCGGTAGCCGGTGGCGGTCGAGAAGCCCGCCTTGGCGGCGGCGATAGCAGCGTCGCTGGTTTGTCGGATACTCATAAACAGCCTCATCTGGTGGTCGGTGATGTGGAGGCCGGGCAAATGCTGATCCCTCAAAGTTGAGACGAATCAGCAGTTTACACCGGCGCTCGACGGCCAGACGGGCACTTAGCGAACACGCCGCTGCTGATGCCGCTCCTCCGGTCGGGCTGCGCCCTCCCTGCGTCACGCCACCTGCGGCCCATTCTCATCCTGATTGTCACGCTCTCTCACCTTGATTGTCGCGCCGCAGCCTTGCCGCCGAGGTCTGTCAAGGACCGTTTAGCGGCCCTTGCGTTCCAGAACGAACCGATAAGGGTGTAGCCGGCGGGGTCACGCCGCTCTGCGCTTGTGCCCGGGCTGGCAGCGAGCCTTGAGGGGGGAATCGTCGCCGAAGGCGTGGGCGATTTCGGCTTGCAACTCGGGTTGGTTGGCCTTGACCATCAAGAAGTAGTCGCCGCCGCGCGCCAGGATCGCCTCGATGATGGGCTTGAACGTGAACGCAGCATCGCCGGTCACGACCGCCCCTTCGAGCGGCAGGGACTTGATCAGGTCGATGGCTTCGACCACCTCGCCACTATCGGGCGGCACGGCCAGCGAGCCGACGGCCGCCTGCAGCTTGATCGAGAAGGCCTGCAGCATGTGAACGCCGGGGCTGGTTTCGTGCTGGCTGCCACGCAACCGTTTGCCATCGATGGCGACATGGCCAAGCGGCCCGGCCCCTGTGACCAGAGCGCCGAGCGCGCGCTGCAAATCATCGGCCGCGATCGACTGAAAAACGTAGTGATAGGTTGCATGGCAAGGTGCACAACTGCGCTCAATCCCCAACGTCTTCAAAGCTTTAGGGCTCAAGCGCCGCCCCCAGCGGAAGATCGACATCAAATCGTTCGATCCCGCCAGCATGGCCGCCAACGACAGCCCCACGATAGACGAGAGGGCATAGCGCCGACCCTTCTTCGTCCGCCGATCCGGAAGCGCTTCGAGCGCCTCCCACAAGGTCCCCATCACCGCCTCCCAGCTTGGCACCGAGGAGACCCTCTGAATCCTGTTCGCTCATTCACGCCATGCGATGAATTGAATCACCCTGGCCCTTGCCGGGATTGTGACGCAGCGTGATTTGGAGCAGGATGTCCTTGGCTTCCGGCGCAAACAAATCGGTCTGCCACGTGCCATCCTTGCGCAAGCGGGTCTGCAATTGCGAATCCGCCGCCGAAAGGGCGAGATCGCGCGCCGCCGCATGGCGCCCCCAGAACATGACGGTCTCGCCAGTATCGACCGTGTCACCTCACTCGCTTCGAGTTTGCGGATTTCGTATTTGTAGCCCTCGGGCATGGTGAATTACCGCTGAAGGCGCCGTTGTTGATGAAGAAGCCGTTGGCATCTGCTGCTCGTTCGGTTGTGTTCTGCTCGCTCATGAAAAACTCGAGAAACGGATTGTGGACGGAATATCTCGATCTTGCCTCAGGCAAATGATCCGTCAAGAGAGGAAATGAGATGGTACTGTGGGGAGCAGGTCGCTTCTCGATCGAACCCGTTCGTGTCATTGGTGGTTGCCGCTTCTCGAAGTTCTGACACAGCGGAAGGTTCCCGGCGTGATCATCCCCCGCAGCAGTCCGGCGGCACCATTCGGTGCGTAGCGAATATTGCAATCATATCCGCAGCCGATCACATCACGTGAGGTCTGGCCAATCGAGGCCACTTCGCCTCCGGGCCAATCGCGATCAGCGGCAGATTTGAACCCGCTCGGAGGAAGGAGAACGTAGGTTGGAGCTCTGTTTGTCAAACGCCATCCGGAACTGCCCCCTTTGCGTCATCGAGAACTGCCCCCTACAGCGGGGTTCATGATTTGGGGTTGAAGGTCGGTGCCGCCGGTGACGGGCCGGAGGGAGGCGGTGCCGACCGGAGGGCCGTCACCGGCGGGCGATTTGGTCAAGCCGCTCTTACGTTTGGCGCGCAGCCGGTAGCTGTCGCCGCGGATGGTCAGCACGTGGCTGTGATGCAGGAGGCGGTCGAGGATCGCCGTGGCGACCACCGGATCGGCGAACACCGTGCCCCATTCGGCGACGCTGCGGTTCGACGTGATCAGCATCGCGCCGACTTCGTATCGGCGGCTCACCAGCTGGAAGAACAGATGCGCCGCATCTGGTTCCAGCGGCAGGTAGCCGAGTTCGTCAACGATCAGCAGCTTGGGCTTGGCCAGTGCCAACAGCTTTTCATCGAGGCGCTTCTCGGCATGGGCCTTGGCCATCGTGGCAACGAGCGCCATGGCCGTCGCGAACTGCACGGTGTAGCGGCGTCTTCATCACTTGCCCCCGTGGATCATTCCACAACGGGCTTCCAGGGATTCGCGTCTCGTCCATAGGCTCTCTCCTCAGCTATCCGAGGAGGGGGCAATTCCTCGTGACGCTAAGGGGGCAATTTTCCATGGCGCGCGACACTCTGTCCATCCGGCCAGCCAAAACCAACTGTTGGAAACACCGCTCACACATCAGCTGCTTCCAAGTTGCCACTTCATCGATCCGATAATTCGCTACTCATTGTGCGGGCAGCGCGGACGGCGGCCGACCTTACTTTCTCCATCTGAGCTGGTTTGGTGCCGGCCAAAAATGGAACGCTGACAACGGCAGCCACACGGCCATTCCCTGTCGTAACGGGAGCGGCATAGGCCAAAATGCTTGGCGCGGTTTCGCCCTTGTCGTCGGCCCAGCCACGAACCTTTATATTTGCGAGTTCAGCCCGCAATTGCTTGACAGTGGTTAGCGTCTTCGTCGTGTAGGCCGGCAACGGACGGTTCAGCCAATAGTCGATGGCATCGTCCGGCTGGTAGGCCAGAAGCAGTTTGCCGGCAGCGCTGGCATGCACTGGCATCCTTTGCCCAGCCTCTACCGTCAAAGCGTACTCGCGCCGTCCCTGGGCCGCGGCGATCACAATCACTCCATCATCATCGAGCACGCTCAGCTTGACCCCTTCGCCGATTTCGGCGGCCAGTTTGTCGAGATAAGGCTGACAGATGGTCGAAAGGCCCGCGTCGCCGAAGCGTGTCGCTGTGTGTGCGGCAAGCGACAACAGCCTCCGGCCCAAGTGGTATGCGCCGTCGTCGTCGCGGCGCACCACATCGTGGCTTTGAAGTGAGTTCAGCAAGCGGTACACCGTCGTTCTCGGCAGTGATAACGATTCGGTCAACTCGCGAATGGTCCGACCCGCGGAATACCGCTCGAGTTCGCCAAGAACATCCATCATACGGTCAATGATCGGGATGATGTGCTTTTTCGCGCCTAGTTCCGCAGCCGCCGCCGCCATCGTTCACTCCGTCCCTCAGCATCGTTGACATTGTGTCAGGCAAAGCTAGCATGACGAACTGAACAATTTAAGTTCATATTTGGATTGACAGCTGTGCCGCCGAGCCCGCCATGAAAATCGTCTCGCAGAGGGTATTCATCGTCAATGTGTCTCGCACCAATTTCGTCTTTGTAAAGTTGCTTACGGACGACGGCATCCACGGCGTCGGCGAGGCCACGCTGGAATGGAAGACCAAGACCGTGGTCGCCGCATTGGAAGACCTGGAGCGAGCGGTGATCGGTCGCGACCCCTTCGCGGTCGATGCCACCATTGAGCAACTTCATCGCGACAGCTATTGGCGCACGGGCGCGCCATTCCGCACCGCCCTGGGCGCGATCGAGGCGGCGCTGCTCGATATCAAGGGTAAGGCGCTTGGCGTGCCGATTTTCGAGCTGTTGGGCGGCAAACATCGCAATCGGGTGAAATGCTACGCAAATCACTGGTTTCACGGCGCCTCGACGCCGCAGAGTTACGCTGACAACGCCCGTAAAGCCGTCGCCATGGGCTACCGGGCGCTGAAGTGGGATCCGTTCGATGTGGCCGATCTCGAAATGGACCGCGCGCAGCGGCGCCAGACCATAGAGGTCGTCGAGGCCGTGCGTAGCGCGGTTGGCACGGATATCGATCTCATGCTCGATGCGCATGGCCGCCTGAACGTGCCGACGGCGATTGCGATGTGCCGCGAGCTGGCCCGTTTCGACCTGGCATGGATCGAGGAGCCGACGCCGCCTGAGAGCATCGATGCGCTGGCCGATGTACGCGCGCGTAGCCCCGTGCCGATTGTGGCGGGCGAACGCTGGTTCGAGCCAACGCGCGTGCTTGAGGCGCTGAGCAAGAAGGCTGTGGACATCCTGCAACCGGACGTCTCCCACGTCGGTGGGCTCGGCGAGTGCAAGCGCATTGCTCACCTCGCTCATCTGCACATGATCCCGGTGGCCCCGCACAATCCGGTTGGGCCCGTGATGAATGCCATGACTTTGCACACTGCTGTCGCGATACCGAACTTCTCCATCTTCGAGACCGTCTCGGTTGATGTGCCGTGGCGCAGGGGATTGGTGAGCGAATCGTTGCAATTCGAGGATGGTTTTATACTAGCGCCAACGGCGCCCGGCCTTGGTATCGAGCTGAACGAAGAGGCGTGCAAGACTTACCCGTATGCGGATTATGACGTGCCGCTGTTCGACGGGTCCATGAACGTGAACGGTGTCGCGACCGGCACGGAGACGCTGACCGCCCGCAAATAATTGTGTCTTTGGCGATATCGACGCGATAGTCGATGATATTGCCCGGGTGCTCGACCCATTGGCCGCCGTCATGAGCTGGTAATCGGCCTCGTTGCGGAAACTGTCGGACATCGTGCCGTGGAGCGGGTGCCCTTCCCGGCCGCCCCAGAAGATCAATGCAGGCTTGCTCATTCTGCAGCCTTCTTGAGACGGGCGATGGCCGCGAGTTGCAGGCAGTCCGGCATGATCTGCATCAGCTCGATTCGGTTGCCGTCGGGGTCTTCGATCCAAGCCTGCCAGTTCTTGTCCGCCGCCATCTTCTTCTGGATGGTGAGTGGCACATCGACTTTCTTCAAGTGGGCGATGGCTTCGTCCAAACTCTCAACGCCGAGACAGATATGGTTTAGGGCCACTACATCCTTGCCGGGTGCTCGATCACCCGTGCCGCCTGGAAACAACTCAAGATACTGATCGTCGGTAATGCGCAGATACACCAACCACACGCCCGGGCTGCCATCAGGTCTCGCCAGGCTCATCATCTCAGTCATGCCAAGTTTGTTGACGTAAAAATCGAGCGACTTGTCGAGGTCCTTGACCTTGAGGGCGACATGCGCAAGCTGCTTGAAGAGGTTCATGGTACGGTCCTTTTGGCCGTTGGAGTTGCGTGGGTCAACGCAGGGAGAGGACGTGCGGCCTGCCGCCAGCCTTCAGATTGGACTCGGCTTTGAACTGGATGCAGTCCGGTGCCATTTCCATGATCTCGATGCGGTTGCCATCGGGGTCGTTGATCCACATGCCGCGATTGCCGTCGATTCCGCGATTTGCGTTGCGCGGCCGACTGAGTTCGATGCCAGCCTTGCTCAATTTCGCTTCCGCGGCATCGGCATCGGCAACGGTCAAACAAAGGTGAAACAAGCCGGTGGCGTTGTCCTTTTCGCCAGGAACGGCCTTGTCCTTTCCGCCTGGAAACAGCTCCAGATACAGATTGTCGCTGATCCGGTGATAGACGATCCAAGGATCGCCCTTATCGTTGAGCAGCCGCAGCATCTCGGGAAAACCGATTGCATCGTAAAAGGCCATAGACGCATCGAGATCGTTGACCTTCAGCGCGATGTGGCCGAGGCCGCTGAATATGGGCACTTGCGCCTCCAAAAATAAAGTACCAGACACCGGTCCCGACTATTCGGGGCCGGTGATGTAGTGAGAATTCATTTGAAAACGGCTTCATATTCCTTCTTGAGCATGGCGATGGCATCATCCGTGCTCATCTTTGAATTGCCCTGGAACGTATACATTGTATTCCAGACCGAATTGATCCAATCGCCATCGCCGATATAGAAGGGGTTCTCGACGCTGAAATTCGGCTTCTTCAGGGAGTCTAGAACCAATGTGTTGCAGGCATCGAGTTTGTCCGTCGGCACATCGAACCTCACCGGGCTCGAACCCTTATAGAAAGCGAACTGCGCATTGACCTTGGGATCGACGACGGTCGCGGCGAAGTCCGCCTCGGCTTTGGCGGTGGCAGCGTCGACGCCGCCGAGCAGACCAAACGAGTCCACGGTCACGGACAAGGCCTTGGTGCCGGGAATGTTGATGCAGCCGAAATCGGCACCAAGTTCCTTCTTGTTGGCCTTCCACTGGCCTTTCATCCAGTCGCCGTGGATTTGCAGCAATGCGGTGCCGTTGATGACGGTGTTGGTCGTATCGTTCCAGGCGCGGTTCACCCAGCCGGCGTCGGCCTGGCTGGCGATCTTGCGGAACTGCTCGATCGTGTCGCGCACCGCCTTCTCATCGAACACAGTCTTGTCGGGCTTGGCTGCATAGAACCGGTTATAGATCTCGGGCCCCGCAACGGCGGCCAGCAGCGCATGGAACGTGTAGCCGGCTTGGAATGTGTTGCCGCCGATGGCGATGAACGTCATCCCCTTGTCGGTCACTTTCTTCTGGTCAGCCCACATATCATCGAGGCTTGTCCACTTGGTCGGGTCAACACCGGCCGCCTCTGCAACTTTCTTATTGTAGTAGACCATTCCGTCGATATGCACCCCGGTCGGCACTTTCATGACTTCGCCGTCGATGGTGATCGCCTTCAGCACGGTTTCGGGGAAGGCCTTGGTCGCACCAATCTGATCGAACAAGGGTCCGACATCGTAACTCTGGCCCTTCTTCTTCAAGTCCCGGTAGAAGCCGGCATCGGCAGCGATGAACAGGTTGGGCGGCGTCTTGGCGACAAACAGGCTGACGAGCGGGCTTTCGCCTGCCGTCTCATGAGGCACTGAGGCGGCCTTGATCGTGTTACCCTTGGCCTCGAAGGCCTTGACGATAGAGTTGAGCGCGGCCATCTCACTTTCGTTCGACCACGTATGAAAGAGGGTCAGATCAGCGGCGTGCGACGTGACCGTCGACAGGCCGAGCGTAAATGCCAGGCCGAGGCCCGCAAGTCGTCTCCTTGACATGTTTCACTCCACTTCTTGTTGTCGTCCTACAATCGCCGCCCGGTCTGAGCGTCGAAGACGTTGATATGGTCGAGTGGGAAGCGCGCCTTGAAGCGGTCGCCCGCCTTCAGCTGCCGGGCACGATCTGGTTCGATCCGCATGGATACGATCTGACCGCAGGCGTCAAGATAGGCCGTGGCGTCGTTGCCGGTTTTCTCGCAATGCATGACGGGCAGGTCGAACTCAGCGGCGCACGCTGCCCCATCGGGCGCGCTAGTGAGGAAATGCTCCGGGCGCAGCCCAATACACAGCCGAGCGCCATCAGCAGGCGACTGGGCGAAGCGGCAGCCGCTGAGATCGATGCTTGTCCCGAGGCCGTCAAGAACGGCGCCGGACGACCCCGGACTGGCCTTGGCTGTCGCGCCGAAAATATTCATGGCCGGTGCACCGATGAAGCGAGCAACGAACAGGTTGGCCGGTTCGTCATAGATCTCGTCCGGCGTACCGAATTGCTGGATCACTCCGCCGTTCATCACCGCGATCTGCGTCGCCATGGTCAACGCCTCAACCTGATCATGTGTGACGTATACCACCGTCTGGCCAAGTTCCCCGTGCAGCTTCTTGATCTCCAGCCTCATCTCGGTTCGGAGTTTGGCATCGAGATTGGACAGCGGCTCATCGAACAGAAGCACGCCAGAGCGTTTCACCAGTGCCCGGCCGATGGCCACCCGTTGCCGCTGCCCGCCTGAAAGCTGCGCCGGCTTGCGATTCATCAGGGGCTCGATTTGCAGGAGCTTGGCCGCCCAGGCCACGCGACTCTCGATCTCGGCCTGACTGAGCTTCTGCGCGGCAAGCCCGAAGCGCAGATTGCCAGCAGCCGACATGGTCGGATAGAGCGCGTAGGATTGGAATACCATTGCAAGTCCACGGTCGCGCGGATCGAGGTCGGTGACATCGCGATCGCCAATCAGGATGCGTCCGTCAGTGGTCTCGATTAGGCCCGCCAGCAGGTTGAGCAACGTGGTCTTGCCGCAACCAGACGGTCCCAGCAGCACCAGGAACGCGCCATCCTCGACGGTGAGATTGAGATCCTCTAGCACCTTGAGAGGCCCATAGCGCTTGGTGATGTTCTCGAAAACGACGCGCGGCATGGCCTATCCTTTTATCGCCCCGGCGGTGATCCCTTGGACGAAGAAGCGGCCGAGAGCGAAATAGACCACGAGCGGCGGGATTGCCGTAATAATGGCCGCGGCCATGTTCACATTATGAATGACCTCGCCGCGCGATGTGACCACCGCGTTGGCGAGGATGACTGTCATCGGCTCGGCGCTGATGCCGCCGAACGTGAGGCCGACGAGGTAGTCGTTCCACACCGTCGTGATCATCAAGATCAGGACTACGACCATGATGTTGGCCGACATCGGCAGGATGATCTTGCGGAAGATCAGCCAGAAACTGCCCGAATCCATGATGGCGGCATTGATGAGTTCGCGCGGAATATCCTTGTAGAAATTACGGAAGATCAGCGTGAGCAGTGGCATGGTGAGGATCGCGTGAACTATCGCGATACCCCAGACCGTTCCAAACAGCCCCAAATTCGCGATCACGAGGATTAGGGGGATCATGATGATCTGGAACGGCACGAAGGCGCAAATGAACAGGACAAAGAGGAATGTCCCGGCCCACCGAACATTCCACAGGGCGAGCGCATAGCCGGTGACGGAAGACAGGGCAATCGAGAGAATGAGGCTCGGGAACAAGATCTCGAGCGAGGTGAAAAAGCCCGTCTTGATGCCGTCGCACGAAAGCCCTGTACACATCGAGTTCCATGCCTTGTACCAAGGCGTGATGGTCCAGGAGACGGGCAACGCGAAGATGTGGCCGAGTGTGATCTCCTCGATCGGCTTGAACGAAGTGACGATCACCACATACAGCGGAATGGCGACGAACGCGGCGCACATGCAGAGGAAGACGAAGACGGCGATGGAGGATCCCCTGATGCGCCGCTTGCGCGACCGCGTCGCCAAGAGTCGTCCGGTTGCGGAAATGACAGACTTTTCAGGGATCGCAACCTGACTGCTCATGTGCCAGCCGCCTCGCGACGTCGCGCCTGCCACGCGGTGATCAGCACCAGCGGGAGGAAGATCGCCAGAGTGATAAGCAGCATGATCACGGCCGCTGCCGAGGCAAAGCCGATATTGCTGCGGGTCGAATAGGCGTTGATGGCGAAATAGGCCGGCGTCCAGGTCGACGTGCCTGGTCCGCCATTCGTCATGGCAACGACGATGTCGTAGGCCTTGACCACGCCGAGCGACAACAGGATGGCGCAGGTGAGAAACGTGAACTTCATCATAGGAATGATGACACCAGTATAGAGTCGCCAAATCCCGACGCCATCGATCCGCGCCGCGCTCCAGATCTCGGTGTTGATCGACTTGAGCCCGGCAAGCATCAGCGCCATGTAGAAGCCGAGCCCGTGCCAGATCGACGCGAGAATGATACCGTACATGGCCGTTTCCGGTGTCGCGAGCCAATTGAACTGGGCGCTCGTCCAACCCAGTTGATGCAGGAATGCTTCGATGCCGAGCGAGGGGTTGAACATCCAGCGCCAGACCAGGCCGGTCACGATCAGCGACACTGCCAGCGGATAAAGGAAGATGGTCCTGAACACGCCCTCGCCGAATTCTTCGCGCTCGACCATCGCGGCGAGAATGAAGCCAAGAACAATCGCCAGCGCACTGCCAATCGCGAGCACTACCAGATTGCGCAACGATGTCTCCCAGGCGTCGTTGTCGAACAAGCGCTGGTACTGCGACAGCCAACCAGCGGGATCGATCTCGTAGTCCGGGAACCGCCGGCTGCGCGTGAACGACATATAGATCGTCCAACCGATGGCCCAGACAAAACCGACCAGCGTGACCGCCAGAGCTGGCGTCAACGCCAATTGGGGTGCCAATCTGCTCCAGCGGATCCGCAAAAACGCGCCTCCCATTGGGCCACTTATTAGTTCGTATTTGAACCGGCCTCTTTGATATTTGAACTTTAGGTCGGTGGTGCTAAGGAGTCAATTGGGTGGGAGGATGGGGAATGACGTCGATTCTGAATCGATGCGCTCGATCCGATCGCCAAGGTCCACCGCATCACGCTGGCGGGAGTGGCCTTGCCGAGGCGCAGGCCACTCGGTTCCCTGATTCATTGAACCTCCAGCGATCGCTTTTGTGGCACCTCTGACCCAATCTCATGTCGGCAAATAGCCTAGAGTGGCCGAGGTGACGCGGATACAGGTGACACGCGACAGCAGCCGAAGAGATACGCTTTCACCATGTGCGCGCCGCTGCTCACTCGTACATGCGGATAGTGACGCCACCGTCGATCACCAGGTTGCTACCGGTCATGAAGCGCGCCTCGCGGCTCGCCAGAAGCAAGGCGACGGCGGCGATCTCCTCGGGCCTGCCGAGGCGGCCAAGCGGCTGCTTGACCTCGGCGGCGCGGCGGGCGGCGATGGGGTCAGCGTGATCGGCGAAGTGGCGGGCACTGAGCGGCGTGTCGATCCAGCCGGGCGATATCGCATTGATCGCCACGCCATTGCCCGCATACTCCAACGCGAGCGCGCGGGTAAGGCCAATGAGGCCGTGCTTTGCGACGGGATAAGGGAATGTACCCTTGATGATGCGCTCGGCATGGTTGGAGGCAATGTTGATAATCGCGCCATCGGCCTTGGCCAGCATCGCTGGAAGCACCTCCCGCGAACAACGCCAAGCGCCCTCGAGGTCGACGGAGAGGCAGCGCGCCCAATCTTCCTGGCTCGTTTTGAGCGGATCGCGAAAGACGTTGACGCTCGCATTGTTGACGAGGACGTCCGGCGGGCCGAACGCCTCCGCCGCCGCGCGGGCCATACCGGCCACCGAGGAACCATCGCCGACGTCGGTTCTGATGTACAGCGCGGCACCGGCGCGGACGGTATTGAGCGCGTCCGCCACGCCTCGCCCGCGTATTTCGTCCAACTCCGCGATCACCACCCGCGCGCCCTCTCGAACAAACGCCCGCGCGATCGCCTCCCCAATGCCCGATCCGGCGCCCGTGACGATTGCGTTCGATCCGCGTAGCCTGTCGGACATGATCTACCCCAATTTATTGCGGAGTGGGAAAGGCTTGGAGATTGAAGGCCCAGGGAGGCAATCATGAAGCCTCATGCTTTTCAAGCAGCCCTGACGGAGCAACAAAGGTGGCGCCTTGGAAGTCCTGACGCTCAAGACTGCGCGCACCAGCCTGACGCTGACGCCGGATTTCGGCGCGCGCGTGCTCGCGCTGGTCGATCGGCGTACCGGGCGAGATTGGATCATGGCGGGACCGTGCACCGGCTCGGCGACCGAGGACGCCGTGTTCGGGGGCGCCGAAGCGACGGGGTGGGACGAGTGTTTTCCGACCGTCGGGTCCTGCGCCCGACCTGACGGTGGGATGCTGCGGGACCACGGCGACCTTTGGGGCCGGCCCTGGCGGCTCGAATTTGCGGACGGAGCGTCCGCCCGAACGAGTTTCGTTGCAAGCGGCTGGCGCTTCAGCCGGACGATGGAGTTGACAGGCTCGGACATCATTTGCAATTACCGCGCCGAGAACCTCTCTGCACACACCATCGAATACCTCTGGGCCATGCACGCCTTGTTTGCCCTGACGCTTTCGGATCGCATTCGTCTGCCCGCAGGCGCCCGTTGCCAGGCCAGCTACCGAAACGACGGCCGGGCGCCGGGCGTGATCCACTGGCCGTCCGACGCCGCCTTTCCGCTGGATGAGGTGCAATCCCGTTCGGCAGGCTTTGCGGCCAAATTGCAGTTCGACTCCGCGCCACGAGAAGGTGTCGTCATCGGCAATCGAACGGGTGCGCTGCTCATCAAGGGTGACGGCGCGGCTGCCGCCTCTCTCGGACTGTGGTTATGTTACGGCGGCTGGCCGCAAGGCGGGGGCGTTCACCAGGTCGCGATCGAACCCACCAGCGCTCCCTATGACGACCTTGTGAGCGCGCGTCTCGCGAACCGCGCCGTCCGGCTGGCGCCGGGAGAGAGCGTCGCGTGGCGCACGCAACTGACATTGTTGCAAGGATTGGACGACTAATGGTGCTCTACCGCCCGGCAGGCATTCATTGCGTGCTCTACGCCATGTTCGAACGCAATGAGCGCATCGACGATGGGCTCATGCGGGCGCAGCTCGAAGCGGTGTTGGCGGCGCGGGTCGATGGCGTCACGATCCTCGGTCTTGCAACGGAGGCCAACAAGCTGAGCGCCGCCGAGCGCATCGGCCTCATGCGGCGGGTCGCGAGCGATCTTCGGGGCCGGGCGCCCCTTTCCGTCACCATCTCGGGCAACTCGGTTGCCGAACAAGTCGCCCAGCTGGAGGCTGCGCAGGATTGCGGGGCCGATTGGCTGATCCTCCAGCCGCCGGCCGCCGGCGCCGTTCCGGCGAGCGAGTACATTGCGTTCTTTGGCCGCGTCGCTGACGCGTCGCGCCTGCCGGTCGCGATCCAGAATGCGCCGGCCTATTTCGGCCGGGGGCTGACGACAGCCGAATTGCGCGAGCTGACAGAGCGGCATCCGAGCATCTGCATCCTGAAGGGTGAAGGACCCGCGGCGGATATCGCGGAGCTGATACGCACGCTCGGAAGGGACATTCCGGTGCTGAACGGCCGAGGCGGCCTGGAGATGACGGACAGTTTCAGGGCGGGATGCGCGGGGCTTATCCTGGCGCCCGATCTGGTCGATCGCGCCGTGCGCTGCTTTAATGCTTACAGCTCTGGGAATGAGCCGGAAGCCGAGCGCATATACGCGGCCTCGCTCCCCGCCATCGTCTTCATCATGCAGTCGCTCGAGAGCCTCGTTGTTTACGGCAAGCGCCTTTTCGCCGCCCGTGCGGGGCTCGGCGAGGTCCACGATCGCCGCCCGGCCATAAGCCCAACGGACTTCGGGCTTGCAATTGTTAAGCGCTTGGCCAATCGGCTCGGCCCTTTCGGCTCCTTGGAGGACTACTCGTGAAAATCACGGCGCTCAAAACCTATCTCATTCCACCGCGCTGGCTGTTTCTCAAGGTCGAGACCGACGAGGGCGTCGCCGGTTGGGGCGAGCCCGTGCTTGAGGGGCACGCAGAGACGCTGGCCGCCAAAGTCGCTGAACTCGCCGATTTTGTCGTTGGGCTTGATCCGCGCCGCGTCGAGGACATCTGGCAGATGATCTACCGGAACGGCTGCTATCGCGGCGGCCCGGTGCTGATGAGCGCGCTTTCCGGCCTCGACATGGCGCTGTGGGACATCAAGGGCAGGGCGCTCGGCGTACCGGTCTATGAACTGCTCGGCGGGCCGGTGCGAGAGCGGGTGCGCAGCTACTGCTGGATCGGCGGCGACCGGCCGTCAGGGCTTGTCGAAGGCGCCAAGGCGCTGAGGGAGCAGGGCTTCGACGCCGTCAAGTGCAATGTCTGCGAGGAATTGCAGTTCGTCGACACCCACGCCAACGTCGATGCGATCATCAAGCGTGTTGCGGCGCTGCGGGACGCCGTCGGATCGACGATGGACCTCGCCTTCGATTTCCACGGCCGCGTGCATGCGCCTATGGCCCGCGTGCTGCTGAAGGAGATCGAGCCCTTTCGGCCGCTCTTTGTCGAGGACCCCGTGCAATCGGCAATGATCGAGACCCTGGCTGATCTTGCCCGCTCTACTTCGACCGCGCTCTGCATCGGCGAGCGAATGCACAGCCGCTACGACTTCAAGCGGGTGTTCGAACTGCGCGCGGCTCAGGTCATCAATCCCGACACGGCGCATGCGGGCGGCATTTCGGAAATGGTGCGCATCGGCCATGCCGCCGAAGCCTACGATGTAGCGCTTGCCCCGCACTGCCCGATCGGGCCCATCGCGCTGGCGGCCTCGTTGCAGGTCAACGCCATTTGCTACAATGCCTTCATCCAGGAGCAGAGCCTAGGCATACACTACAACCAGGGCGGCGATCTTCTGGATTACCTGACACCGGAGACGAGGTTCACGTTGAAGGCGGGCTGCCTCGACATTCCCAAAGGCCCTGGACTGGGCATCGAGGTGAACGAGGCGCACGTGGAGAAGATGGCAAAGATCGGACATCGCTGGCGGGCGCCCGTCTGGCGCCACAAGGATGGTTCGATCGCCGAGTGGTGACGACTTCAGGCCTTGCCCGGCAGAGGGTGCGTCTTGCGCCAAGCCTCGTATTCGGGACGGGCCTCGTCCGAAAGCGGGTAATATTTACTCAGTGATCCGCCTTTCGAAAGCATCTCCCGCGAGAAGTCCTCCCAGTCGTGATGCGCGCCCGCGTGCTCAATGACCTTCTCAGCCATCGCAACGGGAATGACGCAAGCCCCGTCGTCATCGGCCACGATGATGTCGCCAGGCATCACCGTCACGCCACCGCAGGCGATGGGCATATTCACCGCGAACGGCATGAGCGCGGCCTGGGTGTGGAAATTGGGCGTCACGCCCCGGATCCAAAGGGGCAGGCCGAGCGTCTTCACGTGCGGGTAGTCACGGATGCAGCCATCGACCACGAGACCGGCGCCACCCCTGCCCTGGAAGAATGTGAGCATCATCTCACCGAATACACCCGAGCGCATGTCGGCGCGCGCGTCCACGACCACGATGTCGCCTGGTTGGGTATGGTAGAGTACGTGCCGGTGCAGCTGCTTTTCGACATCGTTGTACTCGCCCTCACCGTAGAGGTCCTCGCGCTTCGGCATGAACTGCAGCGTGAGCGCCGGGCCGGTCACCGCTCGACTCTTGGACCAGGCGGTGGGCCCTTGCATGAAGGTGTCTCTCACGCCGAGTTGATGGAGCGTCGCGCAGGCTGTGGCGCAGCCGAGCGCGTGCAATCCCTCGATGAGCCGCTTGGGTGGGCGGGCTATGTCCTTGGTCTCGATCATGGCGCTCACCAGTTCCACATGGCGCCGTCTTCCAGCCGGTTCACCGGCAGATAGGCGCGTTCGTACGGATATTTCGCTGCCAGCGTTTCGTCGATGTCGACGCCGAGGCCGGGCTTCTCACCAGGATGCATGAAGCCGCCATCCTGCGTGAAAGCGTGCGGGAATACGGCGTGGGTCTCAGCCGTATAGCCTGAATATTCTTGAATGCCGAAATTCGGCGCCGCCAGGCCCAGATGAAGGTTCGCAGCCATAGCGGCGGGGCCGATATCCATGGCGCCGTGGCAGCCGGTCCGCACGTGGTAGATCGAAGCGAAATCCATGATCCGCCGGAGCCCGGTAACGCCGCCAGCATGGACCGAGGTGGTGCGGATGTAGTCGATCAGCTGTTCCTCGATCAGTAGCCGTGCATCCCAGATTGTGTTGAACACCTCACCGAGCGCGATCGGCGTCGTCGTGTGCTGGCGGATAAGCCGGTAGCCCTCCTGCAGCTCGGCCGGCACAGGGTCCTCGAGCCAGAACAAGCGGTAGGGCTCCAGATCTTTGCCGAGGCGCGCGGCCTCGATTGGAGTGAGCCGGTGGTGTGCGTCGTGCAGCAGATGGAGGTCCGCACCGTAGGTCTCCCGCAGTTTGGCGAACAGTTTCGGCACATGGTTCAGGTATTTCGCCGTCGCCCAGGTTTCCTCATGAGGCAGCGCCTCGACCATGCCGCCCTTGGCCTGGTTGGCGCCGCCACCGACGCCATAGATCGGCGGCAGGCCAGGCACGCCGACTTGGGCACGGATTGCTATAAAGCCCTGGTCGCGCTTCTTGCCAACCGCCTCCACCGCCTCCTCGATCGTCATGCCCTGGGCGTGGGTGTAAATCATTACGCGCTTGCGCGAGGCGCCGCCGAGCAGCTGGTAAAGCGGCATGTTGGCGGCCTTGGCTTTGATGTCCCACAGCGCCATGTCGATGGCGGATATGGCGGCCATCGTGATCGGGCCTCGCCGCCAATACGCTCCGCGATAGAGATATTGCCAGATGTCCTCGATTGCGCGGGCGTCCCGCCCGATGAGCGTCGGCGCGACGTGATCCTCGAGATACGCGACGACAGCCTTCTCGCGGCCATTGACCGTGCCGTCGCCAATGCCCGTGACGCCCTGGTCGGTGAAGATTTTCACCGTGACGAAATTTCGGCCGGGCGAGCAGACGATGACCTTGATGTCTGTGATTTTCATGCGATCGCTTTCAGTGATGCTATGGCGTATCGCCAAAATAACTGTGGCCCTTCTTGACGTGGGCGCGGGCCACGTCTTCGTTCAGCGTCAGTCCGTGTCCAGGCCGGTTCGACAACGTAATGAAGCCGTCAGCGATGGGCGGCGCTCCATCGACAAGCTTGCTCCACCATTCGACGTCCTGGGCGTGGAACTCGATGACGAGAAAATTGCTGATCGCCGCACCGACATGGGCGCCGGCAACGGTTCCGATCGGGCTCGCTACATTGTGCGGGGCCATCGG
>Ga0075017_100000548_pt1 | contig 21170 bp, 28 predicted proteins | sample AleBraG_ABR_2012_FD_71475 | JGI IMG/M metagenome (GOLD analysis project Ga0075017, IMG submission 71475) | Freshwater sediment microbial communities in response to fracking from Pennsylvania, USA - Alex Branch Run_MetaG_ABR_2012 | ecosystem: Environmental > Aquatic > Freshwater > Creek >... | reverse complement strand
AAGCGCTGTATTTATAGGCTTTTATCGACACTCGAGGGGAGTGCATAGCGCTTGCGAACGCGCCGGGCTTCCATCCCCTCGATCAACAGCTTCAAGCCCGTCCAGTCCATCTCGCGCGTGCGCACCGCACGCCAATCGCCGATGAAGCGACCCGTCTCAAGCCGCTGGCCCCAGATACAAAATCCACCGCGATCAAAATACAGCACCTTGATCTGCGTGCCACGTCGGTTGATAAACGCGTACAGCGCGCCATCGAGCGGGTTACTGCCCATCGCGTGACGGGCCAGGGCCTGCAGTCCGTCGTAGGAATTACGCATGTCCGTGGGCTCGCCATACAGATGCACCCGAATCTGCGCCTCGGCGAAGAACATCAGCCGCGCGCCACACTCAGCACCACGCCACCGCCCAGATCGAGCCGCACCTCCAATCGCGAGCCGCCGCCAGGCAGGGCACCCAGATCCACAAAACCGGCGGTTGGGCTCAAAACCGGCGCGGCTTTGCCAGCCGATGCCCGCCGCGGCCCCTTACCGTTGCTGCACTTGCCGCGCCAGCGGCGGAACAGCTTGCTGCGAAGCCCCTCGCGTTCGCAAAACTCCTCCTCCGTCAACCCACTCTGAGAAAAACGCGCCACCACTTCGCGCCACACCTCGGCACTTTGTCGCTTCGTCTTTTGCATCGCCCGCTCCAGTGATTAACCTGGGACGAGCTTGCTCCCCCGGCGTGCCCGCGAAAAGAACGCCGCGTGGTTACCGCTTACGCCCAAAGGCACGGCGGCCGCCAGTCATCTCCGGATTCACCTGCCGGCCGACCGTCTCAAGCGCCCTCATCGAGTGATGGTTCGGCAGCTGTGCCGCGATCGCGAAGTGGGACGGATTACTTGGGTGATCAGGCCGTAGAACACAGCCCGGATCCCAAACACAGTGTGGTCCAAATCGGTGCAGTGCGAGCTTACTCACCCAGGTGACGGGCGTGGTGAACGGGTTTATAGTCCGCGCTGCTCGGGGATTGGGCGATGAACCCCAATAATCGAGATGCCGGGTATTCCCAGGGAAGGGCCAGGACATGGTGCTGTGACTCAAACGCCTATCGATGTTCAGCTGCTCAAGCAACTGCTGAAAGCGTTTGTCCGCGACCGACAGGGTGCCCCCAAAGAGCAACTCGAGCGTGAGTATGGCGATTTGCTGATGAGCCTGATGAAAGTGGCCGACCAGCTTGGCGTGGACCTATTTGAGGCGGCCCAGCAAGATCTTCAACAGCGTAGCGCGCGGGCGAAGCGCAAATCTCGCGCGACCAAACAGATCCGGTAATTGCCAAACCCTCGGATCAATGGTTCCTGAGGCGGAGTCCCTGGCGCTTGGCGCCCGCGGTTACCCTCCGTCGTTCATTGCCTTGCGCTCGACAGATCACCACAGCTGGGCACGGTACCTTGCAGGATTTCGGGCGCCTGCTCGGTAGGCCACTACATGCCCGGACGCTGCTGCTCAAATGGTGGAGTGCAGTGTCTGGATCGCTATGCCAAGGGTCAGCCGCCGATCTCACGAAGGGTTTTGGAGAATGCGCGGCGCGCGGCGAATCCACTGCCCTGAAGAACACCTTTTATGATCAATAAGTTACCAGTTGCTCTCTGGAATTTGTTGAGAAAAACACGGCCCTACTGATGGCACCCGGCAGCAAATTTATAAAACCCTCTCGCGGACCGCTTCGAACGGGCCCTACGGGCAGCGGAAGCGGGTCAGAAAGAACTGTGACGCACACATAGTTTTCTTGACGGTTTGGCGGGGTGCGTGCTCCAATCGAGCCAAGAGAACAAAAGGTCAGGCGGATGGGTTTGAGGTAGCAAACACGAAACCGAGATACCCCCACTCACAGGTCCAACAATATCGTTCTAGAGAATATCCGCTCTTTGCGCGGTCAGTTTAGGGCTCACCGAACCATCGCAAAAAAAATAAGGGGCACCGTAAGGAAGATGGGTGATCTTAGCGCAGATTTCGCACTGTCACTGTCCGCGAGAATGCTGTGGATAGCCATGTATGTCTGTGCGCCGGTACTGGGGTTCAGTGTGGTGATCGGGCTGCTGGTGAGCGTGCTGCAGGCGGTGACTCAGGTGCAGGAGGCGTCGCTGGCTTTTGTGGTCAAACTGGGCACGGTGGCCATGACACTGCTGATCTTTGGTCCCTGGATGCTGGCCAAAGTGACGGAGTTTTCGCGTGTGTTGATCGGCAATATTCCGCTGTATTTTTAGGCCGCCATGTCAATCACAGCCGACGTGACGTGGTTAGTGGCAGTCATGTTGGTGTCATTGCGCTTTGGCACGATCCTGTTGATGTCGCCGGTGTTCAACTTCATCAATCTGCCCATCCACGTGCGCGTGGGGCTAACGCTGGTCCTCGCCGCATCGATGGTCACCGGGCTCGGCTCGGCTCGGCTCGGGGCCGTGCCGAACACGGTGGCCGGGCTGGCGCAAGCGGCGGCCGTCGAGTTGGTAATTGGAGCGATTTTGGCATTTGCCATTTTTGCGGGCTTCGCGGTGTTTCAGTTCGCAGGTCGGGTCATGGATACGCAGCTGGGCTTCGGTGTGGCCGGACTCGTCGATCCGTCGACACGCTCGCAGGCCCCACTTTTAGGGATGCTGCTGAACATGGCGGCGGTGATCACCTTCTTTCTGGTCAACGGCCACCATCTGTTGATTCGCGGCCTGGCGTTTTCGCTCGAGCACGTGCCGCTGGGTGTGCCGCTGCACGGCATCCCTGTGGATCAAGTGGTGGCCCAGTTTGGCGCGATGTTCGTCTTCAGCGCCATGTTGGCCGCACCGGTGATGATCGTGACCCTGTTGATCGATATTTCCATGGCGATGATGGCTCGAACAATGCCGCAGATGAACGTTTTCCTGATTGGGTTGCCGTTGAAGATTTTTGTGGGGTTGCTGGTGTTGGCGCTGTCACTGAACTATTTGACGCCCTTATTCGAGCGGGTGTTCACCAGCATTTTCGACGGCTGGGAACGTGTGGCGGCGGGCTGAGCATGGCCGAAGAACAGGATCATGACCGCACCGAGCCGGCCACGCCTTTTAAGCGAGAAGAGGCGCGCCGGCGTGGTCAGGTGGCCAAGAGTCTGGACATCATTTCGGTGTTTATGATGGGCGCGGCATTGCTCAGCGCCGCGTTTTGGGGCGCGCTGGCCGTGAATACGGAGGCGATTGTTTTTCGTCAGGTGCTGGGCGAAGCGCACCGGGTGTCGTTCGAGCCCAGCAGCCTGACGCATTGGATGGTGGGCGTGTGTCTGGCAGCGCTCGTACCGTTTGCGCCGTTTTTCCTGTCGGTGATGGCCGTGGCTGTTCTTGCCAATATGGCCCAGACCGGGCCCGTGTTCAGCTTTCATCCGCTCAAGCCCGATGTGCAGCGCTTGAATCCGGCGCAGGGCTTCAAGCGGATCTATTCGAGCAAGGCGCTGTTCGAGACCTTCAAATCGATGCTCAAGTTGGCGCTTTTTGCCGCGGTCGCCTATGCGGCCGTCCGCGCGCTCTTGCCGGGCATCATGGCACTGACTGACACCACCCCAAAACGCTATCCGGTGCTGGTGCTCGATTTTGCCCACGGACTGGCCCTTAAATTGCTGGGGACGGTGCTGTGCATTGCGCTGCTCGATTTGCTGTATACGCGCTGGGACTTCGGCAAGAAGCTGAACATGAGTCGTCGCGAGCAGAAGGAAGAGGTCAAGCGCCGTGAAGGCGACCCGCAGTTGCGCGCCAAACGGCGGGCCCTGCAGCGCGAGGCGCTCAAGCGCAGCGAGTCGATCCGGCGCGTACCCGATGCCGATGTGCTGATCACCAATCCGACGCACTTGGCCGTCGCGTTGGCCTATGAGCGGGGACGTTCGATGGCGCCACGTTGCCTGGCCAAGGGGGCCGGTGACGCCGCGATCGCCATGAAAGAGCTGGCCCGACGTCACGGGGTGTTCATGGTGGAGCAGCGGCCGCTGGCGCGTGCGTTGTTCGATACCGTCGAGGTCGGGGCACTGATCCCGGAGACGCTCTACGAGCCCGTTGCACGCGTCTACGCCGAGTTCGCGGGCACCAGCGGGCGCGCTGCAGGCTCGCTGGTCGAGGTGCGCTCGTAATGGCCACTTCGCGCGGTATCTTGAGCAAACAATCCGATCTGCTATTGGTGGTGGGAATCGTCTGCATCCTGCTGCTGCTGTTCACGCCGATTCCGACCTGGATGCTGGATTTCCTGTTGCTGGCGAATTTTTGCTTTGCACTGCTCGTGCTGCTGCTCACCTTTTACATGGGAAAGCCGCTGGAATTCTCGACGTTCCCTTCGTTGCTGTTGATCGCGACGCTGTTTCGATTGGGATTAAATTTGTCGGCTACGCGTCTGATCTTGAGCAACGCCTACGCCGGCCGGGTAATCGCGGCGGTGGGCGAGTATGTCGTGGCGGGCAATTTTGTCATCGGCTTGATCGTGTTCCTGGTGCTCATTGTTGTGCAGTACGTGGTGGTGACCAACGGCGCGCAGCGGGTGGCGGAAGTGGCGGCGCGCTTTACGCTCGACAGCATGCCGGGCAAGCAGATGAGTATCGATGCGGACATGAACATGGGTCTGATCGATCAGGCCGAGGCGCGCGAGCGACGCAAGGTGGTGGAGCGCGAAGCGAATTTTTACGGCTCGATGGACGGTGCCAGCCGCTTTGTCAAAGGCGACGCCATCGCCGGAATATTGATCATCTTCATCAACATCATTGGCGGATTGGCCATTGGCATCGCGCAGCGCGGTATGGGGTGGAGCGAAGCCCTGCACACCTTTACGTTGCTGACGGTGGGCGATGGGATCGTGACCCAAATCCCGGCGCTGGTGATCGCCATGGGCACGGGCATCATCGTGACGCGTGCGGCCACCGACGCGCAGTTGAGCGAGGAGATTTCGCGGCAGATAACCGCTTATCCCAAGACGCTGGCGCTGCTGGCAGCCGGATTGCTGGTGTTGCTGGTGCTGCCCGGTATACCCGTTCTACCGGTGCTGATACTGCTGGCCGGAGCGGTGGCGATGTGGCGCTTCGCGCGTCGCACGGGAGCCGCGCGCGAGGCGGCGAAGCCGGGCGCGGCCGCGAGCGCGGGCAAAGCGGCGGAGCAGGAGGACTTGTACGGCCTAATGAGTGTGGAGCCCACTGAATTGGTCGTGGGGCAGAATTTAGTGGCGTTAGTGGGCGCGGAGAACAGCCTGTTCATGGAGCGCATTGTCGCGTTTCGAAAGCAACAGGCGCTGGATATGGGTTTCGTGTTTCCGCGCGTGCGCATCAAAGACAACAAGCGGTTGGGACCTAATCAATACGAAATCAACCTGTATGGCACGCGCATCGCGGGCGGGGAAATCGTCGCGGATCGATGGTTGGCGATCGGTGCTACGGCGGCACCGGTCAAATTGGAGGGCATTCAAACCAAGGATCCCACCTATGGGCTGCCGGCCGTGTGGGTGATCGAGGAGAAGCGGCGCGCGGCGCGCGAGGCGGGTTACACATTGGTCGATCCGGCGACGGTACTGCTCACTCATATGACGGAGATCATTAAGCAACAGTCGCCGAACCTGCTGACGCGGGCGGAAACCGAGCGCACCATCAGTCGAGTGCGCGAGCGGCAACAGAGTTTGGTGGAGGAGCTCATTCCCAAGGTGCTTAATCTCGGCGAGGTACAGAAAGTACTGCAGAACTTACTGCGCGAGCGGGTATCGATTCGCAATATGGAATTGATATTGGAGGTGCTCTCTGATCAAGCGGCCAAGAATCGCGATCCGGAGTTTTTGACCGAACGGGTGCGGGAGCGCATTGGCCCCTCTATCTGTCAAAGCCTGGCCAATGCGACGGGCGAGTTGTACGTGTTGACCTTTGATCCGAGCGTGGAGCAGGCGATCACCCATGCGATTCGCGCCGTCGATGACAAGTCAGCCTTGGTGTTGGAGCCGAAGTTGGCCGAGCAACTCCTGCACCGCTTGAGCGCGGACATCGAGCGCATGCTGGCCAATAACCTGATGCCGGTGGTGTTGTGCTCGCCCAATCTGCGCCGGCACGTACGCAAGTTTACGGAGCGGTTGTTGCCGCAACTGTCGGTGCTGTCGTTGTCCGAAGTGCCCAATCACGTGCATTTGAAGGCCTTCGGGATGGTGACGGTATGAGCGTGCAGGGGATCAACGGTGCGGTACCGCAATTCGTGCCGGGCGCATCGGGCCGCCTGTATCTGCCGGGGGCTTTCGATTTTTCCCAAACCCTGAATATTGGCCAGATCATTGAAGGCAAGGTGCTGCGCCAGTTTGATGACACGCGCTATTTGGTCAGCTTTGGGGAGCGCGAGCGCGTGGTGGACAGCTCGGTGCCGCTCAGCGTCGGTGACGTGCTGTACGGGCGGGTGGTAGGGCTGGGCGAGCGCGTGGAATTGCAGCGCGTGTACCGTGATGCGGCGGAAGGGCTGGCGCCCAAGGCACCGCTCCTGGCCGATACGCCGCGAGGGCAGAGGTTAAGCCGCGGCGTGAGTGAACTCGAGGCTTTGCTGCAGCGCTATCAGGTGAGCTTGAGCGAGACGGAGAGGGCCACCTTGCAACGCGCTGCGCGCTCGATGGCGGATCCGCAGGCACTCGGGTGGGCGAGTGCGCTGCTCACCAAATTGGGTTTGCCCGTGGATCCCGCCCTGCTCGGGGCCTTGTACAAGGCGCAATTGCCCAAACCCGGGACCGTGGTCCCCCCAGGGAGTGTGACGGATGCCAAAGTGCCGGAGGTGCTCGCGGTGTGGGACGCGCCGCCACAGGCGGGTACCGCGGCGCTGCGCGATCTGGCGGACGGAGTGGAGCAGATCATGAAGGCGAAAGTGCAATCACCGGCGGCGTCTCGGAGCGTCCCGTCCGCTCGTGAAGTGGGTGGGACAAGCTTGCCGGGAGCGGTGTCGGTGGATCCGGTGCCGGCGCGCGCGGAAGAGCGCAGCGCCTTCCAATCGACATCGCATGACACGGAGGAGCTGGCCAGCTGGATCTTGAACGCACAAACCGGAGGCGTGGTGTCGCATGCCCTGGGCGTGCTGCCTTTGCTGGTCGGGGGCAAGCTGTTGGAAGTGAATGTGGCAATGTTTGAGCAGCAGCGCGATATCAAAAGCGAGCAGCGCTTGGCCCATCGCCAGGTAGTGCTGTCCTTGCACACCGAGCGCTTAGGCCAGGTGCAAGTGATCGCGCGCGTGGCCGGGGAGCATGTGCGTGTCACGCTCGCCACCGACGATTCGGAACGTACCCAGCAAGCCGCTCAATACGCAAATGCTCTCAAGGATGCGCTCAAGCAGAGTGCGTGGCGGGTGGATGAGATCACCTACGAGACGCGAAGCGCCGCGGCTCACAACGGAGTGGTGCGGTCGATTATCGAGCATGTGGTCAGCCAGGATACGCTCAACAGTTTTGTATGAACGAGAAAGGTACGGTCAACAAAGTGGTCGGGCTGCATTATCGGCCGGCGGGAGGGTTGCCACAAATTGTGGTCAAAGGCTGCGGGGACATGGCCGAGCAGATCTTAAAGCAACGCGATTGGCTGTCGGGTCGGCCGGTGGTGCGGGACCCAAAGTTGGCCGAACAGCTCTACCGGCTGCCGATGGACGGGCACATTGGCCCAGAGCTATTCCAACTCGTCGCTACGTTGTTGGCGCACGTATTTGCGATGGATGAAAAACTGCGAGGAGAAGGGCCGTGAATACCATCCTTTCCGCCGCCGAGGCGGGCATGCTCAACGATATGGAACGGTTGCGCGTAATCAGCCATAACCTCGCCAATGTCAGCACGGTGGGCTTTAAACGTGAGCTGGCGGTTACACGACCCTTTGGCGAGATGCTGGAGGCCTCAAGCGTGAAGGCGGCGTCGGGGGCCGCGAGCTTTCCAGTGGTGAGCACGCAAACCGATTGGTCGGCGGGTGCACTGGTCCACAGCGGCAATCCGCTGGATTTGGCCCTGGAAGGGCAGGGGTATTTTGTCATCGATACGGGCGAACAAGAAGCGTATAGCCGACAAGGAACCTTTCATCTGAATGGCGAAGGGACCCTGGTGAATGTGGCAGGGCAGGCGGTGCTGGGAAATGGCGGAGAGATGCGCTTGACCGGTCCGGTGCCACTCATCGACGTGCAGGGAAATGTACGCGAGGGCAATGTGGTGGTGGGGCAGCTCAGGGTGGTGAGTGTCTCGAATCCCCAGTCGCTGCGCGAGATGGGCAATGGCATGTGGGCGGCGTCGGAGAACACGGAAGGTACGCCCAACGAGAGTGCGCGGGTGCGGCAGGGATTTAGCGAGGCGGCGAATGTGGCCAGCATGAACGAGATGGTCAAGATGATCGAAACAGTGCGACACTTCGAGGCGAGTCAACGCTTGGTGCTGGGCTACGACGCCATGCTCGGACGCGCCATCACGGATCTGGGCAATAGCCAATAGGAGTTCACCATGCTTGATTCACTTTATATTGGTGCCACGGGCATGCAGGCACAGCAGGCCAATCTGGATGTCATCGCCAATAACATGGCGAATGTCAATACCACCGGTTTTAAACGCAATCGCATTGATTTCGAAGATCTGTTGTATCGGGCGGTGGCGGGCATGCCGAGGGCGTCGACCACGACCATGGCGGGACTGGGCAGCCGGGTGGCAACGGCCGATAAGTTGTTCACGGTCGGGGACGTCAAGCAAACCAGTCAGCCCTACGACCTGGCGATTCACGGCCAGGGTTTTTTCGAACTGACGCTCCCCGATGGCACCAGCGCCTACACGCGCAACGGTATGTTTCATGTCGAGACGGACGGCACACTGGCGAATCAGGATGGCTACCGGCTGGCGGGGGGCATTGTGGTGCCGGGCAACGCGACAGCCGTGACCATCGCGGCGGACGGCAAAGTGCAAGCGACAGTGGCGAGTCAGACGGCGCCGGTGCCCTTGGGTCAAATTGAAGTGGTGAATTTCCTGAACCCCAGCGGCTTGGAGCCCCTTGGCGCCAATTTGTATGCGCTGCCCGCCGGCAACGATCCCAGTAACCCGAGCTCGGGCGAGCCGCAGGTGAGTGTGCCGGGCGAGAACCGTACCGGCACGCTGGCACAAGGGTATCTCGAGGCCTCGAATGTGAATCTCATCGATGAGATGGTGAATCTCGTCATCGCTCAGCGTGCGTACGAGGTGAATTCCAAGGTGGTGATGGCGTCGGATCAAATATTGAGTATCAGCAATGGTCTGTACAGGTAGTGCACGTGCAGCGAGGCATTAAGGGTCGCGGCGACGGGCGATGCTCGTTGGCAAGTCTGGCGCGTTCGCTGGCCGGGCTATTGGTGCTGGTACCGGCGTCAATGGCTGTCGCGGCCTCCCCTGCGGAGCGCTCCACGATCTGGGTCGAGTCGGCGCGCAGTGCGTTGCTGGAGTATTTGGCTCGGGTGCATCCCGAACTCTCGCGTGTAGAGCTGGAGGCGACCAGCAAAATCCCGGCGGAGGTTGCCGCTCGCGCGGGCGGGCTCGACCCGGTCTTTTCCGTGCGGGACGGGGGCCTAGCGCGGCGCATGTGCGTCTGGGTTAAAACGCGGGCGCCCAATCAGGATGCCACGGTACTGCCCGTGTGGTTTGCGCTCAAGGCGTACCAGCGCGTGTGGGTGGCCACGCGCAGCAAGGCGGCCCATCAGTTGCTGGAGCAGGGTGATCTCGCGCTCGAGGAGCGTGACGTCGCCCCGTTGGGCGCCACGCCGCTGAGCGGCGATGCCCAGGTGACGGGGTGGCGAGCGCGACGGGCGCTGGCCGTGAATCGGGTCGTGCTGCGCGATGCGCTCGAGGCGGTACCGCCGATCACACGTGGCGCCGATGTGGAGGTACTCGTGCACTATGGTGCAGTTCATATTCAAACGCGAGCCGTGGCGCTGCAAGACGGGCGACTGGGCGATCAAGTTCGAGTGCAGAATCCGAACAGTCTGGCGATCTTCATCGCACGCGTGGTGGGCGATCAACGTGTCTGGGTGGGACAACCATGATTGGGCCCACACGATTTGCAATACGGATCCTGGTGCTCATAGGGCTCGCGGTGCCGGGGGTTAGGGCGGACACTCTGTTTTCGCCCGAGGGGTACCGTCCGTTGGCAGCCGACCATCGGGCCCTAAGGGTGGGGGATAATTTGACGGTGGTGGTCACAGAGATTGCCACGGCGAGTACCGACGCGCGCACCTCTTCCGATAAGACCGGCTCGGTGTCGGGCGCGGCCAAGCTGCACCCGGTGCCGCAGCAGGGGACGCTGAACCTGAACGAGACCTTTAGCGGTGGCGGCACCATTGAGCGCTCGGGTAAGTTGTTGGCGAGAATGACGGTGGTGGTGCAATCCGTGGCGGGGAACGGTGATCTGTATGTGAAGGGACAGCAGGATATCGTGCTCAACGGCGATCGGCAGAAGTTGGCGTTGGACGGTCGGGTGAGACCGGACGATATTGGCGCGGATAACACCGTGCTGTCCTCTCGCCTCAGTAACGCGCACATCAGTTACGTGGGCACGGGCGTGTTGGCGGATAAGCAGCGCGCCGGCCTGCTGACCCGCTTACTGAGCTGGTTGCATATTTTATGAGTGGGCGCATGGTTCTGACGGCGCTGTTATTGGCAGGGGCGCTGCAGGGTGAGGCGCTGGCCGGCGCGGGCGACGGGGTTCGGATCAAGGATTTGGCGCGTATCGACGGCGTGCGCGACAACATGATTGTGGGTTACGGGATCGTGACCGGGCTGGCAGGCACCGGAGACAGCTCGCGCAGCGAAGCCACTATGCAGTCAATTGTGAGTGCGCTGCAGACCTTTGGGGTGAACGTGACGCCTTCACAGTTGAGCAGCCGCAATGTCGCGGGCGTGATGGTCACAGCGACTCTGCCCGCACTGTCCCGGGTGGGGGACAAGGTGGATGTCAACGTGTCCTCGGTGGGCGATGCGCGCAGCTTGACGGGCGGCACGCTGCTCATGATGCCCTTGTTTGGGCCGGATCGAAAAATTTATGCGCTGGCCCAGGGATCGTTGTCCATCGGGGGTTATAAGTACGAACTCAATGGCAACTCGGTGCAGCGCAATCATCCCACTGCCGGCGTGATCTCGGAGGGGGCTACTGTGGAAGTCAACGTGAATGCGCGCATCCTCAGCGAGGATAACGCCATTCAGGTCCTTTTGGCCGATCCGGACTTCACTACGGCCAGTCGCATGGCCGAAGCAGTCAATGCCAACGTCGGATCCGCGGTGGCGCACGCCGTGGACTCCGGGCGCGTGGCGGTGGACGTGCCCTTGGCCGCACGCGATCACCTGGTGGACTTCGTGGCGCGGGTGGAAAGTATTGTGGTGCAGCCCGATCAGCGCGCGCGCGTGGTGGTCAACGAGCGCACGGGCACGGTGGTGTCGGGTGGGGACGTACGCATCTCAGCTGTGACGGTAACCCAGGGCAACCTGCACGTTTCCGTACTCACCGATTATTTGGTTTCACAGCCGCCGGGGTATTTCGGAGCGGGAAACGCGCAGGCCAGCACGGCGGTGGTGCCGCAAACGCGCATCGATGTCAAGGAAGACCAGGTCAACGTGGTGTCCTTGCCGGCTGGTGCGCCAGTGGCTGAACTGGTGAACGCGCTCAACAAGATCCGGACCAATACGCGCGATGTGATTGCTGTGTTGCAGAGTATCAAGGCCGCTGGGGCCTTGCATGCGGATTTAATTGTTCAATAGGGAAGGACTGTGTGAACACCATAGAGCCGATGATGGGAATCGTAGACATCAGCCCGCTGGCCGCGCTCCCCGGGACGCGCGGCGCAAATGCATCGCCCGCGCATCGTGTGCAGGAATTTGAAAGTCTGTTTGTGGAAACACTACTGCAGCATGGCGGCCTGGCCCGGGCGCTGGACACGCAAGGGGATTCCGGCGGCGGCGTGTTTGGCGAACTGATGCTCAGGGAACTGTCGCGCGCTCTGGCGGGCTCATTGCACCTTGGCCTTGGCGCAGCGCTAGGCGCGAGCATGGACGCGTCTGCCGGTGTGCGCGCGGAGCCGGTCAAATGAGTCCGCTCGATTCAGTGGGCGATAGTGTGACCTCAAAGCTGGTCAGCCTGGCATTGGACGCGGCGGTGGCACGGCAGGCGGCGTTGGCCGCTAATATTGCCAACGTGGACACCGAAGGTTTTCGACCGCTGGGGGTGCGGTTCGACCAGTTGGTGGAGGAATTACGTGGGCGGGTGACGGATCGCAGCAAGGATGAGAGCACCGCACGACAGGTGCAATCCATGCATGACACGTTGGAGAGCAGTCCCATGATTGAAGATCCTACGGTCTCCAAGGTTGAGCTAGACATGCAAATGGCCGCCATCACCAAAAATCTGGTGCTGTATCAGTCGCTGTTGGCGGCGCAGGGGAAATTATCGTCGATGTTGCAAATGGTCATCACCGAAGGAAAACAATAAATGGATATCTCCTCTGTCTTCGACATCAGCGCGGCGGGTATGAATCTGCAGCGCACGCGCCTTGAGGTATCGGCCCTCAATCTGGCCAATGCGGACACGACGCGGGGTCCCGATGGTCTGCCCTTCACGCCTCTGCAAGTGGTGGTGCATGCGTCGGCAAATACCTTCGAGGCGCTCCTGCAGGCGTCACGGGACGGGGCTTCGCCCAGTGTTCCGCTGCCCGTCGCCGAGGTGCGTGCGGCCAGCGGGTCTCCCCGTCAGGTGTACGATCCGAGTCACCCCGATGCGAATGCTCAAGGCTATGTGTCCTACCCGAATATCAATGCGGTGACGGAGATGGTGCAGCTGATCACCGTGACGCGCGCCTACGAGGCCAACGTGCGTGCTCTCAATGCGGCGCACTCGATGGCGCTCAAGGCCCTCGAAATCGGGAGTGGACGCTGATGATCGATGCTCTTACAGCGGTCTCGGCCCTGCCGGAGAGCGCCCAGGTGGCAACGCCAGGTGCGAGCGGAGCGGATTTCTCGACCTGGTTGACTCAGCAGGTGGACGAACTGAATGCTCAAATCACCCATGCGAGTACGGAGGTGCGCCAGCTGGCGGTGGGGGAGAGCGTGAACGTGCACCAGGTGATGATCGACTTGGAAAAGGCCAAGCTCTCGTTGCAACTGGTGGTTCAGGTGCGCAACAAGCTGATGGAAGCGTACCAGAACATCATGCAAATGCAGGTTTGAGCGAGCGAGTACCATGTCAGAACTGTGGAACAATTTGCGGGCGTTTTGGGCCAAGCTCGCACCAACGGCGCGTGGGGTCGTGATCGCGGGCGCTGTGGCGCTGGTGCTATTGATGTTCTTGACCTCGTGGTGGGTCACTCACACGCGTTATGACGTTCTATTTTCGGACCTCTCGCCGCGCGATGCGGCGGCGGTGGTGGCCGAGCTGAAGGCCAGGAAGGTGGCCTACGAACTAAAGGACGGGGGCGCGACGGTGTTGGTGGATGACAAGGTGGTGCTCGAAACGCGCCTCAATCTCATGAGCAGTGGTGTGCCCCTCAGTGGCGGCGTGGGCTTCGAGCTGTTCGACAACAAAGACGTGGGCATGACCGAGTACTTGCAGAAGGTGGACTATCAGCGCGCGCTGCAAGGTGAACTGGCACGGACCATTCTGGCGAACGATCAGCTGCGTTCGACGCGAGTGCACCTCGTCATAGGCGACAACGGATTGTTCAGCCGGAACAAGTCACAGCCCAAGGCGGCCGTCAGTGTGGTGCTCAAGCCCGGCGCGCAATTGAGTAGTGAGCAGATACTGGGTATTCAACGGCTGGTCGCGGCGGCCGTGTCGAGCCTGGATCCCTCCCAAGTGACGATTACGGACCAGCGCGGCGTGGCGCTCTCGGTGGAGGCGGAGAGCGACGCGGGCGAATCGGCGGTGACGGGAAAGTTGCGATTTAAGCAGCAGACCGACCAGTATCTGACGCGCAAAGTGGCCGAGCTGCTGGATCGCACTTACGGTCCCGGTCAAGCCATCGTCAGTGTCGATGCCACCCTCAACTTCGATGAAATTCGGCGCACCGAGCAAAATATCACGCCACTTAACGGACGCAACGGAGAAATGGGTGCGGTGGTGCGCAAGCGCGAGTCGCTCTATCGTCAGTCTACCGGCCAATCGACGGTTTCGACATCGATTCAATCCACCGCGCAGCTGGCGGGTCAAACGGGGTCAGAGCGATCCGGTGAGGTCAGTGGCCCGCTGACCTCGACCACGGATGTGGAGTATGAATTGAGCAAGACGGCCGAACAGGTGCTGTCGACCCCAGGTGGCATTAGGCGGCTGAGTGTCGGGGTGATCGTGCCGCCGACCTTGACGGAGGATCAGCTGAATCGGATACGCGAGGTGGTAACGATGGCGGTGGGCTTCAGCGCCGCGCGCGGCGATGCCATTTCGGTGCAGCCGCTGGATAGGCTGTTGTCGCGGCCGGCGGTGGCCACGCAAGCTGAGACCGCGGGCGACGTGGCGGTGTCGAGTGTACCCAACGAGTTGGCATCGCGCGGGCGCGCGGGCGACTATTTCGGCGTGGCGGGCGCGATTGCAGGGCTGGCGTTGCTGATTGGCCTCAGTGTCTGGTGGGGGCGGCGCAATTTGGCCTGCGAAGGACCGGATCGACTTTCGGATCGCGACCGGCATCAATTGTTGGCCGATATCAAGTCGTGGATTGAAACGGAAAAGAGCGCAGTCGAAGGAGCGCCCAAGCCATGAGCGATGAGGCCTATCGGCGCGTCGCGGTGCGATTGCGCACCCTAGGAGCGACGGATCGCGAATGGATATTGCAGCAGCTCGATGCCGAGCACTGTCAATCCATCGGCGCCGCACTGCATCGGTTGCGAGCGCAGCAGATTACGGAGGGCACTACGCCGGCCGCTAGCGGTGGATGGCCCCCAATGCATGGCGTTGAGGAAGCTCGGCGAGTACGCGCGCGACTGGCGGTGGCGCCCAGTGCCGCAGCGCTTGGGGTCATTTCTGCACAGCCCGATTGGACGCTGGCCGTACTGCTGGCCGCCGAGCCGTGGCCATGGGCCGGTAGGCTGGAGCAGCTGGGTCCAGAGCGAGTTCGACGGGTGCGCGCATTGAGCAAGGAGTTGGGGCCACGGGTGACGAGCACGGTACGCGAGGCAGTGCTGCGTTGGTTCATCGCGAAGCTGGACGCCCAGAGCGCCGGCGCCATGAAGAGCTCGGCGTTTGAGCGAAATCTCGAATGGTCTATTCAAGGGTTGTCGATGGCCGGACGGCGCCACGCGGAGCGGGTATGACGAGCATGCTGTTGCGTCAGGCGCGCGTGGCGGCCGAGCCTCGAGTGCTGCGGGCTCAGGCGTCATTGGCCAAGTGGCCCGGGGCGAAGCTGTCCTCGTCATCGCCGCCGCCCTCCTCACCGCTCAATCATCAGGCCGAGCCGGCTTTGGCGCCAGAAGTGGCGCCGATGGTGACGTACGAGGCCTACAAGCAGCGCTTTGAAGAAGATTTAGCAGCGTTGCGCGAGCAGACGTGCGCACAGGGTCTGGAACAGGGCCGGCAAGAGGGCCGGCAGGCGGCTGAGGCGGAATACCAAGACTGTCTGGTGGCCCTTAAGGCGGCAATGAGCTCAGCGCAGCTCTCACAACAACAGGGCATTGAGGACCTGGCCGAGAGCGCAGTGGAGATCGTGTTTGGTGCGGTGACCAAGATACTCGGCGAGGGCGGGGTCACGCGCTCGCAGGCCATCGGAGCGGTGCGTGAGGTGATTAAGCGGTGCCAGGATCGCTCGCACCTGGTCATTCGCGTGGCTGCCGCGGAGGCCAAGGCGCTGCAGACCGAGCGGTTGGCCCTGATCGAGGGGTTGAACGCGGGGCAAGTGGAGATTGTGGCCGATGAGCTGGTGGAGCTGGGCGGGTGCCTGGTGGACAGTCCGACGGGAAACCTGGACGGGCGATTGGAAACTCAGTTGCAGCGTCTGAAGGAAGTGCTGGTGCAAGCGCGTGCCAAGTGGGACGAGCCGCATGAGTAGAGTAGCGATGCAGCGTTACCGTAGCGCCGTGGAGCAAGCGGATTTGCTCCAGCGCACCGGGCGTGTCTCGCAGTTCTTTGGACTGGTGGTCGAGTCGATCGGCCCGGATGTGTCGGTGGGCGAGATGTGCGAGATCTACTCGCGCGCGCACGGCGCGCCGGTGGCCGCCGAGGTGTTGGGGCTCAGGGACGGGAAGGTTCTGCTCATGCCGTATGAGGAGCTGCGCGGCATCGGATTGGGCAGTGAAGTCATAGCAACCGGAAAATTTGCGTTTACGCCCGTGGGGGAAGCGCTGCTGGGTCGGGTGATTGACGCCTTTGCCGCCCCGTTGGATGGCCGGCCGTTGTCCCGTCTGGTGCAGCAGTATCCGCTCCATCCTGATCCGATCAACCCCTTGAAGAGAGCGCGCATTGCGCAAGTGCTCGAGACCGGCGTGCGTGCTATCGATGCGCTCTTGACCCTTGGCCGCGGGCAGCGCGTGGGTATCTTTTCTGGGAGCGGCGTGGGCAAAAGCACGTTGCTGGGCATGATTGCCCGCAATATGAATGCCGACGTCAACGTGATCGCGCTGGTGGGCGAGCGCGGCCGGGAGGTGCGCGAGTTCATCGAGGAGATTCTCGGCGTCGAGGGGTTGGCGCGCTCGGTGGTGGTGGTGGCCACCTCGGATCAGCCCGCGCTGGTACGGGTACGGGCCGCCCACGCAGCCACGGCTATTGCGGAGTATTTTCGCGATCAGGGGCGCGATGTGGTACTGACCATGGATTCGGTGACCCGTTACGCCATGGCTCGCCGGGAAATTGGTCTGTCGATTGGCGAGCCGCCCACGGCTCGTGGCTATACGCCCTCGGTGTTTGCGGCGCTGCCCAAGTTGCTCGAGCGTGGGGGTGCGCATGAATCGGCTGGCTCACTGACCGCTTTTTACACGGTACTGGCTGAAGGGGATGATCTGAATGATCCGGTGGCGGATGCGGTGCGCTCCATACTCGATGGGCACATCAGTTTGTCGCGACCGCTGGCCAGCCGGGGCCATTACCCAGCCATCGATACGCTCACTTCAGTAAGCCGATTGTTACCGCATTTGGTGACCGAAGCCGATCAAGGGCTCATCAGGCAAGTGCTCAAGGTGCTCAGTGTGTACCAAGGCGCGCGCGATTTGATCGATGTGGGCGCCTACCGAACCGGTATCAATCCGGAACTGGATCAAGCGATACGCCTGATGCCGGGATTGGAGCGGTTCTTGACGCAGGGGCCGCGGGTCAGGGTGCCGGCCGCGCAGGCGATGCAGCAACTGCACACTTTGATGAGCAAGGAGAAATAGCGCGTGTTGAGGCAGGTGCCTGGGTTTCGTTATTCGCTCCATGCGCTGCTGCGTAAGCGTCGTGCGGAGCTCGAGAGTCTAACGGCCGAGCTGGCCGCGGCACGCACAGCGGTGGAGCAGCAACAGCGGGCGCTCGAGGGCGCGCGGGCGGTGGTCGCGGAGCTGGAGCAAATGCAACGGCACCTGTGCCAACAAGGCCAGAGTATCGATATTGATGCGCGCTGGCGGCTGTATCACTGCCAGGGAAGGGCCGCGGTGCAAGTTGGCGAGCACACCCGCGGCCTCGCGCTGGCGCAAGGGCAGTGGCACGCGGCCGTCAGCCGCGTGCACAGTGGCCGGCAGGCCGTGCGCGCGCTCGAAGAGCATCGGGAGACGAGGGCGCGGCAATTTGCAGCGGTGAGCGTCCGCCAAGACCTTGCCGTCGCCGACGAGCTGTATTTGGCCAATCAATTGAGGCCGGGTCAGGGAGATGACCGGGCCTTCCCACAAAGGAGATCGTAATGGCAGTTCAAAGTATCGGTGTGGTGCCCACGAATTCCACGGCGGCATTGCAGCAGGCCGGGTTGACGCAACAGGATTTTCTGCAAGTGCTGCTGACGCAGTTGTCTTACCAAGATCCGCTCAAACCCATGGACAACGAGCAATTCATGGCGCAAATGGCGCAGTTTTCCGCGTTGGCGCTGCAACAGACGCAAAACGATAAAACCGATTCATTATTGACGCTGCAGTCGGCAAGCCAAACCATCGGGCTGATTGGCAAGAACGTCCAGGTGACAACTGCCACGGGTTCACAGGTGGGTACGGTGAGCAGTGTGTCGTTTCAGTCCGATGGATCGCCCCTGCTGGCGGTGCGGTTGGCCGATGGGACGGTGCTGACGGGCATCGGACCCTCACAAGTGTCGGTGGTTCAGTAAGGTGGTAGTTCGCTTGTCCAAAGAGGGGTGACCCATGTTCAGTTCCGTCTATTCAGCGTACACCGGCATGCTCAGTTTTTCACAGGGACTGAACGCGCTGAGCAACAATGTTTCCAATATGAATACGCCGGGGTTTAAGTCATCGGATGTCACGTTTCGTGATTTGTTCTATCAGTTCAGTAGCAGCGGGCTGTCTCAGGATGGCTCGCAGTCGCAGGTGGGCGAGGGCACTGAAGCCAGTGGCACGCGCACCAGTTTTGCGCAGGGCCAGCTGGCCAACACCGGCAATTTGCTGGATGTGGCCATCAGCGGGAACGGATTTTTTGTGCTGCACGACGGCGCCAACACTTACTATACCCGGAACGGCCAATTCGATTTGAACGCCGGCGGCACCTTGGAGGACAAGGCGAGCGGGGCGCACGTACAGGCGATCACCGGCACGGGCGATCTACACGATATCAATTTAGCCGGCTTGCAGACCAGTCCGGCGACGCCTACCACAGAAATGAATTTTGTGGGCAATTTGTCGAGCGGCGCAACCACCGATCAGCTTACGGCCCTGACCATTTTCGATAGTGTGGGGGCCAGTCACACCTGGTCGGTGACGTTTACCAATAATTCGACCGCCACTGCGGGCAGCTGGTTGGTGGTGGTCCAGGACGAGAATCAAAAAACGATCGGAAACGGCGAGATTCGTTTTTCGGCCGACGGTTCGCCGACGACGGGCTTCAATTCGTTTTCCTTCTCGTTCGCCCCTGATAAGGCGCCGGCGAGTACGGTGGTACTCAAGTTTGGTGGCGCCGGCAGTTTGACCGGTGCGACCAACTTTTCCGGTGGCACCACCTCCTCACTGAAGCTCAACACTCAGAACGGGTACGCGTCCGGTTCGTTGGTGTCGACCAGTTTCGACACGCAGGGGTTTATCACACTCAAGTACTCCAACGCGCAGACCGTGAAGGGTCCGCAATTGGCGCTGGCCTGGTTCAACGACTTGCAGCAACTGCAACAGCGCGGTAACGAGACTTTCGTGAATGTTACGGGCATGACACCACTCCTGGGCACGGCCGATGGCAAGGTCATGGGGACCTTGAGCGCGCAGAACGTGGAGCGCTCGAATGTGGATTTGACGCAGCAGTTTACGGACCTGGTGATTATTCAGCGGGGATATCAGTCCAGCTCGCAGGTTATCAGTGTCGCCAACCAGATGATTCAGCAACTGCTGGATATGCGCAGCGGTAAGTGAGCCCAACGGGAAGGCGTGGCATGGGTGTGCAAGCGTACAAGTTGGTGAATCGCAGCGAGCGGGAGCGGCTCGCGGGTCGGGTGCAGGAGGTGGTGCGTGCCTTCATTGCCCGGGTGACGAGGGAGCCAGCAGAGGCGGCGTGCACAGTGAGTGCGCTGGGCGAAGGGGAGCAGATTCGGTCGGATCCCAAGGTGTGGATGGTGGGTACTCGCTCGGGAATGACCGTGGTGGCTGTGGGCTTGAGTGAGGGCTGGACTCGCGAGTTTGCGCGGTTGTTGCTTGGGGGAGCGCTGGCCGAGGGGCTGGATGCGGCAGGATTGGAGGCCGTGGGGGAGCTCGGCGACGCGCTGCTGCAAGAGTGCGGAGCGGCGTTGGCGGTGGCGCTCGAACCCTCCGGGACGAGCCCGGAGCCGCCTCTACAGTGGGAGCGAGGATCCGCGCTCCAGCCCGGGTTTGCCGGCCAGGCCACCATGATGGCCGCTTGTAACTTGGGGGAGCAGCTGCCAATGCTGATGGTTCTGGGGTCCGAATTGGTGTTGGGGTACCTCGCCGGTGACACGAGGGCGTACCCGGGCACCGGGGCACTGGAGCCGCTGCGCAGCGCTATACACTCGGGCAGCGTTCCGCTCGAAGTGGTGGCCGGAGGGGCGGAAATGGCGGTGGGCGAGCTCGCGACGATTAAGGTCGGGGATGTCATCAAACTCGATCGCACGCTGGAGCAGCCGTTGACCATTCGCGTACGCGACGGTCAAACTGTTGGCACGGTCTTTTTGGCCGCGCATCGCGGACGTACCGTCGCGCGTTTCACGACGGAACATTAATCACACGACATACAAGAAGGCGCGGAGGTTGGGATGAGCGTTACGGCTTCGGCAAAAGAGGATACCCCGGAAGTGCATATGCTCAAGTTGGCAGAGTTGCCCACCTTGGAGCCCAGCGGCAAGCGTCTGGTGGGTGAGAATCTGGATTTGATCCGCAACCTCAAGGTTCGACTCAGCGTTTCCGTGGGTGAGTGCGAAGTGACCGTGAAGGAGCTGTTCGAGCTGCGCGAAAACAGCGTGGTGACCTTGGACAAGGATACGCGCGATCCGGTGGAGATCTCGCTGGATGGCAAGGTGATTGCGCGCGGTTTTTTGGTGGCCATCGACGATTCCTTTGGTGTGCGCATCAGCGAAATCATCGCTGCATGAGAAACAGACGCGCGCTCGGGCCCATGGTGGGATTGGGCCTGCTGTGTTTTGTGGCGCTACCACTGGGCGTTGGGGCGGAAGAGGCTGCTCGAATGAGCGCAGCTCCGCCAGCGCGTGCGAGTGCGCCAGTGGCGTACCGAGCGGACGCAGAAGGGAGTTTCACCACCCTTATCGTCAGGGTGGTGGGCGCTTTGTTGTTGGTGAGCGCGGTGGGCGTGGGGTTGGTGTATGCCGCCAAGCGCTTGGTGCCTGCCATGCGGGGGTTTTCAGTGGATGGCAAGCGCCGCGTGGAACTCTTGGAGAGCCACCATATAACGCCGCGCTTGACCCTGTTTGTGATCGCCTATGACGGCACGACAGCGTTATTGGCGCAGTCGGGAGATCGGGTTATCCAGATCGTCGTGCCCGCCCGCGGGCGGGCCAGCGACATTGGCTCGAGCGCTGCGGGCTAGCGGGACGCAGATGGGCGCTGGGGGTTCATGGCCATTCGGGCGGATCGCCGTGCTGGTAGCGAGCGGGGCAG